>Ga0193752_1001819_pt1 | contig 17117 bp, 16 predicted proteins | sample H1c1metaG_FD_144924 | JGI IMG/M metagenome (GOLD analysis project Ga0193752, IMG submission 144924) | Soil microbial communities from a riparian zone of the East river system, Colorado, United States - H1c1 | ecosystem: Environmental > Terrestrial > Soil > Riparian zone | place: USA: East River... | reverse complement strand
AAAACCGTTCGGAAGGTAGGGCTCGATGACCGTGGCCATGGTGTGGATCATCGGGTAGCTGGCGGCACCTTCGACCACCGGCGGGAGCTGGCGAGGCCCCAGATAGCTGTACAGCAGGAAAATAAACCCGATCGCCACCCAGGCGCAGAACACCCCGAAGCCGGCTCCCATGATCTGGTCGGGTTTGCGCAGCGGGCTTGCCTGGATCGAGCGCGACAAGGCATGGGTCAACATCACCAGGATGATGAGTGCGCCCACGAAAACCACCAACAGCGAGACATATTCGGCGAGTTCGGGGCTGTTCACGAGTTTTTCGATCTCGGGCGTGACCAGCCCATGGAACCGCCAGGCGATCCAGCCGGCGCCCGCCCATGACACGATGAACAGCACGGAATGCGCGAAGCCTGCCGACATTCCCATGACGGCGCCGAACAGGGCGATGACGATGACGACGATGTCGAAGATAGTAATGCCGAGCTTGTCCACGGTCCGATGAGCTTTCCTGATGCTAGTCGCGCCGCGGGCGCCGCGCCGGCCGGTCGGCGGCCTTGAATCGGGCCACAAGGTCCGACAGATGCTCGATTTCGTCAATGGCGATGCCGTCCGGCGTGCGCGGCGGAGCGCCGCCGGGGCTGGGTCGGCCCATCGGCACCAGGGCGCTGCGAAAGCCGAGCTTCGCGGCCTCACGCAAGCGGGCCTCGCGATGGCCGACGGGACGGACCTCGCCGCCTAGGCCGATTTCACCGAAGACGCACATGTCGGCGGGCACCGCCTCCTCGGCGAGCGAGGAGACAAGGGCCGCCGCGACGGCCAGGTCGGCCGCTGGCTCGCCGATGCGCAAGCCGCCGGCGACATTGAGGTAGACGTCGTTGGCGCCGATGGCGACGCCGCAGCGCGCCTCGAGCACGGCCAGGACCATTGCCAGCCGGTTGGTATCCCAGCCGACCACCGCGTGACGGGGCGTGGCGAAGGAGGAGGGCGCCACCAGCGCCTGGATCTCGACCAGCACCGGCCGCGTGCCCTCGATGCCGGCGAAGACGCAAGCGCCCGAGACATGGCCGCGCCGTTCCGCCAGGAACAGTGCCGAGGGATTGCTGACATCGGACAGGCCGCGGTCGGACATCTCGAACACACCGATCTCGTCGGTTGGCCCGAAACGATTCTTGACCGCGCGCAGGATGCGGAACTGGTGTCCGCGCTCGCCCTCGAAATAGAGCACTGTGTCGACCATGTGCTCGAGGACCCGTGGCCCGGCAATGGCGCCGTCCTTGGTGACATGGCCGACCAGCAACACGGCGATACCGCGCTTCTTTGCGAGGTCGACCAGCGCCTGGGCTGAACCGCGCACCTGCGTCACCGTTCCGGGCGTGCTGTCGATGGTGTCCAGCCACATCGTCTGAATCGAGTCGATCACGGCCACGCGCGGCGCGTCGGGCGCCTCAAGCGATGCGATGATGTCGCGCACCGAAGTGGCTGTCGCAAGCTGGACGTTGGCGTCGCTGAGGCCCAGCCGTTCGGCGCGCAGGCGCACCTGATCGAGCGCCTCTTCACCGGAGATATAAGCAACCGCCACGCCCTTCCGTGCGAGCGCCGCCGTCACCTGCAGCAACAAGGTCGACTTGCCGATGCCGGGATCGCCGCCGATCAACAGGGCGGAACCGACGACCAGTCCGCCGCCGCAGGCGCGGTCGAACTCCAGGATGCCGCTCTTGTAGCGGGGCGGCTGCGGTGAGGTGCCGGTCAGCGCGGCGAACTCGATGCGCCGGCCCTTGCCGCCGCGGGAAAGGCCGCTGCCGGCTGGACCAGGTGCGGGGGCTGCTTCCTCGACGATGGTGTTCCACTCGCCGCAGGCCTCGCAACGGCCACTCCATTTGGACGTGACGCTGCCGCAGGCCTGGCAGACGAAGCGTTTCAGCGCCTTGGCCATCAGGGCAACTCGCGCTTGGAGAGGCACCAGCCGTTGCCGTGCAGCCAGCAGGAGTCTTCCTTGTCGTGACGGTCGCGGCGCAGGCTGCGCAGCGCCTGCTGGCCTGTGGGGTCGGCAAGCGCCTGGGTTAGCGCGGCCTCGTCTTCTTCGCTACGCGCACCGGCGCAGGGATAGAAGGCGACCCAGCCGGCGGAGCGGGCCGACAAGGCATCGCCGTGACGGTCGAGACGCAACATGAAGCCGCCGCGCCGGCCGTCCGCCGTCAGCGGCAGGAGCAGGCGTCCGCCATCCGCCAGGGCATCGAGCCACCAGCCTTGCGGCGTGGTCGCCCCGGCAAAGGCCACGATCACGTCCCACCGCCCTTCGATCGCCACGCTGGCGTCACCCTGACGGACATGGGCCGTGGACCATGCCGCGAGATTTCGTCCCGCCAGTTCAGCCAGCGATCCGTCGATCTCGATGGCATCGACCCGGCCGCTCGGTCCGGCCAGCTCAGCCAGGATCGCGGTGTAGTAACCGGAGCCGGCACCGATCTGCAGGACGCGGTCTCCCGGCTTGACGCCGATGCGGTCGAACTGGCGCGCCCACAGCCAGGGCTCACCGATGTTGAGACCGCGCGCCTCGTCGAGCGCTATCAGTACATTGTGATAAAGCCGCCGGGGATCGGCGTCGGACGTGGTCCAGTAGCCATCCACGAAATGGAATATGCGCCACGGCCCGGGCCCGGCGAATTGCTCGCGCGGTACGGTGGCGAAGGCCTCGACCACGCGCTCGTCGAGGATATGCGCAGTGGCACGCAGCCCCTCGGCGAACCAGCGCCGCACGTCGGCGAGAGTCGTCACGGGGCGATCCTGCCCATGGTGCGATTCCCGTTAAACAAACGGAAAAAAAATGGCAGGCGTCTTTTCCGGGAGCGGGTGGCGGGCTTCTCCAATGGCGCACGGGATGCGGTACATGGCGCGATCATACACCCGGCAGGCGTGAGTCGACGATTATGGTCCTTACTGGGGAGAGTCGCTGCAGAAGAGATTTCCTCCCCCGCAGGAGGAGGTGCCCGAAGGCCGGAGAGAAAATTTGCTTTGCGGTCCAATCGCATCGTCAGGGCTTCCGGACTCGCATCTGGATCGGGCCCTCGGCCTGGCCGTGGATGAACTGCTCGACATGCGCGTTGCCGGAGTGGTCGATCTCGCCCACCGGTCCCTGCCAGATCAGGCGGCCGTCATAGATCATGGCGATGCGGTGGCCGATCTTGCGCGCGCTTGCCATGTCGTGCGTGATCGACACGGCCGTGGCGCCGAGGTCGCTCACGCATTTCACGATCAGATTGTTGATCACGTCGGACATGATCGGATCGAGGCCGGTCGTCGGCTCGTCGAAGAAGATGATCTCGGGCTCGCGGGCGATGGCGCGGGCGAGGGCGACCCGCTTCTGCATGCCGCCCGATAATTCCGCAGGAAAGAGCTCGCCGATCTCCGGTGCGAGTCCCACGGCGCCGAGCTTGGCGATCGCCACCTCGCGTGCCTGGTCGGGCGCCATGCCGTCGCTCTGGATCGGACCGAAGGCCACATTTTCCCAGACACGCAGCGAATCGAACAACGCGCCGCTCTGGAACAGCATGCCGAACTTGCGCATCACGCGTGTTCGCGCGTCGTCGGAAATATCGATGGTTTCCTCGCCATCGACCTTGATCGTGCCGGCATCGGGCCTGAGCAGGCCAAGGACGCATTTCAGCAGCACCGACTTGCCGCTGCCCGAGCCGCCGATCACGACCAGCGATTCGGCCGGCGCCACGTCGACGTCGATGCCCTGCAGCACCTTCGTTGCACCGAAGGCCTTGGTGACGCCGCGCAGCGAGATCTTGGGGGGTGCCATGACTGTCAGCGTTCAGCGGGCGAAGAACGCCTCGGTGATGAAATAGTTGAAGGTCAGGATCAGGATCGAGGCCGAGACCACGGCGTTGGTCGTGGCCTTGCCGACGCCCTGGGCGCCGCCCTTGGAATAGTAGCCATGCAGCGTCGTTGAAATCAAGCTTGTAGGCACCGACCAGGTAGCCACCCAGCACGCCGATGATATCGGCCACCAGAACCAGGACCGGCAGCGTGAGGACGCCTGCGATCAGCCTGGGGGCCACCAGATATTTGAAGGGATTGGTCGACAGCGTCGTCAGCGCATCGATCTGTTCGGTGACGCGCATGGTGCCGATCTCCGCCGCCATCGCGGCACCGATGCGGCCAGCCACCATGAGGCCCGCCAGCACCGGACCGAGCTCGCGGGTCAGCGAGACGACGACGACATTTGGAATGGCGCTTTCGGCCGAGAAGCGGGCAAAGCCGGTATAGCTCTGCAATGCCAGCACCATGCCGGTGAAGATCGCGGTCAGACCCACCACCGGCAGCGAGTAGTAGCCGATCTCGAGGATCTGCCGGACGATCTGCCGGCCGTAATAGGGTGGCTGGACCATCTGCCGCAGCGACTGGTAGGCAAAAAAAGTGACCGAGCCGATGGCCGCCAGCAAAGCCAGCGTCATCTGCCCGAGCGCAGTCACGATCGGAACGGTCACGCGGTGACCTCAGGCTCGGAGCCGTCGGGAGCCTGGGCCGGAGCATCGACATAGACGCGGGCATAGCGGCGACCGAGCGCGGTCATGACCTCATAGGCATTGGTCCGGGCGCGCTCGCCCAGATCGTCGGACGACACATTCGGGCCCAAGACCTCGACCAACGTGCCGGGCTGACAGTCGGCCTCGGCAAGATCGGTCACGTCGATTGTCACGAGGTCCATCGAGATGCGGCCGATCACAGGCACGGGGTGCTGGGCGATATACACAACGCTGCGGTTGATGAGGGTGCGAAAATAGCCGTCAGCGTAGCCCAACGCGATGGTGGCGACGCGGGTAGGCCTCGCCGACCGCCACGCGCCACCGTAGCCAACGGTCTGGAGAGCGTCAACGCGACGGGTCTGCAGCACCCGTGCATGCAAGGTCACGACCGGCCGCATGGGGTTGGCCCGGTCGGGCAGGGGATTGATGCCAAAGAGCGCCGCGCCCGGCCGCAGGAGATCGAAATGATAGTCGGCGCCAAGGAACACGCCGGAGGAATTGGAGAGCGAGGCCGGCGCGCCCGGCATCGCCTTCACGAAGGCACGGAAACGAGAGAGCTGCTCGGCATTGATCGGGTTGGCAGGTTCCTCCGACGCCACGAGGTGGCTCATCAGCAAGGCGAGGCGCAGGCCGCGCAACCGGCCGCGCTCGTTGATCAGGACCTGGGCTTCCTCCGGTCCGAAGCCCAGGCGGTGCATGCCGGTGTCGACATGGATCACCGCATCGAGAGCCTGGTTGAAGCGCTGGGCCGTGCCGCGCCAGGCATTGAGCTGGCCGAGGTGATTGAGCACCGGTGTCAGCCGCTGCTCGACAAAATCGCCCTCCGTGCCGGGCAGCATGCCGTTCAGCACGTAGATCGGCAGGTCGGGCAGGACGCGGCGCAAGGCGATGCCTTCTTCGATATGGGCAACGAAGAAGTGCTTGCAGCCTTCCCGGGCAAGGCGCGGACCGATGACGGCGGCGCCGGTGCCATAGGCGTCGGCCTTGAGCACGGCGGCGCAATCTACCGGCTTGCCGGCGGCACGGCCCATCGCCCGCAACGCCTGCCAGTTGCCGGCGATGGCGTCCAGATCCACGGTCAGGATCGCGCCGGCACGCAGCGCGGCACCGTTGTCGACAGGTGAGTTCATGGCCTGACCTAGAACGCCGGTCCGCCCGGCTGTTCCTCGTCAGCCGGCAGGTTATCGAACTTGGTGATCTCGCCAACGAAAGCCAGCCGGACGATGCCGGTCGGTCCGTGGCGCTGCTTGGCCACGATCACCTCGGCCTTGCCGTAGGTTTGCTCGCAGCGCTGCTTCCACGCGTCGTGCCGTTCGTTGAAACGCTGGTCGTTCTCCTCGGCACGCCGCGTCGGCTCGCCCCGCTGCAGGTAATATTCCTCGCGATAGACGAACATCACGACGTCGGCGTCCTGCTCGATCGAGCCCGATTCGCGGAGGTCGGCGAGTTGGGGGCGCTTGTCCTCGCGCTGCTCGACGGCGCGGCTGAGCTGCGACAACGCCAGCACCGGCACATCCAGTTCCTTGGCGAGTGTCTTGAGGCCGCGGGTGATCTCGGAAATTTCCTGCACGCGGTTTTCCTGCTTGGAGCGGCCCGAGCCGTTGAGGAGCTGGAGATAGTCGACCACCAGAAGACCGAGCCCGTGCGTGCGCTTCAATCGCCGCGCACGCGTGCGCAGGGCGGCAATGGTCAGCGCCGGCGTGTCGTCGATGAACATGTTGAGGTGTTCGAGTTCGTGACTGACCGACAGGACCTTGTCGAAATCGGCGCTGATGAGCTCGCCCTTGCGGATCTTCTCGCCGGAGATGCCCGCCTGCTCGGCCATGATGCGGTTGGCGAGCTGTTCGGCGGACATTTCGAGCGAAAAGAAGCCGACCACGGCGCCGTCGACTACCTTGGGCCTGCCGTCCTCATCATGCTCCTCGCGATAGGCCTTCACGGCATTGAAGGCCATGTTGGTGGCCAGTGCGGTCTTCCCCATCGAGGGGCGGCCGGCCAGGATGATCAGATCCGAACGGTGCAGGCCGCCCAGCAGCTGGTCGAGCTGGAACAGGCCGGAGGCCACACCGGTGAGCTTGCCTTCGCGGTGGTAGGCCGCCTCGGCCGCGACCATTGCTTCGGTGAGCGCCGAGCGGAACGGCTTGAAGCCGCCCTCGGTCTGGCCCGAGCTGGCAAGATCGTAGAGCCGCTTCTCGGCGCCTTCGATCTGCTCCAGCGCGGTTTCCTCGATGGTCGGCTTGAAGGCGCCGTTGACCACGCCCTCGCCGAGATCGATGAGCTGCCGGCGCAGGAAAAGATCGTGCACGGTGCGACCGAAATCCCCCGAATCGATCACATGGACCGAAGCTGCCGCCAGCCGGGCGAGATAGGCGGCGCCGCCGGCGGCCTTCATGTCCTCGTCCTGCTCGACATAGGTCTTGAGCGTCATGGCGCTCACGACCTGGCCACGCTCGATCAGCCGCGACAGGGCATCAAAAAGCTTGCCGTGCAGGGGGTCGGCGAAATGCTCGGGCTTCAGGAACTCGGCGACGCGCTGATAGGCGGCATTGTTGACCAGAATCGCGCCCAGCAGCGCTTGCTCGGCCTCGAAATTGTGCGGCGGCTCGCGGACAGGGAGATCGTCGGCGCCGGGGAGGCGCGTGACGTTGTTGGGCTCGCGTTGCGGATCCATCCAGCATAGTTAGAGGGGGACGGCGCCGATCACCACCCAAATGAATCGTCCCGTCGAGGCAATCCCGACAGACGCCCGACAATCCCGGGGATATGGGGACAACTTCGCCTTATTCGGCCGCGATCGAGGCGGCTTTTCCACGCCGCTCACTCTGCATGCGGCGCTCTGCCTCGCCGATATAGTCTCGCGTAAGCGGCACGGCCTCCTGACGGCGGGCGATCTGCATCTGGAAGACCATATTGTTCATATAGCGGAAGGACGCTTCGGAGCCCGCGAGATAGAACTCCCACATCCGGCAGAATCGCTCATCGTAGCCCGCGAGCTGCTTGATCTTCTCGCGATTGGCCTGGAAGCGGGAGCGCCACAGGCGCAGCGTCTGGGCGTAATGCAGGCGAAGGACTTCGACGTCGGTAACATAAAGGCCGACCTTCTCGATCGCCTCCAAAACCTCCGACATCGCCGGAGCATAGCCGCCGGGGAAGATGTATTTGCGCAGCCAGCTATTGGTGCCGCCGCGCGGCTCCATACGGCCGATGGCGTGCAGCAGCATGACACCGTCATCCTTGAGCAACGCCTTCACCTTGGTGAAGAACTCCACAAAGTGGACTGCGCCGACATGTTCGAACATGCCGACGGACACGATACGGTCGTAGCGGTCCGGTTCCTGACGGTAGTCAAGCAGCTTGAAACGCACGCGATCTGCAAGACCACTCTCGAGGGCGCGATGGCTCGACACTGCATGCTGCTCTTTCGAGAGTGTGACACCGGTGACGTCGGCGCCGAACTCGCGGCCCAGAAACAGGCCCATGCCGCCCCAGCCGGAACCGATATCGAGGACGCGCTGTCCAGGTTGAAGCAGCAGCTTTGCGGCGATATGGCGCTTCTTGTTGGTCTGCGCCTGCTCGAGCGAATCATCGGGCGAGAGGAAGTAGGCGCAGGAATATTGGCGGTCGCTGTCGAGGAAGAGATCGTAGAGCTTGTCGCTCAAGTCGTAGTGATGCGCGACATTTTTTTGCGCCTTGCCGATGGGATTGTATTGCTGAACGAAGCGCACCACCCGTTGCAGACCCATCGACCACCGGACGGCAAGGCTCCGATCAATCTCGGCCATGTTGCGTCCGAGCAAATCAAGCAGGTCGTAGACGTCACCGTCCTCGATCGTAATCGTGCCATCCATATAGCCTTCGCCCAGCGCCAGGCGAGGCTGGAGGATCAATCGCCATTCGATCCACCGGGTATGGAGGCGCATCGTAATTTCAGGTCCTTTTTGAGGACCCACTATCCGATGCTTCTGGCCGGAGGCATCGATGATGGTCAATTGCCCCTCTCTCACGGTTGAGGAGAGGATCTTGGCGAGCAACATCGTCATCATTCCTTGCAACGACCTGTGGGCAGGAGACTTCGATCAATCATCTTCCACGGTTCGCTCACGGAAATGTTAATCCAAACGACGTTTGGAACGCAAAGTCAGATTTCTGCCTTAATCTGGAGGAAACCTCATGGCTATGCATCGTTTGTGCATGGCTATGCCTCGTTTGCGATAATGAGCCACCGTCAATCGGAAGACTGAGTCTTCAGGGCCGTTGCTTCCGCGAGATTTGCAAATTGCACATCAAGTGATATTAGCAATTGCGAGTCATTTGCAAAATGGAGGCTGCCATGAAGCGACGCTCCTTTTTGGCTACCGGATTGACTGCTGGCCTGGGCCTGACCATCACCCGCCGTTCCGAGGCGGCGTCGACGCTGAACCTCTATTCCGCTCGTCACTACAACACCGACGAAGCGCTGTACGGGAACTTTGCCGACTTGACGGGCATCAAGGTCAATCGCATCGACGCCGAGCCGGATCCGCTCCTCGAGCGCCTCCGCGTCGAGGGCGACAAGAGTCCCTGCGATATCTTCATCAGCGCCGACGCTGGCCGCGTCGAGCGCGCCCGTGAGATGGGCCTGCTGCAGCCGGCCATCTCGCCGGTGCTGCAGGCCGCGGTGCCGGCATCGTTCCGGGATCCAGATGAGGCCTGGTTTGGATTCTCCAAACGCGCGCGTGTAATCATATTTGCCAAGGACCGCGTAAGCCCGGCCGACATCACGACCTATGAGGGATTGGCCGAGCCGCGTTGGAAGGGCAAGCTGCTCACGCGGTCTTCCGGCCATATCTACAATCAATCGCTGACCGGATCGATCCTCGCTGCGCTCGGGCCGGTCAAGGCCGGGGAATGGTGCCAGGGCGTTGCCGAGAACCTCGCCCGTCCGCCGCGCGGGGGCGACACCGACCAGATCAAGGGCGTGGCTGCGGGCGAGGCGGATCTCTGCATCGCCAACACCTACTATCTCGGCAATTTGATGAAGTCGAAGAAGCCCGAGGATCGCGCGATTGCGGCCAAGGTCGGCGTCGTCTTTCCAAATCAGGCCGATCGCGGCACGCACATGAACGTCAGTGGCGGTGGCGTGGCGCGTTATGCGCCCAACCGCGAAGCCGCGGTGAAGTTCATGGAATATCTGGTATCGGCGCAGGCCCAGCGCTATTTCGCCGACGGCAACTCGGAATATCCCGTCGTGGCGGGCGTTCCGCCATCGGCCGAACTGCAATCGCTCGGCACCTTCCGGGAGGACAAGTTGAACGCCCGGGTCTATGCGCAGAACAACGCCGAGGCGCTCAGGCTTATGGAGCGCGCGGGCTGGAAATAGCGCGGCTGAGCAGGATAACCGGCGCCAGCGATACCAGCACGATCAGGATAGCGCCGACAGCCGCTTGCGCCAGGCGCTCATCGGACGCGAAGCGGTAGACGCCAACTGCCAGCGTGTCGAAATTGAACGGCCGGATCAGCAACGTCGCCGGCAATTCCTTCAGCACCTCGACGAACACGATCAAGGCGGCCGCCACCGCCGGGCCGCGCAGCATCGGCAGATGAATGCGGCGCAGCACCTGGCGCGGCGTGGCGCCCAGGAGGCGCGCGCTGGCGTCCATGTCCGGGTCGATGGTGGCGAGGCCGGGGCCTACATTGGCCATGCCCACGGCGAGAAAGCGCACAATATAAGCCAGCAGGAGCGCGAGCATCGTGCCGCTGAGCAGCAGCCCGCTGGAGAAGTCGAACAGCGTCTGCGCCAACGCGTCGATCGCCCGATCCGCCCACACCAGTGGCAGCGCGATTCCGACCGCGATTACTGCGCCCGGGATGGCGTAGCCCAGCGTGGCGAACTGAAGCGTGCGATTGAACGAGCGGCGCCGGACCAGGCGTGCGGCATAGGCCAGGAACAAAGCCATCGCGACGATGGCGAGCGTGGCCAACCCGGCCAGCGTTACGCTGTTGGCAGCGTCGCGCAGCAGCCTCCGATCGACAAGCGACTCGCCCGAATTCAGGGCGAGCTGCACCAGATGGATCGTGGGCAGGGCAAAGCCGAACAGGATCGGCATGGCACAGGCCAGTATCGCAAGCGCGCTTCTCGATCGTGAGAGTGGAACAGGCGGCGCATCGTTTCGATCGGGCGACTGGGCATGGAAGCACGCCCGTCCTCGCAGGTACCGCTCGATCGTCAGCAGCGCCAGCGCGATCGCCAGCAGAATGACGGAGATTTGCGCTGCTCCCTCATGGCTGCCAGCGCCGAACCAGGTTCGGTAGATGGCAGTGGTGAGGGTTGGAACACCGAAATACTGCACGGTCCCGAAATCGGCCAGCGCTTCGAGCAGCGCCAGGATCACGCCCGCGGCAATGGCGGGGCGGGCGAGCGGCAGGGCAATCCGCAGAAAGGTCCGCCACGGGCCGTGGCCAAGGACGCGGCTGGCTTGGAGCAGGGCCGGCGACTGCGACAGGAAGGCCGTGCGTGCGGCAAGATAGACGTAGGGATAGAGGACCAGCGTGAAAAGCGCGGCGACGCCGGCGGCCGATCCGATCTCGGGAAACCAATAGTCGCCCCGCGTCCAGCCCGAGAGCGAGCGCAGTGCCGTCTGCAGCGGACCGGCATAGGCCAGCAGGTCGGCATAGGCATAGCCGATGATGTAGGTCGGCAGCACCAGGGGCAGCAGCAGCGCCCATTCGAAGAAGCGGCTGCCGGCGAAGCGGCAGGCCGTGACCAGCCAGGCCGTGCCGACGCCAACGGTCGTGGTGCCGACGCCAACGCCCACCATCAGCACAAGGCTGTTGATGACGATCTCACCGAGTTGGGTGCGGGCGAGATGCCGCCACATATCGCCTTGCCACGACAGCAGGCTGGCGGCGATGCCGAGCATGGGCAGGGCGACCAGGGCCACAATGGCCAGCGCGCCCACGCGCCAGATCACGACGATCTCACGGGCATGGCCGCAAAAGAAAACGCATGCCACCGCGGGAGCGATGGCATGCGTTGCAGAAAAATGGCGAGCCCGCGGGAGCGCGCATTACTTCTCTTCGGTCGACACGCTTTCTGCCTCGGCCGGAGCGGCTTCGGCGTCGCCCTCGGTCGCCTGGGCTTCCGCGGCCGCCTTGGCCTCGAACAGTGCGGCGGCCTGGTCGGCAGCCCGCTGCGCGGCTTCCGCCGCTTCCTGGGCCGCACGGTCGTTCTCGGCCAGCAGCCTGCCGCCCTTGCCGAGGAACTCAGCCTCGTCGACCGAACGTGCCACGACGGCCACGATCTCGACAGTCACTTCCGGATGGAGGTGAACCTTGATCTTGTGGGCGCCCAGCGTCTTGATCGGCTTGTCGAGTTCGACCTGCTTGCGCTCGATCTTCAGGCCGGCGGCGATGGCCGCATCGGCGATGTCGCGCGAGCTCACCGACCCGTAGAGCTGGAGGGCCTCCGACGCCTGGCGGATCAGCACGACCTTGAAGTCGTTGATCTTGGTGCCGACTTCCTCGGCTTCCTGGCGGCGCTCGAGGTTGGTGGCCTCGAGGGTTTTGCGCTGGGCCTCGAAGTAGGTGAGGTTCTCCTTGGTGGAGCGCAGCGCCTTCTTCTGCGGCAGCAGGTAGTTGCGGGCGAAGCCAGGCTTCACCTTCACGACATCGCCCATCTGGCCAAGCTTGGGCACGCGTTCGAGCAGGATGACGTTCATGGTCATGGCTCCTACTTGATCAGGTAAGGCAGCAGCGCCAGGAAGCGGGCGCGCTTGATCGCCTGGGCGAGCTCACGCTGCTTCTTGGACGATACCGCGGAAATGCGGCTCGGCACGATCTTGCCGCGCTCGGAGACGAAACGCTGGAGCAGACGCACGTCCTTGTAGTCGATGACCGGCGCGTTGGCGCCGGAGAACGGACAGCTCTTGCGGCGGCGCGTGAAGGGACGACGGACAGCGGCGCTCATTCTTCAACTCCCGGTACGATGGCAGCGACAGCGGCAGGCGCGGCGTCATCGCTGAAACGCGGACGCTCGCGACGCTGCGGACGGTCGCCCCAGCGGTCGCCACGATCGCCGCCCGGACGGTCGGACTTCTCGCCGCGCTGCATGACGGCCGACGGGCCTTCCTCGAGCGCGTCGACGCGGACGGTGATGAAGCGGATGATGTCTTCGTTGATCGACATCGTGCGCTCGAGCTCCTTCACGGCTGCCGAAGGAGCGTCGATGTTGAGCAAGGTGTAGTGACCCTTGCGGTTCTTCTTGATACGGAAGGCGAGCGAACGCAGGCCCCAGTATTCCTTCTTGGAGACGGTGCCGCCCAGGCCGGTGACCAGCTCGGCGAATTCGTTGGTGAGAGTCTCCACCTGCGTCGCCGGGACGTCCTGGCGCGCAATGAAGACGTTTTCGTACAATGCCATGTCTATTCGGCTCCTTATGGTTCTTGGTGACCCGGAGTCCGTCCTGCCCACAATGGGCCGACCGCCGACCGCCCGGATCTAGCCGGCCCCGCGAAATGCATGGATCGGCAAGGAGTTCGGAACCCCGAAAGGCCCCGAAGAGCGGCGGTTATACAGGCTGATCGCCCAAAAGCAAGGAAATGGCAGCCGGCTTGACTGCGCCTTGCGCCCCGCTATGACTCCGGCCGCTTCGAGCCAAAAACCGGGGAAATGCATCAAATGAACCGTGCCTTCGTCTTTCCGGGCCAGGGGTCGCAGGCCGTCGGCATGGGTGTCGAACTGGCGGCCGCCTTCGTTACCGCCCGCGATGTCTTCCAGGAGGTCGACGAGGCGCTGGGCCAGAATCTCTCGAGGCTGATGCGCGAGGGCCCCGAGACCGAGCTTGTCCTGACCGAAAATGCCCAACCGGCGTTGATGGCGGTCAGCGTGGCGGTGGCACGCGTGCTCGAAAAGGACGGCGGCAAACCGCTGGCCAGCCTGTCCAGCTACGTCGCCGGTCATTCGCTCGGCGAATATTCCGCCCTGGCGGCGGCCGGCGCATTGAAAATTGCAGATACCGCGCGTCTTTTGAAGCTGCGCGGCCAGTCGATGCAGAAAGCCGTTCCGGTCGGCGTCGGCGCCATGGCGGCCCTTCTGGGCATCGAGCTCGATCAGGCCCAGGCGGCCTGCGCCGAGGCGGCGCAAGGCGAGATCGTCGCCGTCGCCAACGACAATGGCGGCGGCCAGATCGTGGTCAGCGGCCACAAGGCGGCAGTCGAGCGCACCGTCGAGGCCGCCAAGGCCCGGGGGTGCAAGCGCGGCATGCTGTTGCCGGTGAGCGCGCCTTTCCATTGTCCGCTGATGCAGCCGGCGGCGGACGCCATGCAGGCAGCGCTCGAAGGCGTGGCCTTGGCGCCGCCACGAGTGCCGCTGGTCAGCAACGCGCTGGCTTCGGCGCTCAGCGATCCCGAAGCGATCAAGCTCCAGCTGGTCAATGGCGTGACCGGGATGGTGCGCTGGCGCGAGAGCGTGCTGTACATGAAGTCCAAGGATGTCGAGGCTTTGGTCGAATGCGGCACCGGCAAGATCCTGTCGGGTCTGGTCAAGCGCATCGACAAGGAAATGACCGGGCTGGCTCTCAATACACCCGCAGACATCGAAGCCTTTCTGAAAACGGTTTGAAGGAGCGCGCCATGTTCGATCTCACCGGCAAGACGGCCCTGGTGACCGGTGCCTCGGGCGGCATCGGCGGCGCCATTGCTCAGGCGCTGCATCGGCAAGGCGCCGTGGTCACGCTGTCGGGCACCCGTGCCGAGGCACTGGAGAAAGTGAAGGAGAGCCTGGGAGAGCGCGCCCATGTGGTGGCCGCGCGGATGGACGATGCCGCCGACATCGAGCGTCTGGCCAAGGAAGCCGAGGCGGCGATGGGCAAGATCGACATCCTGGTCAACAATGCCGGCATCACCAGCGACAATATTTCGATGCGGATGAAAGATGCGGAATGGGAGAGGGTGCTGCTGGTCAATCTGACCGGCACCTTCCGGCTCATTCGCGCGGCCATGCGCGGTATGATGAAGCGGCGCTTCGGGCGGGTGATCAACATCACCTCGGTGGTCGGGGTCACCGGCAATCCGGGCCAGGCCAATTACAGCGCCTCCAAAGCGGGCCTGATCGGCATGTCCAAGTCGCTGGCGCAGGAATTGGCATCGCGCAGCATCACGGTGAATTGCGTGGCGCCCGGCTTTATTGCCACGCCCATGACCGATGTGCTGACCGAGCAGCAGAAGGCGGCCATTCTCGGCCGCATTCCGGCCGAGCGGCTGGGGGCGCCGGAGGAGATCGCGGCCGGCGTGGCTTATCTTGCGAGCGACGAGGCGGCCTATGTCACCGGCCAGACGTTACATATCAACGGCGGCATGGCGATGATCTAGGGCGCGGCCGGGGAACGCGCTCAAGTGCCTGATTCTGTAGGCTTTCCGGCTCTGGCTATGCTCGGGAAGCTGTGTTAGATGAGCCACATTCGCTGACCCCCTGAAGCGGAACAGACTGAAGATCACGGGAAGGATTCTCAAATGAGCGACGTTGCCGAGCGCGTGAAAAAGATCGTTGTCGAGCATCTCGGAGTCGAGGCTGCCCAGGTAAACGAGGGCGCCAAGTTCATCGACGATCTGGGCGCAGACAGCCTCGACACGGTCGAACTGGTCATGGCCTTCGAAGAGGAATTCGGTATCGAGATTCCCGATGATGCCGCCGAGAAGATCCAGACTGTTGGCGATGCCATCGGCTTCATCACGAGCAACGCGAAGTCCTGAAGTAAAAAGCTTGCTGTTGCGCATAAGGAAATTGCGATGAGGCGGGTAGTCGTCACCGGCATGGGCATGGTGACGCCGCTTGGCGATGGCGTCGACACGAATTGGCGTCGGCTGATTGCGGCCGAGTCCGGCGTGCGTGCGATCCAGGCATTCGACACAACGGATCTGGCCACCAAGATCGGTGGCGAAGTGCCGTTGGGCGACAAGGCCAACGGGCATTTCAATGCCGATCTCTACATGGCGCCCAAGGATCAGCGTAAGAACGACAAGTTCATCATCTTCGGCTGCGCCGCTGCGCAGCAGGCGGTGGAGGATTCGGGCTGGGTGCCGCAGTCCGAGGAAGATCGCGAACGCACCGGCGTGATGATCGGCTCCGGCATCGGCGGTCTGTCGACGATCTACGAGACCTCGATCGTCCTGAGGGAGAAGGGACCGCGGCGCGTGAGCCCGTTCTTCATTCCTTCGTCGTTGATCAACCTCGTATCGGGCCAGGTCTCCATCAAGTACGGTTTCAGGGGCCCCAACCACTCGGTGGTTACGGCCTGTGCGACAGGGGCGCATGCGCTGGGCGATGCCGCGCGCCTCATCATGCTCGAGGATGCCGATGTGATGGTGGCGGGCGGCGCCGAAGCCGCCATCTGCCGAATTGGAATCGCAGGCTTCAACGCCTGCAAGGCTCTGTCGACCGATTTCAACGACACGCCCACGCGGGCGTCACGTCCGTGGGACAAGGACCGCGACGGCTTCGTCATGGGCGAGGGCGCGGGCTGTGTCGTGCTCGAGGAATACGAACATGCCAAGAAGCGCGGCGCTAAAATCTACGCCGAGATTCTGGGCTATGGCCTGTCGGGCGACGCGTTCCACATCACCGCTCCCTCCGAGGACGGCGACGGCGCGTTGCGCGCCATGAAGGCGGCCCTGAAGCGCGCGGGTCTGGGCACCGATCAGATCGACTACGTCAACGCCCATGGGACATCGACCATGGCCGACGAAATCGAGCTTGGCGCCGTCAAGCGGCTGTTCGGCCAGGACGCCTACAAGCTCTCGATGTCGTCGACCAAATCGGCGACCGGACATCTTTTGGGTGCGGCGGGCGCGATCGAAGCGATCTATTCGATCAAGTCGATCAACGATCAGACGGTTCCGCCCACTCTCAACCTGGACAATCCAGCCGAGGGCTGCGACATCGATCTGGTGCCGAAGCAGGCCAAGCGGCGGCAGGTGCGGTTCGCACTCAGCAATTCGTTTGGCTTCGGCGGCACCAACGCGTCGCTGGTCTTCGGCCCCGTCTAACAGAACGGAGGCTGGGCGTGCTCAGCTTCTTCCGCTGGGTCCTTTTCTTCCTGGTGCTGTTCCTAACGGTACTGGGTGGCGCCGTGTTCATTGGACACACGCTGCTGGTTGCAGAAGGCCCTCTTGGTGAAACCAAGAACATCGTGATCCCCCGCGGCGCCGGGCCGATGACCATGGCGCGGGTCCTGTACGAGCAGGGCGTAATCGCCCATCCTCAGCTGTTCCGCGTCGCCTTGCTGGTCGATGCCACGCCCAAGGCGATTAAGGCCGGCGAATACGAGGTACCGGCGCACATCTCGATGATTTCGCTGGTCGAGCTGCTCCAGGCGGGCAAGGTCGTGCAGCGTCGCTTTACCGTGACGGAGGGCATGACGACGGCAGAAGTTCTCGATCTGCTGCGCAAGACGGAGGCCCTGAGCGGCGAGATCACGGCCGACGTACGCGAGGGCGACCTGCTGCCGGAGACGTATTTCTATTCGCGCAACGACACGCGCGACGGTCTGTTGCTGCGCATGAAGGAGGCGATGGAGAAGACGCTCGACGAGGCCTGGCGCAAGCGGTCGGCGGGATT
>Ga0193752_1001818_pt1 | contig 17123 bp, 10 predicted proteins | sample H1c1metaG_FD_144924 | JGI IMG/M metagenome (GOLD analysis project Ga0193752, IMG submission 144924) | Soil microbial communities from a riparian zone of the East river system, Colorado, United States - H1c1 | ecosystem: Environmental > Terrestrial > Soil > Riparian zone | place: USA: East River... | reverse complement strand
GTTGTCGACGTGTGGCAGGAGCCGCACCGGGATGCCTTGGTTCTCGGCCACGAAGCGCTCGACTACAGGGCGGCCTCGCCCGCTGCCGGTGAAGATCCACAGCGGGCCGCGCGGGCCCAGCTCACGGGCGGCGCCGAGGAACTCCTCGAAGCGGTGACCGAGGCCCATGTTGCCCGAATACAGGAGCACGAGCCGCCCGGGATCCCAGCCGCGTGAGACGCGCAGCGCTTGGGACGCTTCGTCCGAAGCGGGCGTGATGCCGTCGAGCGTCCACAACGGCACCCAGCTCACGCGGGTATCGCCGCCGACGTACTGGCCGACGCGCTCGGCCATCACCGGTCCGAGCGTGAGCACGGTCGAGGCCCCGGCGAACGCGCGCCGCGCCAGCGCTTGCAGCGCTTTGTACGAGATCGCGTTCTTCACGATGCCGTGCGCCTGCATCGCGTCGGGGTACAGGTCCATCACCCAGTGCGCGTGGCGCGCCTTGCGGGCCTCGGCGATCAGCTTGGCGAGCAAGCCGAGGAACGGCGGCGTGGTCAGCGCGACGACCAGCTCGGGCTTGGTCACGCGCGCCAGCTCGCGGGCGAGCCCGGCGACGTATGCGGTGTAGTCCGCGAGCTTGCCCAGATACGAGTCGCGGCCGAAGCCGGAGCCGGAGAGGCGAATCACCTCGACACCGTCCAGGTGCTCGCGCGCTTCGAAGTCGCCGCCCCCGCCGTAAGCGTGGCGCGACGCGATCACCGTGACTTGATGCCCCTGTGCAACGAGCGCGCGCGCGAGGTCGTGCAAATAGCGCCCAGTGGGCGCGACGTCGGGGGGATAAAACTGGTTGAGGAGAACGATGCGCACGGGCTAAGGGGTCTCGGCGAGCGCGCAAGCGTACTACAGCTCTGCGCTCCGAAACTCGCGCCGACCATGTCTCCGGATTGTGATGTACTCTCGCGCCCCGGATTCGACCCAAATGCACTTGAACCAAGAACGTGTGCTCGTAACCGGCGGGGCCGGTTTTCTCGGCTCGCATGTCGTGGAGCTGCTCAAGGCGCGCGGCGCACGCGAGGTCGTCGTGGTCCGCAGCCGCGACTGTGATCTCGTCGACCGCCAAGCCGTCGCGCGCTTGGTCCGCGCCGTCCAGCCCAGCTCGATCGTGCACCTCGCGGCGCGCGTCGGCGGCATCGGTGCGAACCAGAAGAACCCGGGCAGCTACTTCCACGACAATCTGCTGATGGGCGTGAACCTGATCGACGAGGCGCGCGCAGCGAGCATCGCCAAGATCGTCCTGGCCGGCACCATCTGCTCGTACCCGAAGCACACGCCCGTGCCGTTCCGCGAAGAAGAGCTGTGGAACGGTTATCCCGAAGAGACGAACGCGCCGTACGGCGTCGCCAAGAAGGCGCTGTTCGTGATGGCGGATGCCTATCGCCGCCAGTACGGGCTGAACGCGGTGTGCCTCTTGCCCGTGAACTTGTACGGCCCGCGCGACAACTTCGACCTCGAGAGCAGCCACGTCATCCCGGCGATGATCCGCAAATTCATCGAAGCCAACGCCGCGGGCCGCGACGAGGTCGTGCTGTGGGGCGACGGCACGCCGACGCGCGAGTTTTTGTACGTCGAAGACTGCGCGCGCGCGATCGTGCTCGCGCTCGAGCGCTACGACGGCAGCGAGCCGGTGAACCTCGGCGCCGGCTTCGAGATCTCGATGCGCGAGCTGGCCGAGAAGATCGCCGTGCTGTGCGAGTTTCGCGGCCGGCTGCACTGGGATACGACGCGCCCCAACGGCCAACCGCGCCGCAGCCTAGACACCCAGCGCGCCCAGGCGCTGTTCGGCTTCAGCGCCGAGGTCTCGTTCGACGATGGCCTGCGGCGCACGATCGATTGGTACAGGAGGAGCTCGTGACGGTCAGCCCACAAAACAAGGTCGCGCTCATCACCGGCATCACCGGGCAAGACGGCAGCTACCTTGCGGAGCTCTTGCTCGATAAGGGCTACGTCGTGCACGGCCTGGTACGCCGTTCGTCGAGCTTCAACACGCAGCGCATCGACCACTTGTACGAGGACCCGCACCGCACCTCGGCGCGTTTGTTCCTGCACTACGGCGACCTCGGCGACGGCTCGGCGCTCGCTACCCTGCTCCGCCGCATCCGGCCTGACGAGATCTACAACCTCGGCGCGCAGAGCCACGTCCGCGTGAGCTTCGATCTGCCGGAGTACACCGGCGACGTCAGCGGCCTCGGCTCGGTGCGCTTGCTCGAGGCGATCCGAGACGCCGAGCTGACCCCACGATTTTATCAAGCGTCGTCGTCCGAGCTCTACGGCGGCGTGAGCGATGCTGCGCTGACCGAGGAGACGCCGTTCTACCCGCGCAGCCCCTATGCCGCCGCCAAGGCGTACGCGTTCTACATGACGCGCAACTACCGCGAGGCCTACGGGATGTTCGCGGTGAACGGCCTGCTCTTCAACCACGAGAGCCCGCGGCGCGGCGAGACCTTCGTGACCCGCAAGATCACCCGCGCGCTCGGCCGGATCAAATACGGGCTGCAGGAAAAGCTGTACCTCGGCAACCTCGACGCGCGGCGCGACTGGGGCTTCGCCGGCGACTATGTCGAAGCGATGTGGCTCATGCTGCAAGCCAAGATCCCGAACGACTACGTGATCGCGATGGGCGAGACCCATACCGTGCGCGAGTTCCTGGAGCTCGCCGCGGCGCGCGCGGGCGTGGATCTCACAGACCGCGTAGCGATAGACCCGCGCTATCACCGGCCGACCGAGGTGGATTGCCTGCTCGGCGACCCCAGCAAGGCCAAGCGTGAGCTCGGCTGGCAGCCGCGCGTGTCGTTTCAGCAGCTCGTGCACATGATGGTCGACACCGATCTCGAGCTAGCCGAGCGTGAGCGCGACGCCCGCAAACGCTAACGGGGTGACCGCGTGAAGGTCGTTCAGTGCGTCGGCTGGTACTTCCCCGATTCGGTCGGCGGCAGCGAGGTCTACGTGCAGCGGCTCTCGCGTGACCTGCAGGCGCGCGGCGTCGAGGTCGTGGTCGCCGCGCCGTACGACGATGAAACCACGCGCGGTGAGGTCAGGCGCTACGAGCACGAGGGCATCAAGGTGTTGCGTTATCCTGTGCCGGTCGCGCGCAGCCGCGCGCAGCATGAAGGCCGCGTCCCGCATGGCGCGTTCGATCACTTCGAGCGCGCGCTCGAGGCGGAGCGCGCCGATATCTTTCATCTGCATTCGCTGAGCTATGGCGCGAATTCCCACCACGTGCGCGCGGCCAAGCGGCGCGGGCTGCGCGCGTTTCTGACCGTGCATACGGCGGTTCCGGTGTGCGTACGCGGCAGCATGCTGCGGATGGGCGAGGAGGCCTGCGATGGGCGCGTCGACCCCGCGCAGTGCGTGCCGTGCTTTGCCCAGCATCGCGGGTTGCCCGCACCCGCGTCCCGGATCATCGGTGCCGGCCTGTGCCGATTGCCGCGCGCGCTGCCGCGCTTGCCCGGTCGAGTGGGCACGCTGCTCGCAACGCCAGGCATGGTGGAGGACCGCGCTGAAGAGCTACGCAGGCTGTTCGGCGACGTGGAGCGCGTGGTCGCGGTGTGCGATTGGCTCCGCGCGGCGTTGATCGCGAACGGGGCGCGCGCCGAGCGCGTGGTCTCGCAGCGTCAAGGTGTGGACGTGGCTGAGCTGCCACCGCGCGCGAGCCGAGCGCCGCGGGCTGCGCTGTCGCTCGGCTACTTCGGGCGCGCATCCGAGATCAAAGGCATCGACGTGTTGGTGCAAGCAGTGCGCATGCTGCCGGCCAGCGTGCCGGTCGAGCTCCAGCTCTTCATGACCGCGCACGGCGCCGAAGAGCAGGCGTGCTTGCAGCGCATCACCGAGCTGGCGGCCGGCGACGCCCGGGTGCGGCTGCGCGCTCCGCTCGCGCCGAAGGACGTCCCCGCCGCGATCGCCGAGCACGACGTGATCGCGGTGCCCTCGCGGGTGCTCGAGACCGGGCCGTTCGTGGCGATGGAGGCGCTGGCGGTCGGCGTGCCGGTGCTCGGCTCACGGCTCGGCGGGATCGCGGAGCTCGTCCAGCACGACGTGACAGGTTGGCTCGTGCCACCGGGCGATGTCGTTGCCTGGCGCGATGCGATCGCCGCGCTCGCCGGCGATCCCAGCCGCGTCGCGCGCGCGGCCGAGCATGCGACGCTGGTTCAGATCCCGCGCAGCGAAGCCGTCGCCGAGGCGATGCTCGAGCTGTATCGCTCAGGGTGAGCGATCGAGCGCCCGCGCCACGAGCAGCGGCAGCTTGCTCAGCTCGTGCTCGGCGTTGAAGCGAGTCAAAGCCACATCGAGCGCTTGCTGTTTGCGCTGCGCGAGCCGGTCTCGATCGTCGAGGAAGCCCTGGATGCACGCAGCCAGCGCCCCGGCATCGCCGCGCGGATAGAGCTCGATCGCGTCACCGGACTCGCGTGCGATGCCGCGCTGGCCGGGCGTGTCGGTGGCGACGATGGCGAGCCCTGCGAGCATGTAGAACAGCAGCTTGTTGGTGACGGCGATCAAGCGGTTGTCGTTGACGTCCTGCTCGAGCGCCAGCCCGACGTCATGCTCGGCGACGCGGCTAAGCAGCTCATCGGGCGGGACCTGCGGGTGAAACAGCACGCGTCGCGCGATGCCGTGCTCGGCGGCGAGCCGGCGCAGCTCGCGCTCGACGTCGGCCACCATGTCCCCGCGCAGGTGCAGCTCGAAGTCGCCGCGCACCCGGCCCAGGGCCGCGATCACTTCTTGCAGCCCGCGATCGAGCCCGATGTTCTGCGAGTACCAGCACAGCGACAGCGCGTCGCTCCTGCGATCCTTGCGCTGCCCGTCGAGCCGCTGCCGTAGCTCGACCGAAAACGCGTTGAGCACGGTCGTCGGGCGCTCGATGCCGTGACGGGCCTGCAGCGCCATAGCGATGCCGTCGGACGCAGCCGTCACGTAGGCCGCGCGGCGCATCGCGTCCATGACCGCTTTGAACATCGCCCCTTCCGGGCTGCCTTGGCGCAGCTTGGTCAGCTCGCCGAAGTGATCGTCCTCGGCGTCGAACGCAAACGGCGTGCGCCGGATGCGCGCAGCGAGCTCGGCCGCGGGCAGCGCGCCCAAGTTGTGCGCGATGTACAAGCGCGCCGGAATGCGCGCCGCGCGCAGCGCCAGCGGTAGCACGCGATCCGACGCGGCCAGCGCAGCCAGCGGCGTGACCACGGGCGCGCCGGCGTCGAGAGCGCGGCGCGCGCCGTAGTGCAGCGCGATCGCGGGCAGGCTCGAGAGCGAGCGCTTGCGCGTACGGGGCAGCCAGTCGACCACGTGCAGGTCCCAGGCGCGGTCCGCAGCCAGCCGCGCATCCCAGCTCACCATGCTCGGCAGCGAGTGGCAGACCAGCACGGCCACGCGATAGCCGGCGGCGCTCAGCGCATCGGCCTCTTTCTCGACGCGAGGTCCGGTGGACACGCTGGCCGTGCTGACGATGCACACGTCATAGCGCGCATGCGTCATGCGCCCTCAATGCCGATGCCACCGCGCTGTACGGTGCTCTCGTAGCAGCTCAGCATCCGCTCGGCGACGCTGCGCCAGGTCAGGTTGTCGCGCGCGTAACGCTCGCCCGCTTCGCCCATCGCCGCGCGCTGGGCGTCGTTCTGCCAGAGCTCGAGCAGCGCGGCGCGCACCGCCTCCGGCGTTCGCTCGCACACCAGGCCCGCGCCGGCTCGCTCCACGACCTCGGCCGCTCCGGTTCGATCCGACACCACCACCGGCGTCTTCATCCACATCGCTTCCGGCACGACGTTGCCGAAGTTTTCGTTGTCCGAGGCGAGCACCACGCAGCGCGCGGCTTCGAGCAGCGCCCACTTGTCCGCGCCGGCCACCGCGCCCTCGATCCGGACCTGCCCGCCCACGCCGAGGCTCTCTGCCAGCTTGCGCAGCTCGCTCGCGAAGCCCTCGTCGTCCGGGCCGCATACGAGCAAGCGCATCGTCGTGCCGCGCAGCGCCTCGACCGTGCGCGGCAAGCCTTTCTTCCAGTGCACGCGCCCGAGAAACAGCACGTACGGGCCGCCGGCGATCAGCGCGCGGGCGCGCTCGCTGATCTGTCCTCGAAAATCCCGCTCGGGCCCGTTCACGCCGTTCGGCACGATCACCGGCGACGGCAGTGGCAGCGGCAACCGCCGGGCGTCCTCGAGCTCGCGCGCGCTGGTCATGTGCACGTGCGCCGCGTGGGCGAGCGTCAGCGACTCGATCAGCGTGAGCCAGCCGTTCTTAACCCACGCGTTCTTGCGCGACACCAGCTCCGGCACGAGCATCCCGCGCGGCGAGATCACATACGGCACGCCCGCGCTGTGCGCGACGCGCGCCGCCATGTTGGTCGGCCACAAGTACACGGCGTGCAGATGCACGATGTCGTATTGCCCGATCGTGCGCTCGAGCGCGCGCTGCATCGCCGGCGCCCAATACAAGCGGCGCCCGACTCGGCTGCGAAAATACGTGATCTGCACGCCGTCGAGCTCGACCGGCTGCTCGTGCGGCACGTCGGAGTCTTGGTCGCCATCGACGCTGGTCGTGAGCACGTCGACCGATTCGCCCGCTTCGACGAGCCCGCGACACAAGCCGTGCACCGAGTGGATCGGACCGCCATAGCGCGTGGCGGGCAGATACGTAGGCACGACGTGGAGAATTTTCATCGCGACTCGCTCACCGCGCGCGCCGCCACGAGCGTCGCCTCGGCCGCAGCTTTCGGGCTGTGCAGCGATGTCTTACGCGCCAGCGCGGCTTGGACCTCCGGCAACGCGCGCAGCTCGCGGGCATGCTCGATCGCTCGGCTGAGCGCGCCGACATCGCCGCACGGATAGCTAAAACCGGTCAGGCCCTCCTCGATCATGTCGGCCGCGCATCCGCACAGCTGGCTCACGATCGCGGGCAAGCCGGCCGCCATCGCTTCATTCACGACCAAGCCCCAGGTCTCCGCTGCGTCGGAGGTCAGCGCGAGCACATCGGCGGCGGCATACAGGCTGGGCAGCTCGCTCTGGTTCACGAAGCCCAGCATGCGCAGCTCGACCCCGAGCTTCTCGGCCCGCTCCTTGATCGCGACCTCGAGCGGACCTGAGCCCGCGCAGGCCACGATCCAGCGCGCCGGCGAGCGCTTCTTCAAGAGCCCCACCGCTTCGATCAGATCGAGGTTGCGCTTGCTGCCCACGAGCCGGCCGACCTGCAGCACCACGCGCACGGCGTCGTCTGCGCCGAGCGCGCGCCGGAGCGCCGCCCGGGCAGCCTGCTCGACATGGTGCGCAGCTCGAAAGCGTTCGGTATCGACGGTGTGGGGCACCTGGAAGATCCGCGCGGCCGGCGCTTTGTAGTGCTCGAGGTAGGCCCTGTTGCGCGCGCCGACGCTCAGATAGCCATCGAACGCGCGCAAGAGCGCCGGGTAGACCAGCTCTTTGCCCGCACGCAACAGGCCGCTGCGCTGGGTGGCGAGCTGCGAATCACCCCGCACCAGCACCGGAACGCGCGCCAGCTTGCACGCGACCACGCCCTGCCAATACGCCTTGAGGTACCAGCCGGTCGCGATCAGCGCGTCATAGCGCTCGGCGCGCACCAACGAGATCAGCTCGGGCGTGTCGGCCCCCGCGAAGTGGTGCACGCCGGGATCTTTTGCGACGTTGTGCAAGAACCGGCTGGCATAGCCGGAGCTGATATCCACGTCCCAGTCGAACGCCACCCCGTAGCCTGCGCGCGCCTGGCCGGCGCTCGACTGCCGGTGCGCGTAGAGCACCTGCAGCTCGCACAAACGACTCAGCTCCCGAAACCAAGGCGCGTGGTACTGGATAGGATGGCTATCGAGGATGGCTAGACGCACGCGGCCGGCATGGTAACTCGATCGCCAACCACCACGCCGGCTTTGGTATAAGATGGCCCGCCCGTTCGAGACCTAGGTAGGCACGCTTGAGCATCGTTCTCGGTATCAACGCCTACCACGGCGATTCATCGGCTTGCATCGTCGTCGGCGGCAAGCTCGTCGCCGCGGTGGAAGAGGAACGCTTCCGCCGGATCAAGCACTGGGCGGGGTTCCCGTCGGAGTCGATCCGGTACTGCCTCGCGGAGGCCGGCGTCGCGCTGTCTGCTGTCGATCACGTGGCGGTCAACAGCGACCCGCGCGCGAGCTTCGCGCGCAAGGTGTTGTTCGCGATTAAGCGCCGCCCCGATCCGCAGTTGATCATCGATCGCCTGCGCAACGCCGGCAAGCGCCAGTCGATTCAGCAAGAGCTAGACCGCGCGTTTCCGGGCGGCGGCTTCCGCGGCCAAGTGCATCGCATCGAGCACCACTTGAGCCACCTCGCGTCGTGCTTCGATGTTTCACCGTTCGAGCGCGCCGTCGCCGTGTCGGTCGACGGCTTCGGCGACTTCGCGAGCGCAGCCTGGGGCGTCGGCGAGGGCGGCAGCGTCAAGGCGCTCGGCCGCGTGTTCTTCCCGCACTCGCTCGGCGTCTTCTACCAAGCGATCACGCAGTTCCTCGGCTTCCCGCACTATGGCGACGAGTACAAGGTGATGGGCCTCGCGCCGTACGGCGAGCCTCGCTACCTGGCCGAGATGCGGCGGATCGTGACGCTCTTGCCCGACGGCACGTTCGAGCTGTCGCTGCGCTACTTCAGGCACCACAAAGAGCGCGTCGAGTACGCCTGGTCGGGCGGCTCACCGAGTGTCGGCACGCTGTACAGCGATGCGCTGGTCGACTTTCTCGGCCCGGCACGGGACCCGAGCGAGCCGCTCACGCAACGCCACAAGGACCTCGCGCGGTCGGCGCAGGCCATGTACGAGGAAGCGTTTTTTCATCTATTGCAAACCCTGCATCGCAAGCACGGCGGCGACGCGGTGTGCGTCGCCGGCGGCTGCGGCGCGAACTCGGTCGCCAACGGCAAGATCACCCTGCGCACGCCGTTCCGGCACGTCTACGTGCAGTCGGCCGCGGGCGATGCCGGCGGCGCGATCGGCGCGGCGCTGGTGGTGGCCAAGAGCAGCGGCGAGCGCGTGCCGGGCGGTCAGATGCCGCACGCCTATTGGGGCCCGAGCTACGACGACGCGACGATCGGGCAGCTGCTCGATCAGCGCAAGGCCGACTTGTCGGCGGCGGGCTGTGAGGTTCAGCGCTACGAGGACGACGGCGAGCTGTGCAAGGCCGTGGCTGCGCGGATCGAAGGTGGCGCGGTGATCGGTTGGTTCCAGGGCCGCATGGAATGGGGCCCGCGCGCGCTCGGCAACCGCTCGATCTTGTGCGATCCGCGGCGCGCGGACATGAAGGATGTGCTGAACCTCAAGATCAAGCGGCGCGAGTCGTTTCGTCCGTTCGCGCCTTCGATCTTGCGCGAGGCCGTCGACGATTGGTTCGAGCAGGATCACGACGTGCCGTTTATGATGCAGGTGTTCCAGGTGCGCACCGACAAGCGCGCGCTGATCCCCGCGGTGACGCACGTCGATGGCTCCGGCCGTCTGCAGACCGTGAGCAAAGAGCACAACCCGCGCTACCACCGGCTGATCTCGGAGCTCAAGGCGCGCACCGGCGTGCCGATCGTGCTGAACACCTCGTTCAACGAGAACGAGCCGGTCGTGTGCAAGCCCGAGGAAGCGCTCGAGTGCTTCCTGCGCACCAAGATGGACGTGCTCGCACTCGGCTCGCACGTCATCACGCGCGCTTGATCAGATCGGTCGCTCGCCCCAGAGGCTGCGCAGCAGAGGGCGAAAGCGCTCGGCGAAGCGCGCGTAGCGCATATGCTCGTGCCAGCGCTGCTGCGCGCCCAAGCCGAGCGTGCGCGCGAGCGCTGGTTGCGACAGCAGCTCGGTGAGGCGTGCGCTCAGCTCGCCGGGGCGATCCAGGTCGACGTTGAAACCGCTGACGCCGTCCTCATTCACCTCGCGCGCCGCGTCGTGCACCGAGCCGATGACCGGCACGCCGTGACGCATCGCTTCCACGTAGGCGAGGCCGAAGCCTTCACCGCGGCTCGGCATCGCCAGCGCGCTGCACCGCGACAGCACGCCGTTCAGCTCGTCCTCCGGCACCAGCCCGAGCATATGAATTCGCGACCGGGCGGGTGATTGGGCGACCAGGTGCTCGATCACCGCCCTGCCCGGCCCGTCGCCCACGATCGTGAGCGTGGCCTCCGGCACCCGCGCCACCACTTCATGCCAGCACGCGATCAGCTCGCGGTGGCCTTTGTAGCCGCCGCGCTCATCGAGCCGCGCCAAGATCGCGATCGCCGGTGCGCGCGGCGTCGAGGGCGGCGGTGCCGGCTGGTCGCTCTCGGTCGCGAGCCAGCACACTTGGGCATGCTCGAGCCCGCCGTGCAGAGCGCGCGCACGGGCCACCGTGTACGCGCTATTGGCGAGCAAGATCCGGGCGGCGCGCGCCCGGGCCAGCCGTTTTTCTTCCGCCTCTTCCCAGACCTCGATCCCGTGGATCCACGTGAGGTAAGGCCGCGCGAGGCTGGGCAGCCGCGGATGCGCGCGAGCGATGCCGGTGAAGTCGTAAACGAAGTGGCTGCCGGCCAGCGCGGCGCGATGGACGGCAGCCACGAAGCGCGGTCGCGAGCCGCTGGCGGTGGTGATCTTGAGCCCGAGGTCGCCGCCTTCGTCCCCGCGTAAGGTCAGCGCCTCGGCGTCGATCCGGCCGGCCGCAGCCTCCTCGGCGATGACGCGCGCCATGAGCCGGGCCACACGGGCGATGCCGCTCGCGGTCTGTGCGAGAGAGTCCGCTGCCAGGACGACGCGAGGCTTCGCAGATGCCACGTGGAGAGCGGCTGTGTAGCATGCGCCGATGGGCGCTACCCAGCTCCGTCCGAGCTCGCGGGGAGCGCGCTCGTCCGGGGAAGCTTCGAGCAGTCATTCCGTTGGGCCGGCGCGGTCTCGCCACGCACGAATCGCGCGCGATCTCGCGCCATGGGCGCTGACCGCGCTGATCGTGCTCGCGCCGCAAGCGCTCGGCGGCATCTATCCGGACGCGATGGTCGCGATCGCGCTCGGCGCCAGCCTTTGCTTGGCGCTCGCCCTGCTCTCTGCGCGCTCGACCGATCTGCCGGCGAACCTGTTCCTCGCGGTCACGCTCGGGCCGCTGCTCTGGACTGCGTTTCAGGTCGCCCCCCTGCCCTGCGGCCTCGTCGACGCGCTGGCGCCGCTCAGCGCATCGCGATTGCGCGAAGCGCACGCCTTGCTCAAGCTCGAAGCACCGTCGTTTTGCCAGCTAACGCGCGATCCCGCGGGCACGCGCGAGGAGCTGGTGAAGGGGCTGGCGATCGCGTGCAGCATGCTCTCCGCCGCGATGCTGGCGGCGCGCGGCGAGCAGCGCGTGGTGTTCCGCGCGGTCGCCGGCTCGACCGTGCTGATGGCGCTGGTCGCGCTCTTGCACCACGTCGTCGGTGCCACCCACGTCTTTGGGATGTACCAGCCGATCGAGATACGCGCCGTCCCGATGCTCGCGCCGCTGCTCAATCCCAACAACCTCGGCGGGTTCTTGGCGATGGGCGTGCCGGTGCTCATGGGGCTCGCGTTCGAGGAGGAGCACCCGCGCGTGCGCGTCGCCGTGTTGAGCGCGGTCGGGCTGGTCGCGGCAACGGCGCTCATGACGCGCTCGCGCGGCGCTGCCGGCGCGGTCGCGCTGGGTCCTGCGCTGTATGCGCTGCTGGCGATGGTCCGCTCGCGCCATGCTTCGACGAGCGCCGCTTCAAGTCCGCGCTGGCTGCGCAACGCAACGCTGGTCGGCGTTGCGATCGTGCTCGGTCTAGCGATGTGGGCATGGTTCGATGAGCTGGTCGTGGAGTTCGAAACGAGCGGCTGGGACAAGCTCGATCTGATCGGTCGCTCCGCGCGCTTCGCGGCCACCGTGCCCTGGGTCGGCGTGGGCCGCGGCGCGTTTGCGCCGGCGTTCGCAAACACGATGCAGGAGCAGTATCGCTTCGACTACGCGGAGAGCCTGCTCGTGCAGTGGGCGGTGGACTGGGGTGTGCCGATCGCGCTCGCGCTGAGCGCAGCGATGGCCACGCTGTGGGTGCGTGCGGCGCTGCGGGCGCGCTCGCATGCCCGGGTCGGCGCGGTCGCGGCGGTCGCCACGGTGGTCGCGCAGAACATGGTCGACCTCGGGCTCGAGCTGCTCGGTCCGGCGCTGGTGGCCGCCTGCCTGCTCGGCGGCTGCGCGAGCTTTCCGCGCACCAGCCGGCCGCAGGCGACGCGGGCACGCGCGCTGCGCATCATCGGCGGCTCGGTCGCGCTCGCCGCGTTGGTCGTGCCGGTTGCGCTCGCCAGCCGCATGATCGACGAGCATGGCCCGACGATCGAGCAGCGCTTGAACGCGCTCGTCGAAGACAAAGATCCAGCGCGCTTCAAGGCGTTGCTCCGCAGCGCCGTGCTAGCCCACCCCTCGGAGCCGATGCTCGCGATCATCGGCGCGCATTCGGCGCTTCGGCGCCGCGAGGCGAGCGCGGGCCGGTTCATCAACCGGGGCATGCAGCTCGCGCCCGGGTGGGCGGCGCCGCACGTTCAGGCCGCGCAGTGGTTGTGGAACAGCGGCTTGCGGCGGCAGGCGCTGCTCGAGCTGCGCGCGGCATCCGAGCTCGAGCTGTATGCGGTCGCCTCGATCCTCTGCCCGATGGCGACGAGCGATCCGGCGGGCGCAATCGAGATCGGTGCACCGCGCAACCGCATGCGAGCGACCTATCTCGAGCTGCTCGCGAGCTGCTTGGCGCGCGACTCCGAGCACGTGCAGCGGATCGATGACGAGCTGCTGAAGATCTTGCCCCGGCCGGTCCAGCCACACCTGCGGCGCGCCCATCGGCTGCTCCGCGAGCAGCGCTTCGCCGAGGCGGCCAAGGCCGCCGAGACCGCGCTCGCCAACGAGCCTCAGAACGTACACGCGGCGGTCGTGGCGTCGCAGGCATACTCCTCGGCGAACCGGCCCGCGGAGGCCTTCAAAGTGCTCGAGAAGGGCCTCGAGAGCGGCGCCAACCCCGCGGCGATCTACGGCCAGATGGCCCGCGTCGCGACCACCGCCAAGGACCGCCCGAGAATGAAGGAGGCGATGGACTTGCTGCGTGGCTGGGTCGGCACCAATGCCGAAGAGCTGGACCGGGCGTACCGCCACGAGGCCCTGCTCGAGAGCGAGCTGGGCAACTTGGGCGCCGCCCTGACCGCGTACGAAGAAGCCTATCGAGTGGCAAATCGCCCCGAGGCGCTGCTCGGCGTCGCGCAGACCGCGGAGCGCCTGGGCGACCAGCGCCGGGCGCTCCGCGCGTACTCCGATCTATGTGCCCTCGGTGACGAAGGCGGGAATGCCTGTAAGCATCGGGATCGGCTCAGGACTCCAGGGCTAAATCCGTGAATCCAGGACAGAAGCTGTGCACCAGATGGGGTGGTAGTATGCTCCGGCCTCCGCGGCGCCCAGGCGCCGATCCGAATGGTATCCGTCCTTCTGTTTCGCTTTCAGTAATCACACCTTCATGACGCCTTTCAATCCGCCCAATGGGAGCGACCGGTCGGTGGCGCCCGCGCCCGCGCCCATGTTCGAGGTCGGGCGCCAGCTCAACGCCTTATGGCAGCGCAAGTGGTGGATCTTGTTGATCACCGGGCTCGCGATCACCGCGGCCTACTACTGGACCAGCCGTCAGCCGCGTGTGTATCGAGCCGACTGCACGATCGAGTACGACACCAATCCGCAGCGGCCTCTCGGTAACGCTGTCGAGGACACGTCGGTGCCGTACATCACGTATTGGGCGAGCCGCGACTATATCGAGACGCAGAACCGGATCATCAGCAGCCGCATGATCGCCGAGCGCGTCGTGCGCAAGCTGAGCCTGCATCAGAATCCAGAATTCATGTACGTGCCCAAGAACCAGCGCAAGAGCTGGAAGCCGGCCAACGTGACCGATGTCGCGCTCGACCTGCAGGGGCGCGTGCGCGTCTCGCAAGAGCGCGATACGCAGATCACGCACATCGAGGTCAGCGACCGCGACCCGGGGCGCGCCGCGCTGCTCGCGAATGCGGTCGCAGACGCGTACATCGCCAAGACGCTCGAGGATCGGCTCGGCTCGAGCGCCAGCGCGATCGAGTGGTTGGGCGAGCAACTCGATTCGCTCAAAGGCCAGCTGGAGCGCTCCGAGCTATCGCTGCATCAGTTCGTGGAAGACAAAGCCACGTTCACGATGCCGCTCGAGGAGCAGCAAACGCTGGTCGCATCCGACATTCAGCTCATGAACGGCAAGCTCGGCGAGGTGCGACTCGCTCGAATCGAGCTGTCGGCGCACGTCGAGGGGCTACGCACGGCCAATCGCGAGAACCCGCTCGAGATCGTGCATCCCGACATCACCGCGAACGATGCGATCCTAGACCTCCGCAAGCGCTACACGGACTTGGACGCTGAGCGCCGTGCCTTGGCCGTGAAGTACGGCGACGAGCACCCCCAGATCCGCGCGCTCGACGTTCAGCTCACGAGCACGCGCGACAAGCTCCGCTTCGAGATCGACGGCATGCTAACGGCCGCCGAAGCCAAGCTGAACGAGATTCGCAACGTCGAGAACGGCGTACGCTCGGCGCTCGAGGTGGCCAACAAGGCGGGCCTCGAGCTGAGCCTGCAGGAGATCACGTATCGCCGGCTCGAGCGCGAGCGCGACAACGCGGCGCGGCTCTACGGGACGATCCTCGAGCGCACCGCCGAGGCGGACCTCACGCGCGCCATCGAGCTCTCGCTCGTGCGCGTCGTCGATCGCGCGCTGCCCCCCGGCTTCTCGTTCTACCCGAGCTACCAGCGCAACATGACGATCGGCGCGTTGCTCGGCATGCTCGTCGGCATAAGCCTCGCGCTGCTGCTCAGCCAGCTCGACCGCGTGCTGCGGACGGTCGAGGAAGCCGAGGCGCTCGGGGTGACGATCCTGGGCATCCTGCCCCGTATCGAAGAAGGCGCGAAGGCGCGTGGTCCGGGCTACAGCAAGCGGCGCCGTAAGAACGCACCCGAGCTGATCATGAACCGCGACCTGGTCGTGCACACGCACCCCAAGTCGTCGGTCGCCGAGTGCTGCCGCACCATCCGCACGAACCTCACCTTCATGGGCGCCCAGCGCTCGCTCCGTACCATCGTGATCACGAGCGCGAGCCCGCGCGAGGGCAAGACTACGGTCGTGATCAGCCTCGCGATCTCGCTCGCGCAGAGCGGCAAGCGCGTGCTCATCGTCGATACGGATCTGCGCAAGCCGCGCATGCATAAGGCGATGGACCGCGGCAACCACAAGGGCATCACGACCGCGCTGGTCGACGTGCACTCGGTCAAGGAAGCCGTTCAGAGCACCGACATCCCAGGGCTCGACCTGCTGGCCTGCGGACCGATCCCGCCCAACCCGTCCGAGCTGCTCCACACCACGCAGTTCAATGCGCTCGTGCAGGAGCTGGGCCGTCAATACGACTGCGTGCTGTTCGATAGCCCACCGCTGGGCGCGGTCACGGACGCGGCCATTATCGCGCCTCAGGTCAACGGCGTCTTGCTCGTGTTGCACGGCAACAAGACCACACGCGAGGCCGCTCGCTCGGCGCTGCGCCAGTTGCGCGACGTAAACGCCCACCTGATCGGTGGCGTTCTAAACGACGTCGATCTGGCGGCGCGCCACTACGGCTACGGCTCCTACTACTACTACCAGGCCGAGGGCTACTACCAGACCGAGCCCGAGCCTGATCGCCGCAGTGAACGTCCCGCCGCAGAGAGCTGAGCGCTGAACGAACTGGGCGCTCGATGCACCGTATTGTTCGGATGACCGAGCTTCTTGAGGAGCGAGACCTCTCGTGATCAGCGCGCTTACAGCCTTCGTGATGGCCATCGCCGTCGTGGTGCTCGCAACGCCGCTCGTCCGCCGTTTGGCGATCGATGTGGGTGCGGTGGATCGCCCCGGTGAAAAGCGCCGCGTGCACGCCCGCGTCATCCCGCGGCTCGGCGGTCTCGGCATCGTGCTCGGCTTTTTCCTGCCGCTGCTCGTGCTGTTCGGCGTGGAGACCGAGGTGGCGCGGCAGTTCTTTGCCGACCCGCTGCGGGTCGTCGGCCTCGTGGCGGGCGGCGTGCTCATCACCGGTGTGGGCGTGTTCGACGATGTCCGCGGCGTTCGCCCCTGGACGAAGCTCGGCGTACAGATCGCGGCGGCGTGCGTCGCGTACTCATGCGGCTACCGCATCCCCGCGGTGAGCGTGCCGTTCTTCGGCCACATGGATATGGGCATCTTCGCCCTGCCCGTCACGGTGCTGTGGATCGTGGCGATCGTGAACGCGATCAATCTGATCGACGGCCTCGACGGCCTGGCTGGCGGTGTCGCGTTCTTCGCCTGCGTGACGAACTTCGTAGTCGGCTGGCTGAACCACGACGCGCTCGTCACGCTGCTCAGCGCGGCCCTCGGTGGCGCGGTGCTCGGCTTCCTGCTGTTCAACTTCAACCCGGCCAGCATCTTCATGGGCGACTCGGGCAGCCTGTTTCTCGGATACGTCCTCGCCACCACTTCGATCGCGGGCAACTACGTCAAGAGCTCGACCACGGTCGCGATCCTGGTGCCTCTGATCGCGATGGGGCTGCCGATCGTCGACACGTTGTTTGCGATGGTGCGCAGGTTCTTGGAGAAGCGCCCGATCTTCTCGCCTGACCGCGGCCACATCCATCACCGGCTGCTCGGCATGGGCATCAATCATCGCCGTGCCGTGCTGATCCTGTATGCGCTATCGATCTTGTTCACGACCGGCGCGATCTTGATCGCCATGGGCCGGCGCTGGCAGATCGGCAGCGCGCTGCTCGTGCTCAGCATCGCGTTGATCGGCGTGGTTCGCGCGCTGGGCAACTTCCAAGTCTCGATGCGGCGCTTCCGGCGCAGCAGCGCCAACCTGCGCTCGCCGGGCGTGGAGCGCCTGCGCTTGGCCGTACCGATCGCCCTCGAGCGGATCGCGGCGGCGCGCGAGGTCTCGATGATCGCTGAGTGCTTGCGGGACCTTGGCCAGCACGCCGAATTGCTCGTGGTCGAGCTGATCGATTGTGAGCTGCCGGAGCTACCCGCGTTTTCATGGGCCCGTGAGCCCGCGGAGCGCGTCGAGAGCGAAGTGGTCTCGGCCGCGTTTCCTTTCGTGAG
>Ga0193752_1001817_pt1 | contig 17127 bp, 10 predicted proteins | sample H1c1metaG_FD_144924 | JGI IMG/M metagenome (GOLD analysis project Ga0193752, IMG submission 144924) | Soil microbial communities from a riparian zone of the East river system, Colorado, United States - H1c1 | ecosystem: Environmental > Terrestrial > Soil > Riparian zone | place: USA: East River... | reverse complement strand
CGTTGAGATCGACCACGGTCTTGGTCGAGGTCGACAGGTTCGGATCGACCGTCGCCGTGACGTCGGTGGCCGTGTTGTTAGCCGTGTTCGAATCGTAGCTGGGCGAGCTCACGGTGACGCTGTTCGTCACGGAGGCGGCGGCGGCCTCCAGCACGTTCACGGTCAGCGTGATCGCCGGAAACGACGCGCCTTCATTGAGGATGGGCGCGTGCGTGCAGGTGACCACCTGCGCGACGGCGCCGCAGGTCCAGCCCGTGCCGCTGGCGGAATTGAACGTGAGGCCGGCCGGCAATGTGTCGGTCACCGTGACGCTGTTGTCTTCGCGCTCGATGGTCGGACCCGAGCCGTTCGACACGGTGATCGTGTACTGCCCGGTGCCGCCGGAGATGAATGTGCCGCTGTGCGACTTGGTGACGCCCAGGTCCACCGCCGGATCGGAGGTCGCGCTGACCACCTGCGCCATCAACAACACGAGGTCCGCGCCCGCGGAATAGACGGTGGTCGCGCTGGTCTGGCCGGGCAGCAGCAACGCGCTCACGTCGTACTGGTCGACGTCGACGCCGTAACTCGTCACCACGCCCTGCGTGTTGATCGTGCCGTCGAACTGCTGCACGGTCGGGTCGCTGCCCGCGGGGACCAGCCCGTCGTTGAGCAGCGTGCCGTTGAAACGCAGCGCCTCGCTGAATCCGCCGGAGGCGTCGGAGTTCTGCGGATCGCCCTCGAGCGTGAAGACCGCGATGCGGCCGTCGATGTTCGCCGCCGGGACGCGAAAGCCGCTCGGCGTCTGCGTCACCTGGCTGCCGTAAAAATAGTCGAGGCCGTCGTAGATGTTGATGGCGCGCAGGCGCTCGGCCGCGCCTTCGTACACCACGACCAGCGACCAGCCGCCGACCACCGCTTCGGATCCGCACCACGGCGTGCCGGTGCTGATGGTGAGACCGCCGAAGGTAAAACTACCGTTGCCGGAGACGAGACCGGTGACGTCGGCGAAGGCGCCGAAGAAGTTGAATGCCGTGCCGTTGTTGAAGGTGCGCGCGAACGTGCGGGTCGCCGTGACCGGGCTGCCATTCAACGTGACGCTGGTGTCGGCCGCGTTGCCCGAGCCGCCCCAGTACAGGTACGCGCTGCGCACGGTCCGCAGCGCGGGGATGCCGGAGAGATTCTGCGTGCTCGTCGCGTTGATCGTGCAGGCGTTGGTGGTGTTCGGCGCGCTGCGCAGCGATCCGCCGGTGGTCACGAAGTTGATGTTGCCGGTGTCGCGCTTGTAGAGCGAAATGGTCTGCGCGAAGACCGGGCTCGCGCCGAACAGCGCGAGGACCAGCAATGCAAAAAGACATCCGCGGGTCTTGAGGCCGCGGATGCCGCGGACCGACGGCTCTCTCATTGGTTGACTTTAAGAGGTCACGCGGAGGCGCGACTGTGCACGCCTCTCATAATGCAGGCGCCCGTAAGTGCCGGATTGCGAACGAGTTCACACCGCCTGGAGCGGTGCGACGTGCAGTACGGGACCGGTCGGAAGGCCTGTAGGAGAGCCTCCGACAGGCTCCAGGCTGACGGCCAGCTGCTTGGCGCCGTCGAGGGCGGCCCGCTGTGCGGACGTCAGGACGCGATGGTGGTCCCCCGTGGTCGGCAGCAGGCCCAGTGACACCGGCGTACCGCTGGCCGTCAACGCCCACAACTCGAGCGCCTTGCCCGCCGGCAGGTCGTGCACCACGTGCACGTGCATGCTGAGCTCCTCGTTCCTGCCGAGCAGCTCGACGCGCCAGTAGATAGTCTGCGGATCCGCTTCGATGAACGCCTTCTGCGTGACGGCCAGTTGCGGGGTCTCGACGACCGTGCCGCCGAACCGGTAGACCGCGAACACGCCCAGCATCGCGAAGAACAGCAGCGACGCGGCGATGGCGAGATAACGCGAGACCGGCGCGCGCGCCAGTTTGCGCAGCTCGAGCCGCTTCTCGATGCCGCTCCACACGGTGGCTGGTGGCGCGATCGATTGCAGCCGCGGTTCCAGGCCCGCGAGCCTTTCTTCCCAGGCCTTCACCAGTGCCCCCACCTGCGGCGACAGCAGCCAGCGCTCGAAGCGCCGGCGTGCCCGGAATCGCAGAGTGCCGAGTACGTATTCCGCCGCGAGGCGGTCGAGCAGTTCACGGTTGGCGGTCTTCACGTGGGCTGCCTCTCGGAGGAGAGGCAATCTTTGAGACTGAGCAGGCCGCGACGGATCCAGCTCTTGACGCTGCCGAGCGGGTTGTCCGTGACGCGCGCGATTTCATCGTGCGAGCGCCCCTCGACGAACGCGAGCGTCAGGCAGGCGCGTGTCTTTTCGTTGAGCTGGCCGATGCAGTGGTCGAAGTTGTTAGGTTTCTCGATCGAATCGGCCGGGGATTCGTCGGCAATGTCGTCCAGCGCGTCGTCGCCGACCAGCGTCATGCGCTCGCGGCGCATGAGATCGATGGCGCAATAACGCGCGATGGTCACCATCCAGGCGAGCGCACGGCCGCGGTGCGCTTCGAACTGCGCGGCGCGTTCCCAGATGCGGACGTAGACGTCCTGCAAGGCCTCTTCGGCCACGCTCCGCCGCCGCAACATGCGCAGCAGGCGTGCGAACAGGATGGGCGAGGTCTTGTCGTACAGCGACCGGAAAGCGGCCGAATCGCGGGCGGCACAGCGCTGCAACAGCTGGGCGAGCTCGATCTCCGGCGGAAGGGTGTCGATCCGGTTCATGTACGGGACTACGGGCCTGATCCGAAACCGGATGCAAGGCTAGCACGGGACCTGACATATGCCGGAGAATGCCCGCCTCCATGACCTCATCCCGCGCGGCTCTCACCTTCGTCCTGCTGTCTGTATTCATCGACAGTCTGGGCTTCGGAATCATCATCCCGTCCCTGCCGTCGGTGATCATGCAATTGACCGGCGAGCCGGTGAGCATCGCCGCCGACTGGAGCGGCTACCTGATGGCGGTGTACGCGCTGCTGCAGTTCTTCATGGCGCCGGTGTTCGGAAACTTGAGCGACCGGTTCGGCCGGCGGCCGCTGCTGCTCGCGTCGTTGTTCGCGTTCGGCGTGGATTTCCTGCTGACGGGGCTCGCGACTTCGATGTTGTGGCTGTTCATCGGCCGCGCGTTCGCCGGCGTGTTCGGCGCGTCGTTCTCGGCGGCGGGCGCGTACATCGGCGACATCAGCGACGACGGCAATCGCGCCAGGAATTTCGGCTTCATCGGCGCGGCCTGGGGCTGCGGCTTCACGTTGGGGCCGGTGATCGGCGGGTTCGTGGCGGAGCACATCGATCCGCGCGCGCCGTTTTTCGTGGCCGCCGGGCTCGCGTTCGCGAACGTGGCGTTTGGATTGTTCGTGTTGCCGGAGTCGCTGCCGGTTGCGCTCCGCCGAAAGTTCGAGTGGCGGCGCGCGAATCCGTTCGGGGCGTTCAAGAGCCTCGCCCATCTACCGATGGTCGCGGGACTGCTGTTCGCCATGTTCCTGTACCAGATCGCGCACGACTCGCTGCCGGCGGTGTGGATGTTCTACACGCAGTACAAGTTCAACTGGACGCCGGCGCAGATGGGGCTGTCGCTCACGTTCGTGGGGATCATGACGGTGATCGTCATGGGCGGATTGACGGGCGTGGTGGTACCGAGGCTCGGGGAACGGCGCTCGATCCTGCTCGGCTTTGGAATGATGACGATCGGTTTTCTGGGCTACGCGTTCGCGTCGCAGGGCTGGATGATCTATGCCGCGCTCGCGATCGGGTCGCTGGGTGGCATCGCGAACCCCGCGGTGCAGAGCGTGATGTCCCGTCAGGCGGGGCCGAGCGCGCAGGGAGAGCTGCAGGGGGCGAACGCCAGCATCGCGAGCGTCGCGGCGGTGTTGTCGCCGATCTTCATGACGCAGACGTTCAGCTACTTCTCGAAGGCGGATGCGCCGGTGATATTTCCCGGCGCGCCGTACCTCGTGTCGGGAGTGCTGGTGTTCTGCTGCGTGCTGATCTGCGCGCGGGCCGTGAACAAAGGGGACATAGAAAAAGGGGACAGATCTATTTATTGAGCGGCGGGAACGAGAGACGTTATCGCCCGAAAAATAAATAGATCTGTCCCCTTTTCTATGTCCCCTTTGTTCACATCACCGCTTTGGGCCACAGCCAGCCGAACACGCCGGCCATCACCAGGCTGTAGATCAGTCCGTCGAACATCAGCTTGAACGTGGTGCTCCACTCGCGCGAGTACCAGATCGAGTTCACCGGCAATCCGAGCGACAGCGCCAGGAACGCCGCCGAGCCGACGTAGCGGAACACATTCAGGTAGTGGGCGCCGGGCGCGAGTGCATGCGAGGCGATATAGCCCGCGAACAGCGCGATCACCAGCAGGTGCAGGAACCACAGCGCCATCATCTTGCCCATCCCGGGCATTCCGTTCGGCCGCACCGTGAGCATCAGCACGGGCCCTTCCTTCATCTTCTGCAGGAATTCCGGGGACCGCATTTCCGCCGGCGAGTCGCAGCGCGGCACCATGTATTCGCCCGGCGGTATCTCGAGCGAGCCGATGGCCGCGCGTGCCTTGTCTTCGTTGGGCACCTTGGGGAAGTCGTTGCGATGCCAGAACGGCCCCATGTGGAAGACGGCGCTCAGCAGGTGGACGAAAACGGCGGCTAACAGGATCGGCAGCCACAGTGCGGCAAGTTCGGTCATCTCGCTCTCCCTGGGATCTTGGTCTTCGGACGCTGCGCATTCTGCAGCGGAATTCCTTGCCAAACAACCGCTTGCGCCAAAACGAACAAATCGCGCTGCGGCATGAGAAAGGAGGGGCGGTGGCCGTGGGGCGCGCCTCGTCAGCCGCGTCCGACGCTCACCCCGCCCTGGCGTCCGAATGCGCGTGGCCGGCGAATGCCTTTTGCTAGGCACGTTCTTGTTTGGCCGACGAGCCGGCGGCGCCCCGGGGCGCAGCATCGAACGTAGTTAGGCAACACGGATGTCGCCACGGAATCCGCGGTTGGCAGTTGCGGCGCCCGTTCGCCTCGCGACCCGCCGCCGCCCGGCTCGTCGGCCGGAACATCCGCGCGGCGCCCCGCGGACACGGCATGCGTTTCTGCCACACTAGCGCCCCGATTCCCGCGGACGCTCATGGAAAACATTTCGGTTTCGACGATTCTCAACGCCGATGACTGGCGCGCGCTCAATCGCGCGGTGCGGCTGCGGTCGTGGTCGCCGGAGGGCAAGGCCCGGCGGATCCTGATCCGGGCGCCGTTCATCCTGCTGATACCGCTGCTGCTGGGCGGAATGCTCTGGGCGCGCACCGATCGCGAAATGCTGGTGTTCCTGGCCGGCATCCTCGGCACCTTCCTGTTAGGCGTGGCCCAGTCCCTGGTGGCGCAACGCCAGGGCGCGCCGCAGCCCGGTGGCTTGTTCTTCGGGCCGACGCGCTTCGTATTCGGCGCCACGGGCATTGCGGTCGAGCGCGGCGATTCGGGCAGCCACGTGCAGTGGAGCAAGGTGGTGGGAATCGAGAACACGCCGACCCACGTGTTCATCTGGCTGGCGCAGACGGTCGTATTCACCGTGCCCGGGCGGGACCTGTCGGGCGGGTTGAATACGACCATCCTGGCGGAGCGCCTGCGCGCAATCGTGAGCCAGGCAAAAGCGGATGCCGGCGCGATGGTGACCGCGTCGGATTTCTCCGTGCCGCCACCCGCGCCCGAAACGCTGCCGCTGTCACCACGCTACGGCGTCGTGCGGCAACTCGGCGCGGCGGGCAAGCAACTGCTGCTCCTGCGCGCCGACGCCGCCCGCCTGGTGGGAAGCGACGGGGCCATCGCCTCGCTCGGCGCGATTGCATTACTCATCTGGCTGCCGCTCGACTGGTTCGTCTACGAAGGCCCGATGGAGTTCATGCCGGAGCAGATCGGCGGCCTGAGTTTCGTGATCGCGGGCGCGCTGGCACTGGCATGGATCATCGCGCGGCTCAGCGTGCCGCGCGTCGAGTACCGGCGCGTGCTGCTGGTCGTAACGGCGTCGATGTTCATCGCGATCGCCGGCTCGACGCTGTTCAACCGGTTCGCGGAACGCTGGATGACAGCCACGCTCATCGCGCTCGCCGTGACGGCCTACGCCACCTTGTATTTCAAGCTGGCGCTGCGCACGCTGACCGGATTCGTGCAGACCCGCGCGCTGTTGATCGCCGCTGCGGCCACGTTCGTGTTCATCGCGATGATGGACCGCCTGTACATCAACCCGGGCCTGTGGGTCTACACGGGCGACGACGACACCGACGTCGACGGTGGCGCCAACTACCAGGACGCCTGGCGGCGCATCGAAGAGCTGCAGTTCGACCAGCGCGCGCGCATCGATGCGCAGGTGGCGCAGATCGCCGCGCATTCGGCCGCCGGCGCCCAGATGTATTTCGTCGGCTTCGCGGGTTACGGCGAACAGCGGGTTTTCGCGCAGGAGATCGGGCTCGCCGCGAAACAGGTGGCGCAGCGTTATGACGCCGGCGAGCGCGAGATCCTGCTGGTCAACGACCGGCGCGATCTCGAGAAGTATCCGTTGGCGACCGCGCGGGCGTTGCGCCACGCGCTGGTGTCGTTGGCCAGGGTGATGGACCCGGATGACGTGTTGTTCCTGGCCTTGTCGTCGCACGGTGATGAAGACGCGACCCTGTCCGTTTCCAACGCCGGGATGATGCCCGGCGAGCTCGATGCGACGCAGATCGCGGAGGCGCTGCGCGAATCCGGCATTGGCTGGAAGGTGATCGTCATCTCCGCCTGCCACGCCGGCAGCTTCATCGAATCCCTGGCGGACGAACACACCCTCGTGTTGACGGCGTCGGCGGCCGATCGCACCTCTTTCGGCTGCGCGGACGACCGCGATCTCACCTACTTCGGCGAAGCGTTTTATCGGGATGCGTTGCCGAAAGCAGCATCGTTGCGCGCGGCCTTCGACGCGGCGAGGGCGAGCATCGCGCAGCGCGAGAAAGCGGAAGGAATCGACGCGTCGGACCCACAGGCCTCGTACGGCGCGAAAATCGAGACAAAACTCGCGGCCCTCGAGACCGCGGCCACCCCACCCGAGCGGTAAAAGAGAGCCGGCACCGGAACCGTTATTACGGCACCGGCCCCGCCGCCGAACTCGCGACGGCCAACCGCAACTGTCAGAAGTTACGGCCAGCCAGGCAGCGTGGATGCAAATTGCGGCGCGATGGGGTCGCGGCTCCGTGCTTGCATGCGTCGATTACACGTGTAAACTACCGGCACCGATTACGGATGTAAACGACTATGCCAGCGCGCAAGAACGTGCCGATCAGCGAAGCGGAATCCGTCGTGATGCGGGTGTTCTGGGAGCGCGGCGCGTTACCCACTGAAGAGGTGGTCGCGGCGCTCGAAAGCCACGGAAAGTGGCAGGAAGCAACGGTCAAGACATTGCTCAACCGGTTGCTCAAGAAGGGAGCGCTGAAGGCCCGCAAGGACAACCGGCGTTACGTGTATTCGCCCGTGCTCGCGCGCGAGGACTGGCTGTCGAACGAGAGCCACGGTTTCCTCGACCGTCTGTTCGGCGGACGCGTCGCGCCGCTCGTGTCGTACTTCAGCGAGCAGAAGAAGCTCGGCAAGCAGGACATCGAGGAACTCAAAAAACTGATCAAGGAGATCGACGATGAGCGCTGACGTCCTGCGTTTCCTCGCCGACACCAACCTCGCGCTGGCCGTCGCGATCGTCCTCCTGGCAGTCGCGCGACGGCCGCTGCGTGCCGTCGCGGGCGCGCGCGTCGCCTACGCGCTGTGGCTGCTGGTGCCCGCTTTGCTCGTCGCCGTCTGGTTGCCAGCGCCATCGCCCTTGTTGCACGTGACGGCCGTCGAGCTGCCCGCGCAAATCCGTTCGGCGCTCGCCACCGACTTCGGCGCACCGCGGCCCGATCCCGCGCTGCTTGGCAATCTCGCCGTCGGCGCCTGGGCCACAGGCGCGCTCGTCATGGCGATCGCGCTGGTCGCGCGGCAGCGAGCTTTCCGGCGTTCGCTCGGCACACTTCGGCGTGATGACGACGGACTGCATCGCGGCACCGATGTCACCGCCCCCATGCTGGTCGGCGCGTGGCGGCCACGCGTCGTCGTGCCGATGGACTTCGAAGCCCGCTACTCCGCGGGCGAACGGGAACTCGTGCTGGCGCACGAACGCGCGCATGAAAAACGCGGCGACGTCGCCGTCAACGCCGTCGCATCGTTCGCGTTGTGTCTGTGCTGGTTCAACCCGCTCGCGTATCGCGCGCTCGCGTGGCTGCGCATGGACCAGGAACTCGCCTGCGACGCGCTCGTGTTGTCGAAGCATGGCGACGTGCGGCGCCGCTACGCGGACGCGTTGCTCAAGACGCAGCTCGCCACCGACGCCGCGTGGCGTCAACCGATCGGCTGCCACTGGCAGTCGGTTCACCCGCTCAAGGAGCGGATTTCCATGCTCAAACGACCGCTGCCAGGATCATCGCGACGGTTCATCGGCCTCGCGTGTATCGCAGCGCTCACCGCTGCGGCAAGCTACGCCACCTGGGCGGGACAGCCCGCCGACACCGATCGGCGCATCCTGGTCGAGCTCAAGACCACCGTCACGAATTCGCAGACGAACGAGGTCAAGGCGCTCTCGACGCAATACCTCGTGCGTTCGGGCGAACAGATCGGTAACCGCAGCGGCCAGCCGCTCGACATCGCGTGCACGCCGTATCTCCCAGATGCCATCGGTCAGGAGAGCGCTGCCCTGCGAGAATTGAAGGAGAAAGCACACATCGTTCCGCGTCCCGGACAGATCTTCGTCGAGTGCGCGATTCCTCGCGCGGGCACGGACGAACGCCCCATGCTGCTCGTGGCGGACGGGGAGTGGGGGATCATCGAGACGACGGAAAAGGACGGTCCTCACCAGTACCGTATCGAGATCCGCCCTTCGACTTCGGCCGCGGATATCGCCGCGGCGAAGAAGGCCAACTAGAGTAAGTCGGTGTCAGGTGAGGATTCAGGGAATTGGAAAAAGAGGACATGCCTATTTTTCCTGCGCCTTTTTTCTGGGAGCGGCTTTCGACCCTTTGATCGCGCGAATGGAGCGCGCGGAAAATGAGGCGTCAAGCGAAAAGCCCCCGAGGAACATCAGCGCATCCACCGAGCAAACGTAGCTTTTCGTAGCCTCGTTTTCCGGAACCCCGAAGGGGTGCGCTCCCTTGAGTGCGAGCGAAGGGTCGAAAGCCGCTCCCAGAAAAAAGGCGCAGGAAAAATAGGCATGTCCTCTTTTTCCAATTCCCTGAATCCTCACCTGACACCGACTTACTCCATCTTACGGTAGTTCGGTCGCCCCCATCAGCCAGCGATCGCACTCGCGCGCGGCCCCACGGCCTTCGTTGATCGCCCACACCACCAGGCTCTGACCACGGCGCGCATCGCCAGCGGCGAACACGCCGGGGACGCTCGTGCCGTATTTGCCGTATTCGGCCTTCACGTTCGAACGCGGATCGGTCTCGACCTTGAGATCCTTGAGCAGCGCCTGCTCAGGTCCCAGGAAGCCCATGGCCAGCAGCACCAGCTGCGCGGGATGTTCCTGCTCGCTGCCGGGCTGTTCCACCGGGATGAACTGACCCTTGTCGTTCTTTTCCCATTTGATGTTCACGGTGACGACGGATGCGAGATTGCCGGCGCCGTCGTCCTTGAACTTCTTGACGGTGGTCAGATAGACGCGCGGATCGCCACCGAATTTGGCCGCCGCTTCTTCCTGGCCGTAGTCCATCTTGTAGACCTTGGGCCATTCGGGCCACGGATTGTCCGCGGCGCGATCCATCGGCGGCATCGCCATGATCTCGATCTGCGTGATGCTCTTGCAGCCGTGGCGCACCGAGGTGCCGACGCAGTCCGTCCCGGTATCGCCACCGCCCAGCACCACGACGTCCTTACCCTTCGCGTAGAGAGGCGTGGATTCCGGCGTGCCCTTCAGCACCGACTGCGTGCTCAGCGTGAGGAAATCCATCGCGAAGTGCACGCCTTTCAATGCGCGTCCCTCGACCGGCAGATCGCGCGGCACGGTCGCGCCGGTGCAGATCACGGTGGCGTCGAAATCCTTGAGCAGCAACTCGGCCTCGACGTTTTCGCCGACGGTCGCGTTGCACACGAACTTGATACCTTCCTTCTCCAGCAACGAGATGCGGCGCGCGACGACTTCACGCTTGTCGAGCTTCATGTTCGGGATGCCGTACGTGAGCAGGCCGCCCGGGCGATCCGCGCGCTCGAGCACGGTCACGCTGTGGCCGGCCTTGTTCAGCTGCGCGGCGGCGGCGAGACCCGCGGGCCCCGAGCCGATGACCGCGACCTTCTTGCCGGTGCGCGTGGTCGGCGGCTCGGCCAGGATCCAGCCTTCGTCGAATCCCTTGTCGACGATTGCGTTCTCGATGTTCTTGATCGTGACCGGCGGCTCGTTGATGCCGAGCACGCACGAGCCCTCGCAGGGCGCCGGGCACACGCGACCGGTGAATTCCGGAAAGTTGTTGGTGCGATGCAGGCGATCGAGCGCCTCGCGCCACAACCCGCGGAACACGAGGTCGTTCCACTCCGGGATGAGATTGTTGACGGGGCAGCCCGAGGCCATGCCCGAGATCAGCTTGCCCGTGTGGCAGAACGGCACGCCGCAGTCCATGCAACGCGCGCCCTGCTGACGCAGGCGCTTCTCGTCCATGTGGTGGTGGAACTCGTTCCAGTCGCGCACGCGCTCCGACGGACTGCGATCCACCGGCAGTTCGCGCAGGTACTCTATGAATCCGGTTGGCTTTCCCATCTATCTGCTTCTTGTTCTCTTAATTGCCGCCGACGCGCGACAGGTCGCGCGCGTTCTCCTCGAACGCCGCCATGATGGCCTCGTCGCCCGACAAACCCTGGTCGTGCGCCCGCTTGAGACAGGCCAGCGCGCGTTTGTAATCCTTCGGGATCACGCGCACGAACTTCGGCAGCTTGGTCGCCCAGGCCGCCAGGATGCGTTTCGCATGCTCGCTGCCCGTGTACGACACGTGTTTTTCGATCAGCGCCTTGAGGCTGTCCGCTTCCGCCGGATCCTCGACGCGCTCGATGTCGACCATCTGCGCATTGATACGCGCGCCTGATTCGTTGTTCTCGTCCAGTAGATAGGCAATGCCGCCCGACATGCCGGCGGCGAAGTTGCGGCCGGTGGGTCCGAGCACCACGACACGGCCACCGGTCATGTATTCGCAGCCGTGATCGCCCACGGCCTCGACCACCGTGTCGACGCCGGAATTGCGCACCGCGAAGCGTTCACCCGCCATGCCACGCACGAACACCTCGCCGCGGGTCGCGCCGTACAACGCCACGTTGCCGACGATCATGTTGTTCTCGGACGGGAACGTCGACAGCGGCGACGGGAATACCGCGAGCTTGCCACCCGACAGCCCCTTGCCGAAATAATCGTTGGCATCGCCCTCGAGCGCGAAGCTCATGCCGTTCGGCATGAACGCGCCGAAGCTCTGGCCGGCCGAGCCCTTGAACTTGATCTGGATGGTGTCTTCCGGCAGACCCGCCGCGCCCCACTTCTTCGTGACCTCGCTGCCGGTGATCGTGCCGACCACGCGATTGACGTTGCGCACCGGCAATTCCGCGGACACCTTCTCGCCGCGCGCGATCGCCGGCTCGCACAGCTTGAGCAGCGTCGTGACGTCGAGCGACCGGTCGATGCCGTGATCCTGGCCGATCTGGCGGAAGCGCCCGATCTCCGGTCCCGCATCCGGCGCGTACAGGATGTTGCTGAAGTCGAAACCCTTCGCCTTCCAGTGATCGATCGCCGCGCGCGGCTCGAGCATGTCCACGCGCCCGACCATGTCCTCGAGCTTGCGGAAGCCGAGCTGCGCCATGATCTCGCGCAGGTGCTGCGCGATGAAGCGCATGAAGTTCACGGCGTGCTCGGGCTTGCCGGCGAACTTCTCGCGCAGGCGCGGATCCTGCGTTGCCACGCCCGCCGGGCAGGTGTTGAGATGGCAGACACGCATCATGATGCAGCCGACCGCGACCAGCGGCGCCGTCGCGAAGCCGAACTCTTCGGCGCCTAACAACGCGGCGATGGCCACGTCGCGCCCGGTCTTCAACTGGCCGTCGGTCTCGACCACGATGCGCGAACGCAGGTTGTTGATGACCAGCGTCTGGTGTGTCTCGGCGAGGCCCAGTTCCCACGGCAACCCGGCGTGTACCAGCGAGGTGAGCGGCGAGGCGCCCGTGCCGCCGTCGGCGCCGGAGATCAGCACCACGTCGGCGTGCGCCTTGGCGACACCCGCGGCAATCGTGCCCACGCCCACTTCGGCGACCAGCTTCACGCTGATGCGCGCGTCGCGATTCGCATTCTTGAGATCGTGGATGAGCTCGGCCAGGTCTTCAATGGAATAGATGTCGTGATGCGGCGGCGGCGAGATCAGGCCCACGCCCGCGGTCGTACCGCGCGTCTTCGCGATCCACGGATACACCTTGGTGCCGGGCAGCTGTCCGCCCTCGCCGGGCTTCGCGCCCTGCGCCATCTTGATCTGCAGTTCTTTCGCGTTGACCAGGTAGTGGCTGGTGACGCCGAAGCGGCCCGACGCCACCTGCTTGATGGCCGAGTTCTTCGAGTCGCCGTTTTCCATCGGCACGTAACGGTCGGGATCTTCGCCGCCCTCGCCCGTGTTGCTCTTGCCGCCCACGCGATTCATGGCGATGGCCAGCGTCTCGTGAGCTTCCTTCGAGATGGAGCCGTAACTCATGGCGCCCGTCTTGAAGCGCTTCATGATCGTCTCGACCGATTCCACCTCGTCGATCGAGATGGATTCGCCCTGCTTGAAGTCGAGCAGGCCGCGCAGGGTAGATAGATTCTTCGCGCGGTCGTCGATCAGCTCGGCGTAGCTCCTGTAGGTGGCGTACGAACCCGTGCGCACCGACTTCTGCAGGCGATGGATCGATTCCGGGTTGAACAGGTGGAACTCGCCGTCCGAACGCCACTGGTACTGGCCACCCGAGGGCAGCTCGGTCTGGCTCTGCGGCTTGCGGTCGGCAAAAGCGGCGGTGTGCCGCATGAGCACTTCCTGCGCGATCACCTCGAGGCCGACACCACCGACGCGCGAGGCCGTCCCGGAAAAATATTCGTCGATGACGTCCTGGCGCAGGCCCACCGCTTCGAACACCTGCGCGCCGTGATAACTCTGCACGGCGGAGATGCCCATCTTGGACATGACCTTGACCACGCCCTTGACGGCGGCCTTCGCAAAGTTCTTGCAGGCCAGCTTGTGTTCGATGTTCGGCAGCATCTCGTCGCGAATCATGCCGTCGAGGGTTTCGAAGGCGAGATACGGGTTGATGACCGAGCAGCCGAAACCGATCAGCAGCGCAAAGTGGTGCACTTCGCGCGCGTCACCCGTTTCGAGCGCCAGAGACACCTTCATCCGCAAGCCCGCGCGGATCAGGTAGTGATGCAGACCCGAGACCGCCAGCAACGACGGAATCGCCGCGAAATCCTTGTTCACGCCGCGATCGGACAGGATGAGGATGTTGACCTCGTCCTCGTCGATCATGCGCTTGGCTTCCGCGCGCATCTCTTCGATGGCCTGGACGAGCCCGTCCTCGCCGCGTTCCGCGCGGAAGAGAATACGCAGCGTGCCAACCTTCAGGCCCGGCAGCGACATGCGCCGCACCTTGGCGAACTCTTCGTTGGTAAGCACCGGGCCCGGCAACTCGAGCCGGCGGCAGTCGCTCGGCCGCGGATCGAGCAGGTTGCCCTCGGAGCCCAACCACACGTCCGACGAGGTGATGATCTCTTCGCGGATGCAGTCGATCGGCGGATTGGTGACCTGCGCGAACAGCTGCTTGAAGTAGTCGTACAACATGCGCGACTTCAGCGACAGCGCCGCCAGCGGCGTGTCGTTGCCCATCGAGCCGACGCCTTCGTTGCCGTCGCGCGCCATGGGGGCCATCAGGATGCGCTGGTCTTCGAACGTGTAGCCGAACGACACCTGGCGCTTGGCCAGCGTCACGGGTTCGGGCGCGGGCATTTCCGGCGCGGCCGGCAGATCCTTGAGGTGGACCAGGTGCTGCTGGAGCCATTCCGCGTACGGACGCTCGTTGATGATCTGCGCCTTGATCTCTTCGTCTTCGACGATGCGGCCCTGCTCGGTGTCGACCAGGAACATGCGGCCCGGCTGCAGGCGGCCTTTGCGCAGGATGTTCTCCGGCGGGAACTCGAGCACGCCGGCTTCGCTCGCCATGACGACGAGGTCGTCCTTGGTGACGTAGTAGCGCCCCGGACGCAGGCCGTTGCGGTCGAGCACCGCGCCGATGCGCTTGCCGTCGGTGAACGCGATGTCCGCGGGACCGTCCCACGGCTCCATCAAACTACTGTGGTATTGGTAGAACGCGCGGCGCGCCGGATCCATCGAGGCGTGTTTGGACCACGGCTCGGGAATCATCATCATCACGGCGTGCGGCATCGAGCGGCCGGACAGCACCATGAGCTCGAGCACGTTGTCGAACATCGAGGAATCCGAGCCGTTCGGATTCACGATCGGCGGGATCTTCTTGATGTCCTCGCCGAACAGCGGCGACTCGAACAGCGCCTCGCGCGCGCGCATCCAGTTGATGTTGCCGCGCAGGGTGTTGATCTCGCCGTTGTGCGCGATGCAGCGGTACGGATGCGCGCGGTCCCAGCTCGGGAAGGTGTTCGTGCTGAAGCGCGAATGCACCAGCGCGATGGCCGTCTCCATCGCCGGGTTCTGCAGGTCCAGGAAGTACTGGTCGAGCTGCATCGTGGTGAGCATGCCCTTGTAGACCAGCGTCTTGTGGCTCAACGACACCACGTACCAGAACTCCGCACCACCAATCGTCGACACGCGGATCTCGTTGTACGCGCGCTTGCGGATCACGTAGAGCTTGCGTTCGAACTCCGCCTCGTCGGGCGTATCGGCGCCGCGGCCGATGAACACCTGGCGTGTGAACGGCTCGGAAGCCTTCGCGGTTTCGCCCAGCATCGTGTTGTTCGTCGGCACGCTGCGCGCGCCCAGATACACCTGGCCCTCGGCCTGCACGACGCGTGCGAACACTTCTTCGATCTTGCGGCGCTGCGTCGCGTTGCGCGGCATGAAGATGTTGCCGGCGGCGTAGTGGCCCGGCTCGGGCAGATCGATGCGGGAGTCTTTCTTGGCGACTTTCTTGAGAAAGGCGTGCGGCATCTGCATGAGCAGGCCCGCGCCGTCGCCGGTGTTCACCTCGGAGCCGCTGGCGCCGCGATGATCCAGGTTCTTGAGGATCTGGATACCTTGCTTGAGGACGGCGTTCGATTTGCGACCCTTGATGTCCACGACGAAGCCGACACCGCAGGCGTCATGCTCGAACTGAGGGTCGTACAGGCCCTGCTTTGCAGGCGGTCCCAATCGAATCGCGGTCATTTTCGGATCCTCCAAACACAAACACGCGGGGCGCAACTTCCCCGCGCTATGGACTCATCGTCCATAACTTCCTCGATTTCAATTGGTTACATCTGGAGGCGCAGCGCTTGGGCGCGCTAATCAGGCAGATATATATGAGTCGGATCATACAGACCGACACCCATCGGTCAATCGCTGACGAGCCGAATTTTCCGGGACGTAAGCCAGCCGTGACCGAAAACCGCCGCGAGCACGATGGCCACTCCCACATAGAAGAGTGAGTCGAGCTCGCGTGCCTCGCCCAGGAACAACACCGCGATCGAGATCGCGTACAGCGGCTCCAGGTTGATCGCGAGCTGCGCGGTGAAAGCGGACAGGTGCCGCAGCGTGGCGAGCGAGACCGCGAAGGGAATCAGGGTGCAGAGGATGGCGAGGACGATCAGCAGCGCCCCATCGCGGACACCCGGCAACACAAAGCTTTCGCCAGCCGGGGCGGCGAACGGCGCGATGGCGGCGACCAGCAGGAAACCCGCACCAAGCTCGAGCCCGGTCACGGCCATCGCATCGTGATGGCCCAGGAAGCGCTTGTTCAAGGCGAGGAACACGGCGGCCAGTGCCGCCGACGCAACGCCCACCCAGAAGCCCAGATGCATGTCTGCCGGGATGCCGCCCATGATCAGCGCGACACCGGGAATCAGCAGGATTCCGAGCAGGAGATTATGTCGCTCGAAGCGCGCGCCCGTGATCCACGGCTCGATCAACGCGGTGACCGCGGGCGCCAGGGCCATGGTCGTCGCCGCCACGGATGCGTTGGCCAGCTTCACCGAGCCGTAGAACGCCAGCCAGTGGAGCGCCACGACGCCGCCGATGCCGCAGTAGACGAGGATGAGGCGCGGCGGAATCGTCGCGAGCGCCCGCCAGACGCGCGGAAAACACGCCAGCGCGATGCTGACTAACAACATGCGCCACCACACCAGCTGCAGCGCCGGCAGCGTGATGAGTTTGCCGAGGATGGCGGTGAAGCCCCACAACACCACGCACAGGTGCATTTGAAACAGCGCTCGGGCGTGGGCGGTCATGGCGCTAGATAGACGCGATGCGGGAGGGGGCTTAGTCTACCGGCATGAACGCGAAGCGTGTGGCCGCGGCCGCCTTTTCCGGCTTGTTTGCGCTGTGCGCGGGGGCGCGGGAGCCGGACGTGTCGGGGCTGCGAGCCTGGACCTTTCCCGCGTACACGGTCGTCACCCACGACCCGGAGGCGGTCGGCTGGATCGCGCGGCGCACTCCGATCGTGGATCAGTTGCTCATGAAGTTGCTCGAGATCGAAAAGCGCCCGACGACCACGCCCACGTACATCCATGTGGTGCGCAAGAGCCTCTGGCAGGACTACCTGCAAGGCAGTGACGCCATGACTTCGGAGTTCGTGCCGACGCGTTTCGCGAACTACCTGCTCATCGGCGCGCCGCGCGACGAATTTTCGGTGACCGGGGCAGTCGCGCACGAATACACCCACCATTTCCTGCACACGCAGCTGCACGGCGGATTTCCGCTGTGGTTCGACGAAGGGCTGGCGACGGTCGTCTCCTTCACGCAGGTGCGGCTCGGGATAGTGACCGTCACTCATCCGTACTTCGGCGAATCGCTGTCGCGCCGGATTCCAATGGAACGGCTGCTGCGGGTCGACAAGTCCTCGGCTGAATATCTGAACATGCCCACGACGAGCGGCCTGCACGAACAGTCCT
>Ga0193752_1001816_pt1 | contig 17133 bp, 12 predicted proteins | sample H1c1metaG_FD_144924 | JGI IMG/M metagenome (GOLD analysis project Ga0193752, IMG submission 144924) | Soil microbial communities from a riparian zone of the East river system, Colorado, United States - H1c1 | ecosystem: Environmental > Terrestrial > Soil > Riparian zone | place: USA: East River... | reverse complement strand
ATCCGGAACCAGGCAGTTTTGCAATCAACGGATCGGGAGATCCATTGCACATGCCTACAAATTTTTTAACGGTTTAACCGAATATCCTGCCTTTTTTAGCAGGCTGATCACACCCTGATCGCCGGGAAGATGACCCGCCCCTACTGCGAAAAGGGTTGATCCCCCCTCTTTCATAATGTCCGGTATCTGACTTACCCATTTGCGGTTCCGGGCATAAAGCATAATGTCCATATATTCATCCATACCCACATCACTTTGCTTCATTAGCTTATCCAGTTTACCAAGATCCTGCTTCAGGTATACGTCAACCATTTGTGCCGTGATCTCTTTATAATGATCAACGCTATCTATATAAGAAACCAGATCCCTGGCTTGCTTCTTATAAGGAATACTATCAAAAATGCTGGCCTGGAACTCAGTGGTTTCCAAACCTTTAACATCCTTTTTATATGGCTTTGCCTCATCCATGATTAGTGACTCCATAACACTTGTTTCTTTACAACTCATCAGTTGTTCGCCAATAAGACTCGAAACAAAATATGGCTTAAACCGATTCATCATACTAAATGGAAGCTTCGATTTATTTTTCTCAAAATAAGTTTTAACACGCTCATATTCTTCAGGGGTGATAAGATCGGAAATTTTTGCCCCATCATTCATCCGGAGGAATTTCATTGCACCCATCATCTCCTGCATGTCATCCATGTCTATTTCAAAATAGACCTGGCTGCAATCCCGGATAACCTGTTTCATATTCGGACTAAGCTTCGCATCAGTCGAACACAAAATATGCATGGTGCCGAACAGATAGGACGGGTTGCTCAAACCTTTACCTGAAATTTCCCATAATAAGGTATTGTTGCTGGTTCCGCGGGTCAGGGGTTTATTTACCGATGGTTTAACACCAGTTGAGCCGGTTTGTGCAAATCCGGAACTTGCCACACTAATACATAAAGCCAAAACGACAGTCTTTTTCAGATACATACTCACGTTGTTTATTAAATTACCACAAATTTTAATTCGTTTATGTTTCTATTAGACGAAAAAGTTGTTATACTTGTTGCCTCAACCTAAACCTACCCATGAAATTATTTCCCATCCTTACCATGCTGGTATTCAGTTACAGTATAGGCTATTCTCAGAAAAATAAAGATATTCCGGCGTTCGGCAAAATTGACAAATCAGAAACAGACCTTAAAGAATGCGAATTCGATAAAAACGCCGGGGCTGTTGTTTTGTTCGACGTAGGCAAGTTTACTACAAATTTTGTTGGCGGTACACTTTTTTCACAAATGGAGAGGCATGTCCGTATTAAAATTCTCAATGATAAGGGACTGGACCAGGCCGACGTTAAGATCCTTTATGAAAGTTATAAAGGAGCAGAGGATGTCAGAAATCTAACGGCTCAAACGTATAATGTGGATGCTTCCGGAAGTCTGGTGGTAACAAAGGTCGAAAAAAACCTGATATATACTAAAAAGGTAAGTGCACGTTACTCACATGAAATATTCACTTTCCCTGAAGTTAAAGCAGGAAGTATTATAGAATACAAATATTCTGTCCGCGGCACCTGGTTAGAGGACTGGCATTTTCAAAAGGATATACCGGTCATGCTTAGCCGATATACAATGGAATTTCCCACGATACTCGAAATCTATTCAGAACAATTCGGCGGTTACAAGGTAAATACGACCGAGACACTTAAAGGATCCAATAAAGTGCACACCCATACTATCAGGAACCTTCCTGCCTTCCGTGACGAACCTTTCATATCGGTAGATGACGATTATCTTCAGAAATTACATTCAACCATAACGGGTTATTATGATGGCGCCATATACAGGAACATGCTGCCTAACTGGCCCGGAGTGATCAAGTTATTAATGGAAGACGAAGACTTCGGACTGCAGTTAAAAAGAAATATTCCAAGAACCGATGATCTCGAACTTGCATTGAAATCCCTGAACAGCCCATATGAAAAGATGATAACCATCCATAGCTATGTAAGAAGAAACATGGAATGGGATGGCACTTCCAGTATATGGGCCCTTGACGGAGTAAAATCTGCCTGGAAAGAGAAAAAAGGAAACAGCGGCGAAATAAATCTGATCCTGGTAAACCTGCTCAAGGATGCCGGGCTGAATGCCCAGCCGGTTCTGGTAAGTACGAGGCAAAACGGCCGCATTTCAACCCAGATACCTGGTATCCGTCAGTTTAATAAGGTCCTGGCGCATGTAAAAATTGACAATAAGGTTTATGTGTTGGATGGCACGGAAAAGTTCACTGCATCACGCCTCATTCCGCTCGATGTAATGTACACCGAAGGGCTGGTAGTAGGCAAACAGGGTACAAATGACTGGGGCTGGGAAGTTCTGTGGGATCAAAGTAAGAAATTTAATAACGTTACTATATTTCAGGCATCGTTAGATGAAAAAGGAATGCTGAATGGCGAAGCGACAGTTACAAGTTTTGATTATTCCCGGATTGAAAGGATGCCTGTCCTCAAGCAAGGCAAAGAAAAATTTGTGAGCCATTATTTCGAATCAAGAAATCCGGATTTTAAAATAGAAAACGTTGTAATTGATAATGAAGACAAGGACTCGTTACCGCTTATTCAGCAGCTAAAATTCTCTCATCCTGTCAATGAGTCCGGCAATTACCGGTATTTTTCTGCCAATCTCTTTTCGGGTCTGGAAAAGAACCCTTTCATCAGTGAAGAACGTTTTTCTGATGTATTTTTTGGCGCAAATCAACAGTACAGCATACTTGGACATTTTAAGATTCCAAAAGAATATGTTTTTGAAGAACTGCCAAAAGACATAAGAATGATTATGCCTGATACCAGTATCACAATCACGAGGCAAACTGCTATCAGGGACAATATACTATCCACACGTATTACACTGGAATTCAAAAAACCTGTATATACTCCGGATGAATACCCTTATTTCATGGAATTCTACAAAAAACTATTCGCCTTACTTAATGAGCAGTTTGTAGTTAAAAAAGTTGAAGGAGTGGTAAATAATTAAATAAATAACACGTTAAATCGTTTTATTTATATAATCTGAGTAATGAACAAACTGATTGCTTTTATTTCCGCTTTGCTGATAGCTTCGCCGGTTTTATCGCAGGATTTTCCGGATTACGGAGTCATTCCTGCCCAGGAAATTCAAATGAAAGAATGTCCGTTCGATAAGGAGGCAGATGCGGTAGTGCTGGCGCACGAAGCAACAGCGGACCATGATGAAGCCTACAAACTCATTACACATCATCGGGTAAGGTTAAAGATCCTGCGCGAAAAAGGCATGGAATACGCAGATATCCGTATCCGGTTTTATTCAAAAGATAATTTTGAGAGCATAGATCTTGTACGTGGAAAAATTTACAACGACAACGGTAGCGGGGGTATTCAATTTGAAGAACTGCAAAACAAATCAGTCTACAAAAAGAACATTAATAAATATTACAGTGAGGTAGTATTCACCTTCCCTTCTGTAAAAGTGGGAAGTATTATAGAATATACCTACAGAAGCACGATGGAAAATTATGGCGGTCTTGATGATTGGCTGTTTCAACAAAACATACCTGTGCTGCGGAGCAAATATTCGGTCGTTATAATCCCCAATTATGAGTTCACCTATAAAGTTCAAAAAAGAGACGACTATGAACTCAAAATAACTCCTGAAAAAGGAACGGGTAGAATCAGCTTTGAAATGAAAAATATTCCTGGTCTCAGGGACGAGCCTTATATGGATGCCCGCAAAGATTGTTTACAGAGAGTTATTTTTCAGCTTTCGGCATATAAAGGCACGTTCTCAAAAAAGTTTACGAATACCTGGCCGGATATGATACGCGAGTTGGACCAGCATAGTAATTTTGGTAACCAGATCGGGAAAAATCTTTCAGGGAGTGAATCATTTATCACACCCTTAAAAACCGAAGTTTCTCAAACTTCGATACTCCATAAGGTATTTGATTATGTAAGAACAAATATTGCCTGGAATGGATTCACCGGAATATATTCTTCCGATGGGATCAAATCAGCCTGGTCAAAAAAAACCGGGCATTCGGGTGAGATTAACCTGATTTTAGTCACGCTGCTTAAAGAAGCCGGAATTGAAGCCTACCCCATGCTGGTGAGCGAAAGAGATCATGGAAAAGTTAACCGGGATTATCCTTTCCTTGAACAATTTAATACCGTTTACACTTTTGCTGTTGCAGATGGCAAAAAGTTCTATTTGAATGCAGTCGATAAAGCAACCCCGGCACATATGATCCCGCTCGACATTTTAAATACCACGGCATTGGTGGTTAACAAAAAGTCAGGTGGCCTTATTGAAATAAACGACGAGAAACTTGAATACAGAGACTATATAAATATAACTGGAATAATTACACCAGATGGAATGATAAAAGGTGATGTCTTTCTCAGCAGTATGGATTATTCCCGGATAGAAAGACTGGATGCTTATAAAAATCGCAACAGCCGGTATCTGAAATCATTTACCGGATCAGCAGGAACAATTATTATTGATAGTTTCAAAACGCTCAACGAAGACGTTGATACACTTCCGCTTCAGCATAAATTTAAATTTAATTGCGGCTTAAATGCGACCGGGAATTATACGATGATCCCAACCAGTTTTTTTTCTGAGTTGAAGGAAAATCCTTTTTTAAGCAACGTTAGATTTAGTAACATCAATTTTGGTTACAGGCAAAGTATAAACCTGAACTATCATCTCACTTTACCGGAAGGAACAAATGTGGATAATCTACCAAAGTCGGTAAAACTGGTCAATGCTGACAGGAGCATCATGTTTTCCAGAACCATAATTTATGACGAAAAAAACAGAAGCCTTATTTCCCGTATCACCGTGACATTGAATAAGAGTCAGTATGATGCTGACGAATATCCGGCACTACAGGAATTCTATAAAAAGATGTTTGATTACCTTGAAGAACAAATTGTGATCAAAAAAAGTTAACTCCCTATTATGCTCAAACCAATTACCCTGTTTTTTGCTGTGCTGATTTCACTCACGTGTTCCTCGCAGGCCATCGATCTGAGCGTAGACTTAATTCCGGATAGTCTTCTTAAGAACGCAAATAGAGTGACACGATTCGAAAAATTGGTGCTGGAAGTAACAGACATTGATCGTGCCAGCTTTAAAGTACAGGAGATTACGACTATTTTAAATTCATCCGGAAAAAGCAAACTCGATTTTGTTTTTGAAAGTAACAAGTTTTTTAAGCTCGGTGATTTTGAAGTAAAGGTTTACGACGCAAACGGCAAACAAATCAACAAATACAAAAAGAAAGATCTAACGACATTTAATTTTGGAGAGGGTCTTATTGACGATGGGATCAGAAACTATATCATTATACCGGCACCCTCATACCCACTCACGGTAGAATTCCAATATGATATAATACTTAAAGGAACGCTTCATTTTCCTCATTATTCGATTGCAGAACCTTCGATTTCAGTTATTAATTCAAGCTATACTGCAATTTTTCCCAAGCAGTTTGGCATAAGATATAAAGCTAAAAATACAGATCTTGCTCCGGTTAAAACAGATGACGGAAAAACGGAAACTTATACCTGGACAGTTAATAATCATCCGGCACTAACTTTCGAAGATGGAGCAGTAAGCGCCGGCAAATCTTATCCTTCTATTTTATTGGCTCCAACTAAATTCAAGATCGATAACTATGAGGGCGATATGAGCAGTTGGAAAAATTTCGGCAACTGGTATAATGCTGTTCTGGCAGGCACGGACAAAATAAGCGATGGGAAAAAACAATATTACCAGAACATGGTGAATGGTGCATCCTCAAATAAAGAAAAGATCAAAATTATATATGATTACCTGCAAAAGAACTTTCGTTATGTAAGCATCCAGATGGGAATAGGTGGTCAGAAACCCTTTCCGGCAGACTTTACAGATGAAAAAAAATACGGCGATTGTAAAGGACTGAGTAATTATATGTACACCGTTTTGAAATCCCTGGGCATAAAAAGCTACCTGGCCCTGATCAACAGACGGGCCAATGACGAAGGCGTTGATGCTGATTTTCCATGTGACCGTTTCAATCACGTTATCCTATTTGTTCCCGATGGGAAGGATAGCATCTGGCTGGAGTGTACAAGTAAAACCGCGCTTTTTGGTACGCTGGATAACACTACTGAAAACAGAAATGCAATTCTTATAACCGAAAATGGTGGAGTCCTGGTAGCAACACCGGAAAGTCAATCTGCAAGCAATACGTTCAATGTACGGACAACGATAACATTGGATGAAAATGGCAGCGGTAATTGCGTATCAGATATTAAGGGAACCGGAAGTTATAAAGATGATATGTTATATTATCTTTCTGAAAGTAAAAGAGATGATCAAAAAGCTTACCTGGTAAAAACGATCGGCTACAAACAACCCGATGAGATGCTAATTACCAGGATTGCAGATCCCGTAGCCTATAATACTAACATTACGCTGGCAATAGAAAAGGTGTCTGAATTTATGGCGGGTTCAAAAATGTTTCTTGCGCCACATATCTATAAGTTCTGGAGTTATAAGATGCCGGCAACAGAGAAACGCTTAAGAGATTTTTACTTTGAGGTTCCTTTTCAAAAGTCAGACACGACGATTTATAAATTACCTGCGGGATATGTCATTGATGTACTGCCGGCAGGAAATAAGTTTTCCAGTGAAACAGGCGACTATAGGTCTTCCTATACCTTTAATGAATCGGAGCGGGCGATCTACAGCATCACCAGGCTGGAATTAAAAAAGCATAAAGTTTCTCCCGCGCAATATCAACCTACCAAAGAGTTTTTTGACAAAGTGCTGAAAGAAGAAGCTCAACGCATCGTCATAAAAAAAGGCGAACAGGAAAAATTAAAAGCATTTTAAGCGACCACCGCTTCGTCGCCATAAATCTGGCTTTTGAATCTTAAGGATGGAGATGGGATGAACGCACCCAGTCCCAGCTTGTCCCATTTGGCATCGACTGCATTTATGGTCTCATCGTTACTGACAATGATGTTGGGCCAGTCTCTTTCAAAATGATCAAGTTCTTTTGTTTTGCGTGTACCATCGAGCCCTAGACAGGCAACTGATTTACCATTGAACTGTGATTGTGCTATAATATGGTCACGTTTGGGATCAAGATTGTTACAAAATCTCCAGAGCGCAGTGGTAAGATCATCCGGGTCTACCGTATGTTCCACATAAAGTATCATCTTGATATACTGCATTTCGTGAAGGGCGGCAACCTGCCGGTGCAATTCTTTAATATGCCCTACCCTGTTCTTCTCAACCGAAATGATAATGCAGGGTATATCTTTTAATGGCAATAAAACATTTACATTCCTGATTTCCGGAATCTGAAGTAATTCAGATTTCAGGGTATTTACGTCTGCATGGGTCAGGTCTGTTTTATGATTGTCTTCTATCTCTTCATCAAATTTCCTGGTGCCGTCTATTCCCATCTTACCACCGAAGCCAAGTTTACTACAACTATGGTCGAGGACATCCATGGGGCCATTGCTGTAACTGATATCATTAATGACATCAAGGTTTTTGAACACCTGTTTTGCAAGGTCCTCGTAGTGCTGGATTTTAACATGCTGGTCCGCCAGTACAAGAATTTTATTGAACATCATCTGGCCGGCTCCCCACATGGCATTCATAACTTTTTGCCCCTGACCCGCAAAAGTTTTTTCAATCTGTGCTATCACCAGGTTATGAAATACGCCTTCAACCGGCATATCCATGTCTATAATTTCAGGAACCATAGTCATCTTGATTGGCGCCAGGAAAATACGTTCCGTTGCTTTGCCAAGCCAGGCATCTTCCTGCGGAGGAATTCCAACTATGGTTGCCGGATAAACCGGGTTCTTTTTATGTGTAATGGCAGTAATATGAAACCGCGGATACCAGTCTGGTAATGAATAATACCCGGTATGATCACCAAATGGACCTTCCCAGATCAGCTCGTCATTCGGATCAACATATCCTTCTATGATAAAATCTGCATCAGCCGGCACTTCCACATCTTCCTGGGTAATACATTTTACCAGTTCTACTTTCTTTTTGCGTAGAAAACCTGCCAGCATGTATTCATCCACGTTTTCGGGTAATGGCGCAGTAGCGGAATATGCATATACCGGGTCGCCGCCAAGCGCCACGGCCACAGGCATTCTTTTTCCAAGTTTTTTATATTCGTTGAAATGTTTGGCACTTACTTTATGTTTATGCCAGTGCATGCCGGTCAGATTGGGGCCATACACTTGCATCCGGTACATTCCAACATTCCTGGAATGCGTATTTGGGTCCTTTGTATGAATGATCGGAAGTGTTACAAATGGGCCCCCGTCTTTTGGCCAGCAGGTAATTACCGGAAGTTTGGTAATATCAGGTGTATTCATTACTACCTGCTGACATTCTCCTCTTCCTTTTTTGACCTTAGGCATCCAGGACGCAAATTTGCTAAGCTGGGGCAGCATCTTTAATTTATCCAGAATTCCTTCTTTAGGCGATGCTAATAGCTTGAACAGACTCTCTATCTCCCTGGCAACATCGTCAAGATGTTTGACTCCCAACGCCAGGCACATCCTTTTTTCGCTGCCATAGGCATTCATCAACACCGGAAAATCGTAGCCTGTGTTCTCGAACAACAGCGCTTTCCCGCCTCCGGGAGTCTTACTTACCCTGTCTGTAATTTCAGAAATCTCAAGTACGGGATTTACATAAGTCCGGATCCTGATTAACTCCCCTGCTTCCTGCAGTGTATCTATAAATTGCTGCTGATTGTTAAAAGCCATTCTTTGTAATTATGGCGCAAAGTTCCAGATTTATCTGTTATGAATCGTTGTTAAAATTCAACATGAGAAATTATACAAATGAAAGCGATTGGAGGTAAATTGACGAGCCGATGAAGACGTCGGCGCTACAAGTGCGAACGAGGACGTTCGCGTTACAAGAGCCAAGGAGGACCTCGGCGCTAGAGATTTGTAGGACAGCCTGTATTGCCGAATTTTGAGCGCCCGCCGGAAAAAGGCCTTTTGCCGCCATTGATTGCGATAGAAATGCCCACACCTGTGAAATAATACCAATCTTTAAATTTGCTTCCGCCCCTGATATTTCCGTCCGGCGGATAATTAGGGTCGCCATCTTTCAATTCTGCACCCCTGTATGACATTTGTACCGCTACCGGCCCACGCGCTTGCTCCAGCTGGACGGGGTTAACATATGTGGTACTAACATCATCGAGATAGTCTGTAAACAACTTCCTCAGTCCAATCTCATAAGACAGCACCACATTTTCTGTTACACGTAATTTTAGACCTGCACCAAATGGAATAGCAAACTGGGTTAGATTATAGGGTTTACGATCGGGATACGCCGCAAGTCCCTGGCCCTCTGTTCCCAAAGGCTGTAATTCAACTTTATTCCCCAGTGTATCGTAGGTATAAGGATTGAAATGATATACAGCCAGACCGGCAAAAACATATGGAGAAAATCGTTTTTCTGATAAATCCAGAATGGTGTATTCCAGCATAAGATTGCCTTCCACAATAGTTGTCTGGAAATTCAGATTCCTTGCTTTAAGGAGGCCTTCATTTTTTTTATCGTTTCCTTCCAGACGTGCAATATTAAACCCCGCCCGGGCAGAGAAATGATTGGTAATATCATACTTAACTCCGAGCCCAAAGGCTCCGTGAGACTGATCGAGGGTCAATCTTTTTGTTTGAAGGTCGCCGGAGTAGTTTGCAAATCCGCCAAAAGCGGTTATATGTAACCGTTGCTGGGCCATGACAGATACGGGCAGTAAAAAAATAAGTACAACGAAGACTCTCATCACGGGTAATTGTTTACAGATTGAAATAAAAATCGATCAGCGGGATCGGATCAGGGGGCTTCTTTCAATGGATGAGAGGTGAAACTCAGTATAATACGTAAGGGAAACGCAAGATCTGAGCCAAATATTGGTTAAAGAAAATACAATTTCCAAAGTTAAGCAATAGATGAACCTGTTAAAAGTGTTAAAAACGGCTTTTGAAGGTATTCCCCTCCTGCGAAGGAGGGGAAGGCGTCGAAGACGACGGGGTGGTTGTTTTTTGGTATTGCATCCGAATTACTGATGCAGAGACCAAAGAACAACCACCCCATGCCTTCGGCATTTCCCCTCCTTCGCAGGAGGGGAGCTTATGCTAATTAATTATAATCGTATTAATTGATCTTGGCTGCAACGTGACATTTTTCAAATCTCTAACAATTGCCGGTTTCATATTCGTATCTGCGGTGGTTGTATACATTTTTGAAGCCCGTATTTTTTTTCGTCCCTTAATGCTGCAGTTTATTTTATGTATTTGTCCTGAATAGTTGATCAAAACAATAACCGTTTTTCCTTTATCGTCACAAAATGCGGAACTCATCAATCCCTGTGATGTTTGTACATCGGTAAGACCATCGTTTCGATCTATGGCAACCCGTTTCATACCAGGACGTATAAAGCGACTATAATGACCCATCGCCCAAAGGTTCTTTGTTACTTTGAAAGTACCATTAGTATTACTGTCATTTGTTTTTAAAGCTATGAGGTAGTAACGTGTATTAAAATCCGGATCCCCCGGCTCATATACATTCCACAGTTGCCAGGCGGCGGCATTTGCAACGGTCAGATCAGTATGAATCATTTTAGCTAGAAACAAAGCACAATCCATTGCCGGGATTTTGCCGGTTTTTCTTTCCCTGTATCCATCGCCCAGCATGCTGTATTCAGACTGCCAGAAAGGAACTCGATAAGCCACCGCTGAATCTTTTAAATGTTGCCTGATACTTACCCTGTTGCTATCACCGGCATCAGTAAAATAACTATGACCTGCAACGACGGGATGTATCCTTTGCAGCCTGCTGACGTTGAAAGATGAAGTGTCGCTGAAAAAGAACTGTATCTGTTTTCCGGCATGATTTTTTTCCTCGTCATACAGGTGCTTAAGTGTAGCAGCCTCGGGCAGCAGAATGGATGTGGTGAGCTTTCTATTTTGGAGTGAGCTGTCAAGACTGCTTATTATATTAAATATATCACGGTTATGCCAGGGTGTGCCCTCCTGATTCATTTGTCCGAACTTATTCGACCAGTCCCATTGCGGTTCATTTACCGGACTTACAAATTTGAAATGGATACCTTTTGAATCAAAATGTTTAATCACCTCTGTAAGAAAATTCGCATAGGCTCCGTATTTGTCTTCCCTCAGATTACAGGTGTAATCTTTTTCGGTTTTAAAACCCAGGCCGTTTTTTGTAAATTGAACCGGAGGTGTATTGCTGAATGCGATCAGGTTTTCCACACCGTAATCATGAGCCTTCTGAAGAAACCATTGGTATCCTGACTGTTTCGTCCAATCGTACTGTCCATGTTCGTCCATAAAACATTCAACACGTTTAACAGCCGTTTTGATTCCACTCTTTTCTCCCTGCTCAGCAGTGCCACCTCCGATGTTGAATCGCCAGGCCGAAAGACCGATACCGGACGGTGTACCATCTTTATCAAATTCCTTACTGAATAAAAGACGTGCTATGGAGTCTTTTTTGTGCTGAGACCAGTATCTGCCAATGCCTTCTGAAAACCAGCAACCGGATGCGCCAAAGTTTTCAATTGTTTGTAATGGCTTTGAAGTTAAGATCACCATACCTGTACTTTGTTGCTGGGCCGCAATCTGATCCGGACAACCGATGATCAGTAAAGCCAGTTGAATCCTTGTTAATATTTTAGATATAAATTTTCGGGGAGAGAGCGATTTGATTGTATTCATAATATTTTATCTCTTAACTTTGCAGCCTGCTTTCTTTTTCTGCTTGTCTTACGATACCTGAGTTTGTAGATGCCATGTTTCCTTAATCAAATTTGAGTTTTTTTTCTATATATATTCGAAATGACCGTTCCGATTACTGAAAACAAAAAAAAACCGTTACTGATTCTTGTTCTTGGTTCTCTTACAGCACTGGGTCCGTTCTCTATTGATATGTATCTGCCCGGTTTCCCGGCAATTGCAAGGGATCTTCATACCACGACTTCCCAGGTTTCACTTTCATTGTCATCGTATTTCATAGGCATTTCTGCCGGGCAACTTTTGTATGGACCACTTATGGACCGGTATGGCAGAAAGCCGCCGTTATATTTCGGGCTGTTTGTTTACCTGTTTGCTTCCATTGCCTGTGCGTTTTCTCAGAATATAAACATGCTTATCATGTGGCGTTTTATACAGGCTGTGGGCAGTTGTGCAGCAGCTGTAGGTGCGGTCGTAATGGTCAGGGATCTGTTTCCAGTGAGTGAAAATTCGAAAATATTCTCCCTCCTGATACTGGTGCTGGGCACTTCACCCATGATCGCACCGACAGCAGGCGGTTATGTTACAGATGCCTTTGGCTGGCAGGTTGTTTTCATCATTCTTGCAATCATGTCTGTATGTATTTTACTAGCTACCAGGTTCATACTTCCTGTAAGTTACCAGCCGGATCCATCCTATTCGTTAAAGCCAGGCCCCATTATACGCAGCTTCCGGCAGGTTCTGAGAGAAACCCGTTTTTTGACTTATGCGCTTACAGGCGCAGCTGCTTTTTCAGGACTATTTGTATATGTTTCCGGATCGCCACAGGTATTTATGGAGATTTTTAAAATGGATGGTAAAATTTATGGCTGGATATTCGCGGGTCTGTCTGTGGGGTTCATAGGCTCCAGCCAGCTGAGCCCCCTGTTATTGAAAAAATTCCGGAGCGAGCAAATCGTGTATGCATCCCTGATAGTTCAGGCTATTACAGCTATCCTGTTCTTATCTATTTCCCTCAATGGATGGGCAGGAATGTATTCAACAATTGCGTTCATTTTTGTTTACCTGTGTTGTCTTGGTTTAATTAGTCCAAATACTTCGGCATTGGCATTGGCACCATTCAATACAAATGCAGGAAGCGCTTCATCATTACTGGGTGTCTTTCAAATGACACTTGGCGCTATGGCCTCAACAGGTGTAAGTTTGTTTCATGCAACAAACACAACGCCGATGGTACTGGTCATGACAATTGCTTCCATTCTTGGATTGATCGTGCTGATCATCGGAAGAAAAGTTATAAAGGATACCGTTTAAATTTCCGGTGTAAGAGGTTAACAATTTGCATCTTTCATGATGCATTAATTTCATAATAATTTTTGATGACTCAGAACTGTCATTATTCATTATATTTATATTCATAGAAAATAACAAATGCATATTCTCAGCATTTTTTTATTGATGATTCTGAGTCTGTCAGTCACCGGCCAAACTACAAACCAGGAAAAGCTTGATCTTCCGGGTGACAATCTGAATCTGTACGCTGTTCTCAAACTTTTCCAGGAATCAGAAACACTTGAGGCGTTTGAAAGAAAATTGAATAACGATTCCAATCAGGTGAATAACCTGGATCTTGATGGAGATGATCAGATCGATTATATCCGTGTAATTGATTATCCGGAAGATGACCTGCATAATATTACGCTTAAGGTGGCTTTGAATAAGGACGAAGATCAGGATGTCGCCGTTATTGTTGTAAAGAAACTGGCAGACGGACAGGTTGAAATCCAGTTGATCGGAGATGAAGATTTGTATGGCAAAGATTATATAGTAGAACCGAATCTGGCAGATGGTAATGCGGGTCAAACAGAGACGCCTAATCCGGGCTATACCGGAACAACAACATTAGACAATGGACAGGTAGTAAAAGTGGAGACAGTTACAACTTATCAGATCGCCACCTGGCCTGTGATCCGGTTTGTTTATGTTCCATCTTATGTAGTCTGGCGTTCGCCTTGGTCATGGGCCCATTATCCAACTTACTGGCGTCCATGGCGTCCTCACTACTGGCATTATTATTATGGGTACCACTTTCACTGGCAATATCATTATTTCAGTCATTACCGGCGTTGGCCGGCTTACCGCATACCGGGATGGAGAGACAGGTATTATGGCAGCAGCTACCGCTCACGCTCGCCGTTTTATCAGACAAGGGTCCGGCAAGGCGCATACCGGAATACGTACAGTAGGCCACAGATGGCGGTCCAGGGTGCCGCAGTTTTCAGAAGAGATAATCCAAAGGCTCCGTTTGTCAATAATAAGTTACCGGCTTTTGATAAATCAGGACGCCCTGTTGTTGTAAGGCCGGCCATTACAAATCCCGTTACAACCAGACCTGATGTAACCAATCCAGGCACCCGGCCTGTCACCAATCCCGGCAGCACACGGCCGGTTACCAGACCTGGCATTACGAAACCGGTTACAAGACCCGTTACAAATCCGGGTACCCGTCCCGTTACAAAACCAGTAGTTACCAGGCCCGTTACAAATCCGGGTACAACGAGGCCGGTTACCAGACCTGGCTCAACCCGGCCGGGTACTAAACCTGTTACCCGACCAGTTACCCGCCCTGCTGTAACGCAGCCTCCTTCAACTTCACAACCTGTGAAAAAACCCGGAGCCGGACCGGCTCCGGCAAAGCGCGCAACGAGACCGGCAACACCAGTCCGGGAACAATAACTTTAATATCGGAAAGTAATTCTAGTACTTAACACTACCCTTTTTGAAATCCCCGATTTTATCGAGGTATTCTTTTGCATCTGTTATAGACCGATACTCTTTGCCACTGAATAAAAACCTAAACCATTTTTTGCTGGCATTATTAATTGAAATGTTTTTAAACAGCCAAAGGGATAATATCGTTAGAAACAAAGTAATGGGTAATGCGATCAGCCAGAATGAAGTAGAATGAAAAATTACCCATTTAGGATGCCAGAACCAGGTTGAATAAAAAGGGGTCTGCAATACAAGTATCCTTACAATATTAATTGTTGATGATTGTAACATTTGCAATTTTTGCTGAGCCTCCACTACACTTTCGGTAAAGTTGATCCTTCTGATCATTACAACATGCGAGATATATACTACACAAGCCAGGAGCGTAAACAGCAATATCATTCCGGCTGAGATTGTAAAGTAGATATTTTTTGAGCCCGTAAAATAAATCAGTACGACTAAAAAAAACGCCCATATAATACCGATAACCACCGCACTGATTTTGAAATTAATTAAAGCTTTTAGTCTGCGTTCAGATTTATTTTTCTGGAGCAGTTCAATAGTTTGAATATTGACGACCCATGATTGCAGATTCAGGATTTTAGCTTCTTCAAGCTGCTGGTCATACTTTTGCCATATTGCTTTCAGTTCTGAGTCTTCCATACTATGCATTTTTAAAGTGTTGTAATTGCAGTCTGATCTTGTCTTTTATCCGGCTCACTTTTGTTGCTACATTTGTTTCCGTAATGCCCATTATTTCCCCAATTTCCTTATATGGTCTTTCTTCGAAATACAGTACGATGAGTGCACGGTCCAATTCATTGAGTGAGAAGATTTGTCTTTGCAGAAGTTTATAATTTTCTTCCGCTGTATCATCTTCGTGATGAACTGCAGTTATTATGTCGGGCAGATCAGCAGTTGTCTTTATATGTTTTTGCTTTTTGGACAGGCGGTAAAAACTGATTGCCACATTAAGGGCAACTTTATACATCCAGGTCGAAAATTTGAATTCGGCATTGTATTTATCCTTGTTTTTCCATAGCATGTAGATAATCTCCTGGATGAGATCATCTCTTTCTACAACGTCCGGGCAGTAAGTAGCAGCAATTTTAACGATGATCCCTTTATGTGAATCTATCAGTTTTAAAAACGATTCCTGCGATAATCCTGGCGTCATAATGTTTTGTACATAGAGGTTATACGCAGGAAAGATCAAAAAGTCACAGTAACCGGTGCTTTTTTTTTTGTTCTGGTTATTTAACCAGCTAATAATTTTCCGGCTTTGTCCTTAATTACATTGGCAATGGTGTCTTTAAAAAAGGAAAGCATAAAGGGCAGCTCACTATTTAAAGTCACTTTATCAGTGTCTACAGATATTTTTCCTGCAACAGAAAAGCCCTTTGCATTGAAGCTGAATTTACCTTCATTGCCGTTCCACTCTTCAGATACACCCTGGATCATATCTTTATGCTCTTGTTGAAGGTTTGCCAGTAGGTTTTTTATACGTGACTGAGCTTCGGCCTGTGGTAGTGAATGTGGTATTGAAATATCTAGTTTGCTCATGGCTCGGGACCTTTCTGGCAAAAATAAGTATTCCTGTGTAATCAAAATATTCTTTACACGAATCTGACAGATGTATTGCGATGTAAAGTGGGTAATATCACTCACCATATTTTCACGCGGATACTATCGGGTCTGTATATTTTATCATCGGTTTTTATCGCAAAGGCCGAATAAAATTCATCAACATTTACAAATGGGCCATTAACACGATATGAAGGGGGTGAATGAAAGTCGCTTACCAGTTGAGTGCGCAGTGATTCGTCTTTTCTCTTTTCCAGCCAACTCAGAGAAAAACCCAGGAAAAAACGTTGGATAGGTGTCTGACCTTGCATGAGCAGATTTTTCTTATATGTGTCCGTTTTTTTAAAGGTCTCCAGGCCAACTACCAGGCCGCCCAGGTCGGCAATGTTCTCACCTAAAGTAGCTTTGCCATTAATCGAATAGCCGGGCAGAGGCTTATAGTCATTGAACTGAAAAATTAACCCGGATGCCCGCTTTGCGAATTCCTCTTCATCTTTTTTAGTCCACCAATTTACCAGGTTTCCATGGGCATCATATTGTTTTCCATAATCATCGAAACCATGTATGAGTTCATGGCCAATAACAGAGGCAGCTACATATCCGTATGCCAGAGCATCATCAATTTCTTCATCGCGATAACCAGGAATAGTCATTTGAGCCGCTGGTAATACTATTTCGTTTTTTGATACATCATAATAGGCGTTAAAAGTCTGCGGCGTCATATACCATTCATCAGGATCAACCGGCTTGCCAATTTTGGAGATCTCATAATTTTGCCACCACTTGTTTGCGCTAATGATATTTTGTACATAGCTAATGGTGTCAATTTGCATTGTTGAAAAATCTTTCCATTTATCCGGATAGCCGATCTTTTTTTTCATTGCACTTAACTTCGCATAGGCTTTCCGTTTAGTACTGTCACTCATCCAGTCTAATTT
>Ga0193752_1001815_pt1 | contig 17143 bp, 12 predicted proteins | sample H1c1metaG_FD_144924 | JGI IMG/M metagenome (GOLD analysis project Ga0193752, IMG submission 144924) | Soil microbial communities from a riparian zone of the East river system, Colorado, United States - H1c1 | ecosystem: Environmental > Terrestrial > Soil > Riparian zone | place: USA: East River... | reverse complement strand
GACGAAGTCGAGGCGCAGCGACATCAGGGAGGGGGTGGGCCAGGGCATGGGGCGGACGCTCGGCGGTGAGGCCGGAGTGTCCGCGATGTCCTCGCACACCTGTCCGCGATGTCCCCGGTCTGTACAGTCTGAGGAGGGGCGGACTGTTTCTGTTGACCCCTCAAACCAGAAAACGGCGTTCGTGGGACGGGCGGCGCGCGATAGCTTGAGGGTCCACCCTCTCCGCCTGCGCACCGTGCCTCCGTCCATCACTGCCCGCCATCGTCTCCGCTACTGGTTCGACAACACGCTCGCGCGGGGGCCCGTCGCCCTCATCGGCTGGCTGTCCGTCGCGTCGCTAGTGCTCATCCTCGTCTTCGGCGCCATCGTCGTCGTGACGGGGCTCGACCCGGACAACCGCAACTTCGCCGACGTGACGTGGGCCGGGCTCATGCGCACGCTCGACGCCGGCACGATGGGCGGCGACGCGGGGAGTTGGCCGTTCCTGTTCATCTCGCTCGCCGTCACGCTCGGGGGCATCTTCATCGTGTCCACGCTCATCGGCGTGCTCACGACGGGCATCGAGGGCAAGCTCGACGACCTCCGCAAGGGGCGCTCGTTCGTGGCCGAGGAGGGCCACACGGTCATCCTCGGGTGGTCGTCGCAGGTGTTCACGGTCGTCTCCGAACTCGTGCTCGCCAACGAGAACCAGAAGCGCGCCTGCGTCGCCATCCTCGCTGACAAGGACGCCGCCGAGATGCTCGACGAACTGGCGGCCCGCGTCCCGAACACGCGCACGACGCGCGTGGTGTGCCGGAGCGGGTCGCCGGCCGACCCCGCCGACCTGGAGATCGTCAACCCCCACGCCGCACGCTCGATGATCGTGCTGGCGCCGGAGACGGCCGACCCCGACGCCGAGGTCATCAAGACCATCCTCGCCGTCACCAACGGCCCCAACCGCCGCGCGGAGCCCTACCACATGGTGGCCGTCATCCGCGACCGCCGCAACATGGACGTGGCGAAGATGGTCGGCGGCGACGAGGTGCAGCTCGTGCTCGCGGGCGACCTCATCGCACGCGTGACGGCGCAGACGTGCCGCCAGTCCGGCCTCTCGGTGGCCTACACGGAGCTGATGGACTACGGCGGCGACGAGATCTACTTCACCAGCGAGCCCGGCCTCACCGGCAAGTCGTTCGCCGAGGCGACGGCGGCCTACGAGGACTCGACCGTCATCGGGCTCCGCTACAGTGACGGGCGGATCCAGCTCAACCCCCCGATGGAGACGGCCGTCGGGGCGGCCGACAAGCTCATCGTGATCGCCGAGGACGACGACACGATCAAGCTCTCGGGCCGCCGCGGCGGCGACGTGGACGAGGGGGCGATCCGCTCGGCCGAGCCGACGCCCCTGGCGCCGGAGCAGACGCTCCTGCTGGGCTGGAACGAGCGCGCCGAGCAGATCCTCCGCGAACTGGACGAGTACGTCACCCCGGGCTCGACGGCCCGCGTCGTCACGGGCGAGACGTTCGCGGCCCTGGCCGCGGCGGCCTTCGAGGCCGACCCGCCGGAGAACCTCGCCGTGACGGTGCAGCCCGGCGACACGACGGACCGCCGCACGCTCGACGCCCTCGGCGTGACGGCCTACGACCACATCATCGTGCTGAGCACGCTCGAGGAGGGGATGGACCTCCAGCAGGCCGACGCCCGCACGCTCATCACGCTGCTCCACCTCCGCGACATCGCCGACCGCGGCGACCACGACCTCGCCATCGTCAGCGAGATGCTCGACCTCCGCAACCGCGAACTCGCCCAGGTCACGCGCGCCGACGACTTCATCGTGAGCGACAACCTCGTGAGCCTCCTGCTGGCGCAGGTCTCGGAGAACAAGGAACTCGCCGCCGTCTTCTCGGACCTCTTCGACCCGGAGGGCTCGGAGATCTACCTCAAGCCGGCCGCCGACTACGTCGAGCCGGGCCACGCCGTGACGTTCTACACCGTGCTGGAGTCGGCCCGCCGCCGCGGGCAGGTCGCCATCGGCTACCGCATCCAGTCCGAGGCGCACGACGCCGGCAGTTCCTTCGGCGTCCACATCAACCCGAAGAAGTCGGCGCACTTCTCGCTCAGCGCCGAGGACCGCGTGATCGTGCTGGCGGAGGACTGAGCGGCCGGTCCGGCCGCTGACCGCGGACGACGGACCGCGGACCACCGCCTGACTACACAAAAGGGGAGCGGAGATCGGGCGCGGCGCGCCCTCTCTCCGCTCCCCTTTCAGCTAGCTAGCGCCAGGCGCTCAGCCGGCGGCGACGGTGAAGCTGCCGGGCCACACGGGCCAGTCGCCCGTGATGACGCCGTTGCGCTCGGAGCCGGTGTAGGCGTCCTGCCCGGGAGCGATGGTCACGGCGACACGGCCGCCCGCCGCGGGCGTGATGATGCCGGCGTGGACGGCCGCCACGCACATCGCCGAGTCGTCGCTGTAGGTATCCGTGCCCCAGACGGGGCCCACGTTGGTCATCGAGGGGTTCGCCGCGCACTGGATGGTGACGACGGTGCCGTTCTGGCCCTGGTAGGTCGCGGCGTTGGTGAGCCAGTCGACAGGGGTAGCCGGCGGCGGCGGGGGCGCCGGGGCGGCGCCGGGAGCGGCCTGCTCGGCCGGGGCGTCGGTGCCGGAGCCGCAGCCGGCGAGGAACGCGAGCGCGAGGGCGCAGAGGGAGAGGTTGCGCATGAGAGAGGGGGAGTCAGGAAGGGTAAAGCCGGGTGGGAACCAAGCTTACGGGCCCCCCGCCGGACTCCGCAAGCGGGCACTTCCTGAGTGCGACGGCCCGCCCCGCGCGCTCAGTCCACGTCCATGTCCCCCAGCAGGAACGCGTCCCCGACGGCGAGGAAGGCGAACATGACGTGCGCGTCGTCCGCCCCATTCCTCCCGTCGAACAGGACCGTGAGGATGTGCCACGCGCCCTCCGACTCGTATTCGACGACGAACCCGGCGACCGAGTGGCCCGTGCTCCCGGCCAGGAGACGCCGGATACCGGCGAGGGAGCCCTCGATGGCCTGCCGCTGGGCCGGGTCGGCGGCGTCGGCCGCCGCGCGCCGCGCCTGCATCCGGTCGCCGCCGGTGGCGACGAGGAGCGGGGCGAAGGCCGCGGGGGTCGTGGCGGGGTCGGCCGCGCGTGCGAGGAGTTGGTCCAGCGCGCGCCCCAGTTCGGCGGGCGTGGGCACGTCGGCGAGGGGTTCCTCTACCTCGACCGCGGCGAGCCGCAGGGCGCCGCCGGCCGTGATGAGGAAGACGTCCCCGCCCTGCGCCGACGGGCCGGCCTGGAAGCGGAGGACGTAGAGCCCCGCGTCGCTCCTCTGCCCGGCCGTGAACGTGACCGGCCGCGCCGCCGGGGGGACGAGGCGTCGGAGGAGGGCGAGCTGCCACTCGACCTGCACGCGGTGCTCCAGCAGGGCGGGGTCGCAAAGGCCCGGCCCGAGGTCGCCGTCCGCGTCCGGCACGGGGCACGCCACGAGCGGGGCCGCCGCCAGCCCACGGTCGGCGTGGGCCGCCGCGAGGATCGGTCGGAACCGCCCGACGACGGCGGCCGAGTCGAGCCCCGTCTGCGCCACCGCGATGGGGCTGAGGGCGAGGACGCCCAGCACGGGCAGGAGACGAACGAGAGGCCGCATGGAGAAACGGGAAGGGGAGACGGGAAGAGCATGTCGAAGGTAGACGAGCGGCGCCAATACGCCCTGCCTCCGCCCCCTCTCCCCCTTTACCGTCATCCCCGCGTGCGCGGGGATGACGAGTTGGGAGGGAAGGTGCAGGATTCTGTGGAGGCGCTTTCTCCCCTTCCCCCTCTCTCCCTTTCTCTCCTTTCCCTCCTTTCTCTCCTCTCCACCCCTCCCCCATCCCGCCGTCTTCGCCGAGTCGTCGCACGGGGCACACACGGAGACTATAGTGGAGTCGTTTATTCCCTGCGTGGCTCTCACCGAGAGGTGGCGCCCGGCTCGGCGAGTCGGGCGTTTTTGTTGCGACAGGGCGATCCCCCGCGAGGCGAACGGGACGGCTGTTGAGGCAAAAGCCCGCATCCATACCCCCGTTCTCCCCTACAGGTACCCCTTTTGACGACCGACCTCCAGACGACCGACTTCGAGACCACCGACTTCAACACCACTGACATCGAGGCGACGGACGTGCCCGCGACGGACGCGCCGACGATGGATGCGCCGACGGGCTTCGCGACCTTCGGGCTGCGGCCTGAGCTCGTGCAGATCGTGGCGGAGTTGGGCTACACCGAGCCCACCCCCATCCAGGCCTCCCTCATCCCGGCGATGCTCGCCGGGGGCGACGTGGTGGGGCAGGCGCAGACGGGCACCGGCAAGACCGCCGCCTTCGCGCTCCCCGTCCTCCACGCCCTCACGCCCGGCGCGAGCCACGTGCAGGCGCTGGTGCTCGTGCCGACGCGCGAACTCGCCATGCAGGTGGCCTCGGCCATCTACAGCTACGGCCGCCCCATCGGCGCCCGCGTGCTCGCCGTCTACGGCGGGCAGCCCTACCAGCGCCAGATCGACCGGCTCCGCCGCGGCGTCGACGTGGTCGTGGCGACGCCGGGGCGCCTGATGGACCTCCTCGACCAGAACGCCCTCGACCTCGGGCAGGTGAGCACGGTCGTGCTCGACGAGGCCGACGAGATGCTCTCGATGGGCTTCGTGGAGGACATCCAGAAGATCCTCGACGGCACGCCCGAGGGGCGCCAGACGGCGCTGCTCTCGGCGACGATGCCGCCGGCCATCCGGCGCCTCGCCACGCGCTACCTCCGCGACCCCCAGACCTGCACCGTCGCCGCCGTGCGCGGCGCGGCCGAAGCCATCGAGCAGCGCTACTACGCCGTCCGTCAAGGCGACAAGGTGGCCGCGCTCGCGCGGCTGCTGGAGGTCGAGCCCGTCGTGAGCGCGGTGGTGTTCGTCCACACCCGCGCGGGCGTGGCCGAAGTCGCCGAGGCGCTCGCCGAGCGCGGCTTCGCCGCCGAGGGGCTCTCGGGCGAGATGTCGCAGGTGTCCCGCGCCGACACGCTGGAGCGGTTCCGCCGCCAGCGGCTGAAGGTGCTTGTCGCCACCGACGTGGCGGCGCGCGGGCTCGACATCGACCACGTCTCGCACGTGTTCAACATGGACCTCCCGCGCGACCCCGAGGTCTACGTCCACCGCATCGGGCGCACGGGCCGCGCCGGGAAGACCGGCATCGCCATCGCGATGGTCGCGCCGCACCAGCGGCGGCTGCTCCAGGCGGTCGAGGGCTTCGTGGGGCGTCCGATCGATCGGACGGACCTCCCCACGGCCGAGGCCGTCGAGGCCCACCGCGGGAAGCACATCCAGGCGGCCGTCGAGGCCCACCTCGCGCTGGCCCCCGCCCCGCGCGACCGCGACCTCCTGATGGCGCTGCTCGCCGAGGGTCACGACCCGATGGACGTGGCCGCCGCCGCCCTCGCGGCGGCGCGTGCCGACGAGCGCCCCATCGAGCACATCGAGCCCGTCTACGACCGGCCGGCGCGTCCCTCCTACGGGGCCTCGAACTACGGCGCCCCGTCCCACGGCGGCCCGCGCCACAGCGCCCCCGCCGGGCGTCCGACGGACCGTCCCGCCGGCGGCTACGCCGAGCGTCCCGGTGCGGCGGCCCACGGCCGCCGCGACGTGAAGATGGTGCCCATCACGATGGACACCGGCCGTGCCCACGGCACGAGCCCGGCGCAGGTCGTCGGGGCGCTGGCCTACTGGGCCGACATCCCGGGCAACGCCATCGGGAAGATCCGCATCGAGGAGGACCACACCCGCGTCGACGTGCCGGAGCACCTCGTCGGGCAGGTCCTCGCCCGCCGCGGGGCCTACATGATCGAGCGCCGCCGCATCGCCGTCGAGCGCGCGTAGAGGGGAGATGTGGGGGATGGACGAAGGCACAGGCGACCGCGCCAGCGCCTTCCCACTCCACCGCCCCCCAGACCAAAAAGAGCGCCCCGGCTGCCAGTGGCAGCCGGGGCGCTCCCGTTAGACGCGGGGCTCAGTTCGCCGGAGCGTCCGCAGCGGCCGTGTCGGCACCGACGCCGCCCTCGGGCTCGCCGGGCTCGTCGATGATCTCGCCGTCACCGATCACGTCGGCGGAGTCCCCGGGGGGCGCCTCCTCCTCGATGATCTCCTCCTGGACCTCCTCGGCCTCCTCGGCCGGGGTCTCGTTGCAGGCGGCGAGCGCGAGGGGCATCGCGAGCGCAAGAGCAAAGATGAAAGCACGCATGGGTGTATGCGGTGGGTGAGCGCCTCCCACGCCGGGGCGCCCCCGAAAGGTCCATCGCAGCAGGTCAGGGATTCCCTGAACCCGTGGCCGGGGGAGTACCGGCCCTGCGCAGGTACCCCGGTTCAGTCCGGGCGCTCGGCGCCGCACTTCCAGCACGCGCCGAAGGCGGGCTCCCCCACTTCGCCGCACGCCGGGCACGTCCACGGCGCGCCCGCGCCGACCTCGGCCGTCGCCTCGGCGACGATGGCGCGGGCCTCATCGAGCCGCCCCTCGTCGCCGACCCACACCTCGGCCCAGGCGTCCGTCCACGGCACCTCGCCCACGGCCGGGCCGAGCCGGTCGCCGCGGACGACGGCCTCGATGCCCCGCTGGTCGAGCGCGTGCTGCGCGAGGTGGGCGACGGCGGCGTCGGGGTTGCTGTAGACCCGCTGCATGGCGTGCTCCGGCTGGGGAGCCGGTAACGTACGCCAGGCGTCCGACCTACATGACCATCGAGGTCGCCACGGGCGGGGCGATCACGGTGGGGTTCGTGAGCCCGCCGTAGAGCACGCTGAGCGTGCCCGTGGCCGGGGCGACGGTCCACACCGTATTGGCGTCGCGGTCGGAGACGTAGAGCGACCCGGATATGGAATCGAACGTCAGCCGCCGCGCGAGCATGCCGGGGGCCGGCGCCCCGAGCGGAGCGACGAGGCGGGGGGTGCCCCCGCCCACGGGCCCGGCGTAGACGCCGCCGTCGGCCACCCAGTAGAGCGTGCCCGAGGCGGGGTCCACCGTGACGCCCTGCGGGTGGGCGAGGCCGGTGTAGCACGAGGCGGCGCCCGAGCCGTCGAGGGCGGCCGAGCCGATCGTGCCGTTCCCGTAGGCGGCCCAGTAGAGCCGCCCCACGGCCGCGTCCACGGCCGTGTCGCAGGGGAGGGCGAGGCCCGAGAGGCCCGAGACGAGGACGCGCGGCGCGCTCCCGTCGAGCCCCACGGCCCACACCTTCCCGCCCGTCGGGTCGGCGACGTAGGCCACGCCGCCCGCGACGGCGAAGCCGTAGGCGTAGAACGACAGCCCCGTCACCACCGCCGTCGCCGTGGTGCCGCTGTCGAGGCGGCAGATCCGGGCGTCGCCGTCGCTCCAGTAGAGCTGCCCCTGCTCGTCCCGGGCGATGCCGAAGGCGGTGGTGCCCGTGTCGAGCACGGTCGAGAGGCCGGAGGCGCCGGTGTAGATGGAGATCGACGCCTGCTGGAGCGCGTTGGGGTCGGTGGTGGCCCAGATGATCTCGCTCGTGACGACCGTCGGCGTGGACGGCGGCGGATCCACCGGCGGCGTCTCAACGGGTGGCGGGTCCACCGGCGGCGGATCTACGGGCGGCGGATCTACCGGTGGCGGGTCTACCGGCGGGGCGGTGAGGCCATAGATGCTGCCGTACTGCCCGCCGAAATAGACCGTGCCGTCTGCGGCGACGGCCGGCGACGAGAGGAGGGAATCGCTGTTCTCGCCCGGCACGGCGGTGTACTGGAGGCCACTTCCGTCGGCCGCGACGATGCCGTAGTAGCCCCACTGCGAGAAGAAGACGACCATGCCGTTGGCCCCGACGACGACGTACTGGGGGTAGGGGTGCGTCCCGAGTTGGGCCTTCCACGAGAGCGTGCCGTCGGCACCGTTGAGGGCGGCGAGGTTGCAGAACCCGGCGTACACCGTCCCCTGCGACGTGATCGCCGGCGTGGACGTGTAGCCTGTCATCTCGCCGGATGCGTAGAGCCACCGTTGCGAGCCGTCGGCATGGAGCGCCACCAGCGTCCCCAGCGCGCTGGGGGCCGCGGTGTAGATGACGTAGACGGTCCCGAGGTAAACGCGTAGAGGGTGCCGCTTTTCGTGCCGACGTAGACCGCCCCGCCGGGGCCGAGGGCCGGGGCGGCGTAAACCGTCCCATCGAGCGTGGCGGCCCAGCGCTGCGTGCCGTTGGGGGCGAGCGCGATCAGTTGCGTCGGGACGCCCGCCACGCCCGGCGCCGCCGTGCCGACGACGTAGAGGGTGCCGTCGGACCCGAGCGTCAGCGGGGCCGTGACGGTGAAGTTGGAAGACACGGGGAACTGCCACTGCTTCGTGCCCCCCCCATCGAAGCAGTAGACGCGAAGGCCCCCGGCGTAGATCAAGCCTTCCGGGGTGACGGCCGGGACGGCGTTGTAAGTGCGGGTCTGGTAGCTGAGCGGCGCCGTCCACCGCAGGTCGCCCGTGGGCGAGACGGCGTAGAGGTTGTTGTCGGCGCACGCGAAGAGGAGCGAGCCGTCGGCGCCGATGGCGATCCCGGCCGTGATCTCCTGCGGTGCCTTGAAGACGACCGTGAGCTCCGCGCCCGGCGTCGCCACGGCCACGGGGGCCTGCCCCGTGTTCGCGGGGTCGTGCTGGAAGCCGGGCCAGGGGTTGGGGGGCGTATCGGCCATTACCAGCGGGCGGGATGGAGCGAGGCGCGGCCCGCGGTGAAGGCGAGGTACGCCTTCGCCCGGAGGCGGCCCGCGGCGACGCTCGCGGCGAGGGACGGCACCTCGGCACCGCGGGCGAGCGCGCCCGCGGCGCCGGGGTCGAAGGTGAGCTTGACGTGGTTCAGCGTGCGGCGCACCGCCGGGGCGTCGAGCCCCTTCGGCCACAGCGCCGCCGCCCCCTCCCCGCCCCCGTAGCGCGTGACCTCGGCGGGCCACGCCAGCAGCGCGTCGGTCTGGTCGGACGTGGCGAGGCCGGCGCGGACGAGCGCGCCCAGGAAGGGCCGCGCGCGCGGGGCGTCGGCGGGGTCGCGGGCCAGCGCCACCTCCAGCCCCAGCGGCCCGTGCACGCCCCCCTGCACGTCGAGCTGGAGGTCCACGCGGTCGGTGTGGTCGCGGACCACGTGCAGCAGCGGGAGGAGGAGGCGATGGCTGTGGGGCCAGCCCACCACGTCGAGGAACGCGGTGAGTTCGCTGAGGGGGAAGTCGCGGAGGGCGAGGCGCATACCGCGGGTCTCGCGGCCCAGCAGCACGCCCAGGAACCCCATCTCGGCCGAGGCGGGGAGGGCCCGGAAAACGCGGACCATCGTCTCCCGCCCCGTCTCGCCCGGCGCGCCGTCCGGGCGGACGGGCGCCTCGTCGGGGTCCAGGCCGAGGCCCGAGAGGACGTCGGTGAGACGGGCGACGGCCTCGGCCTGCTGGGGGGCGGCGCGCGGGCCGCGCGCGGCCGGGCGCACGGCCACGTCGCCCACGCGCAGGAAGAGGTTGGGCGCGGCGAGCGTGTGGGCCACGCTCGGGGCCTTCGCGGCCTTGCCCGCCGCATCGGCTGGGGCGGTGTCCGCCGCGCCGCCGTCGAGGTCGTACTCGATCCACGCCGACGGGGCCGCCTCGCGCAGGCGGGGGTCGGCCGCCGCCGCCGCCGCGAAGGCGCGGAGACGGGCCCACGCGGACCCGGCGCCCGGCGCCCCCTCGTCCGGCCCGGCGTCGCGGAAGCCGGTCCCTTCGGCGAGGGCGGCGTAGCCGCCGTCCTCGGGGCCGACGTGGAGGGCGAGGTCCACGGGCCCGGCCGCGGCGCCGAGCCGGACCTCCAGGCCGCCGTGCGCCACGAGCGGCAGGCGCGCCAGCGCCGCCGCGAGGCGCGCGCGGGCCTCCGGCGACGCCAGCGCCGCGCCGAGGGCGGGGTCGAGGAGCGGGAGGAGGGCGTGGAGGGAGGGCGTCACGGGGGTGCGGGTGGGCGGGGGTGCGCGAGGGCCTCAGTCCCAGGGGGAGTTCGCGAGGGTCCCGTCGAAGTGGAAAGTCCGCGTGCCGCTCCAGCCCGTCTGCCAGAGCCACACCGTGGACTGGCTGACGGTGGGCAGGACCCCGCCGGCGCCGCTGCCCGCGTAGGAGGCGATCGTGTGCTCCGTATCGGGCAGCAGCGACCCGGCACCCAGCAACCGATTCACCACGGTCGTGCGGGGCAGACCGTAGCTGTTGAGGCGGCTGATGCTGATGGCGGCGGCCTTCGGCTTCACAGCCTGCACGAAGAGGTCCGAGGTCGAGGTAATGCTGCCGTGGTGCCCCACGCGCAGCATGTCCACGTTCAGCACCGTGCTCGTCGCCGGGGGGTACTGCGTGCGCAGGAAGTCCTCCGTGTCCTCCGTGGCGTCCCCCATGATCAGGAAGGTGTTCTCCCCGAACTCGACGTGGATGACGATGCTCTTCGTGTTCTTGACCCATCCCACGTCGCTGGTGTGCCTCGTCGCGACCACGTTGCTCGCGATCACGACCAGGTAACAGGGCAGCCCCCCGGCGGCGGTCCCATCGACGATCCGGATGGGGTTCGGCGACGCCGCGTTGACCGTCAGTTCGTGGACGGTCGTCCCGATCAGCAGGCCCTGCGACAGCCAGCGATTGAACTGTTCGTTTTTGTATTCCCCTATGTCGTTGCTATGGACCACGTTTCTGACCGGCACCCCCTGCAATGTCTCCGCCACCATGTTGTAATGGTCCGCATCATTGTGCGTCAGCACCAGCATGTCGAGGACCTGACCCCTTAAAAACTCGCGGAGCCGAGCCGCGTAGTAGTGCTTGTCGATGACCACCCCACCAATGATGAGGTTGGGGTCGCCGGGGTCGTCGTCCCCTACGGTGCGCCACTTCCTCGAACCGGCGTCGATGAGGATGAGCATGCCGTTCGGGCACTGGATCAGCGTGCAGTCGCCGTTGCCTACGTTCAGGAAAGCGACGTGGAGCTTGCCGTCGGCGGGCATGTCAGGGGGGGGAATCGGTGCCGGTGGCGAGCCAGACGGCGCCGTCGAGGGTGCCGTCGTGGCGGAACGCGGAGGTGTCGCGGAGCACGAGGCCGGAGCCCTCGTCCATCGCGTAGTGCGCGAGCAGGACTTCCACGGCGACCGGCGCGGGAGCAACCGGAGCAGGGGGGGCCGGCGCGGGATCGCCCGGCGCGGGATCGCCCGGGGCGGGGGCGACGCCCGGCTCCTCGCCGGGCGCCGGGTCCATCGCGGCGAGCACCTCCTCGACGGCGACGCGGGAGAGGCGGCCGGACTGGATCGTGCCTGCGTCGAGCGCGTCGCCCCACAGCCGGAACTCGTGGAGTTGCCCGTTGAAGTACGTCCCGGTGGCCGTGCCGCCGGCGCGGGCGCCGAGGGCGAGGCCGCCGGTGAACGGGGCGATGTCGCCGCCGCCCGTGGCCGAGGCCGCGAGCACGCCGTTGACGTAGAGCTGGAGCGCGGTGCCCGTGTACACCCCGGCGACGTAGGCCCAGCGGTCCGCCAGGAGCGCGTCGTTGCCGCTCTCGACGCTCAGGGCCTTCCCCCCCGCATAGACCGTGAACACGGCCGCGCTGCTCACGGACCCTTCCCCCTCGACCTCGTGGGGCACCGCCGTGAGTTCCCAGCCGCACGTGCCGTCGGACCACGACGCCAGGACGCCCGCGGGCGCGGCGCCCGGCATGCGGAGCCACGTCTCGGCCGTGAGCGCGTCCAGGACGTGGAGTTGCGGGGCGTCTTCGACGGTGACGCGGGCGGCGGTAGCGTCGAACTGGAGGGAGTACGGCCCCACGAAGAGGCCCTGGTTGGGGGCGTACGGGAGCACGAGGACGAGATTGGTCTCGGTCTCCCAGTGCACGTCCAGCGTGACGCCCTCCGGGAGCGTGAGGTTCAGCGCCCCCTCGACGGCCGTTGTGGGATTGGCCTGAAGCTGCGTCGGGAAGTCGGGATCGGTAGCCAGCAGGGCCGCCACCTGCGACTCCACGCTCTCGCGGAGCCCGAGGTCGGGCGGCCCCACCCCCGTCGTCGTCTCGAAGTACGTGTCGCTCGGGACGACGTACGTGAGCACGCCGGGCTGCTCCTCGACGACCTCGACCGTGAGCCCGGCCGGGGGCACCGCACCGAAGAACTCGGTGAGAGCGGACAGGGGGTTGGCGATGAGGGCGGCGCGGAAGTCGGCGTCGACCACCGTGCGCTCGACGATGAGCCGCTCCAGCACGGGGCGCGGGAGCTGGGGCGGGAGCTGGTCGATGAGGGGGGTGGCCATCGGCGCTACCACTTCTTGACGGTGTCCTTCAGGGAAGTAACGCCCTTGGCGACCCACCCGTAGGCCGACTTCATCGCGTCCTCGACGGCGCTCACGGCGTAGCCCGCCACCTTGAGCGCGTCGTGGACGACGGTGTCGGCCACGTGCCACGTCTTCTTGAAGAAGGAAGCGACCTCGTCGGCGGCCCACCCGAACGCCCCGCGGAGCGCCGCGGCGACCTCGTCGAGCCCGTACCCCGCCGCGTGGAGCACGGCGGCGATCTCCTCGTCGGCCTTGTGGGCGCTCCAGGTGAACGCGTCGTAGAGCGCCGTGGCGACCTCCTCGGCCTCGTACTCGGCGTCGCGCAGCGCGGTGGCGACCGCGTGCGCGGCGGCGTTGTAGCCGTTCTCCAGGAGCGCGGCCACCTTCGAGGCGTCGTACTGCATCTGGCTCGAGACCGACTTCAGGAGGTAGCCGGCCTTGTCGAGGGCGACGCGGTAGTCGTGGGCCAGCACCTCCCCTACGTTCTCGGCGAAGCGGACGGCGGCGTTGACCTCGCGCGCGGCGTAGCTGAAGAAGGCATCGACGTCCTGCAGGAGCGTCCCCGCGATATTCCAGAGCTGGTCGCCGAGGAGGTGCGCGAAGAAGCTCGGGAGGGCCGAGAGCGAGGTGAGCCCGGCGAGCGAGCCCGTGAAGCGGGTGTCGGGGAGCACGACGCGGTAGCCGTCGAACGTGAAGTCGGCCGCGAGGCGGAGCGAGAGGAGGGGGCCGGGCCCCGCCGAGATCGCGACGTGGGCCGCGAGGACGACGTCGAGGCGGAGCGTGCACAGCGTCCGGTTGGGCGCAACGCTGATGGTGAGCGTCTCGCCGAACGCGAGCGCGAGGTCGGCGTCGAACGCAAACACGCGGCCGTTCGTGAGCGTGGCCCGGACGTGGAGCGTGCCGAGCCCCGTGACGGCCGTCGAGAACTCGAACAGGAACGCGCCCGACGAGATCTCGGCGACGACGGTGACGTAGATCTCGTAGAACGAGAGCGCGGCGTCGAGGGTGAGGTAGGGCGAGGCCCCCGTGTTGATGGTGGCCGAGGGCCCGCGCACGCGGCTCGTCACGCTCGCGAGCTTGAGGGGCCCCACCTGGATCGGGTTCAAGATCCGGCCCGTGGCGTAGAGCCCCGTCCGGTAGCTCACCTGGAGCCCGAAGGTCCCGACGAGCCCGAAGAACCGCAGCGAGCCGCTGAAGGCGAGGCCCGCCGGGTAGGCCCGGTTGTCGGTGGGGTTCGTCCAGCCGGCGGGGTTCGCGACGATGAGGAGGTCGAAGGCGTAGAGTTCGATCTGGTTGAGGTCGGACGGGACCCGCCCGCTCCCGACGAACGCCGCGACGACGAGGCCGAGGTTCACCGTGCCGGCCTCGTGCACCTTCAGCACGTCGGGCACCCCCTCGGCCGTGATGTTGAACTCGGCCGCGGCGTCCAGCGTCACCGCGGACGACCCGCTCCCGAGGGTGACCCCGCCCGCGAGCGTGAGCCGCACCTGGGCCCCCACCGTGATCTCCACGCCCATCTGGTTCAGCGTGAGCCCACGGATCCCGAACGGCTCGACCCACGGCGTCATCGTCGCCACGCGGACGGCGGCCTGCGCCCCCGCGATCTCGACGTCGCCCGCGAGCACGAGGATGTTCTTGCCGCTCTTGCTCTGGGCGTTCCCGTAGAGGACGAACCGGAGTTCCAGGTGGAGGTCGGCCTCGAGCTGCCCCGGCTTCACCCTGAGCGAGAGGTTCTGCGCCGTAACGGAGACCTCCTTGTCGCTCCCCATCCCTGTCCCCACCAGCAGCGCCGTCCCGTTGAGTTGGGCCGCGAACGTGGTCTCCGCGAAGTCGTCGGCCCGGATCGTGGCGTCGAGCGTGAGGCCGGTGACGGTGTCGGGCAGGAGTTGCCCGACGAAGGCCACCGGGCCGCTCGCAACGTCGGCGAACAGGAGTTCCGCGTGGAGGAGCGCCCCCTCGACCACGCCGTCCGGGGCGTAGAGCCCCGTGATGGGGGTGCCGGGGGCGTCCGGCAGACGGAACTGGAAGTCGGGGTCGGTATACGACGCGACGACGAGCGACGCCTGGTGGAAGATGAGCGCGTTGAGCGCGGCGACGTCGAAGGCGCTGGAGAGCTGGGAGAGCGTCCAATCGGGCGGCAGCGCGAACCCGAAGACGAACCCCGTGTGGCCCTGCGCCTGCTGGAACGCGACCTCGAACGTCCCGAAGGTCGGCGAGGTGGCCCCCGCGGCGACGAAGGCCCCGCCGTTCTGGTAGCGGGCGACGTAGAGGTGGGTGTTGGTGAGCGGGACGGAAGGGAACGCCCCGACGAGGGTCTGGACGGCGTCGGCGTCGGAGCTGAACTGCTGGACGAGCGTCTTCACGTCGAGGGACGGCACGACGCCGCCGAGCACGAAGTCGCCGGGGAGCGCCCAGTCCATCTTCACCGTGGCGTCGCCCACGGCGAGCACGCCGCCGATGGCGCCCGTGGCCGTCGAGCCGTCGTAGGCCACGCTCCCGTACACGTCGCGCACGACGACGTCGACGGGCCCGATGGGGATCTTCCAGTCGCTTGTGACCTCAGCGGAGGCGCTGTAGGTGCCGGCGCCGGGGGCGGCGTCGAAGGCGAACTCGGTGAGGCGGAGCGAGGGGGCGTCTGGGACTGGCTGCCGCAGGAGCGACCGCACGGCGTCGGCGAGGTCGACGCCGTCGCCGGGCCCGAGCACGCCGCTGACGGCGAAGTCGGGGTAGACGGCCGAGACCTGCATCCGGGCCCCGGAGATCGTGACGAGCCCAAAGACGAACAGCCGGCCGTCCGGGCTGGCACCCAGGGGGTTGTAGACGCGGAAAACGAGTTCGAGGTCCGTCATGACCACCACCGGCGCGTCCTCGACGCCGGCCACGGTTCCCCGCGCGAGCACCCAGGGCTGCGCCGTGCCCACGCCGAGGCTGACGGAAGTGACCACGTTGGCCGGCGCGGCCGAGGGGTCGAGCTGGATGACGAGCGTCGAGAGGCGGACATTGTCCTGCAGCGTCTGCCCGGCCGCGGCGACGAGGTTGCCGAGGGGGTAACCGTCCACGAGCGACGTGAGGGCGTCGATCGTGGCCAGGACGCCAGCATTGAGGTCGGCCTCGAACGCGATCCAGGCACCGGGGGTGTCGTAGAACTCGGCGGCGATGGGGATGCCGACGGCCGTCTGCCCGCTCTGGAACACGACCTCGCTGGAGAGCCGGAAGCAGGCGTCGGCCCCGACCGTGGGGGTCGGGAATCCCTCCTGCCCGGCTCCCCATTCGCCGCCCGTCGCCACGGGCACCCCGATGTAGAGCCGGCTCACCACCTCCAGCCTGACGCTGCGGAGCGCGAACCACCCCAGCGTGACCCCCTTGAGCACGGTGGCACCGATCTCCATCTCGGGCACGCCCTCGTGGATCTCCACGGGGCCCTCCACGTCGAGCGTGGTCGCGCCGCCGAGCAGCCAGCGGAAGTTCTCCAGCGCCCCGTCGAGCGCCAGCGTACCCTTGAAGTGGAGCCCTTGCGCGAGGTGGACCCCCCGCGCGTCGATGTCGGTGGGGGCCGAGGCGAGGTAGAACCCCTGCGTGCCGGAGAACGTGAGGCCGGCGACGAGCGTCGGGGCCAGCAAGGGGAACGCCGTGGCGAGCGTCCACCCCGTCGTGGGCGCCGTCGCGATGGCGGCGAGCACGGCGTTCCCCCCGCCGTCGACGCTGAACTGCACCATCACCGACATCCCGGTGAAGGGGGCGTTGCCGCCGGTGCCCTCCACCGTGATGGCCTTCGCCGTGGTCACCTGCACGGCGTTCTTGACGACGAGCTGTTCGCCGGTGAGGTAGGCCGTGAGGAGCTGCGCGACCGCCGTGCCGTCGCCGAAGGCGTCGGCGGGCAGGGTGAGCGTCTTACCAGCGGTGCTCTGGTCCAGAATGGACGCGACGTCCGACAGCTGCATGTCGTCCCGGGCCGGGCTGAGAGGGTCTCTCCCCTAGCGCCGGTGGTGGCGACGCCGGTCAGGCACGCGGAGTGTACCACGCGCCTCCCATTATCACTCACCTTCTTCCCCTTACACCTGCCTGTTTTTTATGCACCTGTAAGTAAACAATATGAACCCATGACCTGCAGGGCGCCTGCGGCCCCCGACCGCGGACCACAGACCGCCGGAAGGCGACAGGCATGGGCGCTCATCGTGCGGGGCAGGCTACCCGTCCAGCCGCTGCTCGACCTGATAACCCGACACGCAGAGCGGGAGGCCGAGCCGGGCCAGCTTCTGCAGTTCGTCCGGCCGGTATGCCATGTTCACCTGCCCCTCGAAGCGCTCGACAACCCAGACCGCCGCCCGTTCGGCCCCCAGACGGCGCAGGGTCTCGATGTGAGGGAGGGCTGTGTCGAGCACCCACGCCAGCTTCTCATCGGGAGGTACCTGTTCGGGTACGACGAGCCTTGCGGCGCCATCCGGGAGGGGGACGCCGCGGTACCGACCTGTCCTACCGATCTCCCCCGCCTCCTCCGGTTCGGCGAGGCGCAGGCCGGTTATCCGCTCAGCCTCGGCAGGAGAGAAGTGCGCCCTGGAGCGCGATGTAGACAGAATCGGTCAAGCCGGCGCCCCCGCCAGGTAAACCGTATCCCGAGAGAGGTCCGGCCCGGCCTCCCACGCGATCCCCCCCATCTCGTCCACGTAGACCGCGGCGAACGCCTCCGGTGCCGCCAGCTCCCGGAACACCCCTTGCGTGAGGAGGGGGCCCACGTCGTATCGCCGTCGCTCGCCCGTGGCGAACGTGGCGAGGATCGTGCGTGTGTCCGGCTCGGCAGCTACCCGCACGATGCGAGGGAGCATGGGGATCGGAGGCGGTACGGCAACCGTCCGGGCGAGGGGTGTACTCATCAGTTCAGGGGCTC
>Ga0193752_1001814_pt1 | contig 17149 bp, 16 predicted proteins | sample H1c1metaG_FD_144924 | JGI IMG/M metagenome (GOLD analysis project Ga0193752, IMG submission 144924) | Soil microbial communities from a riparian zone of the East river system, Colorado, United States - H1c1 | ecosystem: Environmental > Terrestrial > Soil > Riparian zone | place: USA: East River... | reverse complement strand
GGCACTCGCCCGCGCCGACGCCATCGCCAATGGCCGGCATTCCGCGGAGGTCCTGTCCTTTTCGGCCGGCCGGCCGCGCCTGGTCCTGACCCGCCGCGTCGCTACCCTGAAGGCTGATCCCGCGAAGCCGCATGTGATCTACTGGAACCCCGCCGGAGCGCCCTTCGCCGAAGCCTGGCGAGCGCTTGGCCTCGATCGTGGCACTCTGGCCGTGGTCGGCGGCACCGACGTCTTCGGCGTGTTTCTGGCGATCGGCTACGATTCGTTTTTCCTATCCTGCACCCTCGGGCGTGTGCCCAATGGCCGGCCGGTGTTTCCCGGCGTCGGACCCGATTTCAGCGCCCAAGAACACTTGAAGCATAGCGGCTACAGGCTGTTCGCCAGCCGCATGATCGATCCGGCGACCAAAACAATCCTCGAGGAATACACTCGGTGATTCGGCTCAAGATCGAGGCGAGTCGGGCTTGGCCTTGGGCAGCGCCGACCATTCGGCGAACAGCCGGCGGTTGTCCTGTGAGAAATGTTCGTCCAGCACCCTTGATGACGTAATTCGCTCGACGCGGAAGTTGCGGTAATCGGCGCGCAGCTCGCACCATGCGCCGATCAGGGTGACATCGACATAGTAGGCCATGGCGATCGGCCAGATGGTGCGGTGGCTGCGCCGTCCGCTTTCGTCGGCATAGGCGATGTGGACCTTGCGACTGTCGCGGATCGCGCCGCGCAACTCGCTCATTTCGACGCCAGGCGACGCGTTGCTACCCTCGGAGACGTAGATCGGCGCCGATACGAGGTGCGTGCGCAGGACCTCGGGCAGGACCACCGTCACCTTGGAGAACACGCTTTCGGCGGCCTCCTGCAGCTTGGGGTCGCGCAGCCGGCGGACCAAGCGGGCACCGACCGCGATCGCCTCGATCTCCTCGACCGTGAACATCAGAGGCGGCAGGTCGAAGCCACGGCGCAGCACGTAGCCGACGCCGGCCGCACCCTCGATCGGCACGCGGCGCGCCTGAAGCGTGGCGACGTCACGATAGACGGTGCGTGGCGTCACCTCGAGCTGGCCGGCCAAAGCTGCGGCCGTGACCGGCCGCGCAGCCGTGCGGAGGATCTGGATGATCTCGAAAAGTCGGTCGGAACGGCGCATTTGCGCCTTTTATCACTCCTGACATAGCGTTGTCAGTAGGGTGGTCGTAAGGTGCCGGCAGTTTCACTCCTTGAGGAGAGTTCGATGTCGGAAAGCCTGTCCAGGATCACGGTTTCCAAGCCGCATGTGCCGGCGCTGGCGAAGTTCGCCGAACGCAACGCTGTCCCGGCCTCGCCCGTCGTGCGCGCCGGCGACTGGATCTATGTCTCGGGTATGCCGCCGGTGAACCCGGAAACGGGCGCCTACGACATCCTGCCGATCGATGCTCAGACGCGACGCGTGCTCGATCACCTGACAGCGTGCCTGGTGGCGGCGGGCTCCGCGCTCGATCGGGTCGTGAAGTGCACGGTTTATTGCTCGAACCCGGCTTACTTCACCACCGTCAACGCGATCTACGCGGAGTATTTCGGCGCGCACAAACCGGCACGGACATTCTTGTGCACGGCAGGATGGTCCGGTCCGTTCGACCTCGAGATCGATTGCGTTGCGCTCGCAAAGTAGGGCGGCGTGGCTCGGCGCTGTGCTGCTCACCGGCTCGGCCGTCGCCTACAGCACCGCCGGTTATTTCACCCGGCTGATCGACCTCGACGCCTGGACCATCCTGTTCTGGCGCGGCCTGTTTGCCGGTCTGTTCCTTGCAGGCTTCATTGCCTGGCAGGAGTGGCGGCGGCTCGGCGAGGCGATCCGCGCGATCGGCGGGGAGGGCCTGCTGGTGGCGCTCTGTTCGGCGCTTGCCACCGTGTGCTTCCTCAACGCGATGCGCCTCACCAGCGTGGCCGACGTCATGGTGATCGGCGCCACGGGGCCATTTCTCACCGCGGCGATGGCCTGGCTTCTGATCGGTGAGCGCGAGGACCTCGCGACGCTGATCGCCAGCCTGGTGGCCCTGCTTGGCGTGGCCTTGATGGCGGGCGGTGCCCTGCCCGAAGGGCGACTCCTGGGCGATCTTCTGGCCTTTGCCATGACCGCCCTGATGGCGCTGGTGATGGTGCTGATCCGGCGCAAGCGCGGTGTCAGTATGCTGCCGGCCGTGTGCCTCTCGACTTTCCTTTGCGCGGCGATCGTCGTGCCCTGGGCGCGGCCGCTGACGGTCAGCGGTCATGATCTTGTCCTGCTCGCATTGTTCGGTTCGACCCAGTTTGGCCTCGGCCTGCTGCTGCTCACGCTCGGCATGCGCCTCGTGTCGGCGCCGCGGGCGGCACTGATCAACGCACTGGATACGCCTCTGGCACCGCTCTGGGTCTGGCTGGCGTTCGGCGAGACGCCAGCCGGGGCGACGATTGCCGGCGGCCTGATTGTGATGGTCGCGGTGGTGGGCGATATCGGGCTCAAGCAGCTCAAGGAGCGTTCGCGCGGGCAGCCCTCCGCCGGCGCGCCCCTGGACGCGATACGTTAGCGCGGCGCTTCGAGCGCGCGCCGGATCGGAAGGCTGTCGCCGGACCCTACCGGCACGATGCCGTTGGCGACGTAGCCGACCGGGCTCTCGGGCTCGAGTACGATCGCTGCCAGCGCACCCAGCGGCTGCGTCGTCGACACGTAAAAGGTACCAGCCTGTACCTCGACTTCGGTGCGGTCGGTGGCGAAGCTGCCTTTGACGATGGTGCCGGCGCCCTTGTCGTCGCCACGCACGTCCTGCTTGACGCCGTGCGACAGGGTCAGAGCACGGTAGGTCTCGACGACGAGCCGCGTCGCCGCCGGCAGGCGCTCGACATGCACGCCGAGGTGGACGAGCCGGGCTACGACAGACTCCGCATCGGGCGCAAGCAGATAGCCCGCCGCGCGGGGGCGCACGAGCGTCGGCCGGATGGTAAGAGACGAGCGCCACTGGACCTCGGTTGGCTTCTCCGCACCGCTCGCCGGATCGAGAAAAACCAGCGTGCGCAGCTCGACCGTCTGCTCGGCCAGGATGACGATGTCGCTCTCGGCCGGCGGTGCAACCGCAGGACGCCGGGCGGCCGCCCGCAGCACAGCCTCCATCGCCACGACATGAGCGAAGACGCGGCGGTTCCAGTTGGTGCGCCCGATGCCGGCGCCGCGGGTCTCGAATAGAAAGCTGACGGCGCCGCGCAGGCCGGCGACGTTGCGGCTAGTGTCGGCCAGTATGCCGCCCATGCTGACGAACCGCGGCTGGGCGGGATCCGAGGTGAAATACCAATCGTTCGCCAGCCCGGCGCGCTCCAGCGCCGGCACGATGGCCTCGCGGTAGAGACGATCCTGGGCCGCGGTCACCGAGGCCGAGAGATTGCCGGTCATGGCGTATTGCACGAGGATGTCCGGCCGCGCCAATCCGCCGAAATTGCGCTCCCAGCGGCCGCCGACGGTGAATTCGTGCGCATCGATCACGATGTCGGGCGCGAAGGCCACGAACAACCGGCCCAGCGCCTGTCCCTCCGGCGAGCGCTGCAGCGTGTGGTCGCGGTTGACGTCGAGGCCGTTGTCGGTGACGCGGCGGAAGGCTTCGGCACCATCGGGATTGGCGCGCGGTACGATGACGATTCTCAGGCGCTCGAGCAGCGGTGCCAGGTCGCCGCGGGCCAGACGATCGGCGATCACCAAAGCGGCCTCGCCGCCGGCCGGTTCGTTGCCGTGCTGTAAGCCGATGATCAGGACGGTGGCGCCCGAAGAAGCGCCACCGAAGAGCAGGGCCGGAATCGTTCGCCCACCCTGCGACGCGCCGGCCGTCAGCAGCTCGATCCGCGGGTTGATCGCCGCCAGTTCTGCGACGAAAGCCATCATCTCGTGATGGCTGGTGAAATCCTGCCGCCCGGGCACGAAGGATGGGGTGCGGTAGTCGACTGCCGGCTCGGGGAAATGCGCTGCCATTGCGGGAGATTGCGCCGGAATCTTCGCCGGGTCGAACTGTGCCGCCGCCCGGGGTCATGCAGCGCTCACGCCGGCAGCTTGTAGTCCTTGAAATCCTCGCGCAGGCGGGTCTTGAGGATTTTGCCCGTGGCGCCGTGCGGGATCGCTTCGACGAACTGCACGTCGTCGGGCATCCACCATTTGGCGATCTTGCCCTGCAGGAACGAGAGCACATCGTCCTTGGTGACGCCGCCATCGGGCCGACGCACCACGATGAGCAATGGGCGCTCATCCCATTTGGGATGCGGCACGCCGATCACCGCGGCCTCGGCCACGCCCGGGCAGCCCATGGCGGCGTTCTCGAGGTCGATCGAGCTGATCCATTCGCCCCCCGACTTGATCACATCCTTGGAGCGGTCGGTGATGACCACCGAGCCATCTGACTCGATCTTGCAGACGTCGCCGGTCTGGAACCAGCCGCCTTCGCCAAACTGGCTCTTGCCTTCGCCCTTCATGTAGCCCGAGACGATCCACGGCCCGCGCACCACCATGTTGCCCGAGATGGTGCCGTCGGACGGCAGGTCCTTGCCGGCATCGTCGACGATCTTCATCTCGCAGCCGAACACCGCGCGGCCCTGCTTGGCGGTGATGTCGAAACGGGCGTCGTCGGGCAGGTCGCATTCGCCCTTGTTGAAGCGAGTCAACGTGCCGAGCGGGCTCATCTCGGTCATGCCCCAGCCCTGCGCGACCTCGACGCCGTGTTCCTTCCAGAAGCGCGCGATCATGGCGCGCGGCACGGCCGAGCCGCCGATCAGCGTGCGCTTGACCGACGACATCTTGAGCTTGTTCTGCTCGCAGTAATCGAGCAGCGCCAGCCACACCGTGGGCACGCCGGCGCTCAGGGTCACGCCCTCCTTGTCGAGCAGCTCGTAGACGCTGGCGCCGTCGAGCTTGAAGCCGGGGAACACCAGCTTGGTGCCGCTCATCGGCCCGGCGTAGATCAAGCCCCAGGCGTTGGCATGGAACATCGGCACCACCGGCAGGATGGTGGTGTCGGGTGTGAGCGCGAGAACGGGACCCGAGGCCATCATCATGGAATGGATCAAAGTGGAGCGGTGCGAGTAGAGCACGCCCTTGGGGTTGCCCGTCGTGCCTGAGGTGTAGCAAAGCGACGAGGCCGTGCGCTCGTCGAACTCCGGCCAGGCGAGCGTTCCCGGTTTGTCGGCGATCAGCTCCTCGTAGCACAGCAGGTTCGGGACCTTGGAAGACGCCGGCATATGGGCGCGGTCGGTCATGACCACCACGTGCTTCACTGTCTTGAGATGGGCCCATACGCCCTCGACGATCGGCAGCAGGTTGAGGTCGACGAACAGGACCTGGTCCTCGGCGTGGTTGGCGATGTAGGCGACATGCTCGGGCGCGAGCCGCGGATTGAGCGTGTGCAGCACCGCACCGATGCCGGAGATGCCGAAATAAAGCTCGAAATGGCGGTAGGTGTTCCAGGCGATGGTACCCACCCGGTCGCCGAGCTTGATGCCCAGGCCCTGCAGCGCCTCGGCTACTTTCTTGGAGCGCCGCGCCGCATCCTTGTAGCCATAGCGGTGGATCGGGCCCTCGACGGTGCGCGAGACGATCTCGACCTCGGGATAGGCGGCAGCAGCGAAATCGATGATCTGCGAGATCAGCAGTGGGCGGTCTTGCATCAGGCCGAGCATGGCGTTTTTCCCTGTCTTTTGTTTTACGCTCGCCGCTCCAGATGAAGGCTCCTGAGGCTGGCGAGCTCCTTGATATCCGGTTCTAGACCGAGTCCTTGCCCGCCGGGAAGGGACACGCAACCGTCGCGCACGGTCAAAAGGTCGCCCAGCAGCCCTTCGCGCAATGGATTGGGGTTGGCATCGACTTCCAGCAGGCCCGGCCCGCGCACCGCCGCCAGCAGGTGCAGGGAATGCATGAGGCCGATCGCACCTCCCAGGAAATGCGGGCAATAAACGCGCCCGGCGGCGAGGGCGGCGCGCGCGACGGGCAGGCAGCCGGAATGGCCGCCCCATTTGGCGGCGTCGGGCTGAAGGACGCCGAAGATGCCGGAATCGATGGCGCGCTGAAAGGCACCGGCGCCGCGCAGGTTCTCGCCGCCTGCAAGCTGCGTCGGCGCCACGGCCGCTACTTGCGTCCATTCGGCGAGCGGCCGGTCCGCCACCAGCGGCTCCTCGATCCAGGTCAAACCGAATTCACCGAACCTGGGCGCGCTGGTGCAGGCGGTGCGCAGGTCCCAGCCCTGGTTGACGTCGACCATCAGCCGCTCACCGGCCTTGAGCGTCTTGGTGACCGGCCGTAGCGAACCCGCGTCGGTTTCCTCGCCGAAGCCGACCTTGATCTTGAAAGCGCGGTAACCTGCCGCCCGGGTGCGTTCGACCGTGTCCAGGGCGGCACGGCCGGGATTGAGGCCCGAGGCATAGACCGGCACGGCGCCATCGTCGGTGCCGCCCAGTGACCGCCACAGCGGCAGGCCGCGCTTGCGTGCCCGCAGATCGTGGATGGCGAGGTCGAGGCCGGCGGCGGCAGCCGACAGCGCGCCGGCGTCGCCGCTCTGCACGCGCAGCACATGCAGGCCCCGGTCGATCTCGGCCCACAGTGCGGCGGGATCGTCGAGCGACTTGCCGAGCGCGCGCGGCGCCACGATATCGGTGAACAGTAGCGCGCGATGCTCGGCGCTCGCCGTCGGGAAATTGGACCAGACTTCACCCCAGCCGCGTGCGCCGTCGGAATCCTCGATCCGCACGAAGACGGCGACGCGTTCGGACATGGTGCCGAAGGAGGTGCGGACCGGCTCCTTGATGGGGGCGTGGAAGACATGAGCTTCGACGCGGGCGAAGGTGGCGGGGGTCATTCGCTTGCGTTCGCTTCGTTGAAGGTGAGCCTGTTGCCGAAGGGATCGGTGACGCGCAGCACGCGCGCATTCCACGGCGCGTCCTCGATGCCCGGCTTGGCATAGCGATAATCCCTGGCCGTGAGCTCACGGTGATAGTCGTCTATGCCGCGCATGTGGATCATCACCGCCGCACCGGGGCAGGCATCTCCGTGATGCTCGCTGAGGTGCAGGATCACACTCGCGCGCGAGATTTGCGCGTAGAGTGGGAAGTTTTCGCCGAAGCGGTGTTGCCAATCGAGGGTGAAACCCAGGAAGCCGAGATAGAATTCCTTGGCCTTGTCGACCGAGAAGATGCGCAGGATCGGAACCGCCTGCTGCAGGTCGGGGTGGCTCATTCGGCGGCTTGCTGGCTCAACAGGTCGTAGGTCCGCTTCTGATACAAGGCCATGTAGTCGGTGTACCAGGTCGTCGGGTACTTGGGCGGCTTGTCCGGCCCGACCGTGGTCGGCACGGCGGCGACCGGCCAATCGATGTTGCTGTCGCAGAAGAAGGCAAGGGCATAGCGCTCGCCGCCGCTTCGGTTGATCGCGCGATGCGGCGTGGCGAGAAACAAATCGTTGGTCCAGCGCTGCAGCATCTGTCCGCCGTTGACGACATAGGCGCCGGGAATGGCGGGAGCGTCGATCCACTTGCCGCTTTGGGTGCGGATCGACAGTCCCGGCACGTCGTTGGGCGCGAGCAAGGTGAGGAAGCTGGTGTCGGTGTGCGGGGCGATCCCGAACTCGTCAATCGCCGGGCCGTCCTGCGGCGGATAGTGGGTCATGCGCAGCTTGTACTGGCAGTCGCGGAACGGGGCGTCGAAATACCCCGCCGGCAGGTCGAGCGCACACGCATACAGCGGCAGCAGCTTCAACAGCAGGCGTTCCATGGCCTCGCAATAGCCGACGATCGATTGCCGGAAGCCCGGCAGGTCCGCCGGCCACTGGTTGGCGCTGCGAAAACGCCGGCCGGAAAGCACGTCGGGATGGTCGGCCGCCAGATCGCGTGCCACGAAGAGCGCTTCGTTGAAATTCGCCTTGGTCACGGTCTGGACCGTCGAGGTGCGCAACGTATCGCCGCGCATCGGCAGATAACCGACATTATGACGGTCGATCCGCACTTCCATCTTCTTTTCGAGCGGCTGCCCGTGAAAGTGCCCGGCCTGGCGGAAGACGTCGCGTATCTGTTCCTCCGGCACGCCGTGATTGACGATGAAGTAGAAGCCGATCTCGGTCAGCGCGGTTCGCAGCTCGGCGGCGGCATGTCCCATCGCGCCGGGGACGCCGGCAAGATAAGGCCCGAGATCGATGACCGGAATCGTCTCGACAGGAGCGCTCATTCGGCGGCGACTTGGGTATTGAGCACGTCGTAGTTCCGCTTCTGGTACCAGGCCATGTAGTCGCTGTAATAGGTCGTGGGATATTTCGGCGGCTTGTCGGGGCCGACGGTGGTCGGCACGGCGGCGACCGGCCAGTCGATGTTGCTGTCGCAGAAGAAGGGGATGGCGTAGCGCTCGTCGCCGCTGCGGTTGATGGCGCGGTGCGGCGTCGCCAGGAACAGGTCGTTGGTCCAGCGCTGCAGCATCTGGCCGCCGTTCACCACGTAGGCGTCGGCGATCGCAGGTGCGTCGATCCACTTGCCGCTCTGGGTGCGGATCGACAGGCCCGGCACTTCGTTCGGCGCAAGCAGGGTGAGGAAGCTGGTGTCGGTGTGCGGGGCGAGGCCGAACTCGTCGACCACCGGGCCGTCCTGGTGCGGGTAATGCGTCATGCGCAGGGTGTATTGCGGGTCGAGGAACGGCGCGTCGAAATATTCTGCCGGCAGATCGAGGGCGCGGGCGTACAGCCGGACCATCTTCTGGACCAGCCGCTCCAGCCTCTCGCAATAGCCGACGATCGTCTCGCGAAACCCGGGCAGCGCGTCCGGCCAGCGGTTGGGCCCGCGATAGCGCCGGTCGGCGAGTACGTCGGGATGATCGGGCGGCAGCTCGCGCTTGACGAAGAACGCCTCGTTCAGGTTGGGCTTGGTGCCGGCCTGCACGGTCGACGTGCGCAGCGTGTTGCCGCGCATCGGCAGGTAGCCGGTGTTGTGCCGGTCGAGCTGCAGCGCTTTCTTCTGCTCGATCGGCAGGGCATGGAAGCGCCTGACCTGCTCGAAGACGGTGCGGATCTGCTCGCGCGGCACCCTGTGATTGACGATGAAATAGAAACCGATCTCGGTCAGGGCGAAGTGCATGTCCCGCGCCGTGCGATCGAGCGCGCCCGGTTCGCCGGCGAGGTAGGGACCGAGATCGATGACGGGGATGGTTTCGGTGCCGGCCATGTGCTCACTTCTTTCCTACGCGGCGCAAATGCGACGATAATACCGCGGTGGCGGGGCGGTCCAGCCCGGTCGACGGAGGCTCCAATGGTTTTCGGCATGTTGGCCCTGACCGCGGCGGCGCTTTTCGCCGGCGCGGCGCTCTATGTGAGCTTCGTCGAGCACCCGGCGCGGGCCGAACTCGACGCTCGGGCACAGCTTCAGCAATGGAAACCGGCCTATGCGCGCGGCGCAGTGATGCAGGCGTCGCTGGCGCTGATCGGCTTCGTGCTGGGGACGGCGGCGTGGTGGTCGTTGCGCGACTGGCGCTGGCTCGCCGGCGCCATCCTCCTGCTCGCCGCCTGGCCCTACACGCTGCTGCTGATCATGCCGACCAACAATGCGCTGAAGAAGCTGTCGTTGGCCGCCGCCGGCCCGGCGAGCCGCGCCCTGCTCGGGCGCTGGGGCCGCCTCCACTTCGGGCGCACTGCGCTCGGCGTCCTGGCAACGGCGCTCTTCCTGGCGGCGGCGACGGCGCCTTAAGCCGTCGGCAGCTTGTAGTCCTTGAAATCCTCGCGCAGGCGGGTTTTCAGGATCTTGCCGGTGGCGGTGTGGGGGATCGCCTCGACGAACTGCACGTCGTCGGGCAGCCACCATTTGGCGACCTTGTCCGAGAGGAAGGCGATCAATTCGTCCTTGTCGAGCGTGGCGTCGGGCTTCCTGTGCACGATCAGCAGCGGACGCTCGTCCCATTTGGGGTGGACGATGCCGATCACGGCGGCTTCGGCCACGGCCGGATGGGCCATGGCGGCGTTCTCGAGGTCGATCGAGCTGATCCATTCGCCGCCCGACTTGATCACGTCCTTGGAGCGGTCGGTGATCTGCATGTAGCCGTCGGGATCGATGGTGGCCACGTCGCCAGTGGCGAACCAGCCGCCACCCCTTTTCTCAACTGAGCGCAGCACCTCGCCGCCCTCGCTCTTGAAATAACCCGAGGTCACCCAGGGGCCGCGCACCAGCAGATCACCGAAGGCCTTGCCGTCGCGCGGCAGCTCCTTGCCGGCATCGTCGACGATCATCATGTCGACGCCGAACGGCGGGCGACCCTGCTTGAGGCGCAATGCCAGCATCTCGGGCGCCGGCAGGTCGGCATGCTTGAACTTGGGATGATTGACGCTACCGAGCGGGCTCATCTCCGACATGCCCCAGGCGTGCAGCACTTCGACGCCGAAATCGCGGTCGAAGGCCTCGATCATGGCAGGCGGGGCGGCCGAGCCACCGATCACCGCCGATTTTACCGTCGAAAGCTTGAGCTTGTTGGCATGCAGATATTGCAGCAGGCCGAGCCAGACCGTCGGCACGCCGGCGGTGAAGGTTACGCCCTCCTTCTCGAACAGCTCGTGGAGGCTGGCGCCGTCCATCGCGATGCCGGGGAAGACCAGCTTGGCGCCGACCAGGGCGGCGCTGTAGGGGAGGCCCCAGGCGTTGACGTGGAACATCGGCACGACCGGCAGGATCGACGAGCGTGCCGAGAGGTTGAGCGTGTCGGGAAGGGCTGCGCCATAGGCATGCAGGATGGTCGAGCGGTGGTGATAGAGCACGCCCTTGGGATTGCCTGTCGTACCCGAGGTGTAGCAGAGCGACGAGGCGGTGCGCTCGTCGAAGTCGGGCCAGTCGTATGTGCCGGGCTTGCCCGCGATCAGCTCCTCATAGACCAGCAGGTTGGGGATCCTGCAATCTCCGGGCAGATGCGCGCGGTCGGTCATGGCCACGATATGGCGCACGGTCTTGAACTGCGGCAGCAGTTTTTCGACCATCGGCAGGAGGTTGAGATCGACGAACAAGATCTGGTCTTCGGCGTGGTTGACGATATAGACGATCTGCTCGGGGAAGAGACGCGGATTGATGGTGTGGCAGACCGCGCCCATGCCGGAGATGCCGTAATAGAGCTCGAAATGGCGATAGCCGTTCCAGGCCAGCGTGCCGATCCGGTCGCCTTGCTTGATGCCGAGGCCGATCAGCGCCTCGGCCACCTTCTTTGCCCGGATACGCGCGTCGGCGTAGGTGTAGCGATGGATATCGCCTTCGATCCGGCGCGACACGATCTCGGTGTCGCCGTGATTGAGGGCGGCGTGTTCGATCAGTTGCGAGATCAGCAGGGGGCGGTCCTGCATGAGGCCGAGCATCGGGGCGCTTCTCCGGGTTGTCTGGCGGGTTGCGGACATTTGGCATAGGCTTGCCACGGCATCCTTTGGGGGAAAAGTGACGATGCGGTCAAGGTGCGGCATTGCTGCAGCGGCTGGCGGCCTCGCTGCCGTGTGGACGTCTGTCGCCTCGGCGCGGCCGGCCTTTGGCGACGAGGGCACCACAGGGTCGTTCCTGGCGCTGGTGACCGACCGGTTCGAATTCAGCGTTTCCCAGATTCCCGCCTTGTGGGAGCACCTGGCGCGACTGCCGGAGATCGTAAGCGGCCGGACCGCCCTGTTGCTGCTCGGCATGGTGGTCGCGGCTCTGGCAGCCGAAGCCGTCGTGCGGTTGCTGCTCGTTCGTACACGGTCCGGCACCGTCCAACGTCTGGTCGGCCAGTCGCATCTCAAGGCTTTCGTGCGCGCCATCCTGCTCGACCTTGTCGCGCTGGTTGCCCTGGTTGTCGCCGGCCGCCTGGTCCTCGGCCAGATCGGCGATCCCCAGAGCGTGGGTGGCCGGCTGGGCCATCAGCTTCTTCAGGCGTTGCTCTACTGGCGCGTTTTCAATCTCCTCTTCCGAGCCTGGCTGCGGCCGCTCGTCCCCGAGGAGCGGGTCGCGCCGGTCGACGATGCAACGGCAGGCCGGTTGCTGGTCGGGTTCAACTGCATAATCGTTCTCCCGCTGATCGCCGGCGAACTCGCGCGCGCCTTGCCGGTCACCGGCGCCAGCACCGCGGTGACGTCGGCGGCCATCATCCTCTATGTTCCGCTGATCGAGGCGGGCCTGCTGGCGGTCGTCTGGCATTGGCGGAAAGACATGGCCACCTGGTTGTCGGCATTGGTCCGGCCGACCGGCTTCAGCCGCAAGCTGAAGCTCGATGCCGCCCGCAACTGGTGGATGGCCGGTCTCGCCTTCTATGCCTTGCTGGGCGCGGCCTCGGTCTATGCCACCCTGGTCGAGAGTCCCGTGGCGGCGAGCGGCATGCGGACGATCGAATCCTCGCTGATGGCGCTGCTGCTGTTCGAGACTCTGATGCATCGCATCACGCGGCACATCGTATCCGAACTGCCGATGGCCGGCGACGTGGCGGCCGACTGCCTGCGTCTGATCGCACGGCTCTATGTCGCGATCCTGATTGCGCATGCGTTGATGGTGCAGGTCCTGGCGGCAGCGACGCCGGACGAATGGCTGCCCCACGACCGCGGCGCCAAGCTCGCCGCGATAACCGCGGTGTCGATCTACGCCTTCTGGCGCTTCCTGCGCTATCGCATGGATTCCTACATCGCGGCCAATCCCCTGCCGTCGGCCGATGCCACGGCCGAGGCGGAGGACGAGGTGAGGGTTGCGGCCTCTCGCTTGCGCACCCTGATGCCGTTGCTGCGTGCCGTCTCCGGCGTGACTATTGTCATAATCGGCGGCCTGCTGGTGCTGTCGGAGCTGGGCATCAATATCACGCCGTTGATCGCTGGTGCTTCCGTGCTTGGCCTGGCGATATCCTTCGGCAGCCAGTCGATCGTCCGCGACATCGTCTCGGGCGTGTTCTTTCTCGCCGAGGATTCGTTCCGCATCGGCGAATATATCGACTGCAGCAAGGTCAAGGGTGTGGTCGAGGGCTTCACGGTCCGCTCGGTCCGGCTGCGCCACCAGAGCGGCCTGCTCCATATCGTGCCGTTCAGCCAGGTCTCCCACATCACGAACTTCAGCCGTGACTGGACGACGATCAAGTTCAACCTCGCCTTCGCCAACGGCACCGACATCGAGCTCCTGCGCAAGACGGTCAAGAAGATCGGGCTGGACATGATGGAGGATCCCACCTTCGCCAAAATCCTCATGCAGCCGCTCAAGATGCAGGGCGTCGTGGACATCAAGGACACCGCCCTGATCGTGCGTTTCAAGTTCACGGCTCGGCCGAAGAACCCAAGCTTGCTGCAGCGGACGGCGATCCGGCGCATGTACGAGGCGTTTCCCGGAGTGGGTATAAAATTCGCGGTGCCGCCCTACGCTCTGCAGGCGCAGGCTGCCGCGGCGCAGGCCGCCACCGAAGCTGCCATGCCGACCAAGGCTGCCGCGGAATAGGCGAAGCAGGATACCAGGGCAAAGGAGAGACAGATGGAAAAACGCAAGCTCGGCAACTCGGGCCTCGAATTCGCGCCGCTTGCCTTCGGCGGCAACGTGTTCGGCTGGACGGCCGACGAGGCCACCTCGTTCAAGCTGCTCGACGGCTATGTCGATGCGGGCTTCAGTTTCGTCGACACCGCCGATGTCTATTCACGCTGGGCGCCGGGCAACAAGGGCGGCGAATCCGAGACGGTGATCGGCAACTGGTTGCGCAACGGCGGCAAGCGCGACAAGGTGTTGATCGCCACCAAGTGCGGAATGGAAATGGCGCCCGATCGCAAGGGCCTGTCACGCGCCCATATCGTGCGCTCGGTCGATGCCTCGCTGAAGCGTCTCAACACCGACCATATCGATCTCTTCCAGTCGCACCGCGACGATCCGGAGACGCCGCAGGAGGAGACGCTGCAGACCTACGGCGAGCTCATCAAGGCGGGCAAGATACGCGCCATCGGCGCTTCGAATTTCGAGGCTCCCCGTCTCGCGGAAGCTGCCGCGATTTCCAAGGCCAAGGGCCTGCCGCGCTACGAGAGCCTGCAACCGCACTACAATCTTGCGGAGCGCAGCCTGTTCGAGGGTGCTCTCGAGAATGAATGTCTGAAAGAGGGGATCGGTGTCATTCCCTACTATTCGCTCGCCAGTGGCTTCCTGAGCGGCAAATACCGCTCGGACACTGACCTTGGCAAAAGCATGCGCGGCGCGGGCGTGAAGAAATATCTGAACGAGCGCGGCTTTGCCATCCTGGCGGCGCTCGACGCCGCAGCCGAGAAGCTCAACGCCAATCCCACGCAGGTGGCACTGGCCTGGCTGCTCCAGCGCAAGGCCATTACCGCGCCGATCGTCAGCGCCACCAGCCTGGCGCAACTTCACGACCTGGTCGCAGGCGCCCGCCTCAAGCTCGACCCGGCCTCGGTGGCGGCGATCGACAAAGCGAGCGCGCCGGCGGCCTAGGCGGTATCCTTGAGGTAGAGTTCTGGATTGTTGCATTCGCACAACGCTTTACTGCTCATAAATCCCTCTCCGCCGCGCTTGCGAGAGAGAGGGAGGGGACCCGCGCTCGCGCGGGGAGGGTGAGGCTGTTGGCGTTACGGAAGTGGGTTTGGTTCTGCCGACACTTGCATCTGAACCAATGACGCTCTAGCGGAGCAGCGCCATGCTTGTATTTCGCCAGCTCTTCGACCCGACGTCGTCGACCTATACCTACCTGCTGGGTTGCTCGACCAGCAAGGAGGCCGTGCTGATCGACTCGGTGTTCGAGCAGGTGCGGCGCGACGCGGCCTTGATCGAAGAACTCGGCCTCAAGCTCGTCTGCACACTGGAGACGCATGTCCATGCCGATCATGTGACCGGCGCATGGTTGCTGAAGCGGAGGTTCGGCAGCGAGATTGCGCTGTCGGTGCAAAGCGGTGCGTCGGGCGCGGACCGACATCTGGAGGATGGCGATCGCGTCACCTTCGGCCGGCGTTCGCTCGAGGTCCGGGCGACGCCGGGTCACACCAACGGCTGCGTCACCTATGTGCTCGACGATGAGTCCATGGCCTTCACCGGCGACTGCGTGCTGATCCGCGGCAGCGGTCGCACCGACTTCCAGCAAGGCGATGCGCATGCACTGTACCGATCGGTGCGGGCGCGGATCTTCTCGCTGCCCGATAGCTGCCTGCTCTATCCCGCGCATGATTACCGCGGCCTGACGGTCACCAGCGTGGCCGAGGAGAAATGCTTCAATCCGCGGCTCGGCGGCGAGATCGGCGAGGCCGATTATGTGGGTTATATGAGGAGTCTCGACCTGCCGCACCCCAAGAAGATCGACGAGGCGGTGCCGGCCAATCTGCGCTGCGGCCAGCCCGGTAACATGGCCGAGGTGCCGCCCGATCCGGCCTGGGCGCCACTGCACTACACCTTCAGCGGCGTGCAGGAGATCGATCCGCATTGGCTGGAGGAAAATCTCGGCGCCGTGTATGTGCTCGACGTGCGCGAGCCGGCGGAGTTCACCGGCCCGCTCGGCCATATCAGGGGTGCGACGCTCGTGCCGCTGGGCGAACTCGGCGCCCGTGCGAAAGAAGTGCCGCGCGACAAGCCCGTTGTCGCGGTATGCCGCGCCGGCAGCCGTTCGGCACAGGCGACGATGATCCTGCAGAAAGCCGGCTTCGCCGAGTTCGCCAACTTGACAGGCGGTATGCTGCGCTGGCGGTCGGAAGGTCGGGCGGTCGACGGCGGGGCGGCATAGGGTATTGTGGCGGCCAAGTTCATCACGAGAGGAAACAACATGGCGTCGCCGCTTTTCGATCTGACCGGCAAGGTCGCGGTCATCACCGGCTCGAGCAAGGGCATCGGCAAGTCGATCGCCCTGCATCTGGCGTTGCAGGGCGCCAAGGTCGTGGTGTCGAGCCGCAAGGCGCCGGCCTGCGAGGAAGCGGCGGCGGAGATCAGGAAAGCCGGCGGCCACGCCACAGTCATTCCCTGCAATATCTCCGACAAGGCGCAGTGCGCGAACCTGATCGAGCAAACGCGCAAGCAGGTCGGGCCGATCGACGTGCTGGTCTGCAACGCGGCGACCAATCCCTATTACGGGCCGACCGAGAAGATGCCGGACGAGGCCTTCATGAAGATCATGCAGAACAATATTCTGTCGAACATCTGGCTGATCACCAACTGCCTGCCCGACATGCGTGCCAAGAAGGACGGCTCGATCATCATCGTGTCGTCGATCGGTGGTCTGCGCGGTACCCCGGTGATCGGGGCCTACGGCATCTCGAAGGCCGCCGACATGCAGCTCGCGCGCAACCTCGCCACCGAGCTCGGCCCGGAGAATATCCGCATCAACACCATCGCGCCCGGCCTGGTGCGCACCGACTTCGCCAAGGCGTTGTGGGACGATCCCAAGTATCTCGAGAAGCGCCTGTCGACCGCGCCGCTGCGCCGCATCGGCGAGCCCGACGATATCGGCGGCATCGCCGTCATGCTGGCGGGCAAGGCCGGCGCTTTCATCACCGGCCAGACGATCGTTGCCGACGCCGGGGTCACCATCGGCAATTGAGGAGGTGCGATGAGCCTCTATTACGTCCAGAAGCTGCTCTACCAGCTCAATCGCGATTCCGGCACGCAGAAGCGCTTCGCCGAGGATCGCGATGGGCTGCTCGGCGAGTACGAGCTCACGGGAGAGGAACGCCAGGCGCTGGCCGAGCCGGATATCGGCCTGCTCTATGTGCTGGGCGTAAACGGACAGCTCCTGATGCATTATGCGGCACTGCATAAGATCGAATGGAACGCCTATCTCCAGGCGATGCGCGACGGTCTTGCCCGGCACGGGCCGGTGCGCGAAGGCGTCTATGTCGCCACGGGCTATGAAGGTGTCGAGGCGCATGACGCGCGGCTGCGGGCCGGGAAGGAAGGCTAGACATGGCGCTGGTCTATAGCGGCATATGCAGCCATGCGCCGGGCATCACCGGCCGGCCGGAACGCGCCGATCCGGTGGTGCGTGATGCCTTTCTGGCTGCCTTTCGCCGGATGGGCGACGATATTCGCGCCACCAGGCCGGACGCGCTGGTGGTGGTGATTGCGGCCGAGCATTTCGGCAATTTCTTCATGAACAACATGCCGTCCTTCGCTATCGGCATGGCCGACTTCTACGAGGGGCCGATCGAGGACGAGGCGTTCCTGCGCATCAAGCCAAGGCGCGTGCCCGGCAACAAGATGCT
>Ga0193752_1001812_pt1 | contig 17150 bp, 12 predicted proteins | sample H1c1metaG_FD_144924 | JGI IMG/M metagenome (GOLD analysis project Ga0193752, IMG submission 144924) | Soil microbial communities from a riparian zone of the East river system, Colorado, United States - H1c1 | ecosystem: Environmental > Terrestrial > Soil > Riparian zone | place: USA: East River... | reverse complement strand
TCGCACAACTTCTTCCAGGGATAAGGGAGATACTCATGAATGTTCATCGTGGACTATCTACAGCCGCGATCGTCGGCGCGTTGACCGCGCTATCGACCATCGGCATCAGCCCGGATTCGATCGGCCAGCAACCGGATCAACCACCGGCGATGGCCGTGCCGAGCGGTGAATTCCATCGTTTCAGCGTTTCGACACTGCGGGTCGATCCCGAAACGAGTACGACTGAGGCACCGGCCACCGGCATCCAGGCGGTCACGCCGGAACCGATATCGCGCGGCACGTTCCGCGAAGCACCAACCGGCTTCGACAATCGCACCAATGGATTCGATCCGCAGGGCCCGGGGGCAAACACGATCAACGAGGATACGGTCGTACCGCTGCGTTCTTTCAACGACAACAAGTTCATATTCGAAGAGGTTGAAGGCATCGCGGACGGACTTGGGCCTACCTACAACGCGCAGTCCTGCCGCGAATGTCACCAGAACATCGTAACGGGCGGCGCGAGCCAGGTGGCCGAGCATCGCACCGGCCGAATGGAACTGCTGCAGTTCGTGGAATCGGTGGGTGGTTCGCTGATCCAGTCGCGTTCGACGAACGCGGAGATCTTCGAGCAGGTGCCTTTCGAAGACGGCGTCTCCACGCTGCGCATCTCCACCAATCTGCTCGGCGGCGGATTCGTCGAAGCGATTCCGAACAACACACTGTTCGCCATCCGCAACGCGCAGCCGGCGGCGATTCGCGGCACGGCGCTGGAGGTTGCCGTGCTCGAGGCCAACAACGCGCCGCGCATCGGGCGCTTCGGCTGGAAGAGCCAGCACGCGAGCATGGAATCGTTCGCCGCCGACGCGTATATCAACGAAATGGGCATCACGACGCCGCTGCTGCCGGAGGAGAACACCTCGCTCGGCCGCGACGTGAGCTTTGGCACGCCGTTCGATTCGGTGGCTGACCCGGAAGACGATGGTGTCGATGTCAGGGCGTTCGCCAATTTCATGCGTGCGACCAAGGCGCCACCGCGTGGTCCTATCAACGCACAGGCGCGTGCCGGCGATACGTTGTTCAACTCCGTCGGATGCGGAGGCTGCCACATCGCGACCATTCGCACCGCCGCGCCGGGCACGCGCATCAACGGCGGCGCGCTGCGCGTGAGGGATGCGGTCGGGAACAAGATCATTCATCCCTACAGCGACTTCCTGCTGCACGACATCGGCACGGGCGATGGAATCCCGGTGTTGCCTGGCGCACAGTTCGTATCGACGGCGACGCAGCTGCGCACGGCTCCGCTGTGGGCGCTGCGCACGCGCAATCGACTCATGCACGACGGGCTGTCCTTCACCAAACAGGAAGCCATCGCCCGGCACGCGGGCCAGGCAGCTGCCGTGAAGTCAGCATTTGACGCGCTGACGCCTGCCCAGAAGGATCAGGTCTTCGCTTTCCTCGACTCGTTGTGAGTCCTTGAAAGCGGGCAGGGCGCGTTCGCCGTTTCAGTCGGCGTAGGTTTCGCCCTGGTCGAACTGGATGAAGCAGAACCCGTGCCCGAACGGGTCGCCAAAGCTCACGCAGCGCGAGCCTTTCCAGTCGACGTGACCGGTTTCCTGGCGCGCGCCGGCGGCGATTGCGCGGGCCGCGGCCGCATCGACGTCGTGCACTACGAGATCGAAATGCACCGGCGTCCAGTGGCGTCGGTAGTCGCGCTCGAGCGGCGGCGCCTTCACGGCGCGCGTGCCGGCACTTTTCTGCAATAGATAGAGCGTGGCGGAGGCGCCGGTGAGTTCGGCCACGTCGTCGTCGAGCGTGCGCGAATGCACGAGGCCGAGGGCGCGCGTGTAGAACTCGATGGCGGGCGCGAGCTCGGGTACGTCGAGATTGATGATGACTTTCATTGCGCGGCCGCCGTTTGCTTCGAGCTCGCGCGCGCGACGTCGATATCGCGGGCAACCTCGGGACGAATCAAAGCCCAGTGAAAGAGATTGTCGGGATTCGCATCGAACGAATCGCCGTTGTATGCCGTGAGCTTCATGTCCTTGTAGATGGGCCGCGTGATGCGGATGACCTCGTCCCAGTACGCGAGTGCCTTGGTCAGGTGCGCGATGGCCAGCTCCTTTTGCTGCGCTTCGCCCGTGGATCGAAAGGTCTCGAGCGCCACTGCACCACGCAGCTTTTCGGCGAGGTGCAAGCCGAGATTTGCCCACGCTTTGACGTCTGCTGTCTCGTACATCAGCGAGGCGCTTCCGCTCGTATCGATCTTGTTTACGAGCCGCAAGGCCGCACGATTGTCGCGCTCCAGCAGCTCGATGAGTTTCGGCGGCGTCACGCGATCGGCGGCAAACTTCTCGCCGCGCGGAGTGCCCTTGACGTAGTCGCCGACCGAAACGTACGACGGGTCCATCGTTGGCTGTTTGATGAGCGCGTCCACGCCGATGTAATGCGTTTCCTCGCCTTGCAGCGCGAGGAAGCCTTCGCCGTACAACGTGAAATCCCACCTCGAGTCATACAGCGAAGAGAGGCGCAGTTGCGTCCGCGATGCGAGCGAATACGCCTGCAACAGGTTGCCTGCGCGCGGGCCGTAACGGCGCGTGAAGTCCGCCTGGAACACCGCATCGGGCGTGGCCGGATCGTAGAGCAGCCGTCCCCACAACTCGTAGTACAGCCACTGGCGCTGGAAGGCGTAACTCCAGTCGATCGGCCGATCGCCGGCAGTGAAATAGTCGAGCGCGGGGATGTAGGTCTCGGAGCCGATGAAATATCCGCCGACATAGTCCTGGCCGCCGTTCAGCCGGATGTGCTCGCGAATGAACGCAGGGTCGCCCCAACGCAGCGCGAAGAAGTCCTCGTTGCGCATCTGCCAGACGATCTTGTAGTTGGTGGGCGTGGGCTTGAAGTACGTGTCGCCGAGCTTGCCGCCGTGCACCTTGACGAGCTTCGGCGTCGAGTACCCATGCGACCAGTTGAACTTCATCTCCACCCAGATCGGTCCGTCAAACTTGTTGCCCAGCTTCTCCATTGCACTGCGGTTCAGCTGCTCAACGTCGGTCCCGACTCCCGGGCCTGAAGAGAGCCCCGCGGAGAATGGCACGCGGTGGATCAATTTCACGGGCTGCTTGCGCTGCGCATTGAGGGCGCCCGCGATGTACACATCGTCGACGAACTGCTGACGCTGCAGTGGCGTCATCTCGGCCATGCCTTCGCCGTGCGAAACGCCGATGCCATCGAGGTCGGGATATTCCTCGAGCATCTGCGTGACGCTCTCGCGCAGGTAACGCTTGGTGATCTCGGAGGTATCGCCGGGCACGTAGTAGTGCGGATAGAAATTCTGCTTCGCGACATCGTGCGCCTGTGCGAACTCCTTGCTCACGAAGATGCTCCAGAAAACCACGTAGGTGTCGAGTCCGCGTTCCTTGGCCATCCGGAAGATTTCGCGATACAGGTGCTGCCACTCGGCAAACTGCGTATCGGTCCACTTGCTGGCCTCGGGAAAATTCTTCGGCCGGATCATGTAAGTGAACGGATGCAGGGTCCAGAGGCTCAACGAGTTGAAGCGGTTCTCGACCAGCATGTCGAGAAACGCTTCCCAGTACTTGAGATCGCGCGCCGTGTCGTAGTGCTGGTCGAGCGCGGAGCTCGGCCGGTAGGTATCCCACGGAGTGTTGAACTTGATGCCGCGAAAGATCTCTGCCGGCTTGCGCGGCTGCGCCGCAAGTTTCGTGATGTCGACGCCGTTCAACAGTTGTTCGCGCGCGGCGAGTGCGCCGTAGATGAGGCCGCGCGCGTCACCGCCGCTGACCGACACACTTCGACCGCGCGCGACGATCGAAAACGCTTCGGCCCCGAGTTTGGCGTCGAGGCCCAACGTGAAACGGCAGGAGACCTGCCCGCCGAGTGCGGATTCGAGACGGCGTTTCGCATACGCCGACTGTGGTGTCCCGGGCGCTTCGATCGCACAGGAATGCGCGCCCGCGCTGCCTAACAACCCGCAGAGCGTGAACAGAACAGTCAGGCGATGGGTCACCGATGAAGTCTCCGACTCAGGATCTCAGGGCTCGTGTCCGGGTCCCGTCGTCGTGCCTGGCGATGCGGGACACGGGAAGTTAAATGCCGCGGGCTCACAAGACAACGGGGTATCCGGGATTGCATTGATGACTGCGGCGGTGCATAAACGTACGCCAGCTTTCGATCCATCAGCTCAGGGGGACTATCAATGTCACTTCGCAGGCCTGCCGCTGCGTTGCGGACGGTGCTCGCGCCGGGCGCGCTGCTGCTCGCTTCCATTTCCACGACCGCGATCTCGCAGCCGCTTCCGGCTGCAATAGAAGTTGCAGGTGAGATCAAGGTCGGCTGGAACCTCGGCAATACACTCGAGGCCATTTGCAGCGAGACTGCGTGGGGCAACCCAGTTGCGAGTCAGGCGCTGATCGACAGCGTCAAGGCCGCCGGTTTCAATGCGATCCGCATTCCCGCTGCATGGAATTGCCACGCCAACCAGTCCACGTCCGTCATCGAACCGGCCTGGCTGGCGCGCGTCAAACAAGTTGTCGACTACGCCTACGGGCAGGGCATGTACGTCTTGCTCAATATCCACTGGGACAGTGGCTGGCTGCAGGATCACCCGACCTTCGCGTTCCAGGCCGCGGTCAACCAGAAACAGCAGGCCTACTGGATGCAGATTGCGAACACCTTCAAGACGTACGACCAGCATCTGCTGTTCGCCGGCACCAACGAAGTGCACGCGGACTTCGGCACGCCGACCGCCGAACACAACACCGTACAGCAGTCATACAACCAGACGTTCGTGAACGCGGTGCGCGCGACCGGCGGCAACAACGCCTCGCGCACGCTGGTCGTGCAGACCTACAACACGAACATCTTTCACGGTCTCAATTTCTTCAACTTGCCGGCTGACACGATTGCCGGGCACCTGATCGTCGAAGTGCATCATTACGATCCCTACGACTACACGCTGAACCCGAAGGGCCCCTGCCTGTATTGGGGAGCGCCTTATCCGCCGCAGAGCAGCTGCTCGTGGGCGGGGGAGAGTTTCCACCAGACAACCTTCGCACAGGTCAGGGCGAAGTGGATCGACAATGGGATCCCCGTGATCATGGGTGAATATGGCGTGGCGTTGCGTGCGAATCTCGATCTCGAATCGCGCCAGTACTACCTCGAGTACGTCAACAAGACTGCGGCGGCGAACGGTATCAAGACTTTCTACTGGGACAACGGTGTGCAGCCCGGCCAGGCCGAGGCGTTTGCGTTGTTCAACCGCAGCACGGGCGCGGTCGTCGACCAGGGGGCGCTCGATGCCGTACTGCGCGGTGCCGGCGCTGGCAGTTCGACGCAGAGCGCACGCTGACGACTCCGCGACCGGTTCGGGCACGGTGACCCGTAGCCCCGCCGGCAACACATTCCCGGGCGAAACGAGCGTCACGCTGATCGCGGCACCTCCGGTGCCACGAATCCGGTGGCGGTCCGCATGCTCGCGATCACCACCTTGACGCCAACTTCTGCAGGGATCGGGCGGCACCTGCTCGATCCTGCGCGAGTATTGGCTGAACGTCGTCGGCACCACTGTTGCGATGAATTCGAGCAACTCCCCGACCTGCCCGGTTTGATGAGAATTGCGTCGCGACCACGATGGATGTCAGTGCAAGTGCCGCAACTCGCAGGTGCACACATTGGCAGCAGACGACGAATTGCGACGAGACTCTGATGATTCCGTGAATCGGCCTGGCGACGGAGATCAGCGGGAGTCTTAGTCGAGCCGCGACTCAAGAGCTATTAGGGCGCGAACAAAGACTGTTGTGCAGCACCGCGACAAAACGGACCGGGATTGGCAGGTTCGAGGTCATCATTAGCGTGATGTGCGCCGCTGCATTTAGGCGCTTGTTTGTATGTCAACGCGCATAACTTGCTAAATCGCTCAATTAGCGACGTCGACAATCTGGGCGACAGAGATTATTTGCACTGGGTGAGAGAAATCCGACACTCGTGACAGATAGCAGAGAGAACCGCGCCTTCTATTGCGCGAAAGCCAAATAGGCATGACATGCCGGCGTTCGGGAGGACAAGTTGAACTCTATTCGACTAATCGGCGCGTTGCTAAGTGCGTTCCTTTTCGGTGCTGTCAGCGCCGCTGAGACAATCAACTATCAATACGACGCTCTTGGTCGATTGATATCGGAGACGAAGTCGGACGGCGTGCAGACGTCCTACACGCTCGACGCGGCCGGCAATCGCGTGCAGGTTGCGACCAGCGGACCTCCGGGCATTCCTCCGTCGATCAATGTTCCGTCCAGCTCTTCCGGCAGCTACACCATCAGTTGGGGTGCCTCGACTTCCGGTGTGGTAACGGCATACGAACTATATGAGTCAACCGCCGCCAGCTTCTCTCCGCAGACTCTTGCTTACAGCGGCACGGGGACGTCACGTGCGGTATCTGGCAAGCCGAATGGGACTTACTACTACCGCGTGCGTGCCTGCAATGGCGCCGCATGCAGCGGATATCGTGCCGGTGCGAATCCGGTCACCGTTCTGTTTGTCCCCAGCATGCCACCGTCGATTTCTGTCCCATCCACTTCCCTTGGTAGTTACACCATCGGTTGGGGGGCTTCGACTTCGGGAGGTGTGACGGCATACGAATTGTATGAATCCGCGGCTGCCAGTTTCTCTCCGCAGACTCTTGCTTACAGCGGCACGGGGACGTCACTTGCCGTATCTGGCAAGCCGAACGGGACTTACTACTACCGCGTGCGTGCCTGCAGTGGCAGCACTTGCAGTGGTTATCTCGCCGGTGCGAATCCAGTCGCCGTACAAATGCCGAGCGCGCCGCCGTCGATCACCGTTCCGGCCACCTCCACCGGCAGCTACAGCATCAGTTGGAGCGCCTCGACTTCGGGCGTGGTAACGGCATACGAACTATACGAGTCGACCGTCGCCGGCTTCTCCCCACAGACTCTTGCTTACAGCGGCACGGGGACGTCACTGGCCGTATCGAGCAAGCCAAACGGGACCTACTACTACCGCGTGCGCGCCTGCAACGGCAGCACTTGCACTGGGTATCTCGCAGGCGCGAATCCCGTGGTGGTGCAGACTCCGGTTGCTCTGACGCTCGACGATGCCTCGGCATACGGCGAGGCATCGCTCGGCACGATGAGTGTCTCGTACGGGCTAGCGAGCAATGGCGTCGTGATGTTCGGCGCGAGCGGCAATGTCAGCCTCACCCAACCGGCACATCCTTACTGGATCACGCCACAGTCGGGCATGAATCTGTACCAAGCCAAAGCGACCAGCGGATGTCCCTTCAAGAACGGTACGTATGGCACCTGGCAGGCTCTGGGCGCCGGCTCCACCCCGACCTGGGGAGTGAGCCTGACGCCTAACAAGACCGCGATATGTGCGATTACGGTTCAGATCAGCGCCATCGCGAATCCCAGTGTCATCCTCGACAGCGCAACGATCAATCTAGAGCTATACACGGTTCCATGAAAGAGCAGGCGATCGGATACCAATGCGACGGGCGGCCGGCCGAGCGGCGTGCAATCTCGTGAGGCGCACATGATGAGAATCTCGAACAAGGTGGCACGTTGTCTTGCTACTTCCTACTGCCGCTGCAAGGCAACCGATGGTGCGAGCACCGTAGTACCTGGCCCGCGAGACTGGCTATTCACAAGCAAGAAAGTAAATGAGCATCGCAGTTGGCTAACAGGACGAGCCGTCGGGAGACTTGAACATGCTTATTAAACGTTTCGCGATTCTGCGGCCCGAACTGCTGCTTTTGTTGCTGATTGGGGCGCCGTGCCTCGCTCAAATTAGTTCGGATGCACCAGCCCCTCGCGTAGTTTTCACCGACGACATGGGAGTGGACCTGAGATCGGGTGAGCTAGCGAAGGCCGGAACAGTCCTGACGATCGGATTGAAAGGCTCGCCCGCTCTCTCTTACGCTGGATTTGCTTTCAGCGGCGCGGGCGATCGGGGAACGCCGCGCGGCGGAGGTGTCTACAAGGAATGCCGCAACGGAAGCACCGCACATCCTTGTCCCACCATTTGGCGCCACTTTAAATTCGGGCAACGTGTGGAGTACGAAGCTGGATTGGCAACTCAGACCACTATTGACGGATCCGCTTGGGCCGAGACCGCCACGACCTTCACGCTGACGCGGAGTGACGGGACCCTTTACACATTCACCAAGGCATTAGCAGATCCTAACTACATGTTCTCGGGGTGGCCGGAGCTCGCCAAACTAACCTCGATCGTGTACCCCAGTGGGGAATCCCTCACGTACGTTTACATTGGAACGGCTAACAACAAAATACGTTCCATCACTAGCTCAAGCGGCTACCAGGCCCATTTCGAATATTCCGCGCAGCCGGGTTGGCCGACCCGTGTCACGCTCATCAACTTAGCGGTGGACTACTGCGATCCAGCAGCCGTCAGTTGTTCAAATCTGACAGTCAACTGGCCGAAAGTAGGCGTATCGCCACCCGGTCAGTTACCACAGACGATGGTTGATACCGCAGGCCGGACGAGCAGTACGGGCGGTTGGCAACTTACGGGGCCGAACGTGACTACTCTCACGTACACGACGCCAGCCGGACGTTCCTTCACATTGACTTCCGCCAATCTTTGGGCGGGCTGCGTCGGTAAACCAGCTCTTGTCTACATTACGAGTTATCAGTCGGCAGCTGGCGTGTGGACTTACGCCCACCCTGACGCGAGCGCTTGTTCCGGGTTGGTAGGGTCAACGACATCTACAAATCCTGCAGGTGGAGTCCTGCGGCTAGGTGGCGGGGGCTTGACAGATGCTCTAGGTCGCATAACTACGTACATTCTTGGAACGACTGATGCCAACTACGCTACGGGTAGTCCCGAGGAGGACGGCTTGGGGGGCATTGTGTATCCCGAAACAAACCGGCTCGACTATTCTTTCGACAGCCGCCACAACCAAATCCAAGCGAAGGCGACCGCCAAATCCGGCTCATCCCTGACGGCGATCATCTCGAGTGCGAACTACCCTTCTTCGTGCACACCAGCCACCGCGAAAACCTGCAACAAGCCAACGTACACGATAGACAGCCTGAACAGACGAACTGACTTCACTTGGGACACTGCCCACGGAGGGATGCTGACCAAGACTTTGCCCGCGCCAGTTGCGGGTGCGATTCGCCCGCAGACGCGTTACACCTATCAGCAGCTTTCCGCACAGTACAAGAATGCGTCTGGCCAGCTCGTCGCCGGTCCGCCGATGTGGAGGTTGGTTTCCACATCGACCTGCCGCACCCAAGCAACGTGTGCGGGGACGCCGGACGAGGTTGTCACGACGATCTCCTACAACGGCAATCTTCTGCCGACTGTCGAGACCACTCGCGCTGGCGACTTTTCAGTTAGCTCGACGATCACCAAGACCTATGATTCGGTGGGCAATGTCATCGCCATAGACGGCCCGCTAGCCGGCAGCGCTGACACCACGCGCTTTGTCTACAACTTGGCGCGCGAGCTCGTGGCGACGATGAGCCCAGATCCCGATCAGGGAGGATCGCTCAACGTGCGGGTGACACGCACAACCTACGACAACGATGGTCTGGCCACGTTAGCCGAGCAGGGTACCGCGATCAACCAGTCCGATGCAGCGCTGGCTACGATGACGGTGATTCGTCAGACGAGCATCGTGTACGACTCCGCGGGGAGAAAGGTCAGAGAGAGCGTGAGCGCCGCCGGCGTCACGCAGTTAGTCACTCAGTTCAGCTACAACTTGGCCGGGCGACTCGAATGCACGGCCGTCCGCATGAATCCTGCGGCGTTCGGCTCCCTGCCAGCATCGGCATGCGCGCTAGGCACAGCGGGCATCCACGGTCCTGACCGCATCACGCGCGCAGTCTACGATGCGGCCGGCCAGGTGCTAAAGGTACAGAATGCGTACCTCACATCGCTGCAGATGGACTATTCGACCAGCACCTACAACCTGAATGGGACGCGCGCCAGCATCGCCGATGCCAAGAGCAATTTGACCACCTACCAATACGACGGATTCGATCGGCTTTCGAAGTCAATCTATCCCATGCCGGGCAGTGGCTCGACCCCCTCAAGCACTGATTACGAGCAGATCACCTACAACAACGGCTCACTCGTCGTGCAGCGGCGCCTGCGAGACGGGCAGCTAGTTAGCTATACGTATGATGCACTCGGCCGTAAGACCATGGTTAACTTGCCGGCGACATCCGGCAGCATGAACCCCGACGTTACCTATGCCTATGACAACCTCGGCGAGCTCACCAGTGCCACCGATACCGCCGGCGCGCAAATCTCCTACACGTATGACGGGCTCGGTCGGAAGTTGAGCGAAGGAAACGGTACTCGTACCCTATTATCACAGTACGACGCGGCCGGGCGCCGCACCAGACTGCAGTGGACCGATGGGTTTTTTGTTGGTTACGACTACCTCATCACCGGTGAGCTCAGCGCTGTCCGAGAGAATGGCGCTAGTTCAGGCCCTGGTGTGCTCGCGACATTCGGTTACGACGATTTGGGTCGGCGGCTCTCCATCACGCGCGGCAACGGCACCGTGTCGAGCTTCGCATATGATGCCCTTCGGCTAACTACGCTCACACAGGATCTCGCCGGCACCGCCTCCGACGCAACAATCGGTCTTGCTTACAATCCGGTAGGGCAAATTGTCACGCGAACCTTGAGCAATGATTCGTACTCGTTCCCGTCACCAGCGCCTAGCACGCGCAACTACACGTCGAATGGGCTTAACCAGTATTCGGAAATAAACGCAGGCACGCCGGTGAGCTACGGTTACGACGGGCGCGGCAATCTCTCGGCTGCGGGCTCGACGAGCAATGTCTACGACACACGTAACCTGCTCATGTCTTCAAGCGCCGGAGGTTCAAGCTTCACTTACGATCCGGCTGCACGATTACGCACGATCGCAGTCGAGGATCGCGTCCTCGACTACGACGGCGCCAATCTCGTCGCCGAGTACTCCGGCACCGGTCTGCTGATGCGGCGCTATGTCCACGGAACCGGCGTCGATGAACCTTTGGTGTGGTATGACGGCACCGGTACGACCGAGCGACGCTGGCTACATCCCGATCATCAAGGCTCGATCGTCGCGGTATCCAACGCCAGCGGGAATGCGTTGGCGATCAATCGATACGATTCGTATGGAAACCCCGCCGGCAACCTGGGGCGCTTTCAGTACACCGGGCAGACCTGGATCGCGGGAGCTTCTCTGTACAACTACAAGGCGAGGATGTATTCGCCGACGATTGGTCGATTCATGCAGGTCGATCCAATTGGCTTCAATGCCGAAATGAATGTGTATGGGTACGTGGGTAATGATCCGGTAAATCGGGTGGATCCATTCGGAATGAGTGACAGCGCTGCACTCAAGTCGCTTTTTGGTTCGGAAGCAACCAGATACTTCTGGCAGGCGATGCAAGAACAAGATGAGGCGAACAAGCGCAATGAAACCGTGGCGCAAATGCGCGAACGCAAGAAACGCGAATATGAGGAGAAGCAGCCGCACCCGGTTAAAGATGCGGTTTGCAGCGCTGGTAGTGAAGCCCCCGCAGCGAGCGAGGCCGTCGATGTTGCAGGTTCAGCCTCGAAAATATTAGCGCCAGCTATCCCACTCGCTGCGGGGGCCGCGCTTCACTCACCTTATTCCACAGCGATAAATTATGCGGCATCTGAGGCGCAGGGTGTCGTGAAAGTTCTAGGTAAGGGCGGTGAATTAGCATCTGCGATCAACATCATCGGCCACGCTGCAAATGGCGATCTTGTTGAGGCCTCATTTGCGGCGGTCGATAGCATTGTGTACAGGGGACTTGCCAAAATGGCGGCAGCTGGAGCGGCTGAATCTCTCGGAGCTTCAGTCGCTTTGTCTGCTGGGATCGCAACGTCGTACTATGGGGCTGGCGGGAGCATGGGTCTCGCCCAAGCGGCGCTATGCGGAGAATAGATTTGCGGCTCAAATGATTTCTCTCATCGACAAGATTTTCATCATCGCATTTGCGCGAGAACGCAGGAAATCGGGGGTTGGCATGCTCGAATCTGCATGGCGGCGCTCGACCAATGTTGTCTATAGCTATCTCGGCTTCTTTGTGGTTTCCATTGCGGGCCTTATCGTCGTCACAAAGAAAATTGTCGCGAGTAGAGGGGGAGCAGCTGCGCTCATCGATGTGAAAGGAACAAGCACAGCGGTATTTGTCTTGACCGTGATATCTATGTTCGTGCTCGACAGACACTTCAAGAAATACTTGGCGAGCCCACCAGACCTGCCGTCGCAAGAGTTGCCAAGCGATCGGCGTTTCTTGTTTTGGACAAGGCTTATCTCTTTCGGAAGTTTCGCTCTGGCGTGCAGTGTGGCGGTCATCGTCGGGAAAACGTCAACAGAATAAGATCGGGTTCGATTTTCACAGCTTTTCGACAAATAGGGTGTCGCGCCAGCACCACCGATCATTCATCCTGAATGCTGATGAGAATCCGCTGTTGCGTGGATATGCCGATGAACTACGACGGTCCGTCCATCCCGCCTCGATATGCACTTTCCCTAGTGCTGGCAGGACTGGAGCTGTCGGGGAGGGAGCCCCCGGCAGCTCCGAATTTCAGACCCAGCGGCGCACAGCAGCGACCGTGTCCGCGGGGCTCGAGTTGAAGCACAACTTCGCGCCCGGTGCCTGCGCGTGCACGAGGTTGAGCAATTTTTCGAACAGGATGAGCTGCGCCGGCGCGCGCAAGCCGGCGCCGAACATCACGCAATCGAAGCCGCGCGATTTCAAGGCGCGTTCGGTGGCTTCCACCGCGGTCTCGCCCCGGTCGACGAGGCAGTTCAGCACCTCGTAGCCCGCCGCATGCACGCGGTCGAGTTGCGCCTCGATGAACGCACGCACCTCTGCGGGCGTGAAGCCTGTGATCTCCTTGGGATCGACGTATGCGGGGTCGAGACCCAGCTCGAGCACACTTGCCATGTTTCCTCTGGCCCGTCAGCCAGGCGGCGAGATGAAGATCTCGTTGTTGTCGATATCCAGGATTTCGATCACCGGCATTCCCCAATGTGTTTCGCGGATGGGAATCTTGCGCTTCTCGATGTCCGCGCGCAGCGAGCGCATCTGTTCGTCGTCCAGGGAGATGAACACCCGGCCCCGGCCGGCCTTATCGGCGTCCTGTGCGAGGATAAGTTCGAAGCCGTCGCGGCGCACCTGGCAGACGAACGTGCGGCCGTCGACCTCATGATTCCAGTCGGGCGAGAAGCCGAGTTTTTCGATGAAGAACGCCAGTGCGTCTTGTGCGTCCTTCACGAAGAAGACAGGTCGTGCGTACCAGTGTTTCATGGGGCTATCTTCATTGGGGAATGGCCATTGGTTAGAGCGTGATATGTCCACCGGAGCGGGCGCCTGTCAACCCGGGCCGGGCGTCCGGCGTACCGGCCGGCGCATTCGGCCGCCGGCGTTGACGGGTCCGGGCGCCCGTGTTGAAGTCGCCGCACAACAAGAAGAACTGCGCATGAAAAAGACCGAAGATCTCTACGCGGACATCAAGCCCGATCTTGGCGCCATCGCCGATCCGCTGATCGAATTGTCGGGTCGATTCCTGCGCGAGCGGGGGAACTTCCTGCCGCATGCCGCGGTGCTGACGCAGGAAGGGAAGGTCACGCTGGTCGGTGCCATGTGCAACACCTCCGATGGGATTGCATACCCGGAGTACATCAAGCCGCTGCTGCGCGATGGTCTCAAGTCCATGGCGCACGAGACCTCGCTCAAGGCGGTTGGTGTTGCCGAGAAAGTCACGGTCAATCAGAGCGGCGGCGTACCGGTCCGCGCCATCAAGGTGATGCTCGAGCACCGGCAGGGTGTCAGTGTCGCGTTCTACATGCCCTTCTCCAACGAAGACTCGGGCGCCCATGTCTTCGGCAAGACGTTCTCCGTGCCGGCGAATTCAGAGATCAACGCCTGGGAAGATGACTGAGCCCGGTCCATCGATGTCGAACAATGCCGTGCTCATCACCGGCGCGTCATCCGGAATCGGCGCAGGCCTCGCGCGGGAATTCGTGCGGCGTGGCATGCGCGTGGCCCTGGTTGCGCGGCGCGCCGACCAACTGGAATCGCTGGCCGCAGAGTTGCGACAGGCGGGTGGCGAGGCCAGCGCGCATCGCGGTGACGTCACGGTCGACGGTGACATCGCACGGGTGGTCGGCGAACTCGCCGCAAAGGGGATAACGCCGAACATCGTGATCGCGAATGCCGGCTTCGGCGTGGTGGGCAGGGCGCAGAGCCTCGAGCTCGCAGATTTCAAACGCCAGTTCGAAACCAATGTCTTCGGGGTGCTGCGCACGCTGCACGAAACGATTGCCGCTCTGCACGCCTCGCGCGGCCGGTTCGTCATCATGGGCAGCGTGTCGGGGTACATGTCGGTGCCGGGCGGCGCGCCCTATGCGATGAGCAAATTTGCCGTGCGCGCGCTGGCGGAATCGCTGCATGGCGATCTGCGCAGCGCGGGTGTCGGTTGCACCTTGATCACGCCGGGGTTCGTGGATTCGGACATCCGCCGTGTCGACAACCACGGTGGTTTGCATGCGCAGGTGAGCGATCCCATACCGGCGTGGTTGCGCATGAAGACCGCGAAGGCGGCACGCGTCATGGCACGCGGCATTCTGGCGGGCAAGCGCGAGGTGATGATCACGTTCCACGGCAAGGTCATCGTTCTCATGGCGCGACATTTGCCGCGCCTCACGCGTTTCCTGCTGGTGCGCGCGAACCGTGGCTCGCGGCCGGAGCCGCGGCCGCCCGCTAGTTAGCGGACGGAATCTCCGCCATCGAGAGGTAGACCGCGCGACCGTGCTCGCGGGCGATCGCCATCATTTCGTCTGCGCCGGCTGAAGCGCCCCCGATGCGCAGTACGCCGTCACACCGCTCGACCACGCGGCGCGAAATCGGCTGGAAGATCTCATTGAAAATGGAATCGCCGACCATTTTCGACCCGGCGTGTTCGATGAGCGGCAGCGCATACCATTCGCCCAGTACGGGCAGGTGGCCCAGGCGAAAAAGCGCGAGCGACGCGTCCAGCATCGCGTCGACGTTTTTCTGAATGAGCACCGGATCGTCATTGGTGCCGGATCGATAGGGGCCGGCAACGAGAATCATCAATGCGGGCATGTGAATATTTCCCCGTCAATGAGCCGCATCGGCGCGCGACATTTCACGGCCGGCGAAGAAGGTGTGCGCCACGCGCGTCTTGCGCGCCGTGTCTGCCGCTGTTTCCTTCGTAAGGGTGCCGTCGAGCACGATGACGTCGGCCGCCTTGCCGACAACCAGTGAACCGATTTCCGCGTCCCGGCCAATGAGACGCGCGGCATTGATCGTGTAGGCGGTGAGCATTTCGTCGAGCGTCAGTGCTTCCTTCACATTGAGAGGGCCGCGCTCGGGCTTTTCTGGATTCGTGCGCGACATGGCGGTGGCGATGGCTGCGAACGGATTGAAGGAGCTCACGTCCCAGTCGCTGCCGCCTGCAATGACGGTGTGGTGATCGGCGAGCGAACGCGCCGGATACTGGCGCGCCATGCGCTCAGGCCCAAGCCATGGCGTGAGCGCCTCGATGCTGTAGTTGTCGGGCTGCGCCCACAGCAGTTGCAGGGACACGGGCACGTCCAGGGCCGCGAAGCGCGGCAGGTCGGCTGCATCGATCAGTTGCAGGTGCGCGATGCTGTAGAGCCGCTTCGAGCCGGCGGCACGCGCGACGCCGAGCGCGTCGAGCGCCTCGCGCACTGCGGAATCGCCAATCGCATGGATGTGCACGTTGAAGCCGTCGGCATCGGCCTGCTTGATGAATGCCGCCATGGCATCGGACGCGAGATACAACTTGCCCTTGCTCGTGCCCGGGCGACCATCGGCATTGTTGTAGGGTTCGAGCAGTGCGGCGGTCTGTGTCGGAAATTCCATCGCGCCATCGGCGAATAGTTTGATGAAATCGGCGCGCAGCAGTGGGTCGTTACCCACCTGGGTGCGCAGCCCTTTGAGACGCGCGAATTCCGCCGGCGTATTGGCGCCGCCGCTCTCGAGGGCGATGGTGACGCGCGCCGTAAGTTGTTTGAGCCGAGCGAGCTCGGCGTAGGCGGCGACGGTCTCCGCGTCGGTGTTCGCCTCGAGATACGAGGTAATGCCGGCTGCATGCAGTTGCGGCAGGATCCAGCGCAGTTTTTCCAGGCGTTTTGCAGGCGTGGGCTGATCCATCGCGGAGCTGATCAGCCCGACCGCGCCGTCGACGAGAAAGCCGGTTGCTTCGCCGCGGGCATCGCGTTCGATGCGGCCGTCGTCCGGGTTCGGTGTCTTGCGCGTGATTTTCGCAAGTTCGAGCGCGCGCGAGTTCACCCAGCCGGAGTGGCCGTCCGAGCTCCACAGAAACAGCGGCCGGTCGCGCACGATGGCGTCGAGCTCCCGGCGGTTTGCCTTGAATCCCGCGGCGTTTACGTCAGTAACGATGAGCCACTTCGAGTCTTTGTCGTTTGCGAAACAGGCCTTGATCTTGTCCGCGGCCTGCTCGATGGTGAGCTGATCGTCCTCGAGACTGCAACCGCCGCGCGCCAGTGCACCCTCGGCAACGTGAATATGGCTGTCGATGAGCCCCGGCAGCACGGTTGCGCCCGCGGTATCGACCACCTGCGTGTTGCCGCCTATCCACTTCCGTGCGCCGGCGTCGTCGCCGACGAAGGCGATGCGTTCACCCGCTATTGCCAGCGCCGTTGCGTTCGGCCGGGTGGAGTCCATCGTGCGCACGTCACCGTGCAGGATGACCACATCCGCGTTCGGGTGGGGTGGTTTGGAATCGCAGGCGCACAGAACGGCGCCGATCAACAACGCTAGCGCGGGTTTTTTCATGGCGCGACACTAGCATGCACCGCAACATGTCGCCGTTCGCCCACGGGGGTGTCGTCCTACGGAACCTGTGGCAAGGGTGAGTCGAATCTCGCGTCCGATTGCCTCAGTTTCGCAGCGGCGGGCCCGGTGTCCCGCGCCCCGAAGGGATCCATGCATGTTGCGAGTGCTTCAAGCAGGCCGCGGTCTGGCGGCGATCAGTGTTGCCGCGTTCCACCTGTCGGTGTTGATGAGTCTCGATCGCTACGGCGGCGAGGCAGTGTTTCGCGAGTACACGCGCCA
>Ga0193752_1001811_pt1 | contig 17166 bp, 10 predicted proteins | sample H1c1metaG_FD_144924 | JGI IMG/M metagenome (GOLD analysis project Ga0193752, IMG submission 144924) | Soil microbial communities from a riparian zone of the East river system, Colorado, United States - H1c1 | ecosystem: Environmental > Terrestrial > Soil > Riparian zone | place: USA: East River... | reverse complement strand
AGTATTAAAGGGACCAAATGCTGCAGCATTATACGGTTCAAGAGCCGCAAATGGTGCTATACTTGTAACAACCAAAAAAGGAAAGATCGGTGACAAAACGCTCGGTGTTTCCTTCAATCAAAATCTGATGAAGTACACTGTTACGCAGTGGCCGGAATATCAGAATGTTTATGGTGAAGGTGGTAACGGACGGTTGGTGTCAGATGCAAATCGTATCGTCCCGGGAACCAATGCCGTAAACATGGGTACTACGTATCAGAGCTGGGGAACACCTATGCTTGGGCAGCCTTTTAACAATTTTAGCGGGCAGCCACATGGATATCTTCCACAGCCAAACAACATAAGGGATATGTATCGCAGTCCTTTTGTAAACACGTCTAATGTTTCAGTGAGTAAGGCGGATGCCGTTTCATCTTTCAGGGCTTCATACACTTTTACAAAAGCGAATGATGTGATAGAAAATACAAATCTGAAGGATAAGCATAACCTTAGTCTCGCAGCATCCCGCAAGATAGGTTCCAGGATCTCACTAGACACGAGGGTATTGTATACGAATGATGCAACCAAAAACAGGGTTGTCAGAAATCTTGACCCGTCCAGTCCTATGGGTCAGTTTGTCTGGATGTCGCGCAGTACCGATGTGAACGCTTTCAGGCCATGGAAAGATGCCAATGGCAATTCGCTGCAGCTGGCAGCATTGGTTGATAGTGAGAATCCGTATTGGTCTATTTATGAAAATGAAAACGAAGACGCGCACTCACGTCTTATTGGCGGAGTAACGGCAACTGTTGAATTAACGAAAACACTGAGATTCCGGGGCCAGGTTTCAGGTGATATAAACAATGGTACTTTCTACCAGTACCGTGAGTTAGGTGGAAAAACAAATCCACGGGGATCCTATTCCAACAACACAACCAGCGACAATAGCTGGACCTATGAAGGTATGTTGCTTTATAATAAACAATTGAATACTGATTTTTCATTGAACGGTGTTATAGCCACCAGTCTCCGTTCCGACAAATCACAGGGCGGAAGTGCCTCTCTCAATGCTTTGCTGGTACATGATATGCCGAGTATAAGCAACAGCAACACGATCCCGGTTGCGCAGGAATATCTGATTAAGAGTAAAACATCTTCTGTTTATGGTAATGTCACACTGGGATTCCGGGACTTTTTATTCCTTGACATCACTGGTCGTAACGACTGGTCATCGACATTGCCAATCAATAGAAATTCTTTCTTTTATCCTTCCATCGGCGGTAGCTTTCTGTTCTCAGAGTTTTTAAGTAAAGAGAGTATTGTGAGTTATGGTAAGATCAGGGTTTCCTGGGCAAGAGTGGGTAATTCTCCACAGGCTTATCAGTTGGTTAATACCTATTCTTTTGGCGGATTGTATTTCAACAATCCCTCACTGGATTATACTGATCAGCTGAAAAATGCTGATCTCAAACCTGAACAAACAGAATCAAAAGAGATTGGTGCCGACCTTGCCTTCTTCAAAAACAAATTAAGAATAAGTTTCAGCGCATACTCGTCCAGCAGTACCAATCAGATCATAAGGGCTTCCGCTCCATTAGAAACCGGCTTTACTGAACGCGCAATTAACGCAGGAGAAATTACAAACAAGGGTATTGAGGCAACGGTAAGTGCTACGCCTATAAAATCAAAAAAATGGTCATGGGATATGGCTGCTAATTTTTCAACCAATAAAAACATGGTTGTTTCATTAGTGCCGGGCGTAACAAGATTTGATCTTGGCGGGTCTGTAGGGGCGAGAATAAATGCTGAAGTAGGAGCTCCTTACGGCGTAATACGTGGAATGGCACCTTATAAAATCGGTGATACTATTCTGGTTGGTGCAAATGGCAGAGTGATCCAGGAAAATATTGCAGTGGGGAACTACCGGCCGGATTGGCTGGGATCATTCCGGTCTACTTTAAGATATGGTGCATTTGACCTTTCGATCCAGGCAACCATAAAATATGGTGGCATGTTATATTCTGCAACTTATGCCAGGGCGATGTTCCAGGGAACAACGATAAAGAGCCTGGAAGGCAGGGACGAATGGCTTTTCAGCAGTCTGATCCTCGGCGAAAATGGCTTTGAACAACGTAATGTCGGGCAAATAGTTGGTGCGGTGACAACAAGGTATCTTGATTCATTGCGTGTAAAAGGTCTGCAATACGCTAATGCATATCTGCCTAAAGTAGTCAATGGCGTCCAGGTAGTCGATAAAAACGGGCGCCTGGTACCGGGTGACAGATCTCTCGGTTTCGTATATCCGCAATTGGTGAACGGTAATGACAAAGTTACAGGTGATGTTCCTTATGTAACATTCGATGCCACTTCAGTACGCATTAGTGAAATGATCTTTGGCTACACAGTCCCTCAGAAAGTTTTGAATAATGCAAAGTTCATCAAGGGAGCAAGGATTGCCTTTGTCGGCAGAAACCTATGGCAGATTTATCAAAACACACCCAGGGGAATTGATCCTGAATCAGCCAACTCTTCCGGCAACGCTCAGGGTATCGAGGCAGGTGGATCGTTTCCGTATGCACAATGGGGTTTTGATTTGAAATTATCATTCTAAGTTTTCAATTAAGAAAAATGAAAAAACTATTTTATTTATTGACTATACCAGTACTGGTTCTATCCTGTACCAAGGGATTTGAAAAGCTTAATACCGATCCCACACAGTTTACACAGGGCAGCCCGGAAGCCGTGATGCAAACAGCCTTTAAGACAACAGGTACTATGATGGCTACAATAAATGCCGGACCTCCCGTGGGCAAATATTGGGACGTGTCAAACTGGATCAATCCAGGTGCCAGATATAATATGGGTGATGCAGGCGAGTGGCAACAGGGATATGTGAATATCTTACAAAACCTCACACAGATTACAAATGATTATGGAGATGATACGGCATTCACAAACCGGGTCCAGATTGCCAGGATATGGAAGGCATATATCTATTCAGTACTCACCGGTACTTTTGGTCCGGTGCCGGTGAGCCAGGCTAATAACCCGGAGTTTCTGGCAAACAATATTTATGATTCTGAAGACTCAGTTTACCTCAACATTCTTTCAACACTTAAAGATGCAAGTGCCAAAATAAATCTTAACCGGACAACAGATAAACTTGTGTACGATGTTATATATGGAGGTGACTTATTAAAATGGAAAAAATTTGCAAATACACTTCGTTTAAAAATTGCGCTCCGGTGTACAAAAAATCTGGGAGCTGCTGCAAATACCGCCATAACCGAGGTGATGGCCGATGAAGCAAATCTCATCGGTTCAGCAGCCGATGCAGCAAAGGTGCCTTTTGAAAATGTAAATAATAATGAAAACCCGTATTTTATACTGTACACCAAAAATCCGTTCACACTCCAGTTTCCCAAGTTGAACGATTTTATGCTTGTCTTTTTAAGATCTTATAAAGATCCACGGCTGGAATATTATTTCGATTCTGTAAAAGTAGTGGCAAATCGCTATGTTGTTACAGATACGCTTTCAAGCGTGGCCGATGATTCACTAAGAATCGTTACATATCCCATCCCATTTTACGGTTTACCAAAATCCCCGACACTTCTTTCAGGCTGGACCGGTGCATTGGCGGGACAAATAAACCCGCATTCCGGAGTTAATATAAATGCATATTCAAATCCCTCAGCCAGCATTTATACAAACCCGGCACGGCCATACATGATTCTCACGTATGCTGAAACCTTGCTGATGAAAGCAGAGGCCAAACAACTTGGTTTAGGAGGTACAGGCACAGCAGAATCTTATTATTATGCGGGCATCGACGCCAACTTCGCTTTCTGGGGAATACCGGTTGCACGCAGGGATGCATACAAAGCAATAAATGGAATAAAATGGGGAACTACTGGTGTAGGATTCAGGGATTACCTCGGTATAACCAATGCCAATATTCCGGACGGAGATATCAATAAAATATATATTCAACACTGGTTAAATTATTATCCGGACCAGGGCTTCGATGCCTGGTGCCTGCAGCGGCGGACTTTTGTCATCACTCCTCCTCCGCATACCAATCCTGCCTATGCTTCATTTACATTTACCGAGATACCTTATCGCGGAACATATCCTGTCAATCTCCAGAACGTAAACCCAACCGGCTATAATGATGCGCTTGGCAAACTAAAAATTCCCGTTGGTGCAGAAACAACTAATGGTTATTATCCGTTGAATTTTATGATACCTCATACAGTAAAAGACTGGAACTCGGTTACACCACAGTTCGACAACAGCTATATACGGAAATGGTATGGCTCTACTATAGACTCTTTAAAAGCGGCCGCCATTTCTTCCGGCTTTACATATACAATCACCACAACTTTCAAGCCTTAGGCATTAAAATATTATTGTATGCAAAAATTGTCATTGAAATTTACCAGTGTCATAATATTGGCCACATTATTTTTTTCATGTGTGAAAAAGAACGACGGGCCTTCCGTGGAGGACAATATTCTCAACTATGATATTGAAGAAATACCTGTTACGGAAAACTATACGGTAGGAGCTTTTTATTATTATTTTGCCAATTTTAACGCTACTGTACCTGAAACACCGGTGGCCGGAAAATATAATATGCCTTTGGGGGTAGTTCCACCGGCTGTTATGACGAGTCATATTACATCTGCTGCAGCAGCCGGATTAGATTATTTTGTTTTTTCTTTTCGTTCTGTCAGCCGCGATCTGAATAATTTCAGGCTGGATTCTACTGTTATCCGTTCGTTCCTGAATGCCAACGGAACTGCGAATATGAAGTTTGCTTTAACCTATAACTGGAATGCCGGTACTTATGGCCTTGCAACAACCACAGCCCTGGAAAACGATGCCGTGAAACTTGAGCAGTTTTTCCAGGACTTTATTAAAATAGCGCCACTTCTTTCAAATGCCAATTGTATGAAAATAAATGGAAAAACTTTGTTGTATATCAATAATGCACAAACGCTTTATTCCAACAACAATCCTGCTATCTATGCTACCCTGAGATCACGGTTAAAAGCATTGGGATTTGATTTATACATTGTAGGTATGCAGGAGAGATGGTCGCCACCTGCCCGATATCCATTCAGGTTCAAAGACTGTGTTGATGCGATTTATCATCAGTCTTTCAGTGGACTAATTGATAACTGGGACAGGTTTTACCTGCTTCCGCAAATGATGGATCAGAACTGGAAGTATTCGAAAAAGTATTTCGCGGATAATTATGCCGTTGACTATATCCCGAATATTTCGCCTGGTTATACCCAAAAAATATTGACACCAACTAACACTAATCCTGTTTATGGCCGAACAGACAGCGGTGCTGTGTATAAGCAATTATGCAATGTTGCAAAAATGAACGCCAGTACAACTACGCGTTTGATTCTGATTGATTCATGGAACGACTGGCAGATGGGAACACAACTGGAACCATCAACGGCTTCCGGAGATCTCTATCTGAACATAACCAGGGCGCAGTTTAAAAAACCACAGTAAGGATTAACTTCGTTCGATGAATAGAAATGCATTTACTATACACTTTGCGAATCACAGTATATCCCGGTCACTATCTTTATTCTTTTTATTGCTTGTAACCGGTAGTCTTCAATCACAGCAAACGACATTGAAGTTATGGTACAATAAACCCGCGGGTAATGAATGGGAAGCGGCTTTACCTATTGGAAATGGACGGCTCGCTGCTATGGTATATGGAAATCCCGAAAACGAAATTTTTCAATTAAATGAATCCAGTGTCTGGAGCGGTGGTCCAGGCCGGAACGATGGCCCGGAGGCTTTAACTGCATTACCGAAAGTAAGAAGTCTCATCTTCCAGGGCAAATATCAGGAAGCAAGTAAACTGGCAGCAGAGAAAATAAAATCCAACAAAAACAATGGCATGAAATATCAGCCTGTTGGAAATCTCAGTTTGAATTTCTCCGGACATGAAAAATACACAGAATATTATCGCGACCTGGACCTGGAGCATGCCACAGTTACAACTTCATATAATGTAAATGATATAAAGTATACCCGCGTGGCTTTCGCATCTATTCCGGCTCAGGCAATCATTATACGGTTAACAGCCAGTAAGCCGGGAAGTCTGAATTTCACTGCCGCGATGACCAGCCCCCAGGAGTCAGCTACGAAGACAAACAATAAGGATGAGCTGATACTAACAGGGATCAGTAGTGGAAAAGATGGAGTTCCCGGACAGGTAAGGTTTGAGGGTATAAGCAAAATAAAAAATGAAGGCGGAACAATTTCGATATCAGATAACCAGATCCGGGTTTCAAATGCAAATGCTGTAACGATCTATGTTTCTGTCGCAACGAATTTCATAAATTATAAAAACATAAGCGCAGACCAGAGCCAGAGAGCCCGGGTATATCTTACCAAAGCAACAGGAAAAAAGTATACCGCATTAGTGAATGATCATATTCTTGCTTATCAGAAATATTTTAGCCGCGTGAAATTAGATCTTGGTACAACAACAGCTCCTGAAAAACCTACCGATGAAAGGATAAAGGAATTTGCTGCCGGAAAGGACCTGCAGCTGGTTACATTATATTTTCAATTCGGAAGATACCTGCTTATTTCCGCTTCACAACCCGGAGGGCAACCTGCTAATTTGCAGGGTATTTGGAACGACAAGATGGACCCACCCTGGGGCAGCAAGTATACTATCAACATCAATACTGAAATGAATTACTGGCCGGCCGAAATAACGCAGCTTACAGAGATGCATGAACCATTGATTCAGATGGTGAAAGAGTTATCTGTAACCGGACGCGAAACCGCAAAGCTCATGTATGGTGCAAACGGTTGGTTGGCACATCATAACACTGATCTGTGGCGCATTACAGGACCCGTTGATGGCATTTATTCTGCCATGTGGCCAATGGGCGGAGCATGGCTTAGCCGGCATTTATGGGATAAATATTTATTTAGCGGTGACAAAAAATATCTTCAGTCAGTCTATGATGCATTAAAAGGTTCGGCGCAGTTCTATCTTGATTTTTTGGTGGAAGAACCCCTACACAAATGGCTGGTAGTATCGCCTTCAATGTCACCGGAAAATAATCCACAGGTGAATAAGGGCGTGTCTATTGCAGCCGGGGCAACAATGGACAATCAACTGGTCTTCGAAGTTTTTTCAAACACCATCAGGGCCGCTGAAATTTTGAAGACAGATAAAGATCTTGTAACACGGTTAAAAGCTGCCAGGGAAAAATTGCCACCCATGCAGATAGGTCAGTATGGCCAGTTACATGAGTGGCTGGAGGACTGGGACAATCCAAAAGATAAACATCGGCATGTATCTCATCTTTTTGGCGTTTATCCTGCAAAACAAATTTCACCGTACAGAACGCCGGAGTTATTTACTGCTGCCCGGACCTCACTGCTACAGCGCGGAGATATTTCAACTGGTTGGTCCATGGGTTGGAAAGTTAATTTGTGGGCAAGATTTCTTGATGGGAATCATGCTTTTACTTTGATAAAAAATCAGCTGACACCGGTTGGTGTTAACAAAGGCGAAAATAGCGGTGGCGGAACCTATCCAAACTTTTTTGACGCACATCCGCCTTTCCAGATAGATGGAAATTTCGGATGTACAGCTGGCATAGCGGAAATGCTGATGCAAAGTTATGATGGCGCCATTTATTTGTTACCCGCATTGCCCGATGCCTGGGCTGAAGGTGAAATAAGCGGCCTGTGCGCACAAGGCGGATTTGAGTTGGCGAAAATGAAGTGGAAAGCCGGTAAACTGGTTCAACTTTCTATTAAATCAAAGCTCGGCGGTAATTGCAGGCTCCGTGTTGCTGATAACATTATTTTGGAACAGGCGGGTTTTGAATTAAAAAATGCAGCAGGAGAAAACACAAATCCATTTTACGGGGTCGATAAAGTTGCACCTGCACTTATTTCGGAAAAAGCCTCTCTGGAACCGCTCACTTTGAAAGGAACAAGATTATACGATTTTAAAACGGAGGCTGGGAAAACATATAATCTTACCATAGAAGCAGCTAAATGACATGTATATGCGCAAATATTTATTGGTTGTTATTGCTTGCCTGATGTTCGGCAAGATGTATTCGCAAAGCAAACATAGCAAGTCATCGTTATTTACCAGTTATAAAGGGTTGATAATGGCTGGCTACCAGGGTTGGCATAATACTCCGGAAGATGGTGCGGGCAGGGGATGGGGACACTATCTGCAAAAAGGAGTTTTTGGACCTGGAAATCTCAAGATTGATATGTGGCCTGAGCCGGGAGAGTACAAAAAATTATATAAGACACCATTCAGACTCTCTGATAGTTCAGTTGCCGTTTTGCCTAGTGATCACGATGCATCAACAACTGATATACGTTTCAGTTGGATGAAAGAATATGGGATTGACGGTGTTTTTATGCAGCGGTTTATTAATAATACCAAACGAAATCCGAACCGGAGTCATTTCAACAAGGTACTTGCCGATGCTTTAAAGGCTTCTCAAAAATATAAAAGAGCCATTGCCGTGATGTACGATTTGTCGGGAGCACGGGATAGCGTAGACGTAGATGCCCTGATCAACGATTGGAAAAACCTGGTTGACAGCATGAAGATTACCAGTAGGGGAGATGAGCAAACTTATTTATACCATAATGGAAAGCCACTGGTTGTACTTTGGGGAGTTGGATTTAATGATAACAGGAAGTATACGCTGCGTACAGTTGAGCGAATGGTTGAATTTTTACAAAATGATCCTGTTTATGGTGGTTGTGCAATCATGCTGGGCGTTCCGACCTACTGGCGGCAGTTAGGCAGGGATGTTCTTTCCGATCCACGGCTTCATGATCTGTTAAAGAAGATTGATATCGTTCATCCATGGACGGTAGGACGGTATAAAGACGAGGCTACTTATTCTGCCTATATGGACATTCAAAAAGGCGATATTGCCTGGTGCCGGGAAAATAAAGTAGGCTATGTGCCGAATGTTTTTCCGGGATTCAGCTGGTCTAACCTGAATCCCTCATCTCAGTTTGATCAAATTCCGAGAAATCGCGGAAGGTTTTACTGGAAGCAATTATCAGGTGCTATAAGCAATGGTGCGGAGATGATTTATGTGGCGATGTTTGATGAAGTGGATGAAGGAACATCTATTATGAAAATATCGCAGAATCCGCCGGTAGGACCAAGCCGCTTCGTAACTTTTGAGGAAGGTATTCCTTCAGATTACTATCTATATCTTACCGGCTATGCCGGAAAAATGCTTAGAAAGGAGATTCCTTTCCAGGGCGACATACCAATGCCGAAAAACAGCAAGAAGTCGAAGTAAATTACATACGCAGTGGTTCATAATTCCCTGAAAGATCTGGTTGCAATTAATACTGACGGTTACAAATAAATTGTTTCCATAATCCATTTAATACTGCAGGATCAATTTTACCAGTATACATTACCAGCCTGTATTTTACATTTTCTATTTCCCCGTTTTCCAGTTTCCAGTCGCCCAAAATCTGCTGGGAAGGGCCGATACCCATTTCGTTGTCTACTCTCCAGGGAATGGGAAAAGCTTTATTATCCGGATGGTCGAAAATTGTTATATGTCCCCAGTCATTTCTGCCTTCCACTTCGAGACCAACATCTGTCCAGATAGCACGTTGTGCTTCCGCCTCTAAATTATGTTGACCGGCGGAATTTGTCACTTCACCAGCCATGCCTTTATGCCAGGGCATCCTGATGAATAATCCGCCGACATAAAATTTTCCAAATGTTATATCTTTTTTTGCTTCGCCATTCCAGGTAAGATCCAGTAGATACTTATTGTCCTGTTCCTGTAATTGCCAGGTTGCCGTTTCAGTAAGCGTTGTATTTCCTTTTTCATCCAGCAGGTTATATACCGTTTGCCAGGTGACTGATGATCCATTATCCTTGATAACTTTTACAGAAACCTGGCGCCAGTAGTCATTTTGCCATTTCATGAAATAATCACGGCCGTTTACCATTTTTAATCCCCAATAAATTCCTGTCTGGTGTAGATGATGTTTTGGCCTGTATTCTGTAAGAACTCCTTTTCCGTCCGGGGCGATGACAGGATGTATATAAGGGCGTTCGTCCTTTTTTGCAACCTGCGTAAGAATCGGCTCGTTACCGCCTTTTCTGAAAACAGAAATACTTCCGGTAGTTTCATCATACCGGATCTGAAAAATACTTGTTTTATTTTTTTCTATCCCATTGTTATTGTTTACGGTTGCGCAATGATAGTTGCAAAAAGACAGGACTATAATTAGTATGCTACGCCTCCGCGTCCTTCCAGCAAAATATGTCCTTTCGGCGCCATTCCAAAAGATTGCAGGTCTTTATATTTACTTTTAGCCACCAAATCGAGATATTCAGCGGAGCCGCGTTTGAATTCGAGAATTTTGTATCCGTTTAAAAAATATTCTATCCGTTTGTCCGGGAACACTTTAATTATACCCTGGTTCCATTCACCGGTTTTCTTGATGTGAGCGCGTGTTTTTTTGGATTCGAGCAGATCTGCCAGAGAACCGAGCGTTCGGTTGCCGGTTACACCAGGCATTGAATCATCTACAACCTGGTATTCCAGGGCGGCCACTGCTTTTCCAACAGGTGCACTTTTATTTTTAAGATCCTCTACAAAGTATTTGACACCGCTATTAGCACCTTTTGTAAGCCGGAAGTCAAATTTTAATATAAAAGAGCCAAACTGATTTGTTGTTATAATATCCCTTCCGGATACTGGTGATTGATCACCGGACGTTTTCACGGTTAATCCGTTTTCATTTATTTCCCAACTATCATTTGGAAACCCGACCGAATAAGCATCCTCCCAACCTTTTGACGTTTTACCATCCCATAGTAAATAGTACTTGTTTGTTTTCTCCTGCAAAGACAAATTATTTGGAATGGTATTGACCACAAATATGTCATCCGGAGGCGAGGGTTTAATTCCACGGCTTTTTATGCGGATGTTGCGAAAACGTACCTGGTTGCCACCCGGCGGATCAGTGGGATTATTGGCATGAAGTTGCAGGCCGATAAAACCGGTAGTCAATTCGGCATCTACCAGGTGTGAGATAGGAATATTATTCACCCAGGTTCGCATGGTTGTTCCGAAACATTCAATTCTATACTTGTTCCATTGATTGTTTTTATAAGCTTCTTTACCCGGTACATTAAGTTCAGTTGTATACAGCCATCCCCTTCGGCCGCCTTCATCGTAAATACTGCCGCTCCAACGCTGAGGTTTTGGATCTATTTCCATCTGATAACCATGCACGCGCCCGTTTAGATAATCGGTAGTACTACGGCTCCTGAATTGAATGCCCGAATTATTCATCAAAGTGTCTATTGAAACTTCGAGTTCCAGTATAAAATCGCCATATTCTTTTTCAGTGCAAAGAAAACCATTCGGTTGTCCATGTACGTCAGTTCCAACAATCATCCCTTCTTTCACCTCCCACTTATGTGTGCCATTGAGTTCCCTCCATCCGGTAAGGTCTCTGCCGTTAAACAGAACCTGCCAATCGTTGTCTGATGACTGCGCGCTGGATTTAGAAGTCAAAACAATGAAAAACAGCGCAACAAAAATTCCTGGATATTTTAATTTTGCCATTGATTGAAATTTAAGAGAGATAGTTTTTTGAGATAATTCTTGCCTGGTTTTCTCTCCTTGTTTTTTATTTTTGTTCAGGAAGTGCGAATGCTACATATTTATCGCCTGACCTGGTTCTTTGTTTACCACCGCCTCCACATGCGATAACAAGAAATTGTTTTCCTGCTACTTCATAAACAGACGGGGTAGCGATACCCGCTGCAGGCAAATCTGCTTCCCATAATAATTTGCCCGTCATCTTATTAAAAGCCCTGATTTTTTCGTCTCTGGTTGCTGCTATAAATATCACTCCGCCCGCAGTAACCACTGAAGAGCCAAAGTTTTCACTTCCTGCAAGTATTCCTTTAGCTTTTAGCTCAGGGTAATCACCGATTGTTTGTTTCCATAAAAGCTCACCGGTATTCAGATTAATCGCCGAAAGATGCCCCCAGGGTGGCTTTACTCCGGGATAACCTTCTTTAGTAAGAAACTTGCCTCCACCCATCCGGTAAGGACTTTTGAAATTTGCCGGCAGTTCTTCCTTGTCAGAAACGCTAAACCTTAGATTCTGCTTCGATTTCAGATTAAGCACATAAGTTGCGAGAGCGGTTTTTTGTTCTTCACCAAGATGACCAAACGGCGGCATGTTATTTCTTCCTGTTGTTATCAGGCTTTTAAAAGACGACTCATCATATTTTACACCTGCGCTTTTATTGCTTCTTGTTTCAATCCCAATTAATGATGGATTGGCCGCCAGCGCAGGATTGGTTTCTCCGCCTCTTCTGTCTAAGCCATGGCATCCGCTACATTGTACTGCATACAAAGCCTTTCCTACCTGCAAATTAGTACGTATAACAGCGGTGCGTGAGGTATCTGGTTTGTTGACATCCGACATATTAACTACCCAGGGAGACTCGTTGCCATTGATATACATTATCCCGGTAGTTGGATCATAAGAAGGTCCGCCCCATTCTGCTCCGCCATTCCATCCCGGATTTTGCAAAGTGCCTTGTAAGGATGGAGGGTTCCACATATTATCCGTTTTATAAGACCTGAATTTTTTTAAAATATCCTGGTAAGATGAATCCGGAATGCCTTCTTTAAAAAGATCCGCCTCGGTTAATACCTGCCGGACAAAAGGCTTAAAAAATGTAGGAACAGGTTGTGTCGCTGAAGTCTGCTCTCCATTAAGCTCTGATTGAGGAACCGGTACTTCCTGTATTGGATGAACTGGTTTTCCTGTTTCCCGGTCAAACATAAATATAAAACCACTTTTAGTAATCTGAACTGCGACATCCGTTTTTTTCCCCTCTTTTGTTATGGAGGCTAATATCGGGTGAGTAGGAAGATCCCAATCCCACAGATCATGGTGTACTGTCTGAAAATGCCAGATTAACTTTCCTGTCGCTGCATTTAAAGCCAGGACTGAGTTTGCATACAGATTATTACCTTTTCGATTGCCGCCATAGAAGTCCGGAGTGGCTGATCCTGTTCCGGTGAATACGATTCCTCTTTTTTCATCGAGACTGAATCCACCCCATGCATTTGCTCCTCCCACGTAAGTATAAGCATTTGGATTCTCCCAGGTTTCATATCCAGGCTCGCCGGGTTGTGGAATTGTATGAAAAATCCACCGCTGTTTTCCGGAGTGAACATCGTAAGCCCGGATATGTCCCGGTGCCGATTGTGCCGATTCAGATAAGCGGGAGCCTAAAATTATCAGGTCTTTGTAAATGACTCCCGGACTCGTGTTTGATATATGCAGATCGTACTCATTTTTTATTTCTAAACCATCATGCAGGTCAACAATTCCATTGCTTCCAAAAGAAGGAATTATTTTTCCTGTAAGTGCGTTTATGCAATATAGAGCATGACCTCCCCCCGGTGTATATAATATACGCTGATCATCATCGGCACCTTTATAGTATGCAATTCCTCTTGAAATTTTAGTTGAAGAAGCAAAAGCCCCGCGTCCAATATTTTTGCCCTTTTCAGGCACCGTTACCGGATCGTATACCCACTTCTCTTTACCTGTAGCAGCATCCAATGCAAAGAGTTTAAGCTGCGGATTTAGTCCATAAAGAGTGCCATCAACTATAAGAGCATTTGACTTCATATCCGTGGTGTTAGTTGCTGATGCCTGACCGGAAGAATAAGTCCATGCCACCTGTAGTTTCCCGACATTCGTTGTGTCAATTTCTGCCAGAGCTGAATATTTTATATTTTCACTGCTACCGCCATACGCCTTCCAGTCTTTGTATGACTTATCAGAACTGCCACAGGAAGCTCCGCAAAATAGGATGAAGCCCGAAACAATCAGAAGCCTGGTATTTAGTATTCCTGAAGTGATCATGGGTTTAAATAATCGGTTTTAATTTTATTGAATTCCTTAACACTTATGCTGGCAAACAATAGTCGAACTTACTCAATTTAAACTTCCGGAAGTTGTTTGTGTGGGCGCCGGACTGAACTGTTGTGTTTGAGTTAATATTCTTTTGGCTCCCTAAGGCTTAGTTTTTGAAGTGGATCTGCCATGGCATCCGCAAAGAAATCGATCTACGGCGCACTGATTGCAAACCTGGCTATTGCAATCACTAAATTTATTGCGGGCGGCATCTCCAATAGTTCTTCTATGACAGCCGAAGGCATTCATTCCATGGTTGATACAACTAACCAGGTGCTGTTGTTGTACGGGATCCGGAAAAGCAAAAAACCGGCAGACAGCTCGCACCCCTTTGGCTATGGGAAAGAGCTTTACTTCTGGTCTTTCATGGTCTCCATACTTATATTCGGATTGGGAGGTGGTATTTCGATAAATCAGGGGATCAGGCATATCATAGATCCGGAGCCCCTGTCGGACCCAACTATCAATTATATTGTTCTGGGAATTTCATTAGTGTTTGAAGGCGCATCATTATATATCGCCATAAAAGAGTTTAATAAACTCCGGAATGGTGAGGGATGGTGGGTATCGATCGTGAAAAGTAAGGATCCGTCCAGTTTTCTGGTGTTGTTTGAAGATTCGGCCGCAGTACTGGGCTTATTGATCGTGCTTGCATGTCTTCTTGTAGAGCATTCATTTAATATTCCCGAACTCGATGGAGTTGCGACCCTATTGGTAGGTGTGATATTGGTTGGCGTTTCCCTGATACTTGCAAGAGAAAGCCGCAGCCTTCTGATGGGTGAGGGTATTGCTCCATCAACCCAGGAAGAAATTAAAAGAATTGCCCTTTCAGACGCTGGCATTAATCGGGTGCTGAATTTGTTATCCACTTATCAGTCACCGAACGAAGTTGTGTTAATGTTAATGGTTGAATTTAAACCTGATCTGGACACCGATGACATATTAACAGTGATTGAGGATATAAAAATAAATATCAGAAAGAAATTTCCACTGATAAGATTTATAATGATACAACCTGTAACGGAAAATTGAGGGTCTATAACTCTTTCCCGGTTACACTTTCATAGACTTCTTCAAATGTTTTTGACTTATGATGTAACCATTTTTTGGAAAATTTCAGTTCAACATCTTTGAGTAGCTGTATGCATAATAAGACATCGTCATCCGGCATTTCCAGAAACATCATATCACTTACAGCATGTATCTTTTTATAACAGGCTGAAAGTATCTTTTCGCCCTTCGGTGTTAGCTTAACTCTTTTTGACCGTTGGTCTTCCGGATCTTTTTGTTCAGTGATATAACCCTGATCAATCAGGCTGTTTAAGATGTTTAGTCCATTTGAAAGTTCATTCACGGTGTGATATATCACTTCTGTTTTCTTTGGCGACTTCAAATTCCTGATAACGGATAGAAAATAAAATTCTTCAGGTTGTTTGATGGCAATTTCTTTTGTAGCCAAAGTCAGATAGACATTCTGCATTCTCGCAATTTTAACCAGCAGTTTAGTTAACAGTGTTTTTTTGTGTGTCGGAACAATGCCTTCCAGAAATCCAGGATCTTCTTGTTTTTCGCGCTTGCTGATAAGGTAATGCCTGCAAAAAGCCTCAAGCGTTTCTCCAGGATGCTGTTCTTCAAATGTCGCCCATTCGATAACGAGTTCAACTGTTTTATTCATGACAGTACTGTTAGAGTTTATTCGGCCGGATCTCGCGGTATTGCTATCCGGAAAGGGCTAATTTATAACAGTATTGCTATAAATTTAGCATTTTTATAAATAAAATGGCGTTTAATCTGCCATATTTGTTATATTTAGTCGCTAATTATAACAAATATGATATAATATGAAAGTTCTTTATTTTAGGAAAATTACCAGGAAAGATGCATCAATTGTATTTGCTTTATTGGCTAACGGACTACTGGCAGGCGCTTTTTTTTATGCGAATTTCAATGTTCTTGCAACATTTCAGGAAGTTCCTGTAGATGTGCATCTGTCTTTTCGGGTCGCACTGATGAAGCACAACAGTCTCACCATGCAACTACTCATGGCTGCGGCAATTATTTCTGGTTTTTTATTAACCTGGACAAACTGGCAAAATAGGTCTGGCCGTATCCTTGCGTTACTGGCGCTGATTTTAAGCCTGGCAACCTTCGGCATTACACGTTTCGGAAACGTGCCTATCAATCAGGAAATCAGAAGCTGGCTGGTTAATGGCTTATCATCTAACTGGATGGCAAGATTACAAGTCTGGGACAACTATCACATGTTGAGAACAATTACTGCAATCGGCAGCTTTCTGATAATAGTAATTGTAGTTCCAAAAAAATTGCCTGATACCTCCGGTTAATCATACAAAGATGGAAGAATACTACATGCAGCTTTTCAAAATTTCAATTGCTTTGCGCTGCTCGTCAAAATTGAGGGACGCGAATCCTAATCTCAAACCATTATTTTTTGTTGAGCCGGTATAGTAATCCTGGCCGTTACTAATTATGAGGTTTTTTGTAAAAGCCTGCAGGGATAATTTCACCAGGTTGTGTTTTAGAAAACGGGTCCAGACAGACATGCCTCCATCAGGAATTTTAAATATGATATTGCTTCCGAGTTCATCCTGCAAGAGACTGCAAAAATTATCACGTCTTTCTTTATAGATTTTTACTGTTTTCTTGATGTGTCTCGAAATGGTTCCATCTCTGTAAAGTGCTGCTATAGCATTTTCCATAAGGCTATCACCCTGGTGATCAATAAATCTTCTGAAGTTGGCCGCAAGTGATATAAAGTTTTCCGGCCCGGTCATAAAACCGATTCTGAAAGCCGGGGCGAGCGTTTTGGTGAGCGTTCCGATATAAATCACGCTACCCTGCCGGTCAAGACTGGCCATTGGCATCATTGGTTTGCTGGCATAATGAAAATCATAATCATAATCGTCTTCAATAATAGCAAACTTATATTTCAGGGCAAGTTCAAGAAGCCTGATCCTTCGTTCAGGCGTAAGTGTTACTGTGGTAGGATGATGATGATGTGGTATTACATAAATCATCTTTATTTTCTTTTTCCGGCAGACCGTTTCAATCGATTCGATATTGATGCCTTCGTCGTCAACGGGTACCCGGTTCAACTTTGCTCCAAGTTGTTCAAAAGTACGGTTG
>Ga0193752_1001810_pt1 | contig 17167 bp, 15 predicted proteins | sample H1c1metaG_FD_144924 | JGI IMG/M metagenome (GOLD analysis project Ga0193752, IMG submission 144924) | Soil microbial communities from a riparian zone of the East river system, Colorado, United States - H1c1 | ecosystem: Environmental > Terrestrial > Soil > Riparian zone | place: USA: East River... | reverse complement strand
AAGCACCAGGCGCGCCGGCTCCTTCGGAAAATCGTTCTGCCATTCGCGAAATTGCTCAAGGGGCCACGCCGTCCCAATGTCGCCCAGCGATTGCGCCTGCAGCACATCGCCCGTGCTCGACTTGCACGGCATGCCGCGATCGAGCACCAGGGTGTGGCGCAGCGCGGTATCGGCCAGTAAGGCAGCGTCGCCGCTGCCTGCAAGCGCTGTGTTTACCGCGCTGCGTTCGCGACGCATTGCGGCGTTTTCACCCGGAGTGCCAGGCATGGCCGCCGCGTTGTTCACCACGCCGGGCACACCCAGCGTCGCGGCCCACGCATCCATGCCGGTTTGCAGCCAATCTTCGTAACTGAGGATTGCGAATCCACCACAACCCCAATCCGCGCCCCAGGAATTCTGCACCACGAAGCCATCGCGGTTGTAGCCCACCAGCGCGAAGGCATGCGCACCGTCGGTTTTGGTTTTGCCGCGTTGGAATTTGATCAACGGCAGGGTTTGATGGCTGGGCGCAACACCTTTCTTGACCATCAGTTTCGCCGGATCCCAGCCGGCATGCACTTCTGCAGAGACATATACCGCGCCGACGTCAAAAATCGCCGCCTGCATATCGACGATATTTTTGCGGTCGATGCGATAATAAACGCCCAACGTCACGTCCAGCGCCTCGCGCGTCCAGTCGGGATTAGCCGGAATCAGCGCATCGTACGGCCAGCCGCGATCGCTACAAACCCCGTGTTTGTGCCAACCTTTGAGCGCCCCGCGACAGCTTGAGCCTTCATAGTTTGCACCTCCAAATTCGTCATAGCGCCGCGCGAGTTCATACAGCATGCGCGGGCTGACCTTGGCGAGGGGCGTCGCGAAAAATTTTTCCCGCGAAGCCGATGTCTGACGGTCGGCAATACCGCGACAAAAACGCAGGTAGTTGATCACGCACGCCAATCCAAAGCCGGTGCAAGCGCCTTCCGCGCCCTGATCAAGCACCAGATCGCGATAGCTTTTCCAATAGGTACTGGCAATGTTCCGCGCTGGAAACTCGGCAGGCAAAGAACCCAGTGGCGGGCGGTAGGGCAAATCGCGCAAATCCACGCGGTCGCGTTTGACGGGCAGCGAGAAGCGCTCTTTTTTGTTGACGAAACTCGCGAAACTGAAGCCACCAGCGGTTTTTTTTCCGCCCGCAGCCGCAGGGCCGGTAAGCACCGCGTCGAATTGCTTGCAGGCATTCTTGAATCGATCAAGTCCGTGGCTGCCGCCGTTGACCCGCCTGCGGGCCTTCGCGAGTTCGCCCTTTTGCATTGCTGCCAGAATTTCAGCTTGGTGGTTCTGCAATGACAGCACCAGCAGTGCAGCTGCGGCTTCCGGCAGATTGGCAAGATGCGGCAACGCTTCGAGCGGCAAATGAATCTGCGCGCCCAGCGCTGCATAATGGCCGCGCCCGGTGAGTTGCACAAAGCCGCGGCCCTTGAAGGCGGCACCGTCTCCCGCTTGCGTATTGCCCAACGGTTTTGCTTTCTGGTTCGGCAGGTCATATACACCAAAAGACATGCAGCCAGGCGCCGTGTTGTACGTAGAGCGGTTCTCGGAAATCGGCTCGAAACCTTCGCTCTCGGCGCGTATGATCGCCAAAGCGACTTTGCACATGACTTTCCCTTTCGCCGTGTTGGGCGTGTAACCGGCCGTATCAAGCGCAGCGAAAACATAAGGCGCATAAATTTGCAGATTCTTGCGCAGCGTAAGCGGAAAAATTTTCGCCAGACGTTCAGGCGGCACGCGTTCGAGCCAGCTCGTAGACGCGTTGCGTGAAGCCGCGCTGGCAGAACGTTGTTTCACATGGTTAAGCAAAGCAAAGTTATAGGGCCCCGCCATGCCGTCGGCGATCAACCCGTGTGCGCGCTGAAAAGCGGAAAGCGCGGCATAGGCTTTGTCCGGCGTGGCGGCGACACTCAGACCCAGCAGCGCGCAAAGCGCCGGATAGGCACTGATATCACCAATGAGTTTGAGGTGCTCGTTTCCGAATCCGAAATCCTGCGTGTCTGGAACCTGAAAGTAAAGAATCGCCATTGTTTCCTTCCCTTTTCTCAAGATCAAACTACGAATCGAAAAAGTCAGATGCTAATCGCAAAAGATAGCCTCGATTACCCAAAGCTCAACAGCATGATCGTTCTGTCAACACAACGACGTCGCCAGTGAAATGGCAGTGTGTTTCAGCAAAGTGTTCTTCTGCCGGCCAGGCAATCTCTGATAACCTTCGTTTTTTAACCCACGCCAACGCAGTCCCTGCGCGTTCCATTGGAGCATATTTTCCCAGCAATGAATCCGCAGCCTCAGAAACATGGCTTGCGCGTGCGTGCAACGAAAGTACATGGCGGCGACGGCAAAAATTGCGTGCCAAGCGGCCTTTAAGCAAAATAGATGATGAACTTTAAATTATTGTTTTTATTGATTTTTTTTGGCATTTTACCGCACGCGTTCTCCGCCGCTGTGTTTGCCGCACAGCCGGTGGCAGGCGCATCCTTCGAGCGCGCGGTGCACACATGGTGCAACGATGTCACTCTGGCCATACCTCAAATCAAGCTGAAACCCTGTATGGCAGCGCAGTTGAAACCCGTTTCCACCCAATCAGTGCAAGGCCGCCAGATTATGCTACGCGAATTCAAACCGGCGCAAAAACCGGCAGCGCGCGTAATGGTAATCGGCGGCATGCATGGCGACGAACTCACCTCGGCTTCCATCGTGTTTCGCTGGCTTGAGTTGCTGCAACAGCCCGCTGGCGAAGCGATGCAATATCACTGGCAGGTCATTCCCGTGTTGAACCCCGATGGTCTGTTGGCCAAGCCGCCGACACGCGTTAACGCGCGCGGTGTGGATCTGAACCGCAACTTTCCCACCTATAACTGGCTGCGCGACGCGCCGCGCTACTGGGAAACCAAGACCCGGCGCGACCCTCGCCGTTTTCCGGGTAACGCGCCCTTGTCAGAACCGGAGTCGCGCTGGCTGCACGACGAAATCACGCGTTTCAAGCCGGATGTGATTGTGTCGATACACGCGCCTTACGGCATTCTGGATTTTGATGGCCCGCCTACCGGCGTGGAGGCGCCCGCCCGCTTTGGCCGTCTGCATCTGAATCGCGTCGGCGTTTATCCTGGCTCGTTGGGCAATTTCGGCGGCTTGAAAGAAGGCATCCCCGTAGTCACGCTTGAACTGCCGCATGCGCATAAAATGCCGACTGAAGTGGAACTCACCCATGTGTGGCAAGACATGCAGAAGTGGCTCAGGGTTAATCTGGTTGAGCGCAAAACAGCGCCCACGCATGGCGTCATCGACGTCCATGCAACATCCGATGATTCCGCGCGGCCGGCCAGTCGCTAGGCAACTCCGACAACAAGGGCGTACAGGGACAATTTCAGGCCCGCTGAGTTTTTCTGATAACCTTCGCCTTTATTCACTGAATTGACATGAGGCTGCCATGGCACTACAACCCCCTGAAGAACGCGAATCCGACGCCAGGATGGATGCGGATAGTCTTTACCGCGAAGAGATCATCACCGACCGCAAAGTCGGCACCCTGCGCATGATGACACCGGTCAAGAGTGACGGCTCGGCAGATGGCTCGCGCCCCACGTTGTTTATCGGTGAGGCGCAAATCATGACGCAGGCCGGCCCGCTGCCGATCAACTTTGAAATCGACGGCAAGAATCTCGCCGAAGCCGTAGCCAACTTCGGCGCGGCGGCCAAAGACGGTGTCGAACGTACCGTGCGTGAATTGCAGGAACTGCGCCGCCAGCAATCGTCTTCCATCGTTGTGCCGGGCGCAGGTGGAATGGGCGGCATGGGCGGCATGGGTGGCATGGGTGGCGTAGGTGGCGGCGGCAAATTGCAGTTGCCCTGACGCTGCGCCGCGCCCGGTCCATGAAAATGCTCGCCTTGCGCGCGGCGGTTACCGTAATTTGCTGCATGCTGATTTCCGCTGCCGCGTGGGCACAGCAGCGCGCCGCGCCCGATTATCCCAATAAACCGATACGCTTCATCGTGCCCTTTGTACCCGGCGGCCCGATGGACGTGATCGGCCGTCTCGTTGGCCAGAAACTGCTCGCGGCGTGGGGACAGAACGTCATCATCGATAATCGCGCGGGCGCCAGCGGCATCATCGGCACCGACGTCGTTGCGAAAGCACCGCCCGATGGCTATACCCTGTTACACACGTCGAGCGCGCACGCCATGTTGCCGGCATTCAATAAGTTGCCTTACGATCCGGTGCGCGATTTCGCCGCAGTTTCGACGGCAACGCGAACGGTGGGTTACGTGCTGGCTGTGCATCCGTCGATTCCCGGAAATTCCTTGAACGAACTTATTACGCTGGCAAAGAAAAATCCGGGGCGTCTCAATTATGGCAACTCCGGCTATGGCGGCGTGCTGCATGTGGGCATGGAATTATTAAATGCCGCGGCAGGCATCAAGATGACTACGGTGCAATACAAGGGCATCGGCCAACTCGTGACCGACCTCGCCGGCGGCCACATTGATCTCGCGTTTCTCACCGCGTCGAGCGCAGTGGGTATGGTGAAATCCGGCAAGGTAAAGGCACTCGCCATCAGCGGCGCAAACCGCTGGAAGCAGTTGCCGAATGTGCCAACCGTTATCGAGACCGGGGTGAAAGATTACGAATACTACGCATGGTTCGGCTTCTGGTATCCGGCCGGCGCACCGCTGGAATACGTCAACAAATTTCAGGGCGAACTCGCCAAAGCCGTAGGCGCGCCCGACGTGCTTGCGCGTTTTGATGAACTCGGTTTCGAGTCGCATATCCTTGCGCCCGCTGACTTTACCAAGCTCGTGCAGACCGACATCGACAAAACGAAAAAACTTGCCGCTCAACTCGGCGTAAATCCACAGTGAGCCCGCGGTGACGTCAGTGCCGCGCGCACCCTCGCAATGAAAATCGGCATCGATCTCGGCGGCACCAAAACAGAGATCGCGGCATTCGACGCTCGCGGTGTTGAATTGCTGCGCCGACGCGAACCCACACCGGTCCAAGACTACGCTGCTACGCTTACCCTGATTGCAACACTCATAGACGACGCTGAACGTGCGCTCAAAACAAAAGGTACCATCGGTATCGGCACGCCGGGGGCGCTGTCGCCTTCGACGGGGTTGATGCGCAATTCCAATTCTACGTGTCTCAACTTGCGTCCGTTTCAGGTGGATTTGCAGCGCACGCTGGGCCGTGAAGTACGTTTGGCCAACGACGCCAATTGCTTTGCACTGTCCGAAGCCCTCGACGGCGCAGCCGCCGGTGCAGCATCGGTTTTTGGCGTCATCATCGGCACCGGCGTGGGCGGCGGCATCGTCATCAATGGACAGATCATCGACGGCCCCAACGCCATCGCCGGTGAATGGGGACACAACTCGCTGCCGTGGCCCGATGACAGCGAGCGCCCCGGCGCCCCGTGTTATTGCGGCAAACACGGCTGCATCGAAACGTTTCTGTCGGGGCCCGGACTTGCACGGGATTATGCGCAGCACCACGGCAACACCCTCAGCGCAGAAGAAATCGTTGCACGCAGCAGCATTGAAAGTGCTGCTGATCAAGCGCTCGCGCGCTACGAACACCGGCTCGCACGCGCACTCGCTTCCCTGATTAATGTGCTGGATCCCGAAGTCATCGTGCTGGGCGGCGGGCTGTCGAACGTCGGGCGGCTTTACAAAAAAATTCCCGAGCTGTGGGGAACGTGGGTATTCTCCGACACGGTTCGCACGCGCCTCGTGCGTAACGTGCATGGTGATTCCAGCGGTGTGCGCGGCGCAGCGTGGTTATGGACGTAGTGACTGGAAAGTGATCGTGGATACCGAAAAAAAACAGATTGAAGCCAAGGTGTTGTCGTGCGGCGTGGTGCCGGTACGCTTTGCCTGGGGCAACTGGCAACTGCTGGTGCTGCGCGCCTACAAGAACTGGGATTTCCCCAAAGGCATCGTCGAAGCCAACGAAGACCCGCTCGATGCAGCGAAGCGCGAGACGCTTGAGGAAACCGGCATCACCGATCTCGAATTCGTGTTCGGCGAAGATTTCAAGGAAACCGTGCCCTACGCGGGTAACAAGGTGGCGCGGTACTATGTAGCAGAGACGCGCATCGCAGACATCACCTTGCCGGTATCCAAAGAACTCGGCCGCCCCGAACATCATGAATGGCGTTGGGTGACCTGTGATGAGGCGGAAGACTTGCTATCGCCGCGGCTTACCCATGTTCTAGAGTGGGTGCGCAAGATCATCGACAACGACGCGTAGAAACTTAGCGTGTTACCAGCGGCGACCCGCCAGGAACGCACCGACAGCAAGACATTGCACCAGCGCCGCAGCGGCAAAAACAGCCGGGGCTTCACCCGATGCGATGTTTGTTGCCGGCGGCACAAACGCCCGGATCACTCCAAAGAATGCGGGCGCAATGGCGTAACCGCCCTGCGCGATGGCCACGATGAGAGCCGCCACTCGCGGAACATCCTCCTTGACGAACTCGATCTGAGCGATCAGCGGCGGCAACGAGGTAGCGTTGCCGAAGCCGATGCCAAACAATACGACGCCGGCAAACAACAATGGAACGCTCGTGCCGGCTGCGAGCATGAAAGCAATGGAACCGGCAATCTGCACGACATAGCCGCCACAGGCAACCAGGCGCCGGTCGGTCCCGAGCGGCATCATCCAGCCGAGCAGCGTGCGGCCGGCAATCGCCATCAGCGTTACCAGTCCCATCGCCAGTCCCGCCTGTTGCGCGCCGAGTGCCGGCACCAGCAGCGAGAAAAGATGTGCAATCAAACCGATCTGAGCGAAAAGTCCCAAGGCCATGCCGGCGGAAAGCGTGACGAACCTGCGGTCGTGCCAGAGCAGTGCGCCAGGCAATGGCCGCGCCGCTGGCGATGTTACAGAGATTGCTTGGGCACCGGGCTCATCGCCATCCGGTCTCAATCCCATCATCTCTGGTGTTCGTGAAAACACCCGGTCGGCCAGTACCCACAGCGTCAATATCATGAGGACAGCAATCACCGACGCCGCCAGCGAAAATCCCAGCCCGCCGATGGCAGCGACCCAAAGGGGAGAGAAGATGATGCCGCCGACGCTCCCGCCGTTGTAGGCCATGCCCAGTGCGGCCGGGCGCGCGCGCACGAACCAGGGCGACACGATTGCATTGAGCGCCGCGGCACTCATCGTCCCCCAGCCCGCCCCGCTCAGTATCGCTGCGATGAAAAGATGCCACGGTGACGTTGTCGTTGCCCAACCGATGATGCCGACGGCCATCGAGAGCGCGCCTGCTTTCGTCACTGCGGCTACGCCAAAGCGGCAGTGGACCGCCGGCAAGTTCGTCCCGGTAACTGCACCAGCGAGGAAATGAACACTAACAGCCGCGGAGATGAGGACGAGCGACCAACCGCGCGATTCGCGGATGACGTTCAAAAAAATGGGCGGGCCGTAGAAGCCAAGCCCCCAGCCGAAAACAACAAGCACGAACGCCGCGTGGACCACCCGCCATCCGTAGAATCTGCCGGTGCGCTTTCCGCTCGTCATTTGTCGATTCCCACATTCGATACAGAGCGGCACTATGTACCAATAGGGGGAAAAGTGTTTCGGTGAAGACCGAAGCATAGGGACAGCGAACAGCGTAAGCTCATGCCGTCGAAACCACGCGTCCTACAATGGCAAGTAACGCCAGATTTGCTGAAGTTGCTTCGCTCGCCGGCGACCCCGCGCGCGCCGCTATGTTACATGCGCTGATGGACGGGCGTGCGCTGACGGCATCCGAACTTGCTCGGGTCGCCAGCGTCACCCCTCAGACCGCGAGCGGGCACCTCGCAAGAATGGTGACCGCCGGCCTGTTGTCCGTCGAAAAACAAGGCCGGCATCATTACCACCGTCTGGCAACGCCGGCCGTAGCGCACATGATCGAAAGCATGATGCAGGTCGCATCCACAATGGAATTGATGCGCCCCGCGCCGGCAACCGGCCCGCGCGATGCAGCCATGCGCGCGGCGCGCACCTGCTATGACCATCTGGCCGGCCGACTCGGCGTCGCCCTCACCGATGCACTGGTGCGCGGTGGGCATGTGGAACTCTCGCGCGACGCAGGCTTGGTGACTGACGCCGGCATTGCGCTGTTCGCGCAAATTGGCATTGATGCCGCCACACTTGCGCCAGCGCGTGGAAGAACCAACCGCGTGCTTTGCCGCCCGTGCCTGGACTGGAGCGAACGGCGGCCCCATCTGGCCGGCGCCGTCGGCGCTGCGCTGTGCGCGCGCAGTTTAGAAGCAGGCTGGATACGCCGCATCACGGGCACGCGTGCCGTCGCTGTTACACCGCTAGGGTGGCGCGTGTTTCGCGACGCGATCGGCGTGTGTCAGGAGGAGTAAGGCATCTGTAGCCGGTAATGCGTTGCGCTCCTTACAGACTGCGTTCACGACGTCTAATCAAGACGGCTGCCGTAGATTTGTTTGACGGGAATTGAAGAAAAATCCACACCGTCCAGACAACGCACATTGACGCCCCAAACATCTTCGGTGGTACGTGGCCGCCGAAACGGCAAGATGCCGCAGTCCGGGCAAAAAAAGTCTTTGGCGGTTTTGGTATGCCACTGATACAGCGAGAGTTCCTCGATTGGCGTAATCAGGCGAAAGCAGTCGGGCGGCAGCCGGTGTATCAGGGCGCCGCGTTTGCGGCAGATCGAGCAATCGCACACTCTCACGTGATCCAGATCGGTGTCGACTTCGAATTTTATTTTTCCGCAATGACAGGAGCCTTGGTATGTTTTCTTCATGGTGTATTCAGCGAGCCAGCGCCGTTAGTTTCGCTACCGTATTCATGTTGCGAGCCGTGCCGGCCGTCGCGGCGGGAATCCGCAGCTTTGATGTGGCCATGCCGTCGCCGTAGTGCACATAGATCTCACGCAGACCCTTTGCGATTTGTTCATTGCGATGCCCTGTCACCGTTTCGAGCATATCGGCAGGCGGTGACGCGTCCAGAAAAATAGCCACAGTGCGATTGGGCGCGGCGCCAGGAAATGGGTTGTTGGCCAGTACCGCCGCCATTTCCGGCTGGGTACGAATCAACACACCAACCGCTTTGCCTGCGTACGTTTTAAGTTTGGCTTCCAGCATGCCTTTGACCTTTGCCGCCGATGCTTTGCTCTCGAATACGATGTTACCACTGGCGATGTAAGTTCGCACATTGACGAAGCCCAACTCGCTGCACATGGCTTTCAGTTTGGCCATGGGCAACTTGCCGGTACCGCCCACATTCACGGCTCGCAATAACGCGATGTACGTGGTGGTCATGTGCGAATCAACACCGCCGGCGCCTCACTCCGCCTTCACGCCCGACGCCTTGATTACGCGCGCCCAGCGTTCGTAATCTTTTTTCAAAAACTTCACATACTCGCCCGGCGTATCGCCCACGGTGTTGGCACCCAGCGCCTTCAGCCGCGCGATGGTTTCGGGGCGTGCGAGCGATTTGCGCATTTCATCCGACAGGCGACTCACAATCGCGGCCGGCGTACCCGCGGGCGCGAGCAAGCCCACCCACGGCGCGGTTTCTTCGAAGCCGGGAAAGCCCGCTTCGCCCATGGTCGACACATCGGGGAAATCCGCGTGGCGTTTGGCGGTGCCGACCGCGAGCACTTTCAGTCGTTTGCTGGCGACGTGATCGGCGATGCCGATGATCGGATAAAACATGAAAGTCACCTGTCCCGACATCACGTCCGTCAATGCGGGCCCATTGCCGCGAAACGGTATGGTGGTCATTTTCGTGCCGCTCAGGTTTTCCAGCAGTGCGCCAGCCAGATGCCCGGAGCCGCCGTGCCCAGGCGCGCCATAGGTAATGGCGCCGGACCTGGCCTTGGCGGCAGATAGCAGTTCTTGCAGCGTGCTGATTTTGGTTATGGGGCTGGTGACCACCACCATCGGCAACACTGCTACATTGCTGATGGGTACGAAATCCTTGAACGGGTCGTAGCGCGCTTTGCTCTCGAGCAGGATCGCGTTCCCAGCAGTGACAGCGACGAGAACAATAGCGTGTGCCCGTCGGGTGTTGCACGCGCCACCAGCTCGGTGGCAATTTGCGCATTGGCGCCGGCACGGTTTTCGACTACGACAGTTTGGCCGAGCGCCGCGCTCATGTCCTGCCCGGTGATGCGCGCAATGACATCGGTGGGTCCGCCCGCAGCAAAGCCCACTACAAAACGAATCGGGCGTGTTGGGTATCCCTGTGATGAGCTTGTTGAGGGGGTTTGGGCCAACGCTGACACGCACACCAGCATGTTCAAACCCGCTGCCACTCTAAAGCGGTATTTCATATGCAAGTATTTGATTTTAAACAATATTTTATATAGCGAAATTTTCGCCGAATGCCGACGCCATGACCTGACAGCGTTTGATCAAGCGATGTTCGTCAGGCGCGTAATCAGCCACAGCATTATGGATGGTGCCGATGTCTTCCCACAGCATCAGGTCGCCTTCTTCCCATTGATGCGTATAGCGATAGGCGGGCTGCGTTTGATGCTCGAACAAAAACGCGAGCATCTCATCGCTTTGTTTTTCCGGCAGTTCGTTGATGCGCATGGCGTAACCCGGATTGGCATACAGCACTTTGCACCCGGTGAGCGGATGCGTCAGAAATATCGGATGCGATACCGGGGGTTTGGATTTGCGCTGCGCCTCGGTCAACGGCGGACGTCGGCTGCCTTTCTCACGCCGCATCATTTCCCAGAACTTGTTGAAATCGTGAAGCACGGTTTTGCCTGCAAGATGCTGTTTGAGATCATCCGGCAAACCGTCGTACGCGGCATGCATATTGCAAAATTCGGTATTGCCCAGCGTCTTGCCGCTGCGGCGTGGAATCTTGATGCCATACAGCACATTGGCGAACGCGATGGTTTTACTGTACGACATGTCGGTATGCCAGCTCTGCCCGGCGTCGGACAGGCCGATGGGTTTGCCGTTCTCGATGATGTTCGACAGGATCATCACTTCGGGCAAACCGGGTTCCTGATACGCGTTGGCGACATTGATTTCGAGTTTGCCGAAACGCGCGCTGAAATCCACCAACTGCTGCGCCGTAAGCTGTTGCTTTGGAAAACGCAGCACGCCATGCGCACCCAGCGCGTTACGCACAGCCTCAAAATCAGCGTCAGGCAACTGTTGCGCGAGATCCAGCCCCGCCACGGTCGCGCCGAGTATTTTTCCGCTGGGGATTATTTCAAGCATTGCCACACTCCGTATTCGCAATCATTCCGGCTTGATACCCGCAGCCTGAATCACTTTGCCCAGGCGCTCGACATCGTTCATGAAAACACGGCGGAATTCGTCCGGCGTGTTGGCGATGACCACACCGCCCTGCGTGACAAAAGTCTTGGAGACCTCAGGCTGTCTCAGAATGCCGGTAATCTCACGATGCAACACATCGACGATAGCCTTGGGGGTCTTCGCCGGCAGCAGCATGCCGTACCAGATGCTCGCTTCATAACCGGGCACCCCCGACTCGGACACCGTGGGCCAGTCAGGAGCCGTCGACAGACGCTTGTCGCTGGTAACCGCCAGAACGCGCAGCCGTCCGCCCTGGATATGCGGCTGCCCCGAAAACAAATTGGTAAAGCTCATCTGCACTTCGTTGCCGAGTAACGCCGTCAACGCGGGCGCTACGCCCTTGTAAACAATATGCGTAACCTTGATTTTCGCCATCGAATTCAGCATTTCACCCGCGATATGCGGCGGACCACCCGGACCGGATGAGCCATAGTTCATCTTGCCGGGATTGTTGCGTGCGTACTGAATGAATTCCTGCATGGATTTCGCCGGCACCGACGGATGCACCACCAGCACCAGCGGCGACAGGGTTGCCTGCGTTACAAATTCAAAATCCTTGCGGATATCGAACGGCAAGCTTTTGAACATCCACGGGTATCCGGCGTGGTTGCTGGTGCACACCAGCACGGTGTAACCGTCCGGTGCAGCGCGCGCGGTCAATTCGGTAGCGACGACGCCGCTCGCCGCGGGACGATTGTCCACCACCACGGTTTGTCCAAACTTGTCCATCAAGCGCGGCGTGAGCACCCGCGCCATCAAATCGGCGCCGCCACCCGGCGCAAACGGTACCAGCATGCGTATCGGCTTGGCCGGATAACCTGGCGCTGTACTTTGTGCGCCCACGTGTGTCGCACAGAGACCCATGTCCAATATCACAATGACTAGCGCCCTGATCATGCCGGTTACCATCGAGTCGACTCCTTATTGCCCGTGGCCAAGCGCCCATTGTGCCAAAACGCCGTGCACAATGTGCAAAAGCGGAAAGCGCATTCCCCGGTGACGGAGCGGCGCCATGGTACGGCGTGGCAGTTTGGCCAATACCCCGGCAGAGATCATCGCGTGCTTTATCCGTGCCGAACTGAAAAAATGGAACAAAGCGGCCCGCGATGCAGGTATAAATCCGGAATGCCCCGAATGCAGCAAGTCCGGCCGCAAAAAATGGCGAACGCGGTATAGTCGCACTACAACAAAATGGAGGAGTGCTAATGAAACGTGTTCTGCTCTTTTTAGCCACAGCTTTACTGGTCTGCCCGGCGCTGGCCCAGCAAAATTATCCCAACCGTCCGATGCGTCTGGTCATTCCCTGGCCGCCGGGGCAAGCCACCGATCTCGTCGGGCGCGTGATCGCACAAAAGCTTTCCGACATATTGGGTTACCAGGTGGTGGCCGACAATCGTGCTGGCGCCGGCGGCATGATCGGCACCGACATCGTGGCCAAGGCCGCGCCCGACGGCTATACCCTGCTCGCGGCATCCAGCGGGCCGGTGACAGTCGCGCCGCTGTTGCAGAAAACACCGTATGTATCCGCGCGTGATCTCGCGCCTGTGGCCATCGCAGGATTTGCGGCGTACGTGCTGGTGACCGCGCCGTCGTTTCCGGCCAGGGACATCAAGGAATTCATCACGTTGGTGAAGAGTAATCCCGGCAAATACACTTACGCGTCTTCCGGTACCGGCGCCGCCGCTCACCTCGCTGTTGAATATTTCAACAGTGTCGCCGGCATCAAAGCGACGCACATACCCTATAAAGGCAGCGTGCCGGCGCTCACCGATGTAATCAGCGCGCAGGTGACTTACATGACCGAAACCGTCTCCGCAACTATGCCGCACGTGCGCTCGGGCAAACTCAAGGCTTATGGCGTCTCAACGTTAAAGCCGAGCGGGCTCGCGGAAGGCGTTCCCACCTACGCAGCGGCGGCCGATATGCCCGGCTTCGATTTCGCGGCGTGGATCGGCGTGATGGTATCCGCAGGCACGCCCACGCCGATCATCGACAAAATTACCGCGGCCGTCGACAAAGTTTTGCAAACGCAAGATGCCCGCGACAAACTCGGCAGCGTGGGTCTCGATGTGAACTACCATCGCGCCGAAGATATGGCGCGCTACTTGAACAAACAAAGCACGCAAGTGGCCGAGATCATCAAGAAGGCGAATATTAAGATCGAATGAGCTGGGTACTGCAACCTAGTCTTTTGTAGCAGGGCAATCAGCCTGACTCAGGTTCGTCGCCGTGATTGCGCGCCGCTATTGATCATGCGATCTGACAAAGGCAGTACGCCTTTTGACACCGACAGGTTTGCGGAAAGCAGTGTCCCGCGCCTCTCTCCCGCCGTTAAACACCGGCTTTGCGTAAACGGGCTTGCAAAAAAAACGGCGGGGCGGACGCTCATATCCACCCAACCGTATATATGGTAAGTATTTGTTTTTATTATATATTTCTAGTTTAGCTCAAGTTCTGCCTGTTCGTATACCGGTCTCTGCGTCCCCACTTGCAGTTCATCGCGATTGATGTTTTCACTTAAGCGCTAATTTTGACCGCATGCGGTGCACCTTGCCGCGACGCATCAGGCACCGTGGCACGCGTGAGTTCCGCAATGTTCGCCAACTGCCCGCAACGCTCCACGGTTTCAAACAACTTCTTCGCGCCGACACTGCCGAGCACGCGCCCCGCGCAATCGAGAAATTTTTCCGCGCGATCCGCCGGCGTCATCGGCCATGCGGGCGAGCCGGGAACGCGGTCGATGTGCAGTTTGAAGGTGCCGCGCGTGGTAACGATTTCGATATCGTTGTAGCCGGTGACGCCCGAATAGAACTTTTTATCGGGAATGTAAAAACGCTCGACCTTGGGCATGAACGCGCGTATCTCCGGACGTTGCACCATCGCATCGGTGAACGTCTCCATGGTCAGTTTGCCGTCGAGCAATGTCGCCGCCGCGTTGTACTCCATGCTGAATTTGCCCTCGAGGCCGGTGTGCGGATCGCGGTGTATCAGCGGCGTATCCGCGCCCGGCAAAAAGCCGATGCGCACTTTGGTCACTTCTTCGGCCTTGATGTTGTGCTGTTTGATGAGTTCAACTATTGCAATCACCGGCCGGTGATTGCAATAGCAGCAGGGAAAGCGCTTGACGTAAATGCCGGGGGTGAGCATCTCCCACGGCTTGCCCAGATTGGCCAGTGTAGTTTCGAGCGGAACCGCATCTTCACCCGCGTAAGTGCTGAAGAAATTATTTTTGCCATCGAAGATTTGGGTGTCGGCGGTAAAACCGTTCTTCGCCATCCACGCCGCCACCACCGCACTGCGCGCCGCGTGGCCTGCGTGAAACGGTTTGGTCATGGTGCCGAAATTGCGTATCAATCCGGAAGCTTCCGAGGCGGCAATGCCCCACGCCGTTTGCAATTGTTCGATGGTCAATCCCCACAGGCGCGCGGCAACGGCGGTAGCGGAAAACACGCCCACGGTGGCGGTGCTATGCCAGCCTTTCATGTAATGTCCGCCGCCGTACGCCGGACCGAGTTTGCCGCCGACTTCAAGACCAATCGCAACCGCCGCGAGCACCGCTTTACCGCTGGAGCCCGCCGCTTCGCCCACGGCGAACCCCGCCCCGAGCATCGGCGCCGTCGGGTGTCCGCGCAGCGTCGGCAGGGAGTCGTCAAAATCGAGCGCGTGTGATGCAAGACCGTTGGCAAACGCCGCTTCGGCGGGCGAGGTCGAAAGCGGTGTACCGAGCACGGTGGCCTGCGCACGCGCGCCGGTTTCACGCACCCAGCGCTGCGCGATTTCGGAACCCTCATCGAGGCTGCCGGCCAGCGCGCAGCCGAGGGTGTCGACGAGTGCGTCGCGCGCGCCGTCGAGCACCTCGGCAGGCACATCGCTCTCACGGGTGTTGATCACAAAGGCTGCAAGTTGTTGCGTCAGCATGATGAAATCTCCTTTTGGTCTCTGACGTTGGACGAAAAACGGCGGGGGAAAATAGCGGGAAAAAACATACTATACTCTTGCGCAAGATTGATTGGAGGCCTCGCATGCACAATATCGTCCGCACGCCGATCACCGACGCCAGCGCCTGGCGCGGTTCGGATATGGCGAAAAACACCTCGTGGATCGTCCACTTGCGCGTGGACCACATCGCGGAAATCGACACCGCGCTCGCGCGCGCGGTGGCCAGCGGCATTGAAGTCACGCAAATGAAGCGTGCAGATTTTCCGCTGCCGAAACTCGCCGCTGAAATCGCAAGCTGGTCGCGCGAAATCCAGCGTGGGCGCGGCTTTGTGCTGGTGCGCGGCCTGCCGGTCGAACGTTATAACGATATGCAGGTGCGCGTGGTGTTCTGGGGATTGGGGCTTTACATGGGCACGGCGCTGTCGCAAAACTCCTATGGCGAATTGCTCGGCGACGTCTACGACGAAGGCGTGAAAATGGGTACCGGCAAAGTGCGCGGCTATCGCACCAATTCGTTTTTGATGTTTCACTCGGACCGCGCCGACGCGGTAGGCCTGCTCTGCCTGCACAAAGCTAGGGAAGGCGGCATCAGCAGTCTCGTCAGCACCATGACCATCCACAACGAGATTCTGAAAAACCATCCCGAGTACCTGGAACCACTCTACAACGGCCTGCTGTACGTTAACGTCGAAGAAGGCGGCGACTATTCGCAATGGCGCGTGCCGATTTTTAGTGTCCACGACGGCGTGTTGAGTTCGCGCTGCTCGCGCAACACCATCGAATCCGCGCGCAAAATGGGCATCGCCCAGTACACCGATCTGGAAATCGAAGCATTGCTTTATCTCGACCATCTCGCAGCGGACCCGAAGCTGCGGCTCGACATGGACCTTGAACGCGGCGATATGCAGTTCATCAACAATTACACCACACTGCACTCGCGCACCGAGTACCTCGATCACGACGACCGGAAAATTCGCCGGCACATGGTGCGCCTGTGGCTGAAGGTAACGCATGATCGCCGTCCGGTTGACGCGCATTTTGATGAATACAAGGGTGTGCCGAAATCGCTCTCGCGTGTGCCGGAGTGGGCGGCGTAAGCATGAAATGGATATATAACATAAGTATTTCTTTTTATTGATGTTTTTTTATAAATACTTTCTGATTATCGCGACACTGCTATTCCCAGCGGTAGCGTCCGCGCAACCCGTTTACCCGCACAAACCGCTGCGCCTGGTGGTGACGTTTCCTGCCGGCGGCACCGCTGATCTGCTCGGCCGCGTCGTGGGTCAGGCACTCGGCACACGCCTCGCGCAACCGGTGGTGATCGACAACAAGGCAGGCGCGGGCGGCGCACTCGGCTCCGACCTTGTTGCGAAAGCCGCGCCCGATGGCTACACGCTGGTATTGTCGAACGCGGCCTCGCACGCCAGCGTGACTGCAATCAACAAGCAGTTGCCGTACCACGCCGTGCGCGATTTTGCGCACGTCAGTTTGATTTGCGTCATTCCACAAACCTTCGTGGTACACAAGGATTTTCCGGCGAACACGCTCGAAGCCTTCATCGCAGAAGCCAAGCGCGCGCCGGGCAAAATCAATTTTGGAACCGCCGGTGTCGGCTCGATGGGCCACTTCGCGGGCGAACTGCTCAAGGTCAGCGCGGGCATCGATATCCACCACGTCGCCTACAAAGGCACGGCACCCGCCAACATCGACCTGATCGCCAACCGCGTGCAAGCCATGTTCCAGAACGGCCCCGAAGCGCAGACGCATATACGCGCCGGCAGCATCAAATTACTGGCAGTGACCGGCGATAAACGTTCGCCACAGTTTCCCGAGACGCCGACGTTTATCGAAGCGGGCTTGCCGGCGTTCGTGACCTACACCTGGTACG
>Ga0193752_1001809_pt1 | contig 17173 bp, 12 predicted proteins | sample H1c1metaG_FD_144924 | JGI IMG/M metagenome (GOLD analysis project Ga0193752, IMG submission 144924) | Soil microbial communities from a riparian zone of the East river system, Colorado, United States - H1c1 | ecosystem: Environmental > Terrestrial > Soil > Riparian zone | place: USA: East River... | reverse complement strand
AGCAAAGACATCAGAACCAAATGGCACCGAGGTTGTGTTCATTCCGGATGATTCCGTTTTTAAACACTTTCATTATATCAATGAGTATATTGACGGGCAATTATGGAACTACTGTTACCTTAATGCAGGTCTTGTCATCAATTTCAACGGGAAAAAATATGTAAGTAAAAACGGATTGCTTGATCTGTTGCAAAGAAAAACCATCGCAGATGAAATCAGGTATCCCGTTATTCATCTCAAGGGAGAAGATATCGAAGTTGCCCTGACTCACGAAAATCAATACGGCGAAGAATACTATTCCTTTGTTAACGGCCAGTATACAACACAGGGTGGTACACACCTTGTGGCCTTCCGCGAAGCCTTCGTTAAAACGATCCGTGATTTTTACAAAAAGGATTACGAAGCCTCCGATATCCGTGCAAGTATTTGTGCTGCTATTTCTGTGAGGGTGCAGGAGCCCGTTTTTGAAAGTCAGACCAAAACAAAACTTGGTTCTCAGATTGTTTTTGAAGGCGGTCCTTCAATGAAAAATTTTATAAACGACTTTCTTTCCAGGGAACTTGACAATTATCTGCATAGAAACCCCACTGTGGCTGATCTGTTGAAGAAAAGAATAGAACAAAGTGAACGGGAAAGGAAAGACCTTGCGGGCATTAAAAAGCTGGCAAATGAAAGAGCAAAAAAAGCTAACCTTCACAACCGGAAATTGCGTGACTGCCGGTTCCATTATAACGATGAGGCTATTGGTAAAGACAAAGATTCGATATTAGAAAAGCAAAAGGAGAGTACGATTTTCATAACCGAAGGAGATTCTGCGAGTGGTTCAATTACCAAAGCGCGTGATGTTGAAACTCAGGCTGTGTTCAGTCTTCGTGGGAAGCCTCTGAACTGTTTTGGACTAACAAAAAAAGTAGTGTACGAAAATGAAGAATTCAATCTTCTTCAACATGCCCTGAACATTGAAGAAGGATATGAAGGCCTCCGGTATAATAATATTGTAATTGCAACGGACGCGGATGTTGACGGTATGCATATAAGGTTACTGCTGATGACATTTTATCTTCAGTTTTTTCCGGACCTTGTTAAAAATGGTCACGTTTATATCCTGGAAACACCGTTATTCAGGGTACGAAATAAACAGGAAACTATTTATTGCTACGACGAAGCGGAAAAACAGGCGGCAGTAAAAAAACTTGGTAACAAACCCGAAATAACGAGGTTTAAGGGATTGGGAGAAATCTCTCCTGACGAATTTGCCCGTTTTATCGGGCCGGATATAAGGTTGCAGCCGGTAATGATCATGCCTGAAACACATGTTCAGCATATTCTTGAGTACTATATGGGTAAAAACACTATGGAAAGACAGGAATTCATCATCAATAATCTGAAATTTGAACTTGACCTCGCTGATGACAAAGTGAATGCAGCATAATATAATGTAAGCTGCATAATATAATATAAGCAGCATAATATAATGTAGGCAGTATAATATAATGTAGAATAATACTGTTATTAAAAAAATAGAGAGAGCTTATGATTCATATTGTGTTTAATACTGCAGATGTGGAAGTATTGAAAAAAGCAATTGAACTGGACGATTCACTGCAGGGACCAATCGTTGAAATTAAAGATGAATATGCTGTTGGTCCGTTAAAGGATATTTATACACCTGAGGGAATAGAAGCCAGGAAACAATGGTGGCGCGAAGTACTTGCCGGTGGTGATCTGGCAGGTCATGTTGATAAGGATATAGTTAATGATAATCGCGAAATGGAAAACCTGCTCGCAATTCTTAACGAAGAACCGGAATCAGTTGTCTGGATATGGGCTGCACAAAACAAACATGATGTGAGTGGTTATTACTGGCTTCTGAATTTTCTTAAACCCTATCAGGGGCGCATTTACCTGCTTTATCTGAATAACCTGCCCTTTATAAACGAAAAAGGTCTGATATTCTATCCTCAATGGCTGCATGTTATTCCGCCAAAGGAATTTCTTAAAGCAAAGAAACTTGCCCGTCCCATAACGCTGAGTGAATTCGAAGTAGATCCTGATGAATGGGCAAAAATATGTAACGAAGAACAAGGCGTGCGAATACTCGAAGGAGGTAAAAAATTAACACAGGCTGATTATTCGTTTTATGACAAAGAACTTGCAACATTCATTAATAAAGACTGGCAAAAAGCCGGGAAGGTCATAAATCAGTTTCTGAGTAAAGGGAAAAATACTACGGGGGATGTATTCCTGCTGTGGCGTTTGAAAAAAATGATAAGAGATGGACTTATTGATGCACAGGGTGAAATAAAAAACATGAAGGATTTCGAAGTCAAATCCAAATCGGACATAAATGCGCCGGTTGTAAATCCTTAAAACCATGTCCTTGAATAAAAGATCTGTTGTCTTTTTTATTATTATTCTTTTTACTTGTTTGTGGCGCTTTGGTTACGCGCAAACAGCGCCACAAAAGATTGAAGAGCTGATAAGTGCTTATGCTGATTTGTATAAGTTCAATGGTACCGTACTAGTAGCTGAAAAGGGCAAAATTATTTTTTCAAAAGGGTATGGATTAAAAAATGCAAAAGACAGCAGCCGAAATGATGTTAACACGATATACCAGTTAGGATCAATAACCAAACAATTTACTTCTGCTATAATTCTTCAGCTGGCTGAACAAAAAAAACTTTCACTTGACGACAGACTTTCGAAATATTTTCCGGACTTTCCAAAAGGTGACAGCATAACAATCAGGCATCTGCTCACACATTCGTCAGGTATATATAATTATACCAACGATCAGAAGTATATGGCTTCAGAAACCACGAAACCGTCTGACAGGGAAAAAATGATTGCTTTGTTTCGTGACAAGCCATTGAACTTTTCTCCGGGTAGTAAGTATTCCTACAGTAATTCCGGCTACTTGTTACTGGGATACATTATTGAGATAGTAACCGGCAAACCCTATGAAAAAGTTGTGCGTGAAAAGATATTTATTCCATTAAAGATGAGCCATTCGGGGTTTGACTTTTCACATCTTAACAATACTGACAAAGCAACCGGCTATACCGTATTTACACAATTTGTAAAGATGCCGGGTAGTATTGTCGATTCTTCTGTAGCTTATGCAGCAGGTGCAATGTACTCGACCGTCGGAGATCTTTTTAAATGGCATACAGGATTACAACAGTATAAAATTCTTACCAAATCTTCGACGGAAGCTGCTTATACGCCTTATCTTTTTCACTATGGGTTTGGCTGGGCTATGGACACTTTGTTCGAAAAAAAAATTGTGGAACACGGAGGGGGCATCATCGGGTTCAATACAATTATTTCGAGAGTTCCATCCGATGATGTTGCAGTGATACTACTGAGTAACATGAATGTGGCGGGACTTGATAAACTCAGTCATTCCCTGCTTGCTGTTCTTTATAATAAGCCATATGAAATTCCGAAACCCAAAACAGAGGTTGAACTTAACGAGTCTGTTTTGAAAGAATATGTTGGTGAGTACGAACTGGCCCCTGGCTTTATTTTGAAAATAACGCTGGCAGGAAAAAGACTAAAAGTTCAGGCAACAGGACAACCCGCGTACGATCTGTTTGCAGAGTCGAACGACAGGTTTTTCCTGAAGGTAGTTGAAGCAACTGCTACTTTCATGAAGGGTCCCGATGGTAAGGTTGAAAAAATGTTGTGGAAGCAGCAAGGTTCAGAAAGACCCGCAAAAAAAATAAAATAATAGTTAGGAACAGGAAAAATAATTATCGTTAGCTATGTCAAAAGCAAAAAAAGCAGAGTTTGAATTGGGTGATTCCGGCGTTTCGGGACAATACAAAACCTGGTTTCTGGATTATGCATCATATGTAATCCTTGAAAGAGCGGTACCGGCACTTGAAGATGGATTGAAACCTGTTCAGAGACGCATCCTTCACGCGATGAAGGAAATGGATGACGGCAGATTCAATAAGGTCGCTAATATCATTGGCCAGAGTATGCAATATCATCCGCATGGGGATATGAGCATCGGTGATGCATTAGTGAACATGGGACAGAAAGAATTATTGATTGATACCCAGGGTAACTGGGGCGACATGCGAACCGGCGACGATGCAGCCGCAGCAAGATATATAGAGGCCAGGCTTTCAAAGTTTGCACTCGAAGTTGCATTCAATGCAAAGACAACTGACTGGGCGGTAAGTTATGATGGCAGGAAAAATGAACCTGTTACACTTCCGATGAAGTTTCCTTTATTGCTCGCCCAGGGTGCTGAAGGAATTGCGGTTGGCCTTGCTACAAAAATACTTCCACACAATTTTTGTGAGATCATTGAAGCTGCGGTCAAATACCTCAAGGGCAGGAAATTTGAGTTGATACCTGATTTTCTAACCAAAGGAATGATCGATGCCAGTAATTATAATGATGGTAAACGCGGAGGAAAAGCACGGGTCAGGGTTCATATAGAAGAGTTTGACAAAAAGACTTTACTCATTAAAGATGTTCCTTATGGAACAACCACAACACAATTAATAGATTCTATCATCAGGGCGAATGATCAGGGAAAAATAAAGATTAAGAAAGTTACCGATAACACTGCCGCTGAAGTAGAAATTCAGATTGATCTTGCCCCGGGCATTTCTCCGGATATCACAATTGATGCACTATATGCTTTTACCGACTGTGAAGTAAGCGTTTCTCCAAATGCCTGCGTGATCGTAAATCATAAACCAATTTTCCTCGGCGCCAGCGAACTATTGCGTTTATCGGTCGACAGAACAAAAGACTTGTTGAAACGGGAATTGGAAATCAGGCTTTCCGAACTCCAGGATAAATGGCATTACACTTCCCTTGAAAAGATTTTCTTTGAAGAAAAAATATATAAAGAACTGGAGAAAAAATATGCAACATGGGATAAGGTCATTGAAGGAATAGCCGAAGCTTTTAAGCCTTTCCGGAAACAACTCAGGAAAGATATAGCACGTGAGGATATTATGAAGCTGACTGAGAAGCCGGTTCGCCGTATTTATCGTTTGGATATAGATGAATTAAATCAGCAAATTAAAGGACTTGATGCGGATATCAAACAAGTGAAGCATGATCTGGCAAACCTTGTTGAATTTGCTATCAATTATTACGAGGGCCTTCTCAAAAAATATGGCAAGGGCCGTGAGCGAAAAACCGAAATTAAATTGTTTGATACCATTCAGGCCAAACAGGTAGCGATCGCAAATGTGAAAATTTATGTGAATCGTGCGGATGGGTTTATAGGATCCAGTTTGAAGAAAGATGAGTTTGTAGCAGATTGTTCAGATCTCGACGATATCATTGCATTCACCAAATCTGGCAAAATGAAAGTGGTGAAAGTCGCCGATAAAACTTTCATCGGAAAGGATATTATTCATGTCGCTGTGTTCAGGAAAAACGATGAACGGTTAACATATAATATGATTTATGTTGATGGTAAATCGGGAGTTAGTTTTGCTAAACGTTTTAACGTAACGGGCATTACCCGTGATAAAGAATATGATCTCACAAAAAGTGAAGAAAAATCACGGGTTCATTATTTTACTGCAAATCCCAATGGCGAAGCAGAAGTGGTGAAGATCATATTAAGTCCGAATTCAACTGCGCGGATAAAAGAACTGGAATTTTATTTTGAAACACTCGAAATCAAATCAAGAACCAGTATAGGAAACCAGGTTACCAAATATCCGGTTAAGTCTGTCAGGCTCAAAGAAGCCGGCAAGTCAACGTTGAGTGGTAAGAAGGTCTGGTTTGATGATCAGTTTGGCAGATTGAACATAGAAGAGAAGGGTATTTTCCTTGGAAGTTTTGAAGGAGAAGAAAAGATACTCGTGATTTATCATGATGGGCACTATGAAATTACGGATACAGAAATCACCCAGCGGTTTGATGCTGAAAATATTATTGTGATCGAGAAATTCAATCCGGAAAAAATTATCACTGCTGTTTATCTTGATAATGAGAAGCTTCAATTCAATGTTAAGCGGTTCAGGATCGAAACCACAACGCTGCATAACAAATTCTTTTTTATCAAGGAAGGTGAAGGTAATTATATCGAAGCCGTAACATCACATCCTGCTCCTATCGCCCTGATCAAATCGGGTCGTGGCACACAGGCCAGGGTCCAGAAAATTAAAATTGCTGACTTCGTTGAAATAATGGGTTGGAAAGCTGTCGGTAATAAACTTGCCGACTATACCAAGAGTACCGAAATAGAGTGGGGCCAAAAAGAAGAAAAAAATAATCAGACAGAGTTGTTCTAAAAAAGCTCCCCTCCTGCGAAGGAGGGGAAGGCGTCGAAGACGACAGGGGTGGTTGTTTTTTGGTGACTGTAAATTGTTAGTATGCGGTTACCAATATGCGGTTACCAAAAAACAACCACCCGCTCGCTACGCTCACCGCCCTCCTTCGCAGGAGGGCAGCTTCACTTCTTCTTTCTCAACCTTATCGTTGCATTCTGCGTTAAACTGCTCGAAAGATATACTTCATGGCGGTTTACACCATCTGTTATAACCATCAATGCAGTATTTGGAGGTATTTTACCAAGGTTCTCGGCCAGCATCCCAAGTTCGTTCACTTCTTTAGTACTGTCAAGTGCAAGAAAAATATTCAGGGCACGGTCATTAAGCACATGTTTTGCCAGCACCGGAGTCTTATTAAGAAATACACTGATGCTGTCTCCATCTATGTCACCATTATCATAGAAACTAACACGAATAGAGTCGCCAATTATTTCAAGATCCTTGCTGTAAATATTCTTACGGCTCTCAAATTTTTCAATCAGTTTTTTTTCTGTTTCTTCATCAAGTCGGGCCGGCGCTGCTGCGCTCGTCACAGCTAAGTTACCGCCTGTAGAATCCGATGAAACTTTACCCGTCTTGTCAGTTACCGGTTTGTTTACCACATAATCTTCAACCTGTGGTTTCCAAAATTTTTTACCTGCTGTGGTATTTTTTAAAATGCTGTCCTCAGGCATCGCAACATCCAGTATCATGCTAACGCGGATCTCAGGACAGGTGTATTTATACTTGTCGATGCTGTGAAAAGATCCCTTTAAAGAATTTTTTACCTGCGAGACCAAAAGTGTTCCCTGGAAACTCATCGGACACTCCACACCACTTTGAGTGTTTGTAGAGCCATAAAAAATAACAGGCAGGTTTTTGATATATACCTGCCTTGTCTTTTTATCATAGGTGCCCCGGACATAAAAACTTTGATAACTATCTTTAAAATAGTAGCCAAAAACACCAGTCACTTCATCGCCTTTCTGAGTTACTATAAGTTCTGTGAGATAGTTATTATTTACACCTTCCTTGTTTACATCTGCCCGTCCATACCAGGCACCGGATACAGACTGAGAATAGCCCTGTTCGGCTGCTATCAATAGAATAGCAAAAAGGATTGTTTTAAGCATAGCGTGAAGATAGGAGAAAATATCAATCGAAACAGGGCCTCAGGACCTGCTTGTTCAACCGGGTTCAAAACTAAAAGTTAAAATCAGTTAGTGCCCGGTACATGTTCCCAAATGGTGATCAGGTCACTTGATAATGCGTTTCATCTCGCGGTCATTATCCCTTTGCTTGATCGTCTCGCGTTTATCATACAACTTCTTGCCCTTACCCAAACCTATCTCGAGTTTTGCAAGGCTCTTATCATTAAAAAAAATCCGAAGTGGAACTATGGTATAGCCCTTATCTTTTAATTTGGATTCCAGTTTTTTAAGTTCTTTTTTATTAAGCAGTAATTTTCGTTCGCGAACGGCAATATGGTTGTTTACATTGCCGAACGAATACTCGGCAATATGAAGGCTTTTGATCCACAGTTCGTTTTTATGAAAAAAACAAAATGCATCATTAAAACTCGCCCTGCCATCGCGCAGCGACTTGACTTCAGTGCCTGCCAACACCAGACCTGCAACATATTTATCCTCGATGAAATAATCGTGGTAAGCTGATCTGTTCTTTATTTCTGTCATGTTTATATATTCCCTGACAATAGTTATTACACACTATTGTTCATTAATTTTTGAAGAGCTTTAATAGCGTTCCAATTCTTTCCTTTAGTATTTTCCGGGGAACGATAAAATCGAGGAATCCGTGTTCCAGCAAAAATTCACTTCGCTGAAATCCTTCCGGTAAATCACGCTTTATCGTTTCGCGAATTACCCTCGGGCCTGCAAAACCGATCAATGCACCGGGTTCAGCAATATTGAGATCGCCAAGCATGCCGAATGATGCAGAAATACCGCCGAATGACGGATCGGTTAACAATGAAATATATGGCAGGCCCGCGTCAGTAAGCTGTGATAATTTCCCGGAAACCTTTGCGAGCTGCATTAAAGAGAACGCGCTTTCCATCATTCTTGCGCCACCCGATTTACAGATGATCATAAGCGGTGTTTTTCTTTCAATACAAAGATTAACCGCCCTCGAGATCCTTTCACCCATCACGCTTCCCAAAGAGCCGCCGATAAATTCGAAATCCATACTGGCGATCATAAGCGGTGCACTTCGAACCATACCATATGCCACACGGATTGAATCCGTAATATCTGTTTTTGCCCAGGTTTCTTCGAGCCTCTTTTCGTATGATTTAAGATCTGTAAAATGCAGGAAATCCTTGGAACGGATATTCTCAAACAACACTTCATACTGATTATCGTCGAAGAGGATCTCAAAATATTCTGTACTGCCTATACGGTGATGGTAGTTACATTTCGGACAAACAAAGTGATTTTCTCTCAATTCAGTTACGGTGCATATATAGTTGTCTTCAGGACATTTCGCCCAAAGACCTTCGGGGGTTTCTTTTTTCTCTGCCGTACTTGTAAGAATGCCTTTCTTAATTCTTTTGAACCAACTGGTTTTTGTTTCTTCACTATTGCCTTCCTCACCTGCCAGATTGGCCTCAAAATCCTCATCTTTCCTCATTCGCTTGAATTTAGTCGGCTAAGATATGAATTTTCGAGTATTGATTAAGCGCGGAAGCTTTCGTCAACCCGCATCCTCCCAAAAGAGTTTGTAAAAATATCAGATGATGGTTGATAAGTTGACAATGCTGCGTTATTTTTGCACCAATTTGTACAGCAGGTCGTTCCGGATCTTACAATATACAATTGCCTGCTGCCTCAAATCCCTGAACATTCTATCTTTTCACAGTGCAACGCAAAGACAAAATTATACAGCATGAAATGGTCCGAATTCTTTACTTCTTCCATTGGTAAAAAATACGTAATGGGTGCAACTGGTCTGTTCCTTATTAGTTTTCTGGTTATTCATGTCGGATTGAATGCCTGTATCTGGGCAAATGATAACGGTGAGATGTTCAACAAAGCGGCGCACTTCATGGGTTCAATGATCGTCATACGAATCCTGGAAATCGGACTGTTTGCAGGTATCCTTTTACATACCGTTCAGGGATTGGTTGTCGAATTCCAAAACCGCTCAAGGAGAAAAACCGGTTACGCTATACCGTTGGGGAACAAAGGCAGTAAATGGTATCGCAGATCGATGGGATTGTTGGGAACGCTGATATTATTATTCCTTATTATGCATGTGTATCATTTCTGGATCCCCAGCCGTTTTGGTGGCATGGGCGCTATTCATGAACTCGAAACCGTTCAATACAATGGCCGGGAATATCATAACCTGTATGCTGAAATCCTGAAAATATTCCATGGTAATATCCCTATCGTAATTTTATACATCGCAGCTTGCATTTCACTGGCTTATCACCTGATGCATGGATTCCAGAGTGCGTTTAAAACAATGGGCGTTCATAACAGAAGATATCTTATAATGCTTAATAACTTTGGTTTGGGATTTTCCATTATAGTGTCAGCCGCCTTTGCCATGATGCCACTGAGTGTGTATCTTGAGTGGATCAGCTAAGGTGTTTAAAGAGCCAGGAACCGCAAATCAAATTGTACATCAGGATCATCCAAATCAGAATTCAATTTTATCATTTATGTTAAGTGCAAAAATTCCCGCAGGAACTCTTGAAGCAAAATGGAACGATTACAAAGGTCATGTGAAACTTGTGAATCCATCAAACAAGCGTCATCTGGAAGTGATCATTATTGGAACAGGTCTTGCCGGTGCTTCGGCAGCAGCTTCTCTCGGGGAATTGGGATATAAGGTGAAAGCATTTTGTTTCCAGGATTCTCCGCGCCGGGCCCACTCCATTGCGGCACAGGGTGGGATCAATGCAGCAAAAAATTACCAGAATGATGGAGACTCGGTTTTCCGTCTCTTTTATGATACTATCAAAGGCGGTGACTACAGGTCACGCGAAGCCAACGTACACAGGCTATCAGAAGTGAGTGCAAATATCATCGATCAGTGTGTGGCACAGGGAGTACCTTTTGCCCGTGAATATGGTGGACTGCTCAGTAACCGGTCGTTCGGCGGAACGCAGGTGCAAAGAACATTTTATGCTGCAGGGCAAACCGGTCAGCAGCTTTTGATCGGCGCTTACCAGGCCCTGGAACGCCAGGTTGCCTTAGGTAATGTGACCATGTATACGCGCCACGAAATGCTGGATGTGGTTATGATCGAGGGAAAGGCAAGAGGTATTATCGCCAGAAACCTGATCAGTGGCGAACTGGAAAGACATTTCGGTCACGCGGTTCTTCTTTGTAGCGGAGGATACGGAAACGTATTTTATTTAAGTACCAACGCGATGGGTTGCAATGTTACAGCAGCCTGGAAAGCTCATAAAAAAGGTGCATACTTCGGCAATCCCTGTTTCACTCAAATACACCCGACCTGTATTCCGGTAAGCGGTGACCATCAGTCCAAACTTACACTCATGTCCGAATCATTACGAAATGATGGAAGGATCTGGGTACCGAAAAAGCAGAATGATACCAGGAAACCAAATGAAATACCGGAAAATGAAAGAGACTATTATCTCGAAAGAAGATATCCTGCTTTCGGCAACCTGGTTCCCCGCGATGTTGCCAGCCGCGCCGCAAAAGAACGTTGTGATGCGGGTTATGGTGTAGGCAGCTCACGCCAGGCAGTTTATCTCGATTATGCAGACGCGATTGAGAGATATGGTAGAGGTGAGGCAAATAAAAAAAGCATGACTAACGTGGATGCTTCCACGATTACTATTATGGGCAAACAGGTCGTAAAAGAAAAATACGGTAACCTGTTTGATATGTATGAAAAGATCACTGGTGAAGATCCTTACACTTTCCCCATGCGGATCTATCCTGCTGTTCACTATACAATGGGCGGACTTTGGGTGGATTATGAACTGATGACAACCATTCCCGGATTGTATGCCCTGGGAGAGGCTAATTTTTCTGACCATGGTGCAAACCGCTTGGGTGCTTCTGCGCTTATGCAGGGACTGGCAGATGGTTATTTTGTAATCCCTTATACAATCGGAAATTACCTGGCTAATGAAATCCAGGTTAAGGCCATACCAACTGATCACCCTGCATTTGTTGAATCAGAAAAAGCCGTTGGCGACCGGATCAATACTCTCAAAAATATTAATGGTAAACAAACCGTTGAAAGTTTTCATAAGCGGTTAGGCAAGATCATGTGGGATAAATGCGGAATGGCAAGAAATGCAAAAGGACTTCAGGAAGCGATAACTGAAATTCAGCAGCTCAAAAAAGAATTCTGGTCAGATCTTAAAGTTCCCGGCGAAATAAAAGAAATGAATCCTGAACTGGATAAGGCAAACAGGGTTGCTGATTTTATTGAATTGGGAGAATTGATGTGTCGCGATGCACTTAACAGGAATGAAAGCTGTGGTGGTCATTTCAGGGAAGAAATGCAAACGGAGGAGGGTGAAGCCAAACGTGATGATGAAAATTTTTCCTATGTTTCAGCCTGGGAGTTTAAGGACGAAAGCAACTGGGAACTTCATAAGGAAGAACTGGTGTTTGATATTGCCAAGCCAAGTCAGCGTTCTTACAAATAGAAAGTTTGTTCAATAAGATTACAAATCCAAATAACACATTATACGCATGGAGCACTACACAATGAATCTCACATTGAAGGTCTGGAGGCAGAAGAATCAAAATGATAAAGGTGGTTTTGAAACCTACCAGGTAAGTGATGTTTCCTCGGAAATGTCTTTTCTTGAAATGTTTGACGTATTGAATGAGAAGCTTATTACAGAAGGAAAAGAGCCTATCGCTTTTGATCATGATTGTCGTGAAGGTATTTGCGGCACCTGCTCCATGTATATTAACGGGCGTCCACATGGTCCCTGGACGGCAAACACAACCTGCCAGCTGCATATGCGCGCATATAAAGATGGTGACACAATAACTGTTGAGCCATTCCGTGCCAATTCATTTCCGGTAATAAGGGATCTGATGGTTGACAGGAGTTCATTCGATCGCATCATTCAGGCCGGTGGATACATATCAGTGAATACTGGTAATGCGGTTGATGCAAACGCAATGCCTGTAGAAAAAGAAAATGCGGATGCGGCCTTTGCTGCAGCTGCCTGTATCGGTTGCGGTGCATGCGTTGCAGCTTGCAAGAACAGCTCTGCAATGTTGTTTTTGTCGGCGAAAGTTTCGCATCTTGCTCTGCTTCCGCAAGGTTCTCCTGAAAGAAAAACACGTGTCCTCAACATGGTTGCCCAGATGGATAAGGAAATGTTCGGCGGATGCACAAATACTAATGCCTGCGAAGCAGTTTGTCCAAAAGAAATTTCTGTAACAAACATTGCAAGGCTCAATTTAGAATATATGGCTGCGGGGCTAACTGCTAAAAAATAGTTCAACCATGAATCCATATACAGTTCCGGCAAATACCAGGATCGGCCATGTTCATCTTAAAGTTGCCGATTTGGAGATTGCACTCAATTTTTATCACACACTACTGGGATTTGAATTAATGCAACATTATGGAACCGAAGCTGCATTCGTTTCGGCAGGTGGCTATCATCATCATATTGGTTTGAACACCTGGTATAGCAAAAATGGTCCGCGGGCTGAAGAACGAAGCCCCGGCTTGTTCCATACTGCGATAGTTTATCCGACCCGAAAGGACCTTGCAAATATTCTTAAACGGCTGGCTGATGCGGAATATCCATTAACCGGCGCTTCTGATCACGGTGTGTCACAGGCTCTATATCTCGATGATCCTGATGGTAACGGCGTAGAACTATACTGGGACCGCCCACGGGAAGAATGGCCGCTGGACTCCGAAGGTAAACTCCATATGGTCACTGAAAAACTTGATCTGCAAGAGCTGATTGCTCTTGCTGACTGATCAGGTACCCGAAAAATTTCTAATATCAGGAAAGAAATGATATATTGTATACAACCCCAAACTGGTGCGCTATGCAAAAAATCATTTTGTTTTTCATCATTATATTGATGATTGCCTGCAACAATATTCCAGAAAACATGCAAAACCAATATCATTGGCCCGAAAATGCCCTTCCTCCGGTAGCCGCAAAGATCCCAAAAGAATTGCTGGCTCATAACGATAAAAGAATTGATGAATACTACTGGTTGAATGACCGCAAAAATCCTGAAGTTATAAAATATCTGGAAGCCGAAAACACATATACTGACACGATGCTGTCGGGAACAAAAGAATTCCAGGATAAGCTTTATACTGAAATGAAATCGCGTATTCAGGAAAAGGATGAATCTGTTCCTTTTTTTGAAAACGGTTATTGGTATTATAACCGCTTTGAAGAAGGCAAGCAGTATCCCGTGAAATGCAGGAAAAAGACAACACTACAGGCGCCGGAAGAGATCATGCTGGATCAGAATAAAATGGCTGAAGGATTTAAATATTTTTCAATAGGGGGCTATGTAGTTAGCGACAATAATAAGATCGTCGCCTATTCTGTTGATGTTGTAAGCCGGAGACTTTATGATCTTAAATTTAAGAACCTTGAAACAGGTTCGATATTTCCTGAAACGATACCAAATGTTGAAGGATCTGATTTTGCATGGGCCGCCGACAATAAAACATGTTTTTATGTTTTGCAGGATAGTGTTACCCTGCTTGGTTACCAGGTTTGGCGACATACCCTCGGTACTGATCCATCAACAGATGTATTAATGTATGAAGAAAAAGATAATCGTTTCAACCTGTCACTGACCAGATCCAAGTCCAGGAAATATCTTTTTTTAAACCCAAAGGTTAATGAATTTAGTTCTGAGTTTCTGCTCTTGCCCGCGAATTCTCCTGAAGCAAAATTTACAATCTTTCAGGCAAGGGCAGACCAGTTCCAATATGAGATCGAACATATCGGTGACAGGTTTTATGTGCTTACCGATTGGAATGCACCAAATTTCCGGCTGATGGTAACTCCGGAAAATCACACTACAAAAGAGAACTGGAAAGAGGTGATCCCACATAACAACTCCGTCTATTTGCACCAGATGGAGATCTTCAAAGATTTCATGGTAATTTCAGAAACGAAGAATGCCCTCAGTCAGTTGCACGTGATAAGTTTTAAAGATAAATCAGAACATTACATTGGGTTTGACGAAAAGGCATATACGGCATCGCTAAATATCAATCCGGAATTCAATACAGATACACTTCGACTTTCTTATATGTCGATGACCACACCGTTTTCAATATTCGACTATGACATGAATACGAAAAAACGGCAGCTGAAAAAACAAAATGCTGTACTCGGAAATTTCAAACAGGACAATTACGAATCAGACCGTTTATGGGCAACAAGCCGCGATGGAACAAAAATTCCCATTAGTATTGTTTATAAAAAAGGGCTGGTAAAAAATAGTAAAACGCCACTTCTTTTATATGCATACGGCTCATATGGGTATAGCACGTCGCCAGGTTTTTCATCTGCTAAATTAAGTTTGCTCGACAGGGGATTCGTATATGCTATTGCCCATATCCGCGGCGGTCTTGAACTTGGGCGACCCTGGTATGATCAGGGAAAGATGATGAATAAAAAAAATACGTTTTTTGATTTCATCGATTGCGCCGAATTCCTCATTAAAGAAAATTATACCAGTAAAGAACATCTATATGCCCAGGGTGGCAGCGCGGGCGGGCTTTTAATGGGTGCAATTGTAAATCTGCGTCCGGATCTCTGGCATGGCGTAATTGCTGAGGTTCCATTTGTTGATGTGATAACCACTATGTCTGACACAACCATACCGTTAACAACACTTGAATACAAAGAATGGGGGAATCCGGGCGACAGCGCGGAATACTTTTATATCAAATCATATTCACCTTATGACAATGTCGATAAAAAAGAATACCCGAATATGCTGGTAACTACCGGCCTCCATGATTCACAGGTGCAGTACTTCGAGCCTGCAAAATGGGTGGCTAAACTTCGCGCATTAAAGGCAGGAAATAATAAACTGCTCTTTAGAATCAATATGGATTACGGGCACGGCGGAGCTTCCGGAAGATTCGATTATCTAAAAGAAATAGCCAGGGAGTATGCGTTTCTATTCGCCTTGGAGGGGATTGCTGAATAGGGGCAATATTGTTTTATTCTTTCCATTGAAATAGCCCATGTAATACCGTATTTCCGAAATTAAGGGAGTCAAGACTTTCAATCATTGTTGCGGGTAGCACTTTCCTGGCAAAGTCATTTGAAATAATATTCGTATTATATTTTTTCAGAATTGTCAACAATTCTTTCTCAATGGGTTTGAGGCCCGGAGTATGTACAATTTCGATATCGGCGGCATCCGGAAATGCATAAACGAATGATTTTTTGTCCTTTTTGAACAAAGTTTCGCAAAATGCAGCTACCGGTGCGCATAGACTTATGCAGACTACGATGCCAGGCTGATCTGTATTATCATCTTTTACGGTTGACGGATAGCAAAGAAATTCAAGGTAGTTGGTCACTTCGCCGGTCTGGGTCTGCGTACACTCAAAGACATGATTGTTTATCATTTCTTTAATCAAAGCCCCAAAATGAGCCAGGATTGTCTGGTCGGCATTTTTGTCAACCGGCCAGTCAGGACGATACGGTTTCCACGCGAAAACATTTTCAAATTCTTGGTCAGAAAGCATAATACTATTTACCGCTATTGCTAAAGTAATATCCTCCACTAAAATATACGATCAGTATCACAGTTTCAAATTTTCTTATGCCAGAGCTAAATATCTAAAAATAACGTTAGCATTAGTTTCCGCATTATTTCGCGCACAATAATCTCTGGGTGCAAATCTATGAAATCCGTACCTTTGCCGGTCAAAATTCAGTAGTAGATGATCGCAGCGACTAATATCACACTTTCTTTCGGAAAAAGAGTATTGTTTGATGAAGTAAACCTTTCTTTCAATAAGGGTAATTGTTATGGTGTAATTGGAGCCAATGGGGCGGGGAAATCCACCTTCCTGAAGATCCTTTCAGGCGAAATCGAGCCAAATAAAGGCACAGTTGATATTACACCTGGCGAAAGACTGGCCACACTGAATCAAAATCAATTCGCGTTTGATGATTCTTCCGTTCTGAACAGTGTTTTGATGGGACATAAAAAGCTTTGGACCGTTATGCACGAGCGTGATGCCATTTACGCAAAAGCAGATTTTACGGAAGAAGATGGCATGCGCGCCGGTGAACTTGAAGGTGAATTTGGTGAGATGGGGGGATATACTGCCGAAAGTGATGCGGCGAGCCTGCTGAGTGAGCTTGGAGTAAAAGAAGAGCTGCATGCCCAGCTGATGAAAGATATTAACGGTGCAATGAAGGTGCGGGTGTTGCTGGCACAGGCATTATTCGGTAATCCGGATATTCTGATCCTGGATGAGCCGACAAATAACCTGGATGTAGTAACTATTTCCTGGCTGGAGAATTTCCTGGCAGATTATGAGAACATTGTTATCGTTGTATCACATGATCGTCACTTTCTTGACGCGGTTTGTACACATGTCGCCGATGTTGACCGTCAGAAAATAAAGATTTATACCGGGAACTATACCTTCTGGTACGAAAGCAGTCAACTTGCTGCACGTCAGGCGACCGATAAGAATAAGAAGACTGAAGAGAAAAAGAAGGATCTCATGGAGTTCATTGCCCGTTTCAGCGCCAATGCTTCTAAATCCAAGCAGGCTACATCACGTAAAAAAGCGCTGGACAAGCTGGTTTTTGAAGATATTACGCCTTCGAATAGAAAATATCCCGGAATTATCTTTAAACAACTCAGGGAAGTCGGAAA
>Ga0193752_1001808_pt1 | contig 17174 bp, 16 predicted proteins | sample H1c1metaG_FD_144924 | JGI IMG/M metagenome (GOLD analysis project Ga0193752, IMG submission 144924) | Soil microbial communities from a riparian zone of the East river system, Colorado, United States - H1c1 | ecosystem: Environmental > Terrestrial > Soil > Riparian zone | place: USA: East River... | reverse complement strand
GATCATCATAAACCTCGACCCACGCCTGCGTCTTCTCCTGCAAAAACCTCACGGCTTTCCCGCGTGTCTTGACCTCGAACGCATTCAGATCGAGAAATGTCTGCTCCCGGTTCAGCGCCTGATAATTAAGGACGCTGCTGTCCGCCGACCACATAACGCGGGCAATGAGCAGATCTTCCGGCTTATACATTGACGTGTCAACAAAACGAATGCTTGTGCTCGAACTGCGGCGTGCGGCCGTTCCTGTTACATCCGCGATACCGAGTTTTACGATCGGGTTCGGGTCACCGGCCTGCGGATAGCTTGTGTTTTCGACAACCTGATCGGTGACAACGTCATTCGGCAAAACGAACTTTGGCACCGGCGATTCGTCCGTGCGCAGAAACGCGATCTTTGTCGAATCGGGCGACCACCAATAGCCGCGCTTCTGTCCGCGGCCGTAGAGTTCTTCTTCGTAAACCCAGTCCAGATAGCCGTTAAATGTGTTCTCGTTTCCGTCGCGCGTCAACTGCTTTTCGCCTCCGCGCGTTGTATTGACGACAAACAAATTATTGCCTCGGACAAAGCTCACCCATTTCCCGTCCGGACTAAAATCTTCCTCAAGCTCTTCGTCTTTATTGTTGGTCAGCCGTTTCAGAACGCCGGTCGCGACCGTGTAATGCCATAGATCGTAGGCGTTGTTCAGAATGATCGCGGTCTCGTTCTTATTAAATTGCAAAGCAACGGAATTTGAAATTCGCTCGGCTTCCGCAGCGGCGACGCCGGCGACGGTCTGCAAGGCTGAAGCAAAACGCTCCGAATCGAAGAACGGTGTCGCCTCGCCTGTTTCGGCATTGACGCGGACCAACTTTCCCGACTGCATCTGTCTAAAAGACTTGCCATCCGCCGTCCAGATCAGCCGAACGGCCGTTCCACTAAATGGAATCCGCACAGCCGGATCGGGGCTGAAAATGTCATCGACGGTTAGCAGCTTTTCCTGTGCGGCAGCAACCGAAACTGACAATAGAAACGCGACGAGAACAACAGTGATCTTTCTCATATTGTTGGAAACAAACTGAATGCGAAATAAGCATATTCAACCTCCAATTTTGCTTCAAGTCCACATGCAGCACGACCGGATCAAACTATCTCACGAGTCTCCATCCAAACTCTTTAGCCAGCCCAGAAAGGAATCTTCGTAAACCAGCCAGCCGAACGGGCCGGGCTTTGTGCCTGCCGTTTCAAATGTTCCGTCTTCGCAAAGAGCTATCAGCTTTGTACGCGAAGGCGGCGGTACGATTATGCGTTCGCGCCGTAGTATGCGTTCTATTTCTGAAAGCCTGACCTTTGCTCTTTTCGCCTCATCATTCATTTGTTTTATGTATTTCATTGGGTTCTACCTCACATATTGCGTTTTCCTCACGTATCGCGTTTACCGAGTTTATTGCGTTTATTACCTTTATCTCCCGTTCCTCGCGTATTGACATGTTGTTTTTGGTCAGGCTCGATTAGTCTGATCATGGCCGGGCGGTATGTAAGCGGCGAACGGAAGTAAATCAATAGTTGTCGCCCAATATCGTCCGTCCGTTCTATTGTATGGAACGTTGATACTATTGTCAAGAGAGTGTTGCACGTATGAAACAAGAGATATTTACGAGAACAGACAAGCTGAAAGCAATGGCCATCGTCCATGTGTTTGAAACGGGAAAGCCGTTTGGCGACTATGACGCGTGCGTCGTGCTCGATGACGGAGCCGGTGTTTCGTACGGCATCAATCAGTTCACGCATCGCTCGGGATCGCTGCTTGCGGTCGTAGAAAAATATCTCGCATCGGATGCGGGCTTTGGCCGCGAATTGATCGTGAATCGTTTCCCAATACTGCGTCGGACGAATAAACAAGCGATCGCGGAATTGGCGGCGGACACGACATTCAAAAACGCTCTGAAAGCAGCGGCGAGCACTAAAGAAATGCGCGGGGCGCAGGAAGCGGTGGCGTTCGAGAGATACCTACGGCCGGCGATCGAAGAGTGCGAGCGGGTTGGGTTTGCAATGCCGTTGTCGCTGGCGGTCGTTTACGACTCGATCGTGCACGGTTCGTGGGAGCGTCTTCGTGATCGTACAGGGGTGGTCGGGAACGAGACCGACTGGATCCGCAAATACGTAACGACGCGCGACCGCTGGCTAAAGAGCGTTTCGCGATTAAAGAAGACAAGTTATCGCACGCAATTTTTCCTCGGCCAGATCGCGACATCGCGATGGCGGCTTGAGCTGCCGATGAACGTACACGGCGTGCGGCTGACGGAAAAGATGTTTCCGAAGGACCTCACATCGGCCATTCACAATATTCAACCACCCGCTACGGCAGATGGTACTGACAAGATCTCGCCGGTTGGGCCTGACCTTAAAACTACCGATCACCAACCTGCACACACGAACCAGCATGATCCATCCGACACAGGCTGCGACAAAGGCGTCGCGGCTCCCGCAGAACAGGCCCAACCGGCGGATGCGAATTGCCTGGACAAGATAGAAGAAACGGTGAACGAGATCGCCGCAAGGGTCGATCAAGCTGACCGCATCGTCACGACGACGGCGACACGAACGGCGCGTGCACAGACGCTGTGGACGACGATCGCGGCCGCATTCTGGCAGATCGTTTGGGCTGTCGGCGGATTCTTCGCCGGTGTACCGCGAGAGGTTTGGCTCGTCGTCGCCGTCATCGCGGCATTGCTGATGCTGATCTATTTGTACCGCGTTTGGAGTTCCCGCTTTAGCGGGCAAATTCCGCCGCATAACCATTAACCCAAATGCCGGCTAAAGCCGGGACTCAAAACTATATGCACGATTACAAAAATATTTTCCTAGCCTGGGTGAGCACGACGACTTCCCTGTTCGCCGCCATCGAGATGAAAACGCTGATGACGATCATCTCCGCGGTGGTTCTGCCGGTGATCTTTTTCACGATCGGCAAAACGATAGATGTCGCGGTGCAGCTGTATTTCAAGCGGCGAGAACGAAGCGATAATAACCGCGAAATACACGAAAAACGCTAAACAGATCGGAAAATATTCGCGTCTTTTCGCGTATTTCGCGGGCAAAAAAAGAGTACCAATTGCGAATCAATTTAGGAATTCTGTTCAGGACTTCTGTGCTTTCTGTGGTTCAAAAAAAACAAAGAGGAAACCACGGAAAGCACGAAAGACACGGAACAATACAGAAAAAGACGTTCGCGAATTTCGCGGTTGAAAAAAATTATGAATACAAAAACAAAAATTGTTATCGGAGCAGCGGCGGTTTTGCTCATCTGCATCGCGGTGGCGTCGATGGTTTCGAATGCGAAAGTGCGGTCATTGGAGCGCGCGGTCGAGGCGGCGAAGCAGCAGGCTAAGGCGAATGAAGAGGCGACCGTCGCGGCGGAGATCAGGGCGGCGGAGTATATGCAGAAGATGGAATATCTGGACGCGCGGATCGCGGAGATCGGCACGTTGGCGAGGAAACAAGATGAAGAACTGGAAAAGATCGGTGGTGATATTGGCAATGCTCGCCGCGATGTCGAGCGGGCACGCAGCGTTCGCGCAATCGGAACAAATACGGACGAACTCTGCGGAAAGCTCGGCGAGCTTGGGTATCCGTGCTGAGAGAGGCGTAGCCTCCAAGAGTTTGGTTGGGCGCACTTCGGAAGGGCAAAGCCCTTCCGCTCATCATGGAGGCAAGCCGCAGGTGGATGAACTGGTTTCGGCGTGCAACGCGGCGGTTGAGGAGTTGAGGGCGTCGCGACGGTTGATCGAACTGCTTGATCGGGAAAATGCGATGCTGCTCGAGCGGCTCGATACGGAAAAGCAGACAAGCGCGTTGCTCGTCGAACTGAACGAAACGCGAAAGGCAGAGAGCGATGCGTTGCGTAATGTCGTCGCGGCAAAGAACGAAACGCTTTTCGCCAAAGACGCAGTCATCGCCGGGCAGGACAAACTGATCGAAACGCTCCGGGCTAAGAAGTCTTCGCCCTGGAAACGGTTCGGTGATGTACTGATAGGCGTAGCGGCGGGAGCGATTCTGCGGTAGTCAGTTGTCAGTTGTCAGAATTAAGAGAAGAGTTTAACCGCGAAACACGCGAAATACACGAAATAAAGATCAGGAAAAAACTTTCGCGTCTTTTCGCGTGATTCGCGGGCAAAAACAGTCTTAACCACGAAACATACGAAACAAATCCAGGAAAAACTTTCGCGTCTTTTCGCGTTTTTTCGCGGGCAAAAACAGACTTAACCACGAAGCACACGAAAGGCACGAACAAAAACGATAAGCAGTCAGCAGTCGGCGGTCAGCTTTCGGCAAAAAAACTTTCGCGTCTTTTCGCGTGATTCGCGGGCAAAAGATCTTTAACCACGAAACACACGAAAAGGCACGAAACAGGAGCAAGAGGTTGGCTGACGGCTGATCGCTGACTGCTATTTGCCCAATTGAAAATAGATGAATGAACATAAAACTGGGCGTGAATTTGGGCCGGGCGAGGTCGAGGCGGCGCGGGAGAGTTTCTTTAGGAATGGGCCATGGCGGTGTTGGCTGGTGGTGCGGGAGATGCGTGCGGCGGGTTTTAGGCGGTTCAGGATGAAGGACCTGACCGAGCGGAAAGGTTTTGACGGGTTGATCAAGATTCACGGCTGGATGGACGAATGGCACACGCTGCACCCGACGCCGGAGCCGGAAATATATACCGACGCAGACCCTGGCGACGAGATCGGATTGCTAGAAAATGCGGACCGTGGGGATTTTCGTTCGTGGCTGGACGGCGAGGGCGGGCGGTGGAATTGGGATTGGCCGTTTCAACGGCCGATCTATCACGAACTGGACAAAATAACGCACGGCGACAGCCGTCGTTTGATGGTGTTTATGCCGCCGCGTCACGGCAAATCGGAACTGGTCACTATTCGCTATACGGCGTGGCGGCTGTTGTGCGAACCTCGGCTGCGCATCGTTATCGGCAGTTATAACCAGCGGCTGGCAAACCGTTTCTCGCGGCGCATCAGGTCGATCTATCTCGACCGTCTGGCGGCGATATCGCGGGACGAAGAAACGGACGATGCCGCGCTCGTGCTGGCCAGAACCGACGAATGGGAAACGGCCGCCGGCGGCGGCGTAAAGGCGGTCGGTGCCGGAGCAGGCATCACCGGCTTTGGCGCCGACCTGATAATAATCGACGACCCGATAAAGAGCCGTGCCGACGCCGAAAGCAAGAACAACCGCGAACGCGTGGAAGAATGGTTTCACGACGACCTGATGACACGCCTCGAACCGAACGGCTCGGTCATCCTGATCCAGACACGCTGGCACAAAGACGATCTGGCCGGGCGATTGCTGCTGCGGCAGCCGCAGCAAGTCCAGAGTCCAGAGTCTAAAGTCCAAAGTCGGCAGAGCCAAATCCATGGTCCAGTGTCCGAGGTCCAAAGTCGCGCCGATCACGAATCTTCGACCTTGGACATTGGACTCAAGACTTTGGACTCAGCACCGACCTTGGACATTGGACTCAGGACTTTGGACTCGCCCTTGGCATGGTCCGTGATAAAGCTGCCGGCATTGGCGGTGGGATGTTCCGGGTCCCCGACGGGGACAGATATAATAGCCCAGGGTAAGGCCTTGGGCCGCGACCCTGGGAATGTCGGCATAAACCGTCGCGACCCTGACAGGGTCGAACAAACGACGTGCGATGTTGCTCCCCGTCAGGGAGCGAAAATCGACGGACACGTTCCTGGGGTTACACTCGCTCCGCTCATTCACCCCAGGCTATTATGTTCGTCGCCTTCAGCGACAAGAGATCCGCAATTGGTGGATGAGATCGGGCGGCGGCCGGGTGAGGCGTTGTGCGAAGAGCGGTTTAGCCGGGCGGAGCTGCTGCGGAAAAAGACCGAGATGGGTTCGTATTCGTTTGCGGCATTGTACCAGCAAGATCCGGTTCCGGCCGAGGGCGGTTTGTTCAAGCGCGAATGGTTTGCACGCATTGTCGATCGGCCGCCCGAACGCCTTCGCTGGTTTCGCGGTTACGACCTCGCCGTCTCGACCAAAACGTCCGCCGATTACACGGCCAGCTTTCGCTGTGCGCTCGATGCAAAAACGGGCGACCTGTATATCGCCGACGGCTTTCGCGGCCGCATCGAATTTCCCGATCAGCGTAAATACATAACGGGCCGCATCCGCGAAGAGCGTGACACCGAACACGGCATCGAAGAAGCTCTGCACGGGCAGGCATTCGTTCAGGAACTGTGGCGTGAAGAAAAATTAAGTGCCGCCGCATTTCGCGGCATCCGCGCCAAGGGCGATAAATATACACGTGCCCTGTCATGGGCCAACCGTGCCGAAGCCGGCAAGATCGTCCTCGTCCGCGGCCCGTGGATCGACGCCTTTCTAGACGAGATCGCCCATTTCCCAAGCTCCGCCCACGACGACCAGATCGACGCCGTCAGCTTGGCCGTGCAAATGATCGAGACGAGGAAAAGAACGATGTATGTGTTTTGAAACGAATTTGGTGTTTGCCCAGTTGGATGGAAAAAGATTGTACTTTAAGGCGAATTTGGATATTCTTATCGGTGATATTCGCGATTCGCGAATTGCGAATGCCCAACACTGTCATGAATTTAAAGCCTCAAGATGTAGTAGTTCTATTAAAGCTGTGCATAGAAGCCCGGAAGGAACGCCCGCCGTACTCAAAGATCGCGGCCGAACTTCGGATGAGCGTATCGGAAGTGCACGGATCAATCAAACGGCTGCAAAAAGCGCGTTTGCTGCACGGACCGGAATTAGGCGAGCTCCCGATCAATAGAGCGGCCGTGGAGTTCATAATCCATGGCGTAAAATATGCATTCCCCGCGGAGCGAGGCGAGATCACGCGAGGGATTCCGACATCTTACGCCGCCGAACCGCTGAACCGATTGATCTCGGCGGGGGATGAACCGGTTCCAGTGTGGCCGGATAAGGAGGGCACGATCCGAGGAGTTTCGCTGAAACCAATGTACAAAACAGTGCCACAGGCAGCGAAGCAGGACCCGCGCCTTTACGAAGCACTTGCGCTGCTCGACGCCGTGCGCGAAGGACGGGCACGCGAACGGAAACTTGCCGAAGAGGAATTGCTAAAACGAATCAAGGGAACGAATGGCTAATCAGAATCTTGAAATGCTAAGAGCCGCCGTAAGGCGCCTGAAAGACCTTTCCAATGAAATGGTCTTTGTGGGCGGGTGCACAACTGAATTGCTTATTACTGACGTAGCCGCCGACCAGATCAGGCCGACAGATGACGTGGACGCTATCGTTGAAGCGACGTCCTATGTTCAATATATGAAGCTTGCCGATCGATTGAAAGAGGTTGGTTTCAAGCAGGACACCCGCGAAGACGCTCCTCTTTGCCGTTGGGTTAACGAAGAAACAGTTCTGGATGTGATGCCGTTGGACGAAAAAATTCTTGGATTCGCTAACAGGTGGTACAAGGACGCGATAACCCAATCCGTTCTTAAGGAGATCATGCCGGGTATCCATATAAAGGTAATTTCACCACCCTTTTTCTGCGTAACGAAGCTCGAGGCATTTGCCAACAGAGGAAACTCGGATTTCTACGCCAGCCACGACTTGGAGGATCTGGTAGCGGTCATCGATGGACGGCGTGAGATCGTGGATGAGATTCGTTCGGTCGGAAACGAGGTCCGTTTATTCATCGTCGCCGAGGTTGGCAAACTTTTGCGTTCCACCGGATTTATCGACGCTTTACCGGGGCATCTCCCGGGAGATGCGGCAAGCCAAGCGCGACTTCCCGATCTGATCAGCCGACTTAAAGAAATTTCGGAACTGTCTTAGTGAGCATCCCGACGACGACCAGATCGACGCCGTTAGCTTGGCCGTGCAGATGATCGAAACAAGGAAGAGAACGATGTATGTGTTTTGAGAAATGCCGGCAACTTTACCGGCAATTATACCGGCAAAATAAATACTTTACTTAGCTGTTAATAACTTGTATTGTCAATTATATTGAGATTATCTCAATTTTATACCGGCAACCATATCGGCAAAATTGCTGGGACCGATACAGCTTAAATACATGGCCGACAGATTACACTTTTACAGCGATATCACCCAATTCGAACCTTTGATGCCCGATCAGACCGGCGAATTGGAAGATATCGCCTACTCACTTACTCAACGCTCTGCCAGCCTGGCAAACGAATTGCCGCAGGCAACACTGCAAGGCGTAAAAGAACTGCTGCGCATCACAAATAGCTATTACAGCAACCTGATCGAGGGAAATAACACGCACCCGATCGATGTGGAGCGTGCGATGAGAGAGGATTACTCAAAAGAACCGGCCAAGCGGGACCGTCAAACGGAAAGCATCATTCATATAGGCGTCCAAAAAATGTTGGAGGACCGAATCAATGCCGACCCGGAAACGGACGTTACAAATGTTGAATTTCTACGCTGGATACACCGCAAGTTTTACGAACAGATGCCGGAAAGTTTACGGTGGGTTCAGGACGACAAGGAAAAACGCGAATGGGTCGAAGCCGGAGAATTCCGAACACGTCAGGTGGCTGTCGGCAAACATCTGCCGCCGGTCGAGTCATCCATTCACGCATTCTTAACGCGTTTTTCCGAGGGTTACGATCCATCGAACTTACATGGTATGAAGAAGTTTGTCGCTCTCGCCGCCGCTCATCATCGGCTGATGTGGATCCACCCGTTTTTGGATGGTAATGGCCGCGTGGCCCGACTTTTCACGGATGCTTTTTTTCAACGGATCACTCTATCCGGATACGGGCTGTGGAATGTGAGCCGAGGACTCGCCCGGCGAAACGCCGATTATAAACGGTTTCTCGATGGGGCCGATCTGCACCGCGAGGGAGATCTGGACGGCCGGGGAAATTTATCTAACAGAACGCTCACTGATTTTTGCAGGTTCTTTCTGGAAATATGTCTCGACCAGGCAGAGTATATGGGGAGCGTTCTGAGCTTGAACGATCTTTTGCCGCGAATCGAGAATTACGTCTCACGACGTGCCGAGGGAGCGATCCTCGATGAAAAAGGCCGCAAGGCGGCGGCGCTGCACCCGCGTGCCGGATCAATTCTTCGCGAAGCGGCAATTCGCGGGGAGCTGTCACGCTCGATGATCGTTGAACTCGTAGAAATGAGCGAGCGAACGTCGCGAAATGTCCTGAAAGCTCTTCTCGACGAAGGGCTGCTGGTCGCATCTACCGATTGGCACCGCAGCACCGTAAGGCTCGGCTTTCCTCCTCACGCAGCCGAATATTGGTTTCCAAACCTCTTTCCGTCTTCGCCGTCAGACTGACGGAATGCCCAAGCTCCCCTGAGGAGGGGTGGCACCGTTGCGGTGACGGGGTGGTGGGAGACTCCGCCCACGACGACCAGATCGACGCCATCAGCCTAGCCGTTCAGATGATCGAGACAAGAAAGAGAACGATGTATGTGTTTTGATTCACGCGAAATGAGGCAGACACTTAGAAAATTTTGGAGACCAGAACGTATGATCCCAAGTCTCCAAAATAATAAAGTTTTACAAAAGCGGGAATGCTAAGCTGGCAAGACGAGGTGCTACAGCTAAGACGACATCACCAACCTTTTTCCAAAAGCTAGTCGTTCTCTGTCCTGCATTACTTTGACTTTGCCAAATTCGAATGGCTTCATCAATGATGCTTCGCAATGTGCTGCCAGTTTCGGGCATTTGGGCGAGATTTAGTTTCTCGAGGATCGCTTGCTGGGCAGACGGAGCGTCTTTTTTACCACCCGTTGATATTAAATCTGAAATTTCTTTAGCTTGACTTAAGAGAAGTTGGTTAGTCACACCGTACGCAGAGAGACTAACCTGTGTAATTGAAGTTTCCCTGCCACCTTCTCGATTTACTAAGGAAATTGTCACGGGAATTTCCAAACTGGGAGTGGCTTTTAGTTTAGAGGCAAGTTGCGTAAGTAAGTTCAAAACTTCAGTCGAGCATGTAGCAGTATATTTGCGTTCCTCATTCTGAACCGGTTTCGGAGGCGGGCAATTATCAATCCTTGCCCCTGTCGCATTCAGAATTATAGTATGAGTTGGCAAAGCCCGATTTAACTTGTAAGTCAAAGTCAAAACTTTGTCTTTATCAAAACTAATCGCTAAAGGTTCCGTAAGTCGAACTTCGTTGTTTACGGTTATGTAGTAAAGCTTTTCGCTTCCCAGAATCTGGTTCCTAGTTCCCCGTCCTGTAAAACGAAATGGAATCGCTTTCTGCTGTACACCAGCTAAATTTAGTTTGAACGACCAAGAAGAATTGCTCCTCTTGATTACCTCAATTTTTTCCGCTGCAATACTGTCGGCAACGAGTTCGAGAGACTGACCGGGAACAGTGGTTTCAACGTCGATTGTGTACGATTCGCCTTCGATCGAAGGTAGCGAAGAGAGTGTTCGATCGCTCGAGGCTGAAATTGCGTAATGATCGACGAAGTCGACAGGTTTCCAAGGCCTCATCTCGCTAACTTGTTGGTTTTTTCGATTTGTGACGGTAATTAGGTATTCATCACCCGCAACGATCCGTCTATTCTGCGGTATTTTCAGGGGCACGTGTTTGGTCGAGTCGTCAATTAGAACTTTCTCAGCACTCCCAAAGAGCGTGCTAACTTTACCCTGTCTAGTATTAGACGTTGTACTTCCTACCAATTGTGTAATCGTAAGGTCGACAAACATGGGTTCGGTCGCATTTACCGGAATTGCAAGATATTTTGTTTCTAGTGCTCCCGATTCCATTTCGGCCTGCCAAACCGGGTCAGAGATAGTGATCTTAGGTATTTGTATATTTCTAACGATTGCGAATCTCGGAGATTCATATTCCGAATTGATAACCGTGCTGTCCTCAGCCATCAGCTTGTATGAGCCAAGTATGGAGAACGAAAATTCACTCCATTTAGTGGGCAGTCTGAAATCATCAGGATGCGGGACATCATTTATTTCAACCCGATATTGCGGCTTGCTCGTGAATTTAGTTGCAGCAACCACACGGACAATTTTATCCACACCTGCCGACTTCATATCGCCAATCACAAATTCCGTGCGCAGTATGCCTTTGTTGAGTTTTGAGGCAGCATTTTTAACGTCAAGTTCACTTCGAGAAAATTGCGATCCTGACTTAGTTGATAGGACACGCTGTCGATCGGTGAATAAGGATCGATACGGTCTTGTGCAATTGCTGATCTGCCCGCCCCTAGAAACAAAACGAAAAACGCAACGGCGCTTAGAAAGACATTCACTACATGAATCTTCTTCATTTTCGGGAGTCCATCCTGTTTGTTTTTTTTTTTGGTAAACCATCATCAGGCCGAATAAAATCCGATTACTTCTTGTTAAGCCGAATTTGGTCGATCTGAGTGAATGTTGCGGATTCTATTATTCTATTTCGAAAATTACAAGAAGGCTTTCAGATTATTTTTGTTTTAGGAAAGAAAAAGAAGTTCTAGACGAGATCGCCCATTTCCCAAACGCCACCCACGACGACCAGATCGACGCCGTCAGTTTGGCTGTGCAGATGATCGAAACGAGGAAGAGAACGATGTGTTTTGAGAAAAGGGCGTCCGCTAGGTTGTATCGGCCGATAATGAAGAGTACGTGTTTCGCGAGATGTCTATAACAGGCCGGACTTATAGCTTTAGCGATATTTCTCTAAAGAATCCATTCGGCATTCTCGGCGATCCGCGCCATATCTTTTTTATCATTGGAGTCAAACCCACGAGCTAAAATAACATCACGCGCAAACCATTGAGTAGAAAGTTCCGAATCTTTTTGAAGTTTTCGCAGTTCAACTAGCTGATCGTGTTCCGGGATGAAATCAAACACTTCTGCGACGAGTAATTCGTTACATCCAAAGTGGGGCGAAAACCTTATTCCTTCAACATGTCTTCGAATGTGCTGATATCGGATATACCTAAACAAGCCGGCGGAAAGTATTTTTGATTCAATCAACTCCTCGTAAAACTCCCTCCACGGCGACATTTCTCGATCTTTCCCTGAAACATACCATTCGAGGAATTTAGAAAGTGATGTGAGTGGCACTCTGATGCGCAAATCATCTCTACTACTATTATCAATCGGCAATTTATCGTCTTCCGTAACTGACAGCTCGTCAAGAAGTTGCTGCGCCATTGGAAAACGTTTAAGTACTCCGCCCACCGGCTGAAATTGATCTATCCGGTTCCCTTTAACTAATAAATACTTACCGTCTATGAATATCCTTACAAGGGCAGAAATGGAAACTCGAATAGATTCCGATGCCTCCATCCCATTTGGCACCTCAACCTCGAAACCCGATGCTGCGGGTGCCTCAATTTTAATACAGGGTATGGACGCCTTTCTCAGGGCCGCAGAGTTGTCAACAACAAACTTTGACGCAGCATAATAGCCGTTTTGGTAAAGGGCGTTTTTTTCTTCTTTCGTAAGGCTGAACTTAATCGACGAAATCCCGGCATCATCGATTGGAATGAAATTTGTATGCTTTTGCCGGCCCTCATCATTTTTATCGCGAGCTTCCATCATGGTGTTCGTCATTGACATTAAAAAGCCATACACCGAACTAGGTTTTTGCGGGACGGGTTTGGACTCGGGTACAATCTTGAAGCCTAATGTATTACTCGGGTCATTGAATGTGAAGAGCGGATAGTTACTCAAAACTCCACCATCAATTACTGTCTTTTCTCCAAACTGTACCGGCGAAAAAAAGAATGGGATACTTGCCGACATCCGAACCGCCTCAGCAACCTTAAGATTAGGATGAGTATTTTTTTCAAAAACTATAAGCTCTCTGTTAGTAATGTCTGAGGCAACGATTTTTAGATCGATGGCTCCCAAATCACTAAAAAAATATACGCCCCTCTTTGCAAGATGGTAATGAATCCAATTGAAGAGTTTTTCGCCCTTGTAGAGGCCTCGATTTCTTGGCAGTCGGAGGTATTTAAATTTAAATGGGTCTAGTAAAGTAGAAAAATCGGTGTCATCAAGAATTTTCCGCATCTCACGCGCAGAATAACCTGCGGAGTAAAGTGCCGCTACTATTGATCCCGCTGACGTCCCGCTTACTGCATTAAACTTGATACCGAGTTCTTCTATCTTGTCTAAGGCACCCACGAGGGCAATGCCTTTGACACCACCGCCCTGAAATACGGCATTATTGAACATTTGAATAGAATTTTCCGGTTCTGTTTGAATGAATATGACAAGAAAGATGCCTTAAATAGTCACGTTCGATTGTCGCAAACCTCCAGAGTACCAAGTCTATTTCAGAAACATCATCTCCCACTTCTAAAGCGATTTCACTGCACATTGTATTTACATCAGTATAATTATATAAATCAGCAATGCGCTTAAGATGCCGATCAGGCTTCGCTATGGAAAGTCCAAGATTCTTCGCTAAATGCGCGGAAGTTGCCGGCCCAAGGTAGGGGAACTGCTGAAAAAAATTAACGTCGCCACGGCCCACTGCATCTTCTACAATGTTAAATCCCTCTTCGTTTACACGACAAGCGATATCTATTATCGCGTTAATCTTCCCTTCGTGACCAAAGGTTTTCATTGCGTTTCGTCTACAACGCAGCTTTTCTGCGGCAATCTCAGAAGCGGAGGTCCAGTATAAAAATGCTTTTGATATTTTCGGGAAAACAGCCCTAACTACACGCTCACTCATTCCGGAAGAGAGGACCACCCAAGAGGCTTCCTTCAAGAACTCAGTCTCAGTCACAGTACGGTTTTGACGATCCAATTGCCAGAGTATTTCATGTTCATATCCCTCGGAAAGAACGTGTTGTTTTGCCAATAAGTATTTGTCACAAAGAATTGCTAATTTGTTTTGCATGAGAATAGTTAGACTAGTTTAAGATCTCATTCCATTGTTCGAGTGAATTTGTGAAATCCGCACTAACCATCTTTCTACCTAATCGTCCAAGAGCATTTGCTACGAGTCGACGATCTGAACTTTCTGGTACTCCCAGATAATCGTCGACATGGATGGTTTGTCCCGTATTATCTTTAATATTATTCATGACGACCTTCGGCGCTTCTGAAAAGAAATGTTGGAGCATCTTTTTTGTCGTCACTTTACCTTCATATTTCTTAAAAATCTCAATGGCAATAGATTCCAGATGATAGCTTTTGAGCCTTTGCTTGTCCGGCAGTTCTGAATTCATACCCTTGGCGATCTTAATCATAGGTACTAACTTCCCATTCATTCTCTCATTTACTTTTGTCAGCTTTTCAGCAAATTTTTGAGGGTTGACGTTTGTCCAAGCATCGCCACTGCTGTTAGACATTTTCACGCTTCCTTCACACTTTATGGTCGGAATAAGCTGAATATTAACATCACGAAAAGAAACGGTCACAGCCAAATCACCTTCGCGGATATCTGAATTGGGAAATCTTTCGCGCAACCTTTCGGCAAAGTAGTGCTTGGCCTCATTCGGCGGGGCCTCAGCGAGCTCACAATTATTGATAATCACCAAAGAATCGACATCGCTAAGCCCGTCAACGTAGGTATGTTTAGAGATCGACCCTCCAAACCTTAACTCAATAGATCCCTCTATCTCCTTTTCCAAAGCCGCTTTAATAGATTCGAGGTGGCCGCCAATATTTGGACGACGCTCATTATAATCCTTCAGAATTTCACCAATTAGGGTCGAGACTTCGCTATCTAGCCTTACTCTCGCGGTGCTTTCCTCTGCATCCCGTAATCTTTCAATCGCGGTTTTTGCATCAGAGTCACTAAAATATTTGGAACCTCCTCCGCTCATCCGGCTCCTCCTATACGAGTATTTAAACTTTCCATCGACGAGCGATAGAACTCGACATTATGACTGAAAGAATCAAAACTGTTTTCCCTCAAAAAGTCCGCCATTTCGCCCCCTAATTTCAGAAGATATTCATAATTCGATTGAATACCTTTCGAATAAAAGTCTGACAGACTTTCTTCGATTCCCTGTTCTAAAACGAACATGTTATCGCGGTAACACGCGACACCGTTCCGATATCCATAGCGAAGCCAACTCAGACCGTCAAAAATCTCTGCACCCGCCAAGAAATAAAGCACTGTACCAATTGGATCCAGACTTCCAAAAACGTGAATTGGTATTTGAATCGATCTGTTATCCATGGAACGTCGAATTAACGCAATATTTTCTAGACGTTGCATAAGTGAAGACCCTAATTCTTTCTCGGTAAAGCCGAGAATGCTGAAGTCCGATGTCTGTTCTAACACTCCTATTACACCCGCAACGTCAATAGGATCATATTTACTCTCCGATTTTAGCAGGATAGTTCGCATCTGATGGCTAAATGGAGTAAAAAAATCTCTTGCGTGTTGAATTTGCTCCTGGAGCGAATGTCGTTCCTCATCACCCTTGTCAAAACTCACGAAAACAGCAGGTATTTCCTCGGGCCAATTTTCATAAATCTCTTTTAATCGTTCTTCACCCCATTCCTCATGTTTTACAGGCCCTTGGTTAATTGCAGACTCATCGTGCATTTCGGATATTTCGTAGCCCCCACTATCGACAAAAGTTAAGTCGGCTTTTGCATAGTCGGGCATAGGTATATATCCTTGGGCGATATCATAAGCACTAATCAATACAGATGTTGTAAGGAAGCTCTGCGCTACTTCAAAATAGTTTGATATTTCAGATTGCTCTCTTCTTATCGCAAATCCCTTGCTTGAGAAGGATGGAACTAATAGTGGCGTAGAAAGTCTCAAGCCAGAGGGGTGGACTATTTCAGATGAACGAGCCAATCTGCTATTTGCCATAATAAAGCTCTCGATCGCGACATGATAAACATTTTCCACAAGGCGGCTTCGTTCCCAATTCGCAACTGTAGGTCGAGTCTAGTGGAACATCAAAATCCGCCAGGAGATCAAAAATATTTTTCTTTGAAAAAGTAATGAACGGAGCCTCTACAGTCACCCTGCCGTCGGTGTATAAGTCGACAAGGCTCTGGACTTTTTTTAGAAATAACGGCGAGCAGTCCGCATAGTGAGTTCCGCCGTGAATTCCTAATGAGATAACGCCAGAAACGAATGGGCTAAACATAAGCCCGGTAAAAACCAGAAATGCATTTCTCCCATTGATCAAACCGTCCCCGAAACGGCTTTTTGAATTAACTTCGATCTTCTGTAATTCAACATTGTAAAATTCGCTAACCTTTGCTGCGGACACCGACTCATGCTTCGCGGCGGTTTGGCCGTAGTCAATAAAAATAGATTTAACTAGGTTGTTAGGGTCGCGCCTGTAGTACGCGAGACAACAGGTCGAATCGATGCCGCCGCTAGAGAGCACCAAGACATTGGAATGTTGGTCTCTAACTCTTTTCATGTGCGAGATGATAGCAATGTAACCAACATTGATATCGGTTAAACTCAGACGAAATCGAAATCGGTCATAGTGTGACTATAAGGTTAAATTGACACCTATCATAATTAGAAGTCGCAACAACCGCAAGCTAACGGAAATAGAATGTTTTAGGAAGGATGAGGTAAACACAAATGACTAATGATTCCCTATCAACAAGTGATTACACGCTAACAACGAAGGACTTCCTTAGAAAACAAGCATGGGATTATTTTCAAACTCATGCATCTCAGCGTCTTACGACGTTTAACTTTTACATAGTAACTTCCGGTGTTATCACTGCCGCAATGGTGGGGACGTTTCAAAAGGAATTTCGATTTCCCTTAATCGGTGTTGGCCTTGGACTTTTATTAATCTTCTTTTCTTTTGTGTTCTGGAAATTGGACAACAGAAATCGTTCACTAATCAAAAATGCTGAAAAAGCGTTACGGTGGTTCGAGAGGGAAGCATCTCCCGATGGTCTTGTCATTGATCCAATGATAAGGATTTTCACAATTGAAGAAAACGAAATCACGGAGAATCAAGAATTGGCATTTAAGGACCGGTTTTTTAGCTACTCCAAGTGCTTTCGGTTTGTTTTTGGAGCGTTTTCAGCTGTCGGTAGTATAGGTGTTGCAATTTCAATCTTTCAAAAAATATTTTGGTAGAAAATTCAGATTACGAGTCAGTGACCAAGGAAAAAGGTTTGCGTTACGGCGAACAGTTCTTTGCCGTAGGTGTTGGCACAATATTTAAAATGACGTTATTCGGCGCGGCCTTCGCCGAGTCTTAGTCCGTAAAGAGTAGTCAGCGAT
>Ga0193752_1001807_pt1 | contig 17175 bp, 17 predicted proteins | sample H1c1metaG_FD_144924 | JGI IMG/M metagenome (GOLD analysis project Ga0193752, IMG submission 144924) | Soil microbial communities from a riparian zone of the East river system, Colorado, United States - H1c1 | ecosystem: Environmental > Terrestrial > Soil > Riparian zone | place: USA: East River... | reverse complement strand
CAGCCCCTGGTGCCCGCGACCGGCCCCCGAGCGGTCCGGCACACGCATGGCGTGCCCGGCGCCGCGGGGGGTTCGGCCCAGCACCAGAAGCTCGGCGTGAAGCAAATCGTACCTGGCGGATGAGCAGGAACCTGTACTTGAGCCAGCGCCACGGTCGCAGTCCCGGCGCACGCCAGAACGGTCGATACCAGCAACAGGCGAACTCGACGGCCGGTCATGCCTTCCTCATCGCAATGCCACAACCTCGGACAAAAACTTGCATCCTACGTGCATATGCAACTTTGAACCTTCCATGCAGCCGGTGCAACGACCATGTTGACTTCATCGGAGACCACTCATGACATCTGTCGGCACCTCGTCTCCCAATGTCGATCCGCGCTCCTGGCTCTACCCGACACCACGGGGACTTTATTGCGTCCCGGGCGATTTCTATGTCGATCCGATGGTGGCTGTACCGCGCGCATTGATCACGCATGGTCATGGCGACCACGCCCGGCCCGGCCATCGTGCCGCGCTGGCCACTCCCGAGACCCTGGCCATCATGCGCAGCCGCTTCGCCGACATGGCCGACACGAGCCAACAGGGCCTGTCCTACGGCGAGAAGGCACAGCTCGGCGAAGTCGATATCCGTCTGGTACCGGCCGGTCATATCCTCGGCTCCGCCCAGGCCGTCCTTGAATACCGTGGCCAACGCATCGTCGTTTCGGGTGATTACAAGCGGCGCCACGACGATACCTGTCCGCCTTTCGAGCCGGTGCCGTGCGATGTCTTCATCACCGAAGCAACCTTCGCCCTGCCGGTCTTCCATCACCCCTCGGACGCGGGCGAGATCGGCAAGCTGCTGCGCTCCGTCGCCACCTTCCCCGAACGCACCCATCTGGTGGGAGTTTACGCGCTGGGCAAATGCCAGCGTGTCATTCGACTGCTGCGTGCGGCGGGCTATGAGCAGCGGATCTGGCTGCATGGCTCTCTGATTGCGTTATGCGACCTTTACCGCGCTCATGGCATCGACCTCGGGGATATCGCGCCGGTGTCGGAAGCGATCCTCGAAACGTTCAAGGGCCAGATCGTGCTTTGCCCTCCCGCGGCGCTGGCCGACCGCTGGTCGCGCCGCTTCGCCGATCCGCTGCCGGCACTGTGCTCGGGCTGGATGGGAGTACGTGCCCGGGCCCGCCAGCGCGGCGCCGAGCTGCCGCTGGTGATTTCCGACCATGCCGACTGGAGCGAGCTGACGCAGACCCTGAAGGACGTCGGCGCGCCCAAAGTCTGGGTGACGCACGGCCGCGAGGAGGCGCTCGTGCACTATGCCCGCTCGATCGGCATCGACGCCGAGGCCCTGCATCTGGCCGGCCGCGAAGACGACGAAGATAGCTGACGCATGCAGGCTTTCGCCGAGCTCCTCGATTCGCTGGCTTTTCAGCCGTCGCGCAACGCCAAGCTGCGGCTGATCGAGACCTATATGCGCGCCGCGCCCGATCCCGATCGCGGCTGGGCGCTGGCGGCGCTCACCGGCGGGCTGGACTTTCCCACCGCCAAGCCGGCCCTGCTGCGGGGCTTCGGCCAGGAGAAAGTGGGCGAGACGCTGTTTGCGCTGTCGTACGATTATGTCGGCGATCTTGCCGAGACGCTGGCGCTGATCTGGGAAGGCGATCCGCTGTCCGGCCCACCGCCGACCCTGGGCGAGGTCGTCGACAGGCTGGGGAGCGCCGGCCGCAGCCAGACGCCGGCCCTGATCAAGCGGTGGCTCGACGTGCTCGATTCCACGGGCCGCTGGGCGCTTCTGAAGTTGCTGACCGGAGCGCCGCGCGTCGGCGTCTCGGCACGACTGGCCAAGCAGGCGGTGGCCAATGTCGGCAACCAGCCGGTCGACGCTGTCGAAGAGGTCTGGCACGGGCTTTCGCCACCCTACCGGCCCTTGTTCGACTGGCTACTGTCGGACGGGCCCAAGCCGCAGTCGAATGCCGGCGGCGCCTATCTGCCGGCGATGCTGGCCAACCCGATCGACCGGACAGAGCTCGACGCCTTCGATCCCAAGGCCTATCGCGCCGAATGGAAATGGGACGGCATCCGCGTGCAGATCGCCTCGGGCGGTGGCACGCGCCGCCTGTTCAGCCGGGCCGGGGAGGACATATCGCCGTCCTTTCCCGACATTGTCGAGGCGATCGATTTCGATGGCGTGCTCGATGGCGAGCTGCTGGTGCGGCGTGACGACAGGGTGGCGCCCTTCAACGACCTGCAGCAGCGGCTCAATCGCAAGACGGTGACGCCCAAGATGCTGCGTGACCATCCCGCCCATATCCGGCTCTACGACGTGCTGTGGCTGGAAGGCGAAGATCTGCGCGCTCTGCCATTCGACACGCGGCGCACGCGGCTCGAGGCCTGGATGGCGCTGCGGCCACGCCCGCGCTTCGATCTTTCGCCCCTGGTGCCCTTCGCCGATTGGACCGAGCTCGCACAGCTGCGCGAGGAGACGACGCACGAGGGCATCGAGGGCATGATGCTCAAACGCGGTGACAGCACCTACGTCGCCGGCCGGCCGAAAGGCCCGTGGTTCAAATGGAAGCGCGACCCGATGCTGGCCGACTGCGTGCTGATGTATGCCCAGCGCGGTCACGGCAAGCGCAGCTCCTTCTACTCCGATTTCACCTTCGGCTGCTGGCGGCCTGCAGCCGACGGCACGCTGGAGCTGGCGCCGGTGGGCAAGGCTTATTTCGGCTTCACCGATGTCGAGCTCCGCTGGCTCGACAAATGGGTGCGTGATCACACCACCAACCGCTTCGGGCCGGTGCGCGAAGTCTCTCCCGAACTGGTGCTCGAGATCGCCTTCGACGGCATCCAGCGCTCGACGCGCCACAAATCGGGCGTGGCGCTGCGCTTTCCGCGCATCAATCGCATACGCAATGACAAACCGGCGGCCGAAGCCGACACGGTGGACGCCCTGTTGCGGCTTGTGCCATGAACCGCGGCAGAGGATTTTGCCATGTCGGATTTGCCGGTTGCTGCCCTGCCTGAGCAAACCCATACCCTGCCGGTCGAAGAACGCATCGAACGCGGACGTGCACTGCGGGACAAATGTTCGCGGATCAGTCACGGCGAATGGAGCGCTTCGAAGGGACGACGCGATCCTGTCGAAATCCTGATCGAACAAGGCCAGCACCGCCTGCCGGAGCTGCTGCCGCTGCGCTACAGCCGCATGAGGGCGTCGCCCTTTGCCTTCCTGCGTGGCGGTGCGGCGGTGATGGCCGCCGACCTTGCCAGCCTGCCGTCGACCGGCCTGCGCGCGCAGGCAGCCGGCGATTGCCATTGCCTCAACTTCGGCGGTTTCGCTACCGCCGAGCGTCGGCTCGCCTTCGACATCAACGATTTCGATGAAACCGCCGTCGCGCCCTGGGAGTGGGACGTCAAGCGCCTGGCCACGAGCTTCGCCGTGGCGGCACTCGACCGCTTCGACATCCCCACCCGCACCGCCCTGGCAGCCGCGGTGGGACGCAGCTACCGCGAGACCATGGCCGAGATGGCGGCCATGCCGGTGCTCGACGCCTGGTACCGCGCCCTCACCCTCGATGACGACGCGACCGCCGCGACAGCCGGCATCACTGCCCATGATCTGCACAAGGCGGACAAGGCCTTGGTCCATGCCGTCGAGATCGCCGATATCCGCCATCGCGGCACATCGGTGCCACGCATCGCCGATGTGCCGCCGCTGGTCTATCACCCGCCCGCCGACGAGGCGGCCACCTTCCATGCCGACGTCGAGGCGATGCTGCCGGGCTATGCCTCCTCCCTCACGCCGGAGCGACGCACGTTGCTCGCGCGCTATCGTCTGGCCGACACCGCCTACAAGGTCGTCGGCGTAGGCGCGGTCGGCACGCTGTGCGGCGTCATGCTGATGGTGTCGGGCAACGGCGAGGCGCTTTATCTCCAGTTCAAGGAGGCAACCGCCTCGGTGCTCGAAACCCATGCCGGGCCAAGCCCCTACAGCCATCCGGGAGAACGCGTCCTGCGCGGTCAGCGGCTGCTCCAGGCCGCCGGCGATATCCTGCTCGGCTTCACCACCGGTCCGCGCGGCCGGCCCGTCTATGTGCGCCAGCTCCGCGACGCCAAGATCAAGCCGCAGGTCGAGATCATGGAATCGAAGGATATGCAGCGCTATGCCGCGACCTGCGGCTCGGTTCTGGCGCGTGCCCATTCGCGGTCGGGCGATGCCGTGATGCTGTCGGGCTATCTCGGTAAAAATGACGATTTCGACCGGGCGATCGCCGCTTTCGCGCTGACCTATGCCGATCAGACCAGGCGGGACCATACCGCCCTGATCGACGCCATCGCGTCAGGCCGGCTTCCGGCCCTTCCGGAAGCCAGCTAGGAGCCTCTTGCCCCGGCGGGCCCCGGTCCCCATTATCTGGGTCTCTCTATAATGGAAGTTACATGATCGACCCGTTCGGTCGCTCCATCAGCTATCTGCGAGTCTCGGTCACCGACCGCTGCGATTTCCGCTGCGTGTACTGCATGGCCGAAGACATGACGTTCCTGCCCAAGGCCGATCTGCTGACCCTGGAGGAGCTGGAGCGCCTGTGTGCCGCCTTCATTCGCCGCGGCGTCAAGAAGCTGCGCCTGACCGGCGGCGAGCCGCTGGTGCGCAAGAATGTGATGTCGCTGTTCCGGGGCCTGGGCCGCCAGCTCGATAGCGGCGCGCTGGAGGAGCTCACCCTCACCACCAACGGCAGCCAGCTCGCCAAATACGCGGCCGACCTTGCGGCAGTCGGCGTGCGCCGGGTCAATGTCTCGCTCGATTCGCTCGACCGGGACAAGTTCCGCATGCTGACACGTTGGGGCGATCTCGATCAGGTGATGCGCGGCCTCGATGCCGCCCAGCAGGCCGGCTTGCAGATCAAGATCAACGCCGTCGCACTACGCGGCGTCAACGACATGGAATTCGACGATCTGATCCGCTGGAGCCATGGGCGCGGGATGGACCTCACCTTCATCGAGGTCATGCCGATGGGCGATATCGGCAACGAAAACCGTGTCGACCAGTATCTGCCGCTTTCGCTCGCGCGGACCGGCATCGCTCGCAGTTTCACGTTGACCGAATCCAGCCATCGCACCGGCGGACCGGCACGCTACTTCGATGTCGCGGAGACCGGCGGGCGGTTGGGCTTCATCACGCCGCTCACCCACAATTTCTGCGAAAGCTGCAACCGCGTTCGACTGACCTGCACCGGCACGCTCTATATGTGTCTGGGCCAGGAGGACGCCGCCGATCTGCGCGCGCCGCTGCGCGCCTCGGAGAGTGACGAACTGCTCGATCAGGCGATCACCGCCGCCATCGCCCGCAAGCCCAAGGGTCACGATTTCATCATCGACCGACGCCACAGCGGCCCCGCCGTCCCCCGCCACATGAGCGTGACGGGCGGCTGATCCAACCTACGCCGCCGGCCCGACCGGCGTGATGGCGGTCTTGATGGGCGCGCGGCGCACCGCCTCACGGTGAGAGATGTAGGTCGTGCTGGCGAAGATCACGGCGGCACCGACATAGGTCCAGTTGTCGGGCTGCTGGGCGAACAGGAAAAATCCAAGAAGCGCGTTCCAGATCAGGGTCAGGAAGCCGATCGGCTGTAGCAGGGTGATGTCGGCCAGTTGATAGCCGCGCTGCAGCGAGAGATGACCCAACGTGCCACTGAGGCCCGCGATCAGGAACCACGTCACGTCGGACCAGGACGGTGTTTCCCAGAAGAAGACGGCAAAGGGCAGCGCGCAGAGCACGATCACCATGTTCTGCCAGATCACGATGGTGTTGGCGCCGTCGGTGCGGGCCAATGCCTTTGCCATGATGTTGGAGGCCGAGAAAAGCGGCGTGCTGATCAGGACGCAGATCGCACCGAGGCCGATCGTGCCGAAGCCCGGCCGGATGATGATCATCGCGCCGGCAAATCCGATCGCGACGGCGAGCCAGCGCCGAAGCCGCACGTCCTCGCCCAGGAACATCGCGGCCCCGATGGTGACGAAGATAGGTCCGGTGAAGCCCAATGCCGTAACCTCGGCCAGGCTGATCAACGGCAGGCCGACGAACCACAGGATCATGCCGGCGGTGTGCAGGCTGCCGCGGGCAATGTGCAGGCCCATCCTGCGGGTGCGCAGCGACGCGATGAGTCCCTGATGAAAGACGATCGGCAGCAGGAAAAGCGCGCCGAAGCTGTAACGCAGGAAGGACATGACGTAGGAGTTGAGGTGCTGCGCCGGGTAGAGCGTGAAGACGTTCAGCAGCGAGAACAGTACACCTGACAGGCCAACCCAGATGATGCCGCGCAAATTGGGCGTCAGCGCATGCCAGCGAGCGATCAGGGATTTCACGAAAGAAGCTTAAAGCACCGATACGCCGCAATGTCAGCCGGTGTGAATCTCCAAATTCATGCTTCGCCGAACGCCTCTTCGGTCGCCAACCGCGGCTCGTCCCGCAATGCGGAAACGCGCTCGACCAAGTCCTCGATAGAGGCATCGCGAATACCGAGCGTTACGACACGCCGTCGCGTAGCTTCGAGGATGGCCAACTCGCTGTGCATCTGCTCCGGCGCCAACTCTTCGCGCTTGAGCACCAATCAGCTTCAGGCGCCATAAACGATGGACATGGTCTCGGCAACGCAAGCCGGACGCTCCTGCCCTTCGATCTCGATCGTAACTTGATTCGTGAGACGAACGCCGCCGCCGTCCATGGGATCGGCGGCGACAAGCTTGATCCGCCCGCGCACGCGCGAACCGGCCGGCACCATGCTGGTGAAGCGCACTTTATTGCAGCCGTAGTTGATGCCGCGCTTTACGTTATTGATGTGCGAAATCTGGTGGCTGAGCATCGGGATCAGCGACAGGGTCAGAAAGCCGTGGGCGATCGTCTTGCCGCCCGGCATCTCCCGCTTGGCGCGCTCGGGATCGACATGAATCCACTGATGATCGCCGGTGGCTTCAGCAAACTGATCGATCCGCGCCTGGCTGACATCGACCCAATCGCTGACACCGATTTCCTGGCCCACCATCTTCTGCATGTCGTTCGGATGAGAGAATTCCCGCTTTGCCATCGACCACTCCTCCCGTGCTGGGCCAAGCGTAACACGAGGCACGCGCAAAGCAGAAGGTTAAGCGTTTGTGCCATCCGCTCCTTTTTCGCATGATGGCGGCAGGGAAACGCCCAGGAGGAATTCCATGGCCTACGAAACCGTGCTCTACGACGTGGCCGACGGCATCTGCACCGTCACGTTGAATCGCCCCGACAAGCTCAACGCCTGGACGCGCCAGATGCACGCCGATCTCAAGGATGCCATGCATACGGCAGGCGCTTCGGCCGACGTACGGGCCATCATCCTGACCGGCGCCGGCCGCGGCTTCTGTGCCGGCGCCGACATGGGCGGTCTGAAGGCCACCAGCGAAAGCGGCACCGTGGGCGACCGCTCGGCCAGGCCGCAGGCCACACCGGCCGACGGCAGCGCGCTGGCCGAATTCCGCATGACCTATTCCTACTTTCCTTCGATCCCGAAATTCATCATCGCGGCGATCAATGGCCCGTGCGCCGGTCTGGGCCTGATCATCCCGCTCTATGCCGATCTGCGCTTTGCCGCCGAATCAGCGGTCTTCACCACCGCTTTCGCCCAGCGAGGCCTGATCGCCGAGCATGGGGTGAGCTGGTTACTGCCCCGCCTGGTCGGTTTACCCGCGGCACTCGACCTGTTGTGCAGCGCGCGCAAGTTCCGCGCGCCGGAAGCGTTGGCGCTCGGCCTGGTCAGCCGCGTCATCGCCGACGACAAGCTCCTGGCCGAGGCCCGCGCCTACGCCCGCCTGCTCGCCGATACCGTCTCGCCACGTTCGGTCACGGTGATGAAGCGTCAGCTCTGGGAAGCCCAGTTCCAGACCCTGGCCGAGGCCACGGTGCAGGGCAACTACGAGATGGACCTTTCCTTCCAGACCGCCGACTTCAAGGAAGGCGTGGCCCACTTCCTCGAAAAGCGCGCGGCGCGGTTCACCGGACGCTAGAGATCGCGCTACAGCTTCTCGGTTTCGCTGGCGCTGGGTTGCCAGGTCATGAGACGGCGCTCCACTGCGCCGACGATGGCGTCGAGGACGAGAGCGAAGGCCGTCAACACGGCGATCCCGGCAAAAACGGTATTGATGTCGAAGGTGCCTTCGGCCTGCAGGATCAGGTAGCCGACACCGCGCGAGGATCCGAGGTATTCGCCGACCACGGCGCCGACGAAGGCGAGGCCGACGGCATTGTGCAGGCTGGCGAACACCCAGCTCATGGCGCTGGGCAGGTAGATCGAACGAAGGAGCTGATGCCGGCTGGCGCCCAGCATACGAGCATTGGCGATCAGCGTGGGGCTGACCTCGCGCACGCCCTGGTAGACGTTGAAGAAGACGACGAAGAACACCAGCGTGACGCCGAGCGCGACCTTGGACCAGATGCCGAGCCCGAACCAGACCGCGAAGATCGGCGCCAGCACGACGCGCGGCATGGCGTTGAAGCCCTTGATGTAGGGGTCCATCACCGCCGAGGCGGAAGGCGAGAGCGCGAGCCACAGGCCGACGATTAGGCCGGCAACGGCGCCGATGAAAAAGCCGAGAACGGTCTCCAGCAGGGTGACGCCGAGATGCATGAAAATCTCGCCGGTCGCGAACCACTGGACGATGACCCAAAATACCTTCTGCGGCTCGCCGAAGAAGAACGCGGCGCGATTGTTCTGCTCGAAGTAGAAGGCCGGGACGAGATCGGGGGCGGTACCGACGTACCAGAGGGCAATCAGTACGCAGAGCACCGCAACCTGGATGACGCGCAGCCGCATCTCAGGCGACCTTCTGGTTGGCATAGGCCTTCAGCACTTCTTCCTTCATGGTGCTCCAAATCTCGCGATGCACCTCGACGAAGGCCGGTGTCATGCGGATTTCCGAGACGTCGCGCGGACGCGGCAGGTCGATGCGGAAATCGCCGATCGGATGGGTCGCCGGACCCGCCGACAACACCACGACCCGGTCGGACAGCGCGATCGCCTCATCGAGATCGTGGGTGATGAAGACCACAGACTTTCGATCCTCCGCCCACAGCGCCAGCAACTCGTTCTCCATGAGCTGGCGGGTCTGCACGTCGAGTGCCGAGAAAGGCTCGTCCATCAGCAGGATGTCGGGGCTCAAGATCAGGGTTTGCGCGAGGGCGAGGCGTTTGCGCATGCCGCCCGACATCTGGTGCGGATAACGGTCGCCGAAGCCTGCGAGACCGACGCGGCGCAGCCACGCCTCGGCCCGCGCTTTCGCTTCAGCCGCCGGTACGCCACGGAATTCAAGGCCTGCCACGACATTGGCAATGCCGGTGCGCCACGGCATCAGCGCGTCGGCCTGGAACATATAACCCGCTCGCTTGTTCACGCCGTCGACCGGCATCAGGCGCTGGCCGAACACTTCCACCGTGCCCGTGGAGGGCGCAAGCAGGCCGGCGGCGACGTTGAGCAATGTCGACTTGCCGCAGCCCGTCGGTCCGACAATGGACACGAACTCGCCCGCCGCCACCTCGAGCGTGGTCTCGGCAACTGCTGTATAGGACCCGCCGCCATCGCGGGCGGCGAACCGGCAGGTGATATCGCGCAGCGCGAGCGCCGGCACGTCAGTCATGAAACGAAAGACCTCAGGTGCGGTGCGAGGCGCGCTCGGCAAACTCGTTGTTCCAGGTCGCCGCGAGCTTGATCTGGTCCGGTTTGACGCCCGGGTCGCTGGCAGCGAGGAATTTCAGGCAGTTCTCCATCGCCCCGGGCGGCATCATGCCATCGGGCGAGATGGTCTCGCGCACACCGGCGAAGGACTTCTCGTAGACCGCGCGATCGCCAAGCAGATACTGCTCGGGCACCGTGCTGGCGACATCGGCGGGCGACGCTGTCTGCAGCCACTGATTGGCGCGTACGATGGCATTGGCCAAGGCCTGCGTCGTACCCGGGCTCTTCTTCAGAAGATCGGGCTGGGCGTAGAGGCAGGCCGCCGGGAAGGCGCCGCCGAACAGGTCCACGTTGCCCTTCATCGTGCGCGTATCGACCAGGATCTTGATCATGTTCTTGTCGGTGAGGATGGTGAGCGCAGGATCGGTCTGCGAGACACCGTCCACTTCACCCTTTTCGATTGCTGCCACGACCGAGGCGCCGGCGCCGACACCGATCACCACGACGTCGGTGGGCTTCAGTCCGCCCTTGGCCGCCCAGAAATTCAAAAGCATGTTGGTCGAGGAGCCGGGCGCGCTCACACCGAACTTCATGCCCTTGATGTCGGCCGGCCCCTTCACCTTGGCGGCGAGGTCTGTCTTCACGCCGATCGAGATTTGCATGCCCCGGCCGATCAGGGCGAAACCTTCGATCGGCTGGCCGCGCTGCTGCATGCGGATGGTATGCTCGTAGGCGCCCGCTACCACGTCGGCGCTTCCGCCCATCAGGGCTTGCAGCGACTTGGAGCCACCCTGGAAATCGTTGATCTCGACGTCGAGGCCGGCTTCCTTGAAGAAGCCCTTCTTCTCGGCGATGGTCAGCGAGAGATAGTACAAAGCCGACTTTCCGCCGACCGCCAGCACGACCTTGCTTTTCTCCGGCTTGGTTTGGGCCAGCGCCACGTAGGGCGCGGCGACCGCGCCCGCCATCAGGGCCGAAGCCGACGCCAATACCGTCCGTCGCCGCATGTGCAGCTTGGTCATGGTTTCCTCCGGTTACTATTCTTGCCTTGTGACCGAAGCTTGCCGCAAGGCGGCGGCGGCAGCAACCATCACGCCAGGGCAGCGTCAAAACATCCCGTTCTGGTCGATTGCCCTCCGGCTAGTTGAACGTCCGCTCTTTCCACCATGGAAAATAGGACGGCATGCCGTCGCTCACCTTCATCGGGAACTTGGCCGGGCGCTTCTCGAGGAAGGCCACCACGCCCTCCTTCACGTCGGCTGACTTGCCGCGGGCGTAGATACCTTTGGAATCGACCTTGTGCGCTTCCATCGGATGATCGGCGCCCAGCATCTTCCAGATCATCTGGCGGTTGAGCGCCACCGAAACCGGCGCGGTATTGTCGGCGATCTCACGCGCCAGCGCGTAGGCCGCCGGCAACAGCTCATCGGCTTTGTGAATCGAACGCACCAGCCGGCCCTTGAATGCCTCTTCCGCCGGGAAGACACGGCCGGTCATCACCCACTCCAATGCCTGCTGCGGCCCCACCAGACGCGGCAGGAACCAGCTGGAGCAGGCTTCCATGACGATGGCGCGGCGGGTGAAGACGAAGCCGTAGCGCGCCGCCTCGGAGGCCAATCGGATGTCCATGGCGAGCTGCATGGTGACACCGACGCCCACTGCCGGCCCGTTGCAGGCCGCGATGGTCGGCTTCAGGCAGTCATAGAGCCGCAAGGTGAACAGCCCACCCCCGTCGCGATGGCCGTCGAGTCCGGGATCGACCGGTCCGCGATTCTCGGCGTTGAAGGTGTTGGCCCCGCCCGACAGATCGGCGCCGGCGCAGAAGCCGCGCCCGGCGCCGGTGAAGACGACAGCGCGCACATCGTCGTCGCGGTCGGCGCGATCCATGGCGTCGAGCAGTTCCGACAGCATCTTGCCGGTAAAGGCGTTGAGCTTGTCCGGCCGGTTGAGGGTAACGGTGAGGATGCCGTCCCTGGCCTCGTACTTGATCTGCTCGTAATCCACGACGACCCCCTAGGTTTGATTGATCAGCAACACGCCGGCCATGATGAGCGCGATGCCGCCCATCTGCTTCACGCCAAACGGTTCGCCGAAAAGAAAATAGCCCAGCACCGCCACGATCGCATAGGAGAGCGACACACTGGGAAAGGCCACCGATACCGGAATTTTGCGCAGCGCGATGATGTAGAGAAAGGCGGCTGAGCCATAGAGCGCGAGACCGCATATCGTCGAGGGTCGCAGGAGCTGGGAAAAGAAATCCGGTGCGCTGGCACCTTGCTTCAGCAGGAGTTGGCCACCGATGCCGGCCACGATGCCGATCGCCAGAGCGCCGTAATAAATCAGCATCTGTTCAGAGCTCCGTTGGACCGGACTGCCGAAAAGGCCGTCCCGCGGCGGCGGTGTCGGCATCCGGCCTGTCGATCTCGAGTCCAGCCTCGCCCCTGCGGAAGACCTCGCGCACGAGATACTGCGGCTTGCGGTTGACGGCCAGAAACATGCGGCCGAGATACTCGCCGATCAGGCCCACGACCACGAGCTGCACACCAGCCAGCACAAGCACCGCCGTCATCAACGAAGCCCAGCCATGAGGCGACCTCTCGGAGATGATCGCCTCGACGATGGTAACGACCGCCCCGACGGCACCCAAGGCGCCAAATCCGAACCCGAAGAACGTGGCCATCCTGAGCGGCATCACCGAGAAATTGAGAAACATCGACAGCCACAATCGGATCAGCCGACGCAGCGTGTAATTCGAGCGGCCGTCGGCGCGAGGCAGGTGGCCGACCTGCAGGCGGCCGACATTCTGCGTCACCTGGAAGATGAGGCCGTCGATATAGGGATAAGGCCCGTCATAGCTCGAGACGACGCGCTCGCGCACGAAGGCGCTGATGCAGCGAAAGCTGGAGAGATAGAGGCCTTTGGGTTTGTCGATCACCTGATCGGCGCACCAGTTGGTGAAGGCGCTGCCAAGGTTGCGCCAGGCCGCGTGCTTTTTTTCCTCATAGTAGGTGTAGACCACGTCGAAGCCGCCATCCCGCGTATGCTCGAACAGGCGCTTCACCTCTTCCGGCGGATTTTGCAGGTCATCGTCCATGGTGATGGCATAGGCGCCGCGCGCCTGGGCAAGGCCTGCCATGACCGCATTGTGCTCGCCGAAATTGCGGCTGAGATTGACCAGTACGATCGGTGCACCGGGCTCGGCCGCCAGTTCCTTGCACACGGCGAGGCTGTCGTCCGGGCTGCAGTCGTTGACCAGCACGATTTCCATGCCGCCTTCGATCTCAAGCAGCCGCAGCGCGCGCACCAGCACCGGTACGCTCCTGGCGCCGTTGTAAACCGGCACGACGATGGACAGTGCTGGGGAAAAAGCGGGCGCATCAGTCATTGCGGGCGGCCACCAAAATCAGGGAACCGCCGAACGGCAGGCGAAGGCCCGCGAAGATCGCCATTCGTTCGATCGCCAGCGCCGCCGAGAACAGCGCATCGAGCCATCCCGGATAGTCGCGCACATCGCTCGCAGCCTCCGGCCGCTCGATCAGCCGATGCAGGATCATCAAGGGAAACAACAGCGTATTCCAGTAACTGGCGCGCAGGATGCGAAATCCATGGGCGGTAAGCAGCGCGCGTGCCTCGCCCATGCCGAACCGCCGGACATTGTGCACGCGCCGGTCATGCGCCGACAACAGCCAGTGATAGGCCGGCAGATTGAACAGCGCGATCGCGCCCGGCCGGAGGCAGCGATGCGCCTCTTTCAAGGCACGCGCCGGCTCGACCCCGCCATGGCACAGAACATCCAGGGAAACGTAGCCTGCCAGGACGCCGTCGCCGACCGGCATTTCGTTGACCGAACCCGCCGCGACCGGCCGTCCGGCTTTCGCTGCGGCAAGGCCGGCCGCGATCGCGTCGTATTCCAGCCCCAGGGTCGGCCAACCGGCGACCGAAGGACCCAGTGATTTGAGCATGCCTCCGGTACCGCAGCCGGCATCGAGCACCGATCCGTCTCCCGGCGAACCATCGGCCAAGTGCGCGAATGCCCGGACGAGCAAGCCCCCCGCCAGCGCGCGCAGGCCCCGGTACCACCACATGCGATCTTCCACCGCATGCATGCGCTCGTACTCAGGCCTCTCCACGGCGCTTCGCTCCTGCTGTGTCTCCCCAGCTTATGATATCTTCCCCGCGCCTTGCCAACCGTCCCGAAAAAACCGCCCTCGCTTTCGCCGGGTATCGAGAAGCTGCTGCTGGTGCCGCTGTTCGCGCTGCCGGTGCTGTGGCTGTCGGGCTATTTCTTCCCGCCGATCAATCACGACGTGGGCGCGATCCTCGACGTCACCGGCCGCTGGCTGTCGGGCGAAAAGCTTTATGTCGACATCATCGACGAGAATCTGCCCCTCACCTTCGTCATCCATACCTTGCCGGTGCTGACGGCCCGCCTGCTGCCCGGCGGCGTGCCGTTCTGGTTCACGGCCTGGGTGGTGGCCGGGATCATCGGATCCTTCTTCGCTTGCCGGCGACTGGTCCGGTTGGTGCCATCGGCCGATCACGCGCTCACCGAGGCCCTGCTGCCGCCGGTGCTGCTGTTCCTGTTCGTGGTGCTGCCCAATGAGCATTTCGGCCAGCGCGAACATCTGATGTTCGTGGCCTGCGCACCCTATCTGCTGGCTTCTATGGCACGGGCCGAGGGGGTCGAGCCGACCCGACGCGCGGCGATCGTCATCGGCCTGGTGGCCGGCATCGGGCTTGCGATGAAGCCCTACTTTCTTGCCATCCCGCTCGCGGTCGAGCTCTATTTGCTGATCAGGCGCGGCGTACGCCCCACCCTGCGCGACCCGATTCCCTGGGCGATCGGCCTGGTGTCCTTCGTCCATCTCGTATCGATGTTCACGATCTTCTCGGCCTTCGGCCTGTTCGTGCTGCCGCTCGCGGTGTCGTCCTACGCGCCGATCGGCGACGCCGGCTGGCGCCAGGTCCTGTTCAGCGACGTGCTGGGGCCGACCCTGCTCGCGCTGATGATCTTCGGCGCCTTCGCCAATTTCCTCACGCGCACCATGGCCGCGCGCGCCTTGATGGCATTTGGCACGGGCGCTGCCGTCTCCGCGATCCTGCAAGCCAAGGGCTGGCCATATCATGTGCTGCCCGCCCTTTCGGCGGCGATCCTCCTGGCGGCACTGACGCTGTCGCAGACTGTCGACCGCTATCTGCCGATCAGCCGCAGCGGCCATCGCCTGCCGGTGGCGGTGATCTCGGCCACCTTCATGGTGCTGCTGTATTTCCAGGCCGCGCTCTATACCCCGCCCTTCTACAAGCAGCGCCAGTACGAAGACTCGATCGGCGGCGTGCTGCGCCATATCGTCGAGCAGAATGCGCCCCACCGCACCGTGCTGGCCTTGTCACCCGGCATCTATCCGTTCTGGCCGATGATCAACTATGTCGGAGGGCGCATGGCGATGCGCTTTCTGACGATGTGGATCGTGCAGGGTGTCTACGCCAATTGCGAGGATTTCCCGGCACTCTACAACGAGCCCGATACGATGTCGGATGCCGAGAAGTTCGTGTTCGACGCAGTCTCGGAGGATTTCGCCAGGGAGCATCCCGACCTGCTGATCGTCGACCAGATCCCCGGCATGCCGCGCTGCCAGGGCAAGGTTTTCGACTATCTCGAATATTTCCAGCAGAATCGAACTTTTGCCGAAGCCTTCGAGCGTTACGAGCACTTCATGGATGTCGACCGCTACAAGATCTACCGGCGCAAGAAGCACTGAGGCCGCTTCAGGTCCACCTGCCCATCGCTTTGCTGCGCAAAGCCTCCGGGATTTTGTCGACGTCGGGTATCTTGAAGACGCCCGACGCGATCATCACGATCTCGCCACCGCAAACCAGGTCGCAGCTGGCGAAGCAGAAATTGATGGTGCGGCGGGCGATGCGGGCCTTGCCCTCGAGCCATTGGCCGAGCCGGGCGCCGCGCACGAATTCCGTGCTGAGCGACACGGTGGGGTGCGGCCAGCGGATGCCCGTCGAATGGCCGCAGCCCACGCCCATCACCATGTCGGCCACAGTGACCAGCAGGCCGCCATGCGCCCAGCCCATCGGGTTGCCGTGACGCTGCTCGAGCGGCAGGCCGATACGGATCGCTTCGCCCTCGACCTTGAACCACAACGGCCCGATCAGCCCGACGAAATCGTCGGTGACGTCGAGCGGGCGAAAGCCTCCGGGAATGGCTGCATCGGTCATACCGGCAATCCGTCGGCGGACGCGGCGAGGCGGTCGAGCGCCGTGCGCACCGCCGGATCGAACGGCGTGGCGCGGTGCGTCTCCTCGTTCAGCGACACCATGATGGCGCGCAGCACGGCGGTGCAATTGCCTTCGCCGTCGAACAGGCCGTGGCCAAAGACGCATTTGCGGTCATGCGCCTCGATCAGCCGGGCGCAGGCGGTGGCGCGGCCGGGATAGAACATCTGGCGCTTGAAATCGACCTCAAGCCGGCCGACCACGACGCGAAAGCGTGGCAGGCCGCTGCGCACGATCTGGCGCATGTAGGAGACACGGGCGTTTTCCAGCAACTGCAGAAAGGCGCCGTTATTGATGTGGCCGTTGGCATCGACATCGGCGAAGCGCAGATTTTCCTCGGTCGCGAAGCCGTAGATGCTTCGGTCCATCAAGTCGAACGCCATGAAACTCAACGCTCCGCGAATTCGATGGTGAGATGGGCTGCCTGGTCGGGCGGCACGATCAAGCGACCGGCATCGGGCTTCACGAAGGTGACGCCGTTCTGCTTCAGCAACGCCTCGCAGGCCGAAAGGCTGTCGACGCGCAGACTGAGCAGAGCCGGATGATCGCCTGGCCGCACCGGCGCGACGCCGGGATAGCGTACGGCGTAGCCCTTGCGGTCGAGATAACGGATGGGCTGCGTACCGGTGTCCACCATCAGCCCCTCGCCCTCGCGCTTCACCGAGCGTGGGCCAAAATACTTCTCGAGCTCCGGTACCCATTGCGCCGGCCGCTCGGCGATGACCGTGACCCCCAGAATGCCACGCGCACCGTTGGGATGCTTTGCCCATTCGCCGCGGTAGACGAACTGCGGCGTCAGATGCTCGCAGACGAAAAAGCCGACCACCGGCATGTGCGTCTTGGGGATTCGCACGGTGCGGAACTGGGCGTGCTCGATCTTGCCTGCAACCTCGACCGCACGATCGAAGAAGAGCGGCGCATCGGGCTGGAGACCGGCTTGCTTGAAGGCGTCGAAAGCAAGGTCGGCGCCATCGGTAGCCAGCGCCACGTTGGCCAGGCCACCGCCCTGCTTCAGCCATTCGCGGCGCTCGGCGTTGAACTCCGTATCCTCAACGACGCCCAGAATCTCGAAATAGTCCTTGTCGAAGATCATCAGGTGATTGGCCGTGCCGAGCTTCCTGTGGAAGCCGCGCGGCTGGACCTGGAAGCCCAGCTTCTTGTAGGCCGCCTCGGCGGCATCGATGCCGTCGACCATGACCACGACATG
>Ga0193752_1001806_pt1 | contig 17175 bp, 10 predicted proteins | sample H1c1metaG_FD_144924 | JGI IMG/M metagenome (GOLD analysis project Ga0193752, IMG submission 144924) | Soil microbial communities from a riparian zone of the East river system, Colorado, United States - H1c1 | ecosystem: Environmental > Terrestrial > Soil > Riparian zone | place: USA: East River... | reverse complement strand
CGAGGCTATGGGATCACCGAGGCGCTTCTCGGTGGCTTGGCATTCGGTGCCAAAGGCAATACATGGATGGTGTTCGTCGGAGTCACGGCACTTGCGTCGATGACATCCAGTCTTCGACAAGCGCTCATCGTGGCCGTCGCGACGACTGTCAGCGTGATCGCAATCTGGTATGTGGCCGTTGCAATCTCCGGCATGCTCGATGCGCATGGCCGATTCGGCGCGGACTGGATTGTTGAGCGGTCGCTTATGCTGATTATTGTCGCGACTGGCGCAGGCGTCCTTTGGCTTCAGTACACCCAGCGTCGTGCACGCGCCTCGTGGATTCTCATCCTGTCTGCCACCGCAATCGTTGCTTTGATGCTGTCTGTGGTTTCGTGGTCAAGAGCCATCGCTATCCAGAAGGTGTTCGCTCCCGAACCTGGTGCGGCGAACGCCGTGTCGGTCGAGTCGCTCGGCGGCTGCTTCGAAGCATCTCGGATCGGCAATCAGAGCGGTTTGTTTTCTGCGCGCACGCTCGGCGCTGAAACGCTGCGCTTCCTGATGGAAAGACACCTCGAGCCGGATGGTATTGTGTTCGCGACGACACTCGCCCAGAGAGCTGTACCGCGCGACAGTAAACTAGTCATCGATCGCGTCGTAGGAAGTTATCGTCGTGCGGGTGAACCCGAGGAATCGAGCGTCGAACTCGCTCGTTACACCGGCAAGTGGACCGAGTCGGCGGGAATGCCGATCGCGAACTACTACTGGCTGCTTTCCAACGCTGACTACACTCGCCTGGCAGGGATGCCCGATGTCGAGTTTCGCCTCGACTACTACCTGACCTTACTGGCGCCCAAGTCCACAATCGATCTAGCCACTGATGGGCGGCGCGAGTTCTATCCCGGGATTGGCTACTGCTCGGCGAAGCCAGTGCCCGCGTCTTCCGATGCCGAAGTGGATTGCTTGAAGATCGGCGCGCAACCGGCGCTACTGCTCGCAAAACCGGTTGGAACTTCCGATGTGCAGGGTAGCGCCAGTGATTTCCCAAACTACGTGCCTACCGCGTTGGACTTTATCGGCGGCAAACGTCACCGGATGAGACTCAGTGCTGTCAAAGGCGTCGCGCGAATCCAAGTCACTGCGTATGAAGCGCAAGCCCACTTCGAGCGCACGGTGACATCGGTAGGGTTGCTCGGCGGACCAGTGACTACGTGCCCTGCGCCTGCCGTCAACTGAGTTGGCGATAACGAATCGAATGATTCCGAAGTTTCGGTTGAACGGCGAATCATCGCCCGATGCAGGAGAGACTCGTGTGCACGTGATAGCTGTTTCCGTCATTGCAGCGCTTTTCTGCACGTCGGCTGTTGTTCGAGCCGATCAAACACGCGCCGGTCAGGAGGAAGCTCCGGACGTAGTACCGCACGTGCTGGAAGAAGTGTTAGTCACTGGCGAGCAGCCTGGCCCTGGGCTATGGAAGGTCAGCAAGAGTGTCGCCGACACGAATCACGTCTTGTGGATAGTGGGCGGTCATGCCCCGCTACCGAAGAAGATGTCTTGGCGTTCGCGGGAAATCGAGGCGATTCTTGCGGAGTCGCAGCGGCTGGTGACTTGGGCGCGCGTCGACACAGATTTCGACGCTGGGTTCTTCGCCACACTGCGCGCAGCCCCGTTGCTTTTCAGCGCCGATCGCAACGTCGACGGTAAGAAATTGCAGGATGTACTGCCCGCCGATGTCTACTCGCAGTGGTTGAATCTGAAGGCGAAGTATCTAGGCGAGGACGCCAGGGCCGAAGAACTGCGGCCCACGTTCGCCTGGAAGCGGTTGCGCGTCGCCGCATTTTCGCAATCCGGATTGAGTTCGGAGGCGCTGGTCGAGCCGACGGTAGAACGCCTCGCGCGGAAGCACAAGGTCAAGATCGTGCAGCCGAAGGCTGCGGTGCTGGAAATCAAGATCGAAAAGCCGCGGGCGCTGCTCAAGAAGTTCAAGACGACTCAGTTGGCGGACGTCGATTGTTTCGGGCCTTCGATCGCATCTCTCGAGCCGCGAATCGAGACGCTGAAAGCGCGCGCAAACGCTTGGGCGACCGGTGACATCGAAAGGCTTCGAAGCATGTCGATCGCACCAAGCAGCGACTGCGAAGTGCTTTTCAATCAAGCGATTTTCAACGGCGAACTGGCGAATCAGATGGGAGCGGACGAGTCCCTGGAGAAGGCTCGGGAGCAAAGCAAGCGCGCCGAAACCGAAGCAATCGAGGCTTGGTTCACGGCAGTTGAGGCTGCTGTTGCCGCACATCCGTCGACGGTGGCAGTCGTCCCGATCGACAACTTGATGCGAGCGAACGGAGTGCTGGAAGGTCTGCGGCTTCGCGGCTACGTCGTGACTGAGCCTTAGTGTTTGTAAGAGGGCAGGATACTTTCATGTTGAAGTTGTCGGGTCTATCAAAAACCTATTCAGGCGGCGTGCCAGCTCTTCGGCAAATCGATTTGGAGATCGGCAAAGGCATGTTCGGGCTGTTGGGGCCGAATGGCGCAGGTAAGTCCACGTTGATGCGCACAATCGCGACGCTACAAGATCCTGATGCGGGTTCAATCAGTTTCGACGGCATCGACGTGTTGCAAGAAAAGAACGCGCTGCGCAAGATACTGGGCTACCTGCCTCAGGAATTCGGCGCCTATCCCCGCACGTCGGCGCTCGCGATGCTGAGCCATTTTGCAGCTTTGAAAGGGCTTGCTGGTAAAGCGCGGATACAGGCAGTCGAACACGTTCTAGTGAAGACAAATCTATGGGACGTGAGGCATCGCAGCGTCGATCAGTTTTCAGGTGGCATGAGGCAGCGCTATGGAATTGCGCAGGCACTGCTTGGCGATCCGAAGCTCATCATCGTCGATGAGCCGACGGCCGGGCTCGATCCCGCCGAGCGTCGTCGCTTTCAGAATCTCCTCGTAGAGCTGGGCAATGACGTCGTCGTGCTTTTGTCTACGCACATCGTCGACGATGTAGAGGATATTTGCCCGCGGATCGCGATCATGGCTCAGGGCAGAATTTTGCTGACCGGTGAATCGGTCGCGCTGGTCAGTAAGTTGGAGGGAAAACTGTGGTCGCGATTAGTAGAGAAGGCAGACCTTCCGGCATTGCGTTCGAGTCATCGTGTTATCTCGACGCGAATCCGTGCCGCCGGCATCGAGGTCAAAGTGCTGGCCGACGCGCGGCCGCCAGAGATGCGCGAAGCCGCGCCTACGCTCGAGGACGTCTACTTCAGTACCCTCATCGCAAACGACCTAACTGTCGAGCTGGAGTAGGCGGTGCGTACCGGTTGGGAAATCTGCCAATTCGAACTGCGGCAGCAGCTCAAGTCGCCGTTTGTGTTCGCGACGCTGATCGTGTTTTTCATCATTCACTTGCTAACGATCACATCGACCGGTATCAATCTGTGGACGCACCCTCTAGCGGACATTAATAGTGCCTATGCCATCAGCGTGACGGAAACGACGTTGGCGATTTTTGGGATGCTGCCGGTCATGGTGTTTGTCGCGAAGGCGATTCTGCGTGATCACGAAACGACCACTGCGGCGTTGTTCTTCGTCAAGCCGATCCACAAGTTAGAGTACCTAGGCGGTCGATTCGTCGCGGCATGCCTGTTGGCGGTCTTGACTGGTTTAGTCGGACTGCTGGGTACACTGGTCGGAACGCTGATGCCCTGGCTCGATCAAGAGCAGGTTGCGTCTTTCTCGTTTGTGCCGTTTGTGTTCTGCTTTTTTTCGATCGTGCTGCCAACGATGCTGATTCAATGCGCGCTGTTTTTCAGCGCCGCGAGTCTTACACGATCGCTGTCAGCGACAGTGGCTACCGCACTCGTTATCTTGGTGACAAATATTACAGTTGCGAGCTATGCCCTGGGCGGCGCGAGTAATCCCAGTAGCGTTCTGGTGCTGGCGGATCACACAGCCACCGTACTCATCGCGGCGGCGACGCGAAACTGGACAGTCACTGAGTTCAACACAGTGCTTCCTACGGTGCTGTTATTGGAAAATCGCTTGCTGTGGCTTGCGATTGCCGCGTGTGCGCTCGCGTGGTCGTTCCTGAAATTCTCGTTCGAGGTATCAGAACGTGGGATGGTCGGAAAGAAGCTCGTCCGTGAAACGGGGGGGAGGTCCGAGCATTTCCCCGCTACCACGCAGCGAGTCCTGCCGCACGCCACAGGAGCGCATCACATATCTGCGATTCACCAGTTCGCGTCGCAATTACGTATTGATCTGTTCTATGTCCTCCGAAGTCCGCTGTTTTTGCTAGTTCTCGTGCTTGGAGCGGCCAGTACATTTGGTCAGCACGATACCCAAGTCAGTCCGCTCGCCAATATTCCGTTCCATCCCGTGACGAGCATCATGCTGGTCTTTTTTCGCTACGGTCTGCTGCAGTTCATTCTGATCTTGGCTATCTTCTACTCTGGCGCGCTCTTACATCGGGAGCGCGAATCCGCTATTGGCGAGATTGTTGGCGCCACTCCGGCGCCCGATTGGGTGTTGCCGCTTTCTAAGACACTGACGCTGTGCGTTCTCGTCGCGCTATTACTGCTGACGACGCTGGCAACTTCCATCGCGATTCAGGCAGCCAGCGGCTATACGAACTTCGAAGTCGGCTTATACCTGCAGGCCGTCTTTGTCCACAACGGCAGCTATTTCTGGATGCTGTGCGTCTTAGCGTTTTTCATCCAAACGCTAGTCGCGAACAAGTGGCTGGGAATGCTGTCGTTGTTCGCACTGTACGTCCTGCTCTTCAGTTTAGGGCCTCTAGGCTTTGAGCATGTCTTGTACGGCTTCGCCATCCCCTACGTTGTCCATTCGGACATGAACGGCTTCGATCAGGTCGGGTCGCAAATTCAAACACTGATCGTTTACTGGACTTGTTTCTGTGGACTATTGATGGTCGCGGTATTTCTACTGTACCCGCGCGGCGTCCAAGCCACGCTTATCGAACGGGCGCGTGAAGCACGACGACGTTTCAGTTGGCGCGTGAAAACCGTAGCCGGCATCATTGCCACTGCGTTTATCGCGGTGGGTTGCTGGATCTTCTACAACACGAACGTCCTCAATTCTTACCAGACAACTGAAGATCTGGGTCTGCAGCAAGCATCCTATGAATTGAAGTATGAGCACTACGACAGCCAGCCTTCGCCGTCGTACATCGATCTCGACATAGGTCTCGATCTCTTCCCGAGCGATCGTCGGATGGAGTCTCGCGGTCGCGGCCTGCTCAAGAACAACAAGTCCGCACCGATCGCGGAGTTCATTTTGTCGGTGAATCCAAAGCTGCGCGTTATCGAGCTAGACGTTGGCGAAGCTAAGCTGGTGTCGTCAGACGTGGGACAGGGTGTCTATTCCTTCAAGTTCGCCGCGCCGCTGCAAATTGGGCAAACCGTGCCGATGAGTTGGAGGTTTGAGCGTGTTCGTCGCGGCTTCGCAAACTCGGGTCATGATGTCGATCTAGTGCGGAACGGTTCCTTCTTAGACACATTGACAGTGATGCCCGTACCCGGCTTCGACCAGAGCAGAAAGGTGACGGACAATCCGTCTCGGAAAAAGCTCGGGCTCAAGCCATCGGCGCGTCTGCCGGAATTGGGTGACCCTAGGTTCTTGGATAAGCGGGCGATAGGAATAGGGAGTGCGAACATTCGTATTGTGATGAGTACGGACGCCGACCAGATTGCGGTCGCTACAGGCGTGCTCAAACGCGAGTGGCGAGAAGGTCAGCGGCACTATTTCGAGTATGTAATGGACCGGCCGACGCCGCCGATGCTTGCGTTTCTATCCGGTCGATACGAAGTAGCGAAGGACCGTTGGGGAGATACCGCGCTCGAAGTGTACTACGACCCAAAGCACGCATTGAATGCGCGGGCGATGCTGGCAACGGCAAAACTCTCGCTGGAATATTTTTCGCAGGCCTTCTCGCCCTACCAGTATTCTGAGTTTCGGATCGTCGAGTATCCGAGGTATAGAACTGCCGCCAGAGCATTTCCTGCCATGACGCCGTACTCGGAGGCGGCGGGATTTGTGGCCGACCTTACGGACATCGGAAATCTGGACTACGCGACCATCCATGAGTTTTCCCACATGTGGTGGGGCGGGCAGGCGAGTGGTGCGACTATGCAAGGCAGAGAGTTGCTCAACGAAACATTGGCGCAGTATTCGACGCTGATGGTCTATGAGAAACATGCGGATCGCATGGTGCTGAATCGTTTGATCGAAATGTTGCAGCGTGGCTATCTCGTAGGTCGAGGTCAGGACAGCAGAGAAGAACACCCGCTGATTCGCACGGACGATCAAGGGAATCTCAGTTACAACAAGGGTCCGTTAGCGATTTACGCGCTACGAGAGTTGCTCGGCGAGGATGCCGTCAATCGTGCACTACGAAATTATCTAGCGAAGTTTGCGTTCAAGCCGGCACCGTTCCCGACGTCACTGGATTTGGTGGCGGAACTGCGCGCCGTGGCGGGTCCGGAGTACCAGGCACTGATTACCGATCTGTTCGAAAAAATCGTGCTCTACGATCTCGAACTGGCCGAAGCCTCAACTTTGCGAGTGGATGACGGCTACGAAGTGACGTTAAAGGTGAACGCGAAACAACTAGAGGCCAGCGGTCGAGGGCGGGAAACCGAGGTGCCGCTTAACTGCTGGTTCGATGTTGTGATTTTCTCTGCAGGAGAGCAGAACCGGGACAGCAAGCCGCCGCTCTACCTCAAGAAACACGCGCTGGTGAGTGGCGCGAATACCATCACAATTCGTGTTGCGGAAAAACCGGGCCTCGTGAGCGTTGACCCCTATCGCAAGATGGCGGATCGACGGATCGAAAACAACACCAGGACATTGCAGTGACTGAGAGCACGCATTCCTTCTAGGCCTTGTGCTCGCGCGCCAGGTATTCCTTGGACTGCATCTCTATCAAGCGGCTCTTCGTTCGCTCGAACTCGAATTTGAACGACGAGCCGCGATAGGTATCGTTGAGTGGCGCGAACCCCGAGATCAGCAGGTTCACATTGCGATCGTAGAACTCGTCGACTAGCGAGATGAATCGGCGAGTTTGATTTTCCAGCGGCGCGTCGAGCACCGGCACGTCGCTCAACAGCACAGTGTGATAGCAGCGAGCAACCTCGATGTAGTCTTCCTGACCGCGGGGTCCATCGCAGATTTGCTTGAACGTAAACCAGATGACATCGTTCGCGCGACGCTCTGCGTGGACCTTCCGGTGATTGAGAATGAAGGTCACATCGCGCTCGCCCGGTTCACTGGCGCAAGCATCGAACAGACGATCGAACTCGGTGCGCGTACCCGCCGCGTTGGCGTCGAACCAGCCTGCAGCTTGTTCAAGTAGGCGCAATCGATAATCGGTGCCGGCATCGACGTTCAGCACTTCCATATGCTCCTTCATCTGCTTGATCGCGGGAAGGAAGCGCGCCCGTTGGAGTCCGTCCTTGTAAAGGCCATCGGGTGGAATGTTCGAAGTTGCGACCAAGGTGACACCACGGGCGAAGAGATTGGTGAATAGCTTGCCCAGTAGCATGGCGTCCGCGATATCGGCGACGAACAGCTCGTCGAAACAGATGATCTTCGTCTTCGCCGCAATGCGATCTGCGATGATGTCCAGCGGGTCCGATTGGTCCGCGTGTTTTTTCAGTTGCTCGTGTACCGATTGCATGAAGCGATGAAAATGACTGCGCTGCTTGTTCTTGAACGGCAGGCTTTGGTAAAACAAATCCATCAGATAGGTTTTGCCGCGACCCACGCCGCCCCAGAAATAGAGGCCACGTTCCAACGTGCGCGGCTTACGACCGAGGAGGCCGTCAAGCAAGCCACGGGGTTTTGGCTTGAGCAATCGCGTGCGTAAGTCGTCGAGCTTTGCAACTGCTGCGAGCTGTGCTTCATCGGCGACATGTTCGAGGCGAGTATTTTCCCTTTCGTACAGGTCGCGAACGGAACTCGTCTTTTCCTTTTCTGCTCCGCCGGGTGACGTAGAGCCGAGTCGTTTGGAATCCGTCATGGGTTACGTCTGAAGTTCCGGCAAGTCGCGAAAATAGGTCAGTGCTTCTGGATTCGCCAGTGCATCGATATTTTTCACCGGGCGACCGTGCACGATGTTGCGAACGGCCAGCTCGACCATCTTGCCGCTAATGGTGCGTGGGATGTCCGAAACTTGGATGATCTTCGCCGGCACGTGCCGAGGCGTAGCGTTTGTGCGAATGGCCGTGACGATTTTCTTTTTTAAGTCGTCCGTCAACGTGAGGCGGGGACGCAAGCGCACGAACAAGACTACCCGCACGTCACCCTGCCAGTCTTGGCCGATCGCTAAACTCTCTAATACCTCGTCGATTTGATCGACTTGTGCATAGATTTCAGCGGTGCCGATGCGAACGCCGCCGGGATTGAGCACGGCATCGGAGCGGCCATAGATGATGACGCCGCCTCGGGCGGTTAGTTCTGCGTAGTCGCCGTGGTGCCAGACGTTCGGAAATCTTTCGTAATAGGCGCTGCGGTATTTCAAGCCGTCAGGATCGTTCCAAAAACCGATGGGCATCGAAGGGAACGGCGCTGTGCAAACCAATTCACCTTTCTGGCCGTGCAAGGGTTGGCCTTCCTCGTCGAAGATTTCGACTTTCATGCCGAGCGCGCGACATTGGATCTCGCCTGCGTATACAGGTTGAATGGGGCATGCCTGCGCGAAGCAGGCCACTAAATCCGTTCCGCCTGAGATCGAGCCCAACAACACGTCTTGCTTCACGTCGCGATAGACGTACTGAAAACTTTCCGACGATAACGGCGAGCCTGTGGAAAGCAGCGTCCGAAGCGCCGGTAACTTGAATTCATCGATGGGACGAACGCCTTCCTTCTCGCAGCTTGCTAGAAATCGGGGGCTGGTGCCGAAGATGTCGATGTCTTCCCGCTCCGCCATTCTCCAAAGGACGCGCGGATCGGGGTGAAAGGGGGAGCCATCGTAAAGCATGACCGTTGCCCCGACCGCGAGCGCACTAACTAGCCAATTCCACATCATCCAGCCGCAGGTCGTGAAGTAGAAGATTCGATCGCCGCCGCGCAAGTCGACGTGAAAGACATGCTCTTTGAGATGTTGAATCAGCGTGCCACCCGCGCCATGCACGATGCATTTGGGCATGCCGGTCGTGCCGGAGGAATACAGGATGTACAGCGGGTGATCGAACGGGAATTGCTCGAATGTCGGTTCGCCTGGAGTGCCAAACGCAGCGAAATGCTCGGCGGCCGGGAGCGACGCGAGATCGGCGCGCTCGTTCAAGTACGAGACGACGATGACTTTCTGAATGCTGGGAATGCGGGCGGCAATTTCAGCGACAGTCGGCAGCGATTGAATGTTTTTGCCGCCGTAGAAGTATCCATCCGCGGCGAACAAGATCTTTGGTTTGATTTGTCCGAAGCGATCGAAGACGCCGGCAACGCCGAAATCCGGCGAGCACGACGACCAAGTTGCGCCGATGCTGGCCGTTGCGAGCATCGCGATGATGGTTTCAGGAAGGTTCGGGAGAAAGCCGGCAACTCGATCGCCGGCGATGACGCCTTCGGCTCGCAGGCCGGCCGCTACGAGTCCGACCTCAGCGCGCAATTGAGCGAATGTGACTTCTCGCCGCGTGCCACGTTCATTGTTGAAGATCAGCGCAGGTGTCGAATCGCTGCGCCAGAGTAAGTTTGCGGCGAAGTTGAGCCGCGCGCCCGGAAACCATTTCGCCCCCGGCATGAGGTTGCCATTTTCTAAAACGGCTCGGGCCGGATGTTCGGCGCGTACCGCGCAGAACTCCCAGAGCTCGCTCCAGAACGCTTCAGAGCGATCGACGGACCAGGCATGCAGCGATGGATAGTCTCGGAGGGCCGTGCCGTGGCGTGCATTGACGCGCGCCATGAAGCGCGTGAGGTTTGTGTCGGCTATGCGTTCCGGCGAAGGAGACCAAAGTGGTTGCATGGCTACCGTGCAAGAACGTCTTTACAGGTTTTGGTAATTGGGTCCCGAGCCGCCTTCGGGTGTCGTCCAAGTGATGATCGCGTAGGGGTCTTTAATGTCGCAAGCCTTGCAGTGGACGCAGTTCGCTGCGTTAATTTGCAGCTTCTTGCCGCCCTGACCATCGGGCACCATCTCGTACACGTTTGCGGGGCAGAAGTTCTCGCACGGATTGCCGTATTCCGTGGCACAGGTCGTGGCGCAAATGTTGGTGTCATGCACCTTCAAGTGCGCTGGCTGCGCTTCATCGTGTGAGTTGTTCGCAAAGAAGACGAAGGACACGCGATCGCGTGGCGGAAGCGAGCGATCCACCCATTGGCGATCAGGCGAGGTGTACTCATCCAGTCGCTTGAGCTGCCTGAAGTCTTCCTTGTTCTTGAGCGTCCACGGGGATGCGCCGTAGCAAAATGTCTCCCACGCCGAATTAAGTAACCCAATCCATAAGCCTTTCTTGAACGCCGGCTTCACGTTGCGAACGCGGCGTAATTCCTGGCCGCCGGGCGATGCGCGCCACCGAGCTTCGAAGCCTTCCGAGTTGCCGCCAGTGGCCACGCTATGTTCCGCCGCGACTGTGCCGCTGCGGATCGCTTGGTGAACGCCTTTGATCTTGGTGAAGTTGAGCGTGCCGCCGGTATCGCCAATCAGTATCGCGCCTGGCATTTCGAGCTTTGGCATCGACTGCCAGCCACCGGTCGCGATGGTGCGTGCACCTGCCGACAGAATTTCGCCGCCTTCCAGCAGTTTCTTTACTGTCGGGTGATTCTTGTATTGCTGGAATGCTTCAAATGGCTTGAAGCGCGGATCTTCGTAGTTGAGACCAACGATGTAGCCGACATACGCGCGATCGTTGTCGAGGTGATAGAGGAAGCTGCCCGCATAGGTTTTCGGGTCCGCAGGCCAGCCCAACGCGTGTTCGATGCGACCGGGTTGTCCTCGACCTGGCGGCAACTGCCAGAGCTCTTTGTAGCCCAGCGCATAGACTTGTGGGTCGCGGCCTTCTTCTAATTTGAATCGTTTGATCAGTTGCTTCGACACCGAGCCGCGTGCGCCTTCAGCGAGTACCGTGAGGCCCGCGTGAATCTCGATGCCGGGCGTGAAACTTGGGCCAGGCTTGCCGTCTTTATCGATGCCCATGTCGCCAATTTGGATGCCTTTGACGCGGCCGGATTCGTCGAACACGGCACAGGCAGCCGAGTAGCCCGGGAAGATATCGACGCCCAAGCCTTCCGCTTTTTGCGCGAGCCAAGGAGTGAGTTGCCCGAGCGAGATAATGAAGTTGCCGTGATTGTTGAACGGGGTGCTGTAAGTCATCGAATGCGGTAGCAGCTTGATCAACCAATTCGGCATCGGCGAGAACGCGCTCTTTTGGGAGAGGATGCTGAACACGTCTTCGCCGGCGGGCACTTTCATGCCCGTATATTCCTTACGCCACTCGGGCAGCAACGTGTCGAGTGGACCGGGTTCGAATACGGCGCCGGAAAGTGCGTGAGCGCCAACGGCAGACGCTTTCTCCAGCACGCAAATTGTTTTGTCCGGCTGCAGCTGTTTGTGTCGAATCGCAAACGACAATCCGGCCGGGCCGCCGCCGACCACAACGATGTCGTACTCCATCACTTCACGTTCGATTTTTTCTGCTTCGCTCATTGGCTTGCTCAAACAATTCGCTGGCGATTGGGCCCAAAACGATACTTCTTGGCCCCGAAGTATAGCGCGTGAACCGCGGTGTTAAATTGTTTACGATGTGCTCAACTCGGCTAGAGACGCAGGCCGCCGTCGATCTCGAGGACACGCCCAGTAAAATAGTCGTTGGTCACGATGAAGAGGGCGCCATGAGCGATTTCGCCGGGCACGCCTGCGCGCTTCACTGGCACTGCCGCGAGTGTTTTCTCCAAAACTTCCGGCTTCATGTCGTTGAGGATATCGGTCTGAATGAATCCGGGCGCAATGGCGCCGGTGCGGATGCCGTAGCGGGCTAATTCTTTGGACCAGGTGACAGCCATGGCTGCGACACCGGCTTTTGCAGCTGAGTAGTTCGATTGCCCTGTATTGCCGGCGCGTGAAATGCTTGAAATATTGATCAGCACGCCGCCATTGCCGAGCTTAATCATGTGTGTTGCCGCTTCGCGGCCGCAGAGAAAGACACCTGTGAGATTGACGTCCATGACGGCTTGCCATTGCGCCATCGTCATCGACCCGACCACCTGGCCGTCCTTCACTTTCACGAGCAGGGCGTCGCGAGTTATCCCGGCGTTGTTGATTAGGACGTCTAGACGCCCGAAATCGGCGGCGATCTTGGCGAAAGTCTCCGTGACTTCCTCTTCCTTGGCGACATTGCACCTATAGATTCCCACGCGTTTGCCGTTAGCGGCACAAAGGGACTGCGTTTTTGCCAGGTCTTCCTCGGACATGTCGAGGAGTGCCAGATCGGCGCCGCGCTCGGCGAATGCCTGGGCTAACGCCCGGCCGATGCCGCGCCCGCCGCCAGTAATCGCGACCACCTTGCCTGGAATCTGCATGCGGATCTCCGGATTTGAGAAAGGCTGGGTAAAAAGCGCGCCGAATAGTAATCGCTTATTGCGATGCACAAAACCCCCGCCAGCAATTTTGATTGCTCGGGATGAGGGTGCGACGTCATTTGCGTCGCTATAGGCTGCAAGGAACAACTGTGTGGGGCCAGTGGATGTGGCTCACGGAAGCCCAAGTTCAAGGAAGCTAGATGGGCGCGGTCGGGGGCATGGAGGCCCTCTTTTTTAGGAGCAAATCAGGACGATTTGTAGGTTACCCGAATTGCGAGCGGTCAGGATGTCCTTCGCAAGCAAGGTCACCGATGCGCGAAATGCGCGCATGGCAGCGACAGCGATCGAATGGGGTCAGGTTCGCGGGTTCGAGATGGAATGGGTTCGAGATGGATGAGTCGTGATGGAACGACTCGTGATGGAACGACTCCGGGGTGGATTGAGAACTGGGTGCCGGCTGATCACCGGTGCCTAGTCTTTATCCAATTTGACGTAAGCCCATCCTAGCTACGATCCCAGTCCGTCTTCCGATTTTCCAGAAATGCGGCTAGGCCTTCTTTGCCTTCGGGTGAGCTGCGTAATCTCGCCAACAGTGATGCCGTGTGATGCGGCAAATCGTTCGCCGCAAGTTCACGCACATCGCGTAACAATTGTTTCGCTTCTCGATGCGCTAGTGCGCCGCCCTTCAGCAGCAAGACGATCGATTCCTCGACAGCCGCATCGAGCGAGCCGATGTCCGCTACGACTTGATGCAATAAGTCGATTCCCCGAGCCGATTTCGCGTCCAGCGCCATCGCGGTGAGGAACCAGCGACGCGCATGACGCGCGCCGATTGCTGCCACCACATAGGGCGAAATAACCGCCGGCACGATACCGAAGCGAACTTCGGTCAACGCAAATTTCGCAGTTGTCATGCCGATGGCGATGTCGGCACAAGCGATCAGGCCGACGCCGCCGCCGTAGGCACCGCCATTGACCCGTGCAACGACAGGTTTACTGAGGCCATCCAGTGCGCGTAAACACTGGGCGAATGCATGGGCGTCTTCGTAATTTTCTTGTTGCGACATCGTGCCTTGGCGGCGCATGTGCGCAAGATCAGCTCCGGCGCTGAAGACGTTGCCCGCGCCTGTGAGCACAACAACACGGACCGAACTGTCGTCCTCAACAGATTGGACAGCCGCATGTAACTGCGTGATGAGCGTTGCATCGAACGCGTTACGCTTATCGGGCCGGTTAAGTGTGATCGTGGCAACACCGCGCGCGTCGCGGGTGAGGAGTACTAAGTCAGGCATCGTCATCACGTCTTCAATCACATTCTGAAAATGCCGTAGGTTTCCGGCCCAGGTGGAGGCCCGATGCTCGCAGCCGCGAGCGCAACTCCGAGTACGCGACGCGTGTCGCAAGGGTCGATGATGCCGTCGTCCCACAAACGCGACGTGGCGTAGTAAGGATGGCCCTGCGTTTCGTAGCGATCCCTAATTTGGTTAATGAACTGGTCGGCCTCAGCCTCCGGCCATTCGCCGCCTCGCGCTTTGATGCCGTCACGCCGCACGGTGGCCAGTACTTGAGCAGCCTGTTCGCCACCCATGACCGAAACGCGCGCGTTCGGCCACATCCACAGAAAGCGCGGTCCGTACGAGCGGCCGCACATTGCATAGTTACCGGCCCCAAAGGAACCACCGATGATGACGGTATATTTGGGAACGCGCGCGCACGCAACAGCCGTCACAAGTTTCGCGCCGTCTTTTGCGATGCCGTCGTGTTCGGCTTGCTTGCCCACCATGAAACCCGTGACGTTCTGCAAAAATAAGAGCGGAATGCCGCGCCGGTTTGCAAGTTGCACAAAGTGCGCGCCTTTGAGCGACGACTGCGAAAACAAGATGCCTTGGTTGGCGAGAATCCCGACCGGATAACCGTGAATGCGAGCGAAGCCGCAGACCAACGTCTTGCCGTAGAGCGCTTTGAATTCTTGGAACTCCGATGCATCGACGATGCGCGAGATGACTTCTCTCGCATCGTATGATCGCCGCGTGTCAGTTGGGATGACGCCGTACAACTCGTGAGCGGGATACGCGGGCTCGACGAACGATTCACGAGCGAGCCAGGGCGCTTTGCGCGGCGGGAAATTCCTGACGATATCGCGTGCGATGCCCAGCGCATGGGCGTCATTGTCGGCGAGATGATCGGCAACGCCCGATATGCGTGTGTGCACATCGCCGCCGCCCAATGTTTCGGCGTCGACGATTTCGCCGGTGGCAGCTTTCACCAAAGGGGGGCCACCTAAAAAAATCGTCCCTTGCTTGCGGACGATGATTGCTTCGTCGCACATCGCAGGCACGTATGCGCCGCCCGCAGTGCACGAGCCCATGACGACCGCTATTTGCGGTATGCCCTGAGCCGATAGCCGCGCTTGATTGAAAAAAATGCGACCGAAGTGTTCGCGATCCGGAAAAACCTCATCCTGCAGCGGCAGGAATGCGCCGCCGGAGTCGACGAGATAGATGCAAGGCAGTCCGTTTTCGTGCGCGATTTCCTGGGCTCGCAAATGCTTTTTGACGGTCAACGGGAAATACGTGCCGCCTTTGACGGTGGCGTCATTAGCGACAATGACGACCGGTCGGCCATGGACCTGGCCGACACCGGTGATGATGCCGGCAGCGGGAGCTTCGTTGTCGTAGAGATCTTCCGCCGCCAGTTGCGAGCATTCGAGAAAATCGCTGCCAGGATCGATCAGTCGTGCGATGCGCTCGCGCACCAGTAATTTGCCGCGGTCGGTGTGCTTGCGTCGGGCATCTTCATCGCGTCCGTTCACGACGCCGCTTAAGCGCGCATTCAAGTCGTCGACCAAATCGCGCATGCGGGCCGCGTTGTTTTGGAATTCCTCCGACTTGGCGTCGATGCGCGTCTGTAACATCATGAATAAAACATTGGCATGAGTTAAGCGGTGGCTTCAAAGAGTTCGCGTCCGATCAACATGCGCCGAATTTCGTTGGTGCCGGCGCCGATTTCATAAAGCTTAGCATCGCGCAGCAGCCGGCCGGCAGGGTAGTCGTTGGTGTACCCATTGCCGCCCAGGGCTTGAATGGCTTCGAGCGACATCCAGGTCGCTTTTTCGGAGGCAAGAAGGATGCATGCTGCTGCGTCGATGCGAGTGATCTGTTTGCGATCGCACGCCTTGGCGACTGCGTAGACATATGCGCGGCAACTATTCATCGCTGCGTACATGTCCGCGATTTTCGCCTGCATGAGTTCGAATGTGCCAATGGGCTTGCCGAACTGTTTGCGGTCGTGGACGTAGGGCAGCACGACATCCATGCACGCGCGCATGATTCCTAGCGGGCCGCCCGCAAGGACCACGCGTTCATAGTCGAGGCCGCTCATCAGTACATGAGCGCCACCGCCTTCCTTGTGCAGGAGGTTGGCGAGAGGGACCCGGCAATCCTCCAAGATCAGCTCGCTGGTGTCGGAGCCGCGCATGCCGAGCTTGTCGAGTTTTTGTCCGGCGCGAAAGCCGGGCATGCCGCGCTCGACAATGAATGCCGTAATGCCTTGCGAGCCGCGTGCCGCGTCGAGCGTGGCGTAGAGAATGACGACGTCGGCGTGCGGGCCGTTCGTGATCCACATTTTGCTGCCGTTGAGGACGTAATGATCGCCTTGTTTGTCCGCGTGCGTTGCCATGCTGACAACATCCGAGCCGGCTCCGGGTTCGCTCATGGCTAACGCGCCAACGTGTTCGCCTGTGAGCAATTTCGGCAGCACGCGTTCGATTTGTTGCGGAGTGCCCCAGCGGCGCAATTGATTCACGCAAAGGTTGGAATGGGCGCCATACGACAATGCGATGGACGCCGACGCGCGACTGATCTCTTCCATCGCAATAACGTGTTCGAGATAGCCTAAACCTGCGCCGCCGGCAGTTTGCTCGACCGTGATGCCAAGTAGGCCCAGGTCGCCAAGTTTCGGCCACAACTCGCGCGGGAATGCGTTCTCGCGATCGATCTTCGCGGCAATGGGAGCGATGTGCGTTTGCGCGAAAGACGCGACGCTCGAGCGCAACAGTTCGATGTTCTCGCCGAGGTCGAAGTCGAAGTCTTTCGCGATCTGAGGCTTCATGAATCCGCTCCTTGCACGGATGGCGAGGATAAGCCGGGAAAACTCCCCGCGAGGGAATAGGTTCCGTTCCCTGACTTAGTATCCCATCGCGAGGCGTCGTGTAATGCGGCGACGCCTGATCGGATGCCCGATCAGTCACCACCAGAGTTAGACTTCGCTTTGCTCGAAAGTGCGCTGTTCGGCCAAATTCGCGACACCGTCTTCTTTGAGATCCGGTTCGCCGAGCACACTCAGGATGCGCGCGCGGCTTTGATCGCGCAGTGCACTCGCCAGCGACGCGACGTCGGTGTGGGGCACCGCAGTGGGATCGATGACGCCAAGGACTTCTACTTCGATTCGCCCCGGGCGCGGTAATAGAGTCTCCCCGCGCAATACATCTCGTGCTCCGCGAATTACGACAGGCACGACTGGCATCCCGTTACGTGCCGCAATCGTGAAAGCGCCGCCATGAAATTTCGCGAGGCCGGGCCGGGGGGTGAAGGTGCCTTCGGGGAAGAATACGAGCGAGCCGCCGCCCGATGCCGCCCGCATGAGACGTCTTGCATCCATGGCACCGGC
>Ga0193752_1001805_pt1 | contig 17177 bp, 24 predicted proteins | sample H1c1metaG_FD_144924 | JGI IMG/M metagenome (GOLD analysis project Ga0193752, IMG submission 144924) | Soil microbial communities from a riparian zone of the East river system, Colorado, United States - H1c1 | ecosystem: Environmental > Terrestrial > Soil > Riparian zone | place: USA: East River... | reverse complement strand
TCGATGTCTCGGAGGTCTTCGCAGACAGGGACCTGGGGCAATGGTCCTATCGGGTGTACGAGCAGGAAAGCGAAGACAATACCAATCCGGAAAATGCGGGTGCTGAGCTGGAGCGTGGCATGGTGCACCTGATCGCAGAAACATCCTTTGCCTTTCTGCAGCGGGATACGACAACAACTTTTATACAGCCGAAATGAATGAAGCTCAGAACGCGGCGCCGGGCAAGGTAGTCGTATTGAATTTCGCCGAAGCGAAGCAACCTGTTTTTAAAGAAACCAGGGGCGGCGCTTTTGTGAAATTCGGTGATGATAACCAGTACCCGAATTACTTGCTGGATCTATTTAGCCAGGCTTCAAAGCATGGACCCATTACAGCCGGCAAGGCAACCTATATAGCGGGCAATGGTTGGCAAATAATGGACGGTAAAGAGGATGCCGCCGCTGCTACTTTCATTGCAAAAGCTAATCGGTACGATGAATCGCTGGCATCCATTACAACAAAGGTGGCGCTAGATCTTGAAATATTCGGAGGCTATTACCTGCAGGTTATTTGGAATTATACCGGGACCAGGCTCGCAGAGGTTTATCACCTCGATTACATGAGTGTGAGGAGCAATGCCGACAATACACAGTTTATCTATAAAGAGAATTGGAAGGATTCCCGGGAAGTAGGTAAGGTGTATCCGGCTTTTAATCCATCAAATAAGATGGGTTCGCAGGTGGTATATGTCAAGGAATACCGGCCGGGGCTAAAAACCTATGCCCTGCCTGGTTATATGCCGGCGCTCAATTACATCTCCGCTGAAATTGAAGTCGGAAAGCACGTTCTGGGTAATTCGCAGAATGGTTTCAAACCGGGCAAGCTGATCACGATTCCCGGGCCGGAGCCCTCCCTGGAGGAAGAAAAGGATTTGACCAGGAATTACCGGAAGGCTACCACGGGCGCTAGTGGTTTATCATTCCTGCTCTCATTCGTCAGGCAGATCGGTGATAAGCACGTTGTTGACGATCTCGGAGCCTCGGACCTGACGCGGGAAGATTTCAGCAATGTTGACAAGCTGATACAGGGCAATGTTTTTTCAGCGCACAAGGTCACCACCCCAGCGCTCTTTGGCATTGCCACACCTGGCAGCCTTGGTCAACGGACTGAATTGCAGGATGGATACGAGATTTTCAAGAATACTTATGTCAACGGCAAACAGCAGTTTTTGGAAGAGTGGTTTAATAAGCTGGCGAAATATGCCGGCGCCCTTGTGCCGATCCGTATCATTCCAACTGACCCAATCGAAACCAAGCTCGGCACCGGTACGATTGCTACTGTAATGACCCGAGAGGAAATCCGAGCTCAGGCCGGTTTGCCTGCGGAGGTGAAAAGGGAAGTAAGTCAAAGCCAGGTGATCACCGATTCAATTGCTGCCATGAGTCCATTGGTTGCAAATAAGGTGCTTAATAGCCTTACACAAAATGAAATCCGTGGTCTGGCAAATCTTCCACCGATAGAGGGAGGCGACTCTATACCGGGTCCGGATGGAGCAGCGGCGCCAGCTCCGGCCAAAATGCAAGGATTCGCCGCTGCAGGTAATAAGCAGGTGCACGACAATGAGGATCTGGCCCTGGAGCTTTTCGGGCAGTATGGCAGCCCTAAGTCGAATTACCGGATTCTCAAAACACGTAAGATTCGGTTTTCGGATGATGCAGACGAGCTCTCAGAGTTTCAGCAGATGTCGTTTGCCGAGGGTAAAATGAGCCAGCTGGAGGCGTCTATCCTGGACCTGATCAACAAGGATAAGCGCATTACCCCCGAGGCGCTTGCCGATGTCCTAAAGGTCAAGGTTGGTGATATCGAAAAACTGCTATTGAAAGCCTGACTGATCGCGGCGCCATCACAAGTAAAACAAATGGTGACGGCGAGGAAGAGCGGGAGCTGACAAGGTCCTTGAAGGACCTGCAGGAAGGAACGAAGGCCGTTACCCGTGCATTCTCTGTTAAGTATAGCTATGACGGTCCGCAGGATAGTAAGAACAGGCCCTTTTGTGCCAAAATGATGGAGTTGGGGCGGCTGTATTCCCGCTCCGAAATCGAAGTAATCAGCGTTCGTCTGGGTTATTCTGTATGGGATCGTCGTGGCGGATTTTATCACAACCCGGCTACCAAGGAAACGACGCCTTTTTGTCGACACGCCTGGGTATCTCATGTAGTCCTAAAGAGCAAATGAGCCAGAACGTACTATTAATAAACGTAGCGGCCATAAAGGCCCGTACAGGTGTTCATCTGAATAACGATGAAAAGCTGATTGTGCCTGAAATTAAAGCTGCTCAGGATGTCGAAATAGTATCCGCTCTCGGGACTCGCCTATTCGAGCGTTTGCAGGCGGGCATCAGGGAGGATAATCTAACCGAGAAGGAGCGCACGTTGCTTGACGATTACATCACCGACGCCCTCGTGTATTTCACACTGTCAGCCTTGCCCGTGGCCACCTCATTCCAGTTTTTCACAAAGGGCATGCTGCGCAATTCGAATGAAAATAGCGACATGCCTTCTATGTCCGACCTGGTGGAATTGTCGAAATGGTACTCAAACCGTGGGAAATATTACCGTCAACGGCTAATCCGCTATATACATGTAAACAGGGAACATTTCCCCTTGTATGAATGCAATTCAGACAATGACGTGAATCCCTCAAAAACTAGCTACAGGTTGGGAATGTACCTGGGCGATTAATCGCACGAATGAAATCACAATACGCCTACTCAGGAAAGAACAAAGCCAAGCTCCGGGCTTATATGGAGCAGAAAGAAACCAATGTCGCGGCAGACCCTCAACCAAATAAAGCGAGATATACAGCGCTACGCGGAAAGCCACGGGCAGCTGGGCGCCGTTAGATTCTGCCAACAGGCGGATCTCCTTGATGCCGGCGACATTAAATACCCGGCATTTTTTTTCGATTACATCAGCGGCCGGAAAGATAAGAGCGAGTTGGTTATGTCCTTTTCCGGCACGGTTGCCGACCTGGTGCACCCAGAGCGGGATAATGAAAGTGAAGTTTGGAGCGATGCGACTTCCATAGCCTGCGATATTCTCAGCTACCTCGATTCCGATGAAAGGGATTTCGTCTTGCAGGAAGGTGTAGCGATGAAACCCTTTACCGGTGGTGAGGATCACCTGGGCGGCGTGACGTTCGACTTTACCCTGCGTGTGCCGTTCCCATACAATACATGCGTCGCTCCGGTAAAAGTCGCTGCTGATGGTTTCCTGCGGGCGGAGGATGGCCGGTTTATCCATACCGAGGATGGCCGGGCAATTCGAGTCGACACAGAAACGTCGACGCTGGTTTATGCAGAGTCCGGACTCCCAATAATGACCGAAGATGGCAAAACAATAATTCTAGAAAATGGCTAATCCTAAAATATCTTCTTTCCCAACCGATTCGGAGGTAACCGGCGAAGAGCTCCTAACTGGGATTTCGGGCGGCCTCAACCAAAATATTTCTGTTCAGCAGATCGCAGATTTCGTTTTGGATCAGGTACCGCCATCCGGTGCGGGCTCCTTCGCTGAGCTTACAGATAAGGTGACGGCGGATTTGCCGGGGATTAATACCCCTCTGGCGGCAGCATTGGCTGCCATTACACAGACCCCAGGCACAACGGTTACGTACAATCCTGCCGTATCCCTCGCCCGCTCCAATACGATCATGGATATGGTGCTGGATGCGAACCAGGTCCTTACCGAATCGCCAACAGGCAAAGCTGCAGGCGGCGGCGGTACGATCAATTTCCAGCAAGGCGCAACAGCGCGCACTGTCACCTTTCCAGCAGGCTGGATAGCAGAAGACGCGAGCGATCCGATCAGCACCACGGAAGGCATGTGGCATCGGGTGGTTTATTACTACGACGGACATTCTACAACATATTCAGTTAAGCAAATGGAGGTGGGCGCGGTTCTTACCACGCCGGCCGCTCCTACGTCTTTCGTCGTTGACGATACGGCCAACACTGGCAACTGGACAAACAATCCATCTTACACAGCGGTCAGCGACTACGAGCAGACCGTAGACGGCGGGGATACATATACTACCTGCACAGCAAAGCCCATATCTGTTGGCGATGTTGCCCTTAATATCGGCATGGTAGGCGTTCGTGTTAAGGCCGTCGCCGGCGTGAGCAATCCGTCGCTGACCCTTTATAATCTTACCGCATACACAGTATCCGGACTGACCACACCGTCTGCCCCGATTACGCCGGTATCGAATGATTCAACCGATATGTTCGGGTGGACTAATACGGGCGGTAAGGGTACGGCAGATGCCGAAATAACCATCGATGGCGGCTCATCCTATACCGACGCCACTACCAACCCGCACAGCGTGGGCAACGTGCTCAAGGCAGCCGGTCAGGTGGGTGTAAGATATAAAGCAGTGCCAGGTGTCAGCAATGCCTCATCTACGCTGTTTGATACGGCAGGATTCAACCTCATTACCCCCGCCGCTCCAACTTCCTTTGTCGTAGACGATACCGCAAATACTGCAGGCTGGACAGACGCGGGCGGCAAGACATTTGCAGACGCAGAATACACCGTCGATGGTGGGAGCTCATACGCTCAGGCTACGGCCAACCCGCAGACTGGCATTGGCAATGTCAACAAGGCGGCAGGGCAAGTAGGCATAAGATACAAGGCTGTCGCCAGTGTTAGCAATGCATCTGCCACCCTTTACAACGCTACGGCCTACCTCATTACCCCTGCGGCTCCTACATCAGGTATCGTAGATGATGTCGATGATGAATTCGATTGGACCTATTCGGCCGGATTCTCCACCCCCGGTGCTTACGAATACAGGATCGGCGGCGTGGGTTCGTTCTCTGCTGTAGCTGCCAAGCCGCTCGTTGTAGGTGATGTAGACATACCCATTGGCGATCTGGAAGTAAGGGTTAAGGCTGTCGCAGGCGTGAATACCGCATCCGCTTCCCTGACCAATGCAGCTGCCTTTGTAGAAGGAGCGCCGGTAATGACCGAGCTCTATTACAAGAGCTTCGATACGGCGATAGCGCCGATGACTAAGGTCGAAACGAACGGCAACACAGCTACGATCAGCGGCGGGTATTTACGCCTGCTTGCTATCACGGCAGGCGTTACTCGGGTACAGCACGTAGCCGCGTTCAGCATCACACCGGGCGATCAGTTGAAGGTCACCATAAACACGGTCAACATAGTTGACGCCTCGGTCCCGCCTCAGTTCGTGGCGCTCGGAGATTACACAACCGGGTACGACTGGCAGCAACCGTTGGTAACCGGCGCAACACAATCTTTTGATGTGGACACAACAGGTTTCACGTTCGCTCCCGCCACGCCTGACATTGTTATCAGCGGCTCGTCTTCTGATACGGCTGACATGTACCTGCTGGATATCCTCATTGAAAAATACCCGTAAATGATACGAACAATTATCATGATAACAGGCGGGACAGCTTCTACGGGGGCTGACTTCTCGCCTGTGGATTTCGACTCTAACGATTGGGATACTGAATAAATATGGCAACTCAAAGACAGGCAATGAACGCTAAGATTGCCGCACAATTGGCATCTGGGCAGGGACTGACTGCATCGCAGGCGCGGGCCTTCATGGCTGACGTTATTGATTATATCGATACCCGCAAGGATACGATCATACCCATACTCGACTATGATGTTGACCCTAGCGGCGGCAATGGTAGCGGCGCGGGATTCTTGCAAGCCCTTGAGGACGCCGGAGATTACGGCGGCAGCGTGATTATTGACTGCCCGTCCGGTCTGTTCAAAATAGACACGCCGAACATCCCTATCATAAACGGCAATCCAGCGGATTGTCAGTTGCCGATCCCATTAAATACGTCCTCATCCGCGACCCTTCCAAACATCCGGCTACGGGGAGCTATTGAACCCTGCATGAATCTTGGCATGTGGACAAATTTTGTCAACCCGAATACTGGCACAGTGCTGGAATCGACACTAGCTACAGGTAACGGTGCATTAATTGGCTCGGGTTATGAAACCGCATTGGGCAACCTCAATGCTACGCACTTCTCGAAAGAGAACGTTACCCTGCGCTTAAATGCCGGAACGATGGGCGCAAAGATTAGTCACGGCATGACAGGGCTCGACGCGCGCGCGCTCTGCTTTTTTACTGTAAATAACGGCCGATACGACACAACGCTTGCGCCGTTAAATATGCTTGCCCCGCAGACCTCAGCGTGTGGCATTCGCTTACCAATGGTCAACAATGGCGGTTGGGTGTCGGTTAATAACATCGCATCTCAGGGTTTTTACTTCGGCATTGATAGCATAGACGAACATGCTACCGGCAACAACTGGAATGTTCACGGCTGCTATGTAGGCGCAAACTTCACCGGCGCAATGGGCCACCGTCACTCATGCAGTATTGGGCGCCTGCATTGCAATGGCACGGCTATCGGCATGCTGTTCAGCGGAACGGCCTCTGCAATCATTCAGCAGTATGCGACTGAGCATGCCAATAATGAGCAGTGGTATGAAATACTAGCCGACATAGTGGAACTGACCGGCACAAGCAATGTGATTATCCAGAGCGCGAATATCTGCGACTCCCATAGCGGCGGGAATCCGGCATCATGGAGAGAAGCAAGCTATATCGATCCCGATTTCCTGCGTGTTGGTGTTAACATCTACGATCCGAACGATTTGCGATATAAGGGATTCGGCCTTGCACTTGATCAGGACAGGTTTAAAATATCCCTCTTAGGGGCTCTGTAATGACACGAGCACAGGCAGCGAGACTCGGGCTGCTGATTTTGGCCGGGCTGATTTGGTGGATTAATAAAATGGTATCGTGAAATCACTCTTTGCCGCATGGCAGTATAAACCGTTGCTCCTCTCTGCGTTCGCGTGGGGATGGTTTGAGGTGGAGTTCATTCCGGCGCCGATGCGGATATTCTTCCTTGGCGCTGCCATGGCTATAGATCTGGCGTCCGGATTGGTGAAGAGTTGGAAGAACGGGCACATAACAACCTCCGCCGGTTTCCAGCGCTCAGTGGTGAAGCTCTCCAGGTATTGCTCAGTGATCATTGCTACCTGGTTCCTGGCCAACATACTCGGCACGGTGAGCCCCGCCAACATCGACTACGCCTATATGGTCAACGGCACAATTGGCTTTCTAACGTTCATTGAGATCTATTCAATATTCGAAAACGTATACGAAATCGATCCGACCGGCCCACTCTCCAGATACCTGGTAGGGCCAGTACTTAAGATCCTTAAGGGAAATATGAATCGATTCAACCCTTTCAACAAATTAAACGACCATGACAACGACACGAATAGTAAGCAGCCTGACTCCATGGATAAGCCTGCTGATACTGGCACTGGTAGCCTTCGTAGCGATTAGGGGCTGCATGAAGCAACCGGATATCAGGTACAACACCGAGCGCATCACCGAGATTCGGCAGGATAGCGTAAAGCACTGGATGGATAAGCAGGGCCGGGAGCATGGCCAGGTTCGACTAGCTGAAGCTGACATCGCATCCCTCCGCGCGGTTTACCGGGGCGAGATGGATAGTGTGATGGCAGCGTTGAAGATTCAACAGAAGCAGATCCAGGCGCTCACCGTCCTTGGCGTAACTACTGCAGGCAGAATTCGTCCAGAGGTGGAGGATTTCAAGATAGCAGACCGGACCTATAAAAAGTTCCACTATGGTGATCCGTACCTGGAGCTAGATGGGATCCTGACGGATACACCATTCATCAGCTATAAGATTTTCGACAGTCTGATCGTTACCACTTATTCGAAACGTAAGTGGTTCCTCGGCCGGAAAGAAATTTTCCTCGATGCCTATAGCCGGAATCCTGCTGCTCATATATCCGGGTTGATCGGACTGAAGGTGGCCACGGAAAAGCCGAAGCGGTTTGGGGTCGGGCCTTACTTCGGCTATGGGTTCAATGGCCAGGCTTGGCAACCCTCGATCGGCCTGGCCCTGCAGTACTCACTTATCAAATTCTAAAAATGAAGCTGGGCCACGTAAAAACAGAGAGTGAGGTAACAGTATCGTTTATTGATAGCGAGGGCAATCAATATTCCGTTCGGTTCGTGCCGCGTCCTGATCGTGCGCACCAGGTGACGGTCTTTAAGGGCGACACGCCTATCGACTACGCGCCCAAATTCTACGGCACCGTAACCACAAATGCAGCGCGCGGAATGCTTGAACATGCGTTGAAATGATAGCAGGCTTTATTCTCGCGGGAAAAATCCCGCATAAAAACCGTATAAATCTCAGGTCAATTTCAACAGACTGAAATGTAGGTTTGCTCCTCATCGTTCTGACCATGTTGACAGGTACGACAACCATGCAAGCCGAACTGAAGATAGCTTTGGAGGAAGCTAACAAATGCTCCGAAGCCTTGGGACGTTTGCTTAAAGAAGCTAGGGATGCAGGTGGGGCAACACTGGAATTGTTTAAACGCATCACAGAAGCAAATAAGCACTGCGAAGCGGCCATGGAGCGCTACACAATTATTTACCATGCATACTACAATGTGCGCAACAGGTAATATATTGTAGCAGGTTTTTGAAGGAACTTGTCAACATGAAAAAGGGGAGCCGCCTATCTAGGCGGCTTTTTCATGCGGTCCAAACTGAGACACGACCTCCTATCTGTTAAGCTTTGAATAATGGGTATGGGCATCGATATGATGGATTTATTCCCACCTACTTTTAATGAATGACAGAAGTGGTTAAGGACGCAGCAGGCAAGCGAATTGTGAGGGGTGCTCTCGTGATCATAGTCTGCAGTGCTATCGGAATATTAATAGCGATACTTTGTACAGTTTAACCGGGCGCAAATGTCAAAATAGGGATTATGGAATTTGGCAAGGAACAAACGAAAAAACGCCTGGATAGGCGACTTCCCTCTACATCTTTTCTATGAAATACAAGGCCCGCCTTGAGTATCTGCAATTACAGGCCACGCAGAAAGCAGACGTTTATGTTGATATCGTAAGGTCTGAAGGAATGCTGACCAATTCCGAGAGACTCAAACAGGCTAAAGCCGAATGGGAAGATGCAGAAAGGGTTTATTCGGGTTGGCTTGACATAATTGAGTCCGATTTAAGACGACGCTAAAACAACGATTGCACTTCATACCTGCCGTCCTCCCACAACCAATATTCGACAATAAACGTGCTCATGTTCATAACATTAATCTCCCAGTAATCTTTCCCTTTCGGGTATCGGTAAACGATTATGGAAAATTCGCCGTAATTGCCACGCCAACGATCCGGGTCGTTTGTGGGCTCGCCGTGCACAGCGAGCCAATTAAGGTTAATAACCAACGGAAAATTGGGCATGCTTTCCATCCTTCCAAAATAGTTACCAGCCAAAGTTATGACCGACTTCCCGGACAGCATTATAGATTTACCCAATTCCTACCTGGCGGCTTTTGTCTTTCCGGAAGGTATGTTCCGTCAGTTCAAGTGGTTTCATTGGGATGCTGTGCCATTTGTCTGTTTTAGGAGTTATTTACGTAGTGCCGCAATTAATTCCGCCTGATCACTGGTAGGGTGCTGTTTTACCTGTGTTGAAAGTGCTTTAGCTTCTTCCCAGGAAATTTCCCGCTCAATTAAATCATTGCAGGTAATTCCGACAAAAGCCGCAAACTCTTCGATTCTCTTTTTTGACGGGCCATACGTTCCGGCCAGGTAATTCCGGAGCATAGGAAGCGAGGTTACGTTGAGTAACCGCAGCAAGTCTTCGTCGGTGTAGCCGAACGCTGTCTTTAGGGTCTTTAGATTCAATGGTAAATAATTCACGTAAAAGTTTTGGTGTACTGTTAAGCGTTCTTTCGGTACTCACATCGCTGCAACTGTATCAGGCGTGAGGTCTGGAGTTTTCATTGTACCAGCGTCCCAAATTAGTTTAGATAGTCCTCTCTGACACTTGGATTCCTAAAATAGGATTTTCCGGATTAACGCTGCTTTTTTTAGCAGTGGCGGGATTTATACGGTCCCATTCTGTGATTTTTCACAGAGAAATTTTGAAATAGAGAATTACATTCGTTGTGTCACAATAAGCGCCTAATACTTAAAAGGTTATTATGAAAGATCGTCGTGATGAGCTCCTTCATATGTTGGAAGAAATGCCCGTCTATAAAAGTTGGTCAATTGTAGAATTAGACCGAATGAATAGACGCTACCGGGAAATAGTTCAGGATCTGGTTACTATGTCGGAATACCGGAAATTCAAATGGATAGCTGATAGAGGCCCGGATCTTGATGACCGGATACAGCAGATGGCTTCTGAAAAAAATGTTGATAAACAGGCCAGACAATTCAACAATATTGTTTTCGTGTTGCAAAATGCTATAGAGATACTAACAGGTGCCATTGAAATCAGCCAGCGTGATTGGGAAATACTGGTATCCCATAAATTATCCTTAACCGGTTAGTCGGGCATCTCATCGTCAAGACCTATCTGGTTCGTTTTAACGAAATTCACGACTGTGAGATATGCGGATCTGGCTGCCTCACATTCGGCCTCGGCCTTTTTGAAATTCTCAGCGTTTTGGCCGCCGAGCGGTGCTCCTTTATCGTAACCTTCCACCCCTACATCAAAGTACTTTTCAGATTTCTGAATGGCAACGTCGAGTAGGTTTTCAAGGTGTGTTCTATAGGTCATGGCGCAACTCCGTAATAGCAGCGGTATAGCTGTTACTCTGAAGTTAATAACAATACTTGGATGTATTTCTTATCGTTTAAGGTGTTAGGTGAAAAAGGGAAATTAAATGCATATAAAAAACGTATCTTAGCAATCCCACTCCAGGTCATTCACTTCTGACTTCCATTTAAGCCATCAGCTTATGCTTTGCTCTGGGTATTGTTCATCCATAGCAGCGCAACCATGCCGCCGTACTTTTCAGAGTATCTCATCGTAATTCATCCAGAGACTGCAAATGCAGATTCTCTTGTCGAAAAACTAAACGAAAATAAGTTAGTGAAACTTCGGGTAATGACCTATGCCGAGTGGCTGCAAGAGGACAACATACCGGAACACAATGTGCTTTGTATGCGGGGGAAAGGTGGCTGGCTATACGCGCAAAGCGCTACGCAGAAAGACGCCTTGAGAGAAGAAATATTGGAACTTCTTAAGAAGTAGAGTTACCGTATACCTGAAAGCATGTTATTATTAATTAAACATCTTAAGACCGTTTTAATAGGTGACCTTTGTAATGCCTTTCAATCATCAGTTGGCATTATTATTATGACCTACCGGGCCTGTCTTGATCAATTACTCGATGCAGCTAAAGAGAAATCAGATGCGATTCTCGCAGCAGCCATGGGACCCGAGCCGCATAATGATAGGATCATTAACGGAATGCAAGCGGAATGGGACAAGGCAGAAAACGCATATGCCTCGCATCTGGATTTCATGAGATTCAATCGGATCAATATAGACGATGAGATGCCGGGATAGGGGCCGGGCCTGTAGCTGACAACGGCGCTATTGATAAAATAAGCAACCTAAATTAGAGTGAGATTTTTAGAAAGGCTGGCCCGTTAGCGGGCTGGCTTTTTTTATGCATAGTAGATTGGCGAATGCCCTGGCCATGTATCTCTTCAGGAAGTAGGAAGTTGGGGATTCACTGGCTGTGTTTTATAACAATTAGCATGAAACACAGAGCACAAGTTTGTGCGACCTTAGCCTCCTGTTTCAATCTCGGAGTTGAGATGGGTGAAAAGTTGGGCCAGCGAAATGCTGGCTTTTCTTTTGGGCGTTCGGTGCATTTAAGAAGCGTCAACGAATCATACCCTGAAATAAGTCAAACATACGCTCGCCATATAAACTTTGGGCATAAGAGCTTTTTCGCTCTTTCGTGTACAATGCTCCTGCTAACTCATAACCCTCATTTAGGAGCTTGCTGATCTGCTTCTCAAAATCATCTTTGAATTGGCTTTGTACTAGGACGTAGCTTTTGGTTTCCGTGTCCATACGATTTATTTTGAACAAAGATCAATCGCATGGATTTTGCGCGTGGCGCGTGTTGCCCCCCACGGGTTTTCTAGTGTAGTTTGTCAAGGTGCTTCCTTACCTACGCCGCCCTTCCAATTTCCAAATTAAGCCCCAAAGCTTAGTGTAGTTATTTGGTTATAGTTCTATGCCAGGCGCAATCTCTCGCTCAACAATTTTAAGGACGCAAAAAAACTGCTTTATATCTGAGATTTTCAGACTAAAATCTTGATATTTTGGATTTCGCGAATGGCACACCAAGACTTTTTTTTGGGTATCTAGATTGGTTATCTCGGTAAACATGGGGCCTTCTGATGTAATAAGGATAAAAACCAATCCCTCTTTTTCAATTAGAAACTTGAATTTTCGACTGTTTATTTCCACGCCCAATAATTTATCCCCGTCAAGAATTGACCTTTGGGTACCATCGTCCATATGGTTGCCATTCATTTCGAAAACCATATACTCCATTTTTTTATAACCCAAGTTATTAGGATAAGGATCGGGCACTAAAAAATCGGGTGCTAAATCTATTAAACGAGCATCGGCATTCAGAGTGTTTACAAGCTTCTTATTGTACAATGATTGCAAATCCCTAGGAAAGTACTTGAGGTGGACATGATCGAAATCCCAATATTCTGCGCTGCCAGTATGGCGAGTCGTTTCGAACTGGAAATTCGGAGGCACAGGAAAGTTGGCTGATATTCGTCGCCGGCCCATCGCTATTTCTGGATAAGCATACAGCAACTTTTCAACGAATGTTTCAGGAAGAATAGGCATAGAAAGAAACGCATGAATTTCCTCAATGCTATAATCAGTCGTATCTGATATGTATTGATAACTTTCACCGAAACATTCAATCCAAGATTTTACTTCATTTCCCCAATGTGGGTTCCGGTCTTCCTCCCAATAATGCGTAGTTTGGGTTCTCTTGGGATCATCAATATCAAATAGAATACCTCTAGGAATTATTAATTTATTCGATAGTGATTTTAAGAAATCAAAATCAATGTAATGTTTCTCTAGCTGGTTTTTAACTTCTTGTACACTCGTATTTAACATCCCAGCAACCATCCCTAAGTTATAACCATTTTGCTCCAAGTATTTTTTTAGTTCACTGCCAGCATGATAATGCGATGGTTCTTTAATCATCATTTGTCCCTTCCCTGTCAATAGCCACGTCTCATCAATTCCATATGTAGCACAGAAGGCTTTAATGAATTTGGGAGACATATCCCGTTTCCCGTTTACAATTTCTGACACCGTAGACTCCCTTGAATAACCCAAATCAATAGCTATTTGCTTTTGTTTTATAGGCTTTCCGTTCTTGCGTATTGCACCAATCGAAATATTTAATCGATTTAACAGTGTGTTTTCTACCATAATTTACCTTGTAGTAATAATTTTATATCACTAGGTGCAAGTTTATTTAAAAACTTGCACCTAGTGATACTACATTTGAATAATTCTTAGCCAAAGGGATTGGCAAAAGGATAACCAAATTGTAATTAAGTTATGGCAAAAGTCGTAAGAAAACAAAGACGCTCCGAGAAGCTCGCACCGTCCGAGAAAGTTGCCTTTAAAGATTGGGTGGACTCATTCGATACCCTGGTAGATGCCTATGAGGATCTAGATGTAGCTAAGGGGACATTAGAGCGACTTCTGTTGAAAGGCTCAGGCCATCCGAATACTATTGCGAAAGTGCGTCGTAAAATCCCGGCTGGTCTATTCCTAATCCTGTATTAGCCTGATGGAACAAGCACACTTTCTTTCCCTCAGCCTGGAAGAGCTTTCGGCTATGATGGTGCAAGCGAGCGAACAGGGGGCAACCGTCGCACTTCAAAAACTCCGGGGATTCGAAGAGGACCGGCAGCTTTCCACAACGGAAGCTATGGTTTTCACTGGCTATAGCACGGCAGAATATTTCCGGAGTTGGTGCAAGGCAAATGGCATCATACCAGTAGCTACCCGTAGGCGGGTTAACTACTATCTGTTGTCAGCACTGAAGGGCGGACGGATAAAGAAAAATGTCAAACGCAAATAAAAAACCCGCTGTTCGAGCAGCGGGCATTCTTCACATCAAAAACTAACGATCATGAGTATTCGTCGCAATGATGCCTGTCAAAGGTACACATCAAATGACAGGATTGAGATACGAACAATGTTTACCTCTTATCAGGAAATTGACATGTCGGGCAGTGGTTGTAGCATCGGAGCAACTATTAATCATTTAGGTGGAACTGATTTTTCTAGGGTGCGAAAACGCACAGAGGACAGACCTTTTGGATTTAAAGGTGATACCCGGGAATTAATACTGTTTTCAAAATTACTTCTAGAAGGGAGGGATGCGAAATACGCAATGGAACTTCTCGGCATGGGAATATGGAAGGCGAAGAAAATGGTTCGCATATTAAATGCCACATTGAAATCCAAAGGTCTACCAGCTGTATATTCAGTTTCGCCTTACCACCGCCTCGGTGGGAATAACAAATGGATAATATGTAATGAGACCGGCGAGGTGTACAGATCTATAGGCTCTGCCGCACGTATTATCGGCGCGGGAGAGTCGACCCTACGTGGTCACCTAAAAGGGCAACATAAAACTGTCAAAGGCTACACATTTAGGTTGCTCGGAAGCAGTATAACCGAAATTCAGAGAGACCAGCTTATTATTCCAGAAAGCGATAGGAAGAGATTTCCAACAAAAAGGTCATCGCGGTCCTGGCACTCAAATACCAATGTCGCCGTTTCTGTTGTGTGCGACCAAACGGGCCATAGATTCTCATCAATCAGATCGGCTGCCCTAACCGTTGGAGTGGAGCCGTCCAGACTTTGTTCCCATTTAAAAGGTCGGCCTGGCTGTAGAACTGTTAGCGGATACACATTTTCTTATCAAGACAGTGAAATGAACGCAGTGCTTAACGCAAAAAGAGCTGCCAATAGCACGCGCGCCTCTAAAGCAAAGTCTGTAATCTGTAATGAAACCGGCGAAGTGTACAAGTCCATTGCTTCAGCCGAACGTGTTATGGGTTTTTGTAAGAACAGCATAAAAAAACACTTACTCAGCCGACCAATATTGCGGACGGTTAATGGCTACACTTTTAGCCATCTTATTGGAGAATTAACTGAAGAGCGGCAAAATCAACTCGACATTCCAGAGGCCGATAGGAAAAGGTATCCGTCCATAACAGACCGAACAAAATACAGATCGAACTCATCAAAGGCGATCATTTGCAACCAAACCGGGCAAGCATACCACTCAATAAAATCAGCAGCGCGTGTGCTTGGCGTGCAGTCCAGCCAGTTGAGTGAACACGTAAATGGCCGACCAAGGCGCCGCACAGTGGGTGGCTTAACATTCAGGCTGCTAGATAGCCCAGTAACCTGATCCCCCTAACAAACAAATGGCGCCTATTACGGGCGCCACTGTTTACAAAAATCCAGTAATGAAGAGCTCAAATATAATAACTGCGATTTCGCCGGCACTTACACAAACGGGAAAAAGTCGCGTAAGCAATCGGGTGGCCGCATAACTCTCATGACAAACTAACCCTATTATGAAACACTATATAATGCCTGCCGATCTAAGTAGTGCAAAAATGCTGTGCATACTTAATGATGAGGAACGGCGCTCGGTTTTAGAGACGGCAGCCATCGTTCAAAGCGTGCTTGCCGGAATGGATCCGTCCGATAGGCCAAGCTTCAGCAACACCGACATGGGCAACCTTGCGTATTGCCTGCGCGTAAATTCCTTTAAAGCGATTCCCATGCGGTATAGCGAATGCTTTACCAGGGCGCTATACCAATACCTTGTACAGACCGGGAACAATACCGTTAGCGAGCCGTTGATGGATGATATTATGGCTGTGGCGGAGCTATACACCGCGGCAGAGCTCAGCAGCATACACCAGGCAATAGAAGCAGAGCGATGCAATGAGCCGCTCTTCGATTTCTCCGTACTGAGCACCGGAACAACAGAAATAGAAGTATCAAAACCAGCCGCATAAAGACAGATAATGCCACGACCAAGCTTTCAATTTTATCCCGCGGATTGGCGCAATAATGCGAACCTCAGCCGTTGCACATTACAAGCGCAAGGCGCATGGATTAGAGTAATGTGCCTGCTTAACGACTCCGATGATTATGGTGTACTGCGTTGGCCACTGTCGGAGCTTGCGCGGGCTGCAAGCGTGCCTATTAAGTTGCTACAGGAACTCGTCGATAAACGTGTCCTAAAGGGCAGCGATGGCGCCGATATCGACGAGTTTATTTATATCCCCAGAAGCGGGCGAAAGAACGGCAACCCCGTTACGCTGGTACCCGCACAGCCAGGGCCATTATGGTACTCCAGCAGAATGGTCAAGGATGAATACATCAGGAGGCACTCAGGGAAAGCGACACGGTTTGGTGCCAAGGATGATCAGCAGGACGACGGCTCTTCATCTTCATCTTCACCATCCCGCCGGCAAAGTGATGAACAAAGTGACAATCAGGGTGTGAATCAAGGTGACGGCTCTTCATCTTCATCTTCATCTTCATCTTCAGTAAATAAAGAAGCTGTCGCTTCTTCGTGCGATTTCTCGACTTTCTGGATTGATTACGGCAAGAAGCTCGACAAGGCGAAATGCGAGAAAGTGTGGGGTAAGATCCGCGATCCGGATAAGACCCTCATCATGGAGCGCCTGCCGGCTTATCTGGCATCAACCCCGGAAATCAAATTCCGAAAAAATCCACTGACTTGGCTTAATGGCAAATGCTGGAATGATGAAATCGAAACAGGCGCGGCTATTGGCGCAAGGAAAGTGATCATGCGGGCCACTCCGGATGGCAACGAGGTGACTTGGACGGAGGAAGAATACGAACGGCTGAAACTCAGAACAGAATACACTTTCCTGCGCTATGAGAATTGATTGGCATAAACACGACATCGATATCAGCAAGGCGTCAGGGAATAAAACCTACTGCCCTAAGTGTCACGGTAGCCGAAAGGACAAAAGCGATAAATCGTTATCCTTCGACAAGAAAACCGGATTATTCAAGTGCCATTATCCGCAGTGCGGGTTCAAAGGATGCGCTATGCAGAAAGACGAGGATTTACTTGCGGCGGAGAAAAAGGCAAAGGTTTATTCTACGCCGATACCCAAGCTACAGCACGTAGGAAATGAGGTGCTCGA
>Ga0193752_1001804_pt1 | contig 17187 bp, 16 predicted proteins | sample H1c1metaG_FD_144924 | JGI IMG/M metagenome (GOLD analysis project Ga0193752, IMG submission 144924) | Soil microbial communities from a riparian zone of the East river system, Colorado, United States - H1c1 | ecosystem: Environmental > Terrestrial > Soil > Riparian zone | place: USA: East River... | reverse complement strand
CAGCAGCAATGTAGCCAGGCGCACCGATGTACGGCTTTGATAATCAAGATATACCGCCTCTATTTCCTCTATCGGAACCATGCTGAACAGGGCGACGGAAGCCACCTCCCCGTCTGCAGCGATACCGTAATCGCTAACAATCCTTGCGCCCGGAATGCCGGGCATGGCGGCTACGGGCAGCAGCGCCATATCGATACTGCCGTCTTTCAGGCTCTGGGCCAGATTCGCCGGATAATCCAGGATCAACTCCATCTCCTCCATAACAGGACTTCGCTCGATACCCCATAGCAATGGTTTAGTATTGAGGTAAGAAACAGCCGCGACCTTTATTTTATCCAAAACGCTCTTTTGCCCGCGAAGGTAGGGGGCGGGGAGGGTTGGATGCTTCGCGTTGGATTGGTTGGAATTGTTGGAGGGGTTGGAGCGGTTGGAGTGGTTGGGCCTATGCTAAGTGCATTGGCTAATTGGCGAAGTGGCGAATTGGCTAATTGGCGAATTCCCCCCACATTCGCCACCATGTCCCAACTTATCGTTTACACCGACGGCTCCTCCCGCGGCAATCCCGGTCCCGGGGGCTATGGCGCTATACTTATGTGGGGCAGCGCCCGGAAAGAGATCTCTTGCGGTTTCCGTAAAACGACGAACAACCGTATGGAGCTCATGGCCGTCATTGCCGCGCTGCAAACCGTGACGCGTGAAGGCCTGGACATTACGGTGTTTAGCGACTCCTCATATGTGGTGAATGCCATAGAGAAAGGCTGGCTGCGCAACTGGATCCGCACCGGCTTTAAAGACAAGAAAAACCCGGATCTCTGGAAACAATATGCAGCACTTGCCGCAAAACATAAGGTCCGTTTAGTCTGGGTAAAGGGCCACGCCGACAATCCTTTAAATAATCGCTGCGATGAATTGGCCACTTCCGCGGCTGATGGAAGGAACTTGCTCGTCGACGAAGGATACGAAGCCGGATTATGACCTTATTGCTGGATTTCCACACGTTCTGTCCGGCAAACAGGTAGCAATGAATTAACTTTGAAGCCCTATTCGAAATAGTACTTGTAAAGCATCATGGCTGATTATTCATTCATTTCCAACGCACACCCTGCATTCATAGAAGGTCTTTATACCGATTATCTGAAAAACCCCGAGGGAATCGATCCCGAATGGGCTTCGTTCTTTAAAGGTTTCGATTTTGCCACAGGGCGCAATGGAGGGGCATCCGTCGCCGCCGTCGGCATACCGGCCGACCAGATGTCAAAGGAATTTGGCGTCCTCCGGATGATACTTGGCTTCCGCAGGCGCGGGCACCTGCTGGCCACCACCAATCCCATTCGCCCGCGTAAAGACCGCAAGCCCTTCCTCGACCTCGAAGATTTCGGGCTGTCTGAAAGCGATATGGATACCGTTTTTTCTTCAGGCCACTATATTGGCATGAAGGGAGCAAAGCTGCGCGATATCCATGCCTTCCTGAAGAAGACCTATACCGGAGACGTCGGCATCGAGTTCACCTACATTACCGATAAACATAGGAGCGAGTGGGTGGAAAAGGCGTTTGAATCCATGCAGAACATGGAACTCAGCATCACCCAGAAGAAACGCATCCTGGAGAAGCTCAATGAAGGCGTCATTTTTGAAAAATTCCTGCATACCAAGTATATCGGGCAGAAGCGCTTTTCGCTGGAAGGCGGTGAAAGCACCATTCCGGCCCTCGATACGATTATCAATGAAGCCGCCAATGCCGATGTGAAGGAAGTGGTGATCGGAATGGCGCACCGCGGCCGCCTGAATGTCCTGGCTAATACCCTCGGCAAAACCTACGAGCAGATATTTTCCGAGTTTGAAGGCAATATGCCTGCCGATACCACCATGGGATCAGGCGACGTGAAATATCACCTGGGCTTCCGGGCCACTCACAAAAGTCCGGATGGCAAAGAGGTGAATGTGCAGCTCTGCCCGAATCCTTCGCATCTGGAGGTAGTAGACCCAGTAGTTGCCGGCTTTGCCCGCGCCAAAGCAGATACCCTGTATAACCATGAATATGACCGCGTACTTCCGATCCTTATCCACGGCGATGCCGCGCTGGCCGGGCAAGGCGTGGTATATGAGCTGTTGCAGATGAGCAAGCTGGATGGTTACAGCTCGGGCGGTACTATACATTTTGTCATCAATAACCAGATTGGTTTTACAACAGATTTTGATGATGCGCGCTCTTCCGATTACTGCACTTCCGTCGCTGCTATTGTTCAGGCGCCGGTGCTGCATGTGAATGGCGATGACCCTGAGGCTGTAGTCAAGGCTTCCATGCTTGCTGTGAAATATCGCCAGGAATACAACCAGGATATCTTCATCGACATGGTGTGCTACCGCCGCCATGGCCATAATGAAGGCGACGACCCGGCTTTCACTCAGCCGACTATGTATGAGCTGATCAAGACGCATCCGAATCCGCGGGAAGTTTACAACGAACAGCTGATCAGGCGTGGAGATGTAGACGCTGCCCTGGCCAAGGAAATGGAGACCAAATTCTGGACAACTCTGCAGGACCGGCTAGACGAGATCAAGCAAAAGCCGATCCCTTACAGGCTGCAGCCGCCGGAAGCCGCGTGGACGAAGCTCGTGCGCGCCATCAACGGCGATTTCAACAAATCTCCGGATACGGGGATACCGCAGGAAGCCGTTGAAGGCATGTTCCGAGGCCTGATGCAGGTGCCGGAGGGTTTCACGCCGCTGCGCAAAATCCAGAAGCTGCTGGATGAGAAAGTAAAGCTCTACGATGGCGAGCGTAAGATCGACTGGGCAAGCGCCGAGTTGCTCGCTTATGCTTCCCTGCTTGCCGACGGTCATGATGTACGCATGAGCGGACAGGATGTACAGCGGGGCACATTCTCGCATCGCCACGCCATCCTGCATGATGAAAAGACGAATGCAGAATACAACCGGGTCAACACGGCCTCGAAAAAGGGTACGCAGTTCCGCATCTACAATTCGCTGTTGAGCGAGTTCGCGGTGCTGGGCTTTGAATATGGATACTCCATTGCCAACCCGGCCACACTGACCATCTGGGAAGCTCAGTTCGGCGACTTCGCTAACGGCTGCCAGACGGTGATCGACCAGTACCTCGCTTCCGCAGAAACGAAATGGCAGAAAATGAGTGGCCTCGTGCTCCTCCTCCCGCATGGCTATGAAGGGCAGGGTCCCGAGCATTCGTCAGCCCGCCTGGAGCGCTTCCTGCAGCTTTGCGCCGAGAATAATATGGTGGTGACCAATATCACTACTGCGGCTAATTTCTTCCATGCAATACGCCGGCAGCTGGCCTGGAATTTCCGGATACCGCTGATCAATTTCTCACCGAAAGCCAACCTGCGCCTGAACCGGGCTTTTTCTTCTGTTGAAGAATTTACAATCGGCGGGTTCCGGGAGGTGATCGATGACGCCAGCATCACAGCTCCTGCCAAGGTGAAACGCGTGATTCTTTGCTCCGGAAAGATCTACTATGATCTCAGTGAAAAGCAGGAAGCCGACAAACGCAGTGATGTTGCTATCGTACGCCTGGAGCAGATACATCCGCTGCCGGCAGAGCAACTGAAAGCTTTGCAGGAAAAGTATAAGAAAGCCGAATGGATCTGGGCGCAGGAAGAGCCGCTCAATGCGGGCGCTGCATCATTCCTGAAGATGAATAGCGAGATTCCTTTTAAGAAGATGCTCTCCCGCGGCATGCGGGCAGCAAGCGCTACTGGTTTCAGCAAGAAACACGCGCAGGAGCAGGCAGCGATCCTGGAAGAGGCATTCGCGTTGTAGCATGTAGAAAATCAGGCCCTGCGAATCGCCACCGATACGCAGGGCCTGATCATTATTTCCCCGCCACGGCGTCACGGCCTGCCTTGGCAACGATTTCATCATTCGGTACCGCGTCGCCGCTTACACCGATAGCGCCGATCATTTCTTTCTTCTTGTTGAGGATGGGGAAGCCTCCGCCAAAAGACACGAGGCCCTGATTGGTTACTTCAATGGCATAAAGCGCACCTCCTGGTTGGCTCAGCTTTCCTATCTCAGCGGAAGGCATCTGGAAAAAGATCGCCGTCTTTGCCTTTTTGATGGAAATATCTGTGGAACCCAGCCAGGCTCCGTCCTGCCGCGCAAAGGCGACGAGGTTTGCGCCGGAGTCTACCACGGCGATGTTCATTTTTACTTTGATGTCCGTGGCTTTTGCCAGTGCCGCTTCAATGGCCACCTGGGCCTGGGCTAATGTAATGTTCATGATGTTTGGTATTTTTTGATGTCTTGGGTGCTAAAATATGCCTTTGAAGCATAAGGGTTTTATCTTGCCCCGTACCCCAGGCTCATGATCTTCTATAATACCAAAGAGTGGTTCGGCATATTCAGGCTACACAAGGCCGATACATTTCGTAAGCTGCTGCCCCTGATCATTGTCATTGCTGCCTACACGGCGCTGATAGGCTATCTGGAACAGACCTTTTTTAACCTTCCGGACGACAGCCCTTTCAAGAATATCACCACCATGCACAGCCTGGTGGGCTTTGCTCTGTCCATGCTGCTGGTATTCCGCACGAATACAGCTTACGACCGCTGGTGGGAAGGAAGGAGGCTCTGGGGCTCGCTCGTGAATAATAGTCGGAACCTCGCCCTTAAGCTGGCGCCGCTTCTTGAGCAACATGCCGGTGAGCGCGCGTTCTTTGCCGCAGCCATCCCCCGCTATTCCGTCGAATTGATGACCCACCTGCGTGCCAATGCTACCCGGTTGGAAATGGATGAGAAGCCGCATCCGGAGATACCGGACTTCGACCGCCTCCTGCATGTGCCCGCCCAGGCTGCGGGGCTTATTATGCAGCGCGTCTACAAGCTTCGAAGCAAGGGTGTCCTTTCGCCGGAAGATCTTCTGTTCATCAATCCCGAGCTAACTTCATTCATGGACATCTGTGGGGGCTGTGAGCGCATCCGCAATACGCCGATCCCTTATTCTTACAGTGCATTTATCAAGAAGTTCATCTTTGTATATGTCGTTACACTGCCCTTTGGATTTTCTTTTACGCTAGGTTACCTGTCTGTGCCCATTGTCGCGCTGATTTTCTATATCCTGGCCAGTCTGGAGCTCATTGCTGAGGAAATTGAAGAGCCGTTTGGCGCAGATATGAATGATCTGCCGATGCCGCGTCTTTGCCATACCATTGATAAATCGGTCCGGGAAATTCTTGCCTGAAACTTTTCGGCCCGGCGTACAGTTTTTGCAGCATGAAAAGGAAGTAAAACGAATAGCCATGTGCAGGATAAACGCAAGCCTCCGCCTGATCCCGGCCATTGTCATAATGGTGTTATTTGCCTGTAAAGCTCAGGCCCAAAAAACAGCGCAGCATTTCCCGGATAGCGCCATAGCACAGCAAAATTTCGTTTTCCGGGCCAATTGGGTCATTGACTACCTCGGTAACCGCAGGCAATTGACCCCACCTTATGAGTTGCTCGTTACGTCTGATTCTATAGACTGTCATCTACCCTATCAGGGTCGTATGTATTCCCTCCCTGCACCGGTGGATCTCAGGTTAATGAGTATCCGTTTTACCAGTAAAAAGTTTGGGTATATGGTGCAGCCGGGCAGACGATCAGGATGGAACATAACCATCAAGCCTGCCGACACCCGGGAGGTGCAGGAACTCTTTTTCAACGTGGCCAGCAGGGGCACGGCATCGCTGGCCATCCGTTCGACGAACCGCGACAGAGTTTCTTACGAAGGCAACATTGAGCCGCTACCGCACTGATTATGCGACACTTCCTTTTTCCGCTACATTTATAGCCTTATTATTCCTCAGCATCCATTCTTCACAACCACAAGTATCATGAAAGCAACTATCGGGGTCTACGAAAACCAGGCGAAGGCCATTGCGGCCATAAAAGAGCTTAAGGCATCAGGCTATCCGGAAAACCAGATTTCCATCCTTACGCATAGTAAAGACGCGCATCACCCGGAAGACCCAGGCGAAAGCGAAGACGGCGACGGAGTGGATTCTGACGATGTTTATGAAAAACCAATGCGCATAGCCGCGGCAGGAGTAGGCATCGGCGCCATTGTGGGACCCGTACTGGGCGCCCTTGCCGGCGTAGGTATGCTGGCCATTCCCGGCCTTGGCGTGCTGGTCGGCGCGGGCGCTCTGGCTGGTGCTATCGCCGGCCTGGACGTAGGCATCATCGGCGGAGGAATTATCTCTGCGCTGGCCATTGCACGGGTAAACAAACAGCATGAAGAGCTATATCAGGAGCATCTGCAGGAAGGGCGTTACCTGGTAGTGGCGCATGGCAGCGAGACGGAAATTGAGCATGCCCGCGAGGTGCTGCATAGCTACGATGAGCACGTACAACTGGATACGCACACATAATGTAGTGCCGTCCGATGTTCCGGTGGTAAGGTTTTACTGCGCGAAGTCATTGTAACCATATTCCCAACAGCTTCCTATGTGCAATCGCCTTCGCTTTGTTGCCCTTGTTTTAATGCTGATTTTTACAGTCCCTGAGAGCTATGCACAGAAAAAGAGCAAGCGACGCCCTGTGCCTGCCCAGCATGCGAATCCAATCCAGCAACCCCCTACGCCACCGGAAGTAAATATGAGTTCTACCGTACCGGGGCATGTGCCGCTGCCGCAGGAACGCTCACTGAGGCCAGGCATCAAGAAGACGAAAAAGGTAGTGATTGTCCCTGCCCCGCCACCGCCTCCCGGCCGTGATCCCATACCTCCGTACCCCAAGCGTTAACACAATTTTTCAGTTTCCGGGGACGGCTTATTAAACTGCGGCACCATCCTTGCATCTCAATCGTCCATTGTTCAACCAAAACGAATTGATTATGAAAAGGAAAGCATGGATCATTGGTGTCCTTTTGGCCGTCCTGACTATCGGGATCATTCAGGACGCAGACGCCCAACGGCGGGGTTATCGCCGCGGATATGGTCATCGTTATCGGCCACACCGCGTATGGATTGCGCCTCCACCACCGCCTGTTGTCGTCATAGGACCGCGTTACAGGCATAATTACCGGCACCGGCACCATTACGTTCGCCCACACAGGCACGGGCATTACGGCCGGTCCTACTCACACCGCCGGCCTGCCCGCCGCTGGTAGAAATACTGCAAAAAGAGCGATCCCGCCAGACATCTGGTGGGATCGCTCTTTTAAGTCAAAGCGATTAGATGCTATCGGGCTATTGCAGCCAGTAACTCCGGGCTGTCCGGCTTTACGGAAGAAGGGAAGACCGCGACCAGCCGCCCCTGCTCATCGATCAGGTATTTCTGGAAATTCCATTTCACCTTTGAATCACTGTGCTTATTGTACCGCTGCTCGGTGAGCCAGTGGTAGATAGGCGCCATTTCCTTGCCTTTCACAGATATCTTGGAAGCCATCGTAAACGTAACCCCGTAGTTCTTCTGGCAGAATGCGCCTATTTCAGCGTTGCTGCCGGGTTCCTGCTTTCCAAAATCATTGGCCGGGAAACCCACAACAACCAGATTATCCTTGTGGCTTTCATACAGCTTCTGCAGACCTGCATACTGCGGCGTATAGCCACATTCCGACGCGGTGTTGACGATGAGTATCTTCTTTCCCTTAAATCCGGCGAAATCGATCGTACCGCCATCCAACGCCGTTACCTGAAAATCGTAGATAGACGCCGGGATGGCCTTTTCCTTCGGTGCAAAAAAGAACAAAAACTTAAAGAGCAACAAGGTCGCGAGCATCATGAGGGCTGATTTTTTGAAGGAGTGGAAGCCATAAAATTAAGGCTATTCTCCGGCAGGGTTTCCTGACGACGTATTTTCGCGGTGTACTCAACAGAAAAACGCGTGGGGCACCGCTTCGCGGCAACCCTGCGGTTTGTCAACGGGCGGATTCGGCTGACGTTTGGCTCATCGGTACTTTGCTCTAACCATAAAGGCCCATCGTTTTTCTACCTGCTTTTTCTTTATGCGTCATTATTTTAATCCGCTCCTCCTGTCGCTGATACTGATCTGCCAGGCCACGTATGCGCGGCAGAAGGATTCCTCCTCACTCGCAAACAAGCTTCGCAACGGCGATATTGTCTTCCAGTATATTCCCTGCGGAGATCTGTGTATCGCTATTGCAGAAACGACGCCCTGCGCCCGGGAGCATCCTTTCAATCATTGCGGCATCATCGTCAAAGCCGGCGATTCTGTTTCGGTACTGGAGGCCATCGGCAAGAATGTGCATGCTACCCCACTTTCCGTGTTCCTGAAGCGGGATACTGCCACGCAACTCTTTGTAGGCCGACCGCGCAAGAACACCGGTGTCGATCCCGATGCAGCCGTACGCAAGGCCGGAAGCTTGGCAGGTAAGCCTTATGATGATGTATTCCTACCGGGAGACAGTGCGCTGTATTGCTCGGAGCTGGTATTCGAATCTTATCAGCGTGAGGGAAGGCCTGTATTCGCTCTGGTACCCATGACCTTTAAATCACCGCGTAGCGGACAGACGTTTCCGGCATGGACCGAGTATTACCGCGGGCTGAACCGGAGCATTCCGGAAGGATTGCCCGGCATTAATCCCTGCGCAATCGCTAACGATCCGGTCATCAGGCTGATGGTATTCCCGAAAGGAACTCTATAAACCAGGATATAGATGCCAAAAATAGTTGGCAAGTTCTGCAACGAGTGAGTTTTCTTAAGCCATAATGCAACAGATAGGCTGGTAATGAAAGTCCTGGCAATAGATAAGGTGCCAGGACTTCTATTCAACATGATTGAGGATATTGTTATGCAGGTTGTTCTCTGCAGCATCATTACCAAATGTCACGCATCTCTGCGTGAAATATACCTCTTAGTTCAACAACGCCATGACTACGAATGAATGTTTGAGGCTAATTCAGAGAGATATCCGGTAGCGAGGCCGGAACAGTATTATGAAAAAGCAGGGGATGGCACATGATATCCGTAAAGTAAGGATGCAGCGGAAAACCGGCTACTATCTCCATAGCTTCCTGCTCACTATTGGCAGCAATCACGCACCACACTGCTGTTCTCAATTGCGACACGCTATAGCTGAGCAGGCGACCTTCTACAAAAAGACGACCCACATGCGCGCGCTGGCGCGGAATCACAGCAGTCATTTCATCCGTGAATGCTGCAGGCAACTCAAACTGAAACATGTAGGCAACCATAGCTAATTGCGTCCGCCCGTAGACAGTACAATACAAAGTTAAGGCAGCTATCGCTGAAGCGGGCTTTAGCGGATAAGCGTCACATTTCCTGATTTGAACAATCGCTCTCCGGATGCACAGAAGCCATCGGCCTCCCATACATAGACCCCGAATGGACAAGGGTCCCCGCCCAACTTTCCATCCCACTGCTTCGTGAGATCGGTAGTGGTGAATACTTCACGACCCCAACGGTCAAAGATGCGGAAGTAATTGAGCTGTACGATCTGCCTGTTAAGCAGACCAAAACGCATTGGGGAGCCACGCTCATTATCCGGCGCGAAGGCGTTGGGGAGGTTCAGATCTGCGCAGCTCACTTTTACATTTACCGTATCGATGTCAAAGCAACGATCCGTATTGGTCACTTTCAGGTAATAGGTGAGATCGGTTGTGGGACTAACGACTGGCGTGAGGCTAAACGGATTATCCATGAACTGGGTAGGGAACCATTCGATGGTGTACTCTGGTCCGCGGAAGCTATTGGGTCCGCCTATAATCGTGGTAGCCCCATCATAGATCGTCCGGTCAGGGCCGGCATCCGCCTTTACGCGACTCACATCTACATGTATGGTAGTATCCACTACGCAGCCATCCGGGAAGGGAATACGGACGCTATAAGTAAACTCGCGTTCGGGATATACGTAGATATTGATGCCCGCAGTATCGGACAGATTATATCTTGGGCTGAAGAAATAATTGGTTGCAAACTGGGATGCGACCACCAGACGCAGGGTATCGCCCTGACAGATCAGTGTATCGGATGTAAGCGTGATTGGCGGCACCTGTATGACGCGCACCTGCTTACAGTCGATAGCCATATTTGGCTTGCCTTCGTTGATCGCCAGATATATATTATAGATGCCGGACGTGTCGTACTTAACTCCCGGAGGCTGTGGCAGATTGGACGACTGGATGTTCGCATCGTGGCATTGCGGGAAGGTGAGGCGGGTCATGGAATTATCCGCTTCATTCAGGACGAAAGCAAAGAGCGAATCCCGGTCCCGAATGACCCTGGTAATATCCACTGGGGTTTTGAATACAAAAGTTGGATTGTAAGTAGCCGAGGGGGAGACGTTCGAAGCCGAAAGGCTGGGCAGGGTATAGCGAAGCAGCTCTTCGTTGCCGCTGTTAGCCACATAAGCATGAAAGCCTCCGCAGTCCTTAACGATGCTAATAGAGGAGGGCGTGTCAAGTGGCGTAGCCATCACTGTCGGCGTTACAAAAGAACCGACTGGTGGATTAGATAGCGAATTGCCGAAATATAGTCTGCTTATGGAACTGCCAAACGCGCCCGGCCCGGTGCCGTTAACAAGGCCTGCATTCGGAATGAAAAAATACCAGTTGCCTTCGTCATAAATCGGCGCGATGTCCATCGGGGTATCCAGAATGCTCGCTCCGCTGCCACCGGATATTGTGACATTGTTAGCCGTTGGCGTCCGGGAAAATATTGTCCCGAAATTGAGCCGTACCATTCGGCTGGGATTGCCGGCGGAATTCACCACAAAGCCATAGTATACAGGACCTTGCTGCGCAACAAATATGCCGCGGGGGTTGTTCATCAGGTTGCCGGGGTTACCCATCCGGACACCATTGGGCACATTGCCCAGGTTATTGCCAAAATCAATCCGGGAGATCGAGGAGGTGGCGGTAGTGGTACCACCGCACATGAAGAGGTGCCACTTGCCGCTGTCTTGTGCCAGGTAAAGCGCATTTGGCGAAGGGGTTACCGTAGCGTCGAGGTTGCCGAAATTGGTGATGGTAGGGGTATTCACCAGGCTGTTACCAAAATTCAGGCGCAACAGCTCATCGCTTCCACGATTGACGACAAAGCCATAATAATTCTCCCCGTCCTTAGCGACTTCCATTGAAGCGGGGGCATTGAAATTGAATCCGGAGCCCAGATTATCCATCAGGGGGACGTAGTCGAGATAGCCCGAACAAAAGCCCCAATAATAGGAGCTCGCGTTCATCGCGTGCGGTCTGATGCGCACTTCCTGACCCACACAAACAGTATCAGTCTCTAAGTCAAACAAGCTAATCTGCGCACGCGATCCGAAAGGAAAAACAGATAATAGCAGCAGGGCCAGAAGTAGGCATTTTCTCATAAACGGTAAAAGTAGATGACTTTCCAATGGGCTAATATAACCAATCGGCTAAAAATTCAAGCGCAAACGGCTATTTTTATTTTCCAAACAGCTAACAGTATGCTCAAAAACCGTGCTTTGCAGCACTTACTTACCAAGACGTTGCTTTCCCTGTCCTTCGTTGGTATGGCCGCCACTTTTTCTTCCGCCAAGGAGGGTATGTGGCTTCCGCCTACTCTTCCTGCCCGCGCGGCGGACATGCAGGCGGAAGGGCTTCAGATCCCGGTGGAGCAGCTATATAACGCTGATGGTACCGGCCTGAATAATGCCGTGGTGCTCTTTGGCAAGGGTTGTACGGGGGAAGTCATATCGTCCCGGGGGCTGATACTGACCAACCACCACTGTGGCTATGGCACGGTACAGGGGCTTAGCACCCGGGGTCAAGACTACTTTGCCGCAGGCTTTTGGGCGATGAATAATAAGGAAGAGCTCCCCTGCCCCGGTCTGACGGTGAGCTTTGTGCGGAAAATGGAGAATGTGACCGATCGCATTACCTATGATCTGCCCGATACCTTGGCGGATGCCTCACGCGACAGCATTATTTCCGTCCGAATCCGGGGGCTGGAGAAAGGATACAAGCTCAGCACGATGCTGGATGCGAAAATCGCCCCCTATTATAATGGTAATCAATACTGGGTGATCCTTACGGAGACCTTTCGTGATGTACGCCTCGTGGGCTTCCCGCCTGACGGCATCGGCAAATTCGGTGGCGATACAGACAATTGGATGTGGCCGCGACATACAGGCGACTTTTCCATGTTCCGGGTATATGCCGGCAAGGATAACGGTCCGGCTGATTACAATAAAGACAACAAGCCCTATCGCCCGAAACGCTTCTTCTCCATTAATACTTCCGGTTACAAGGAGGGCGATTTTACGATGGTATATGGTTTCCCCGGCATGACCCAGGAGTATATCTCCTCATCCCAGCTCGAGCAGATCTACAAAATATCAGATCCTATCCGCATCGATGTCCGCACCCGCAAGCTGAAGGTATGGGCGGATGCCATGGAAGCCGACCGGGACGTCTTTCTTAAATATACCGCCAAGCGCGCGACCATTGCCAACGGCTGGAAAAAATGGCAGGGCGAGCTGCGCGGCCTGCGTCTGAATAAAGTGCCCGCACGCAAAGATGCTTACGAAGATGGCTTTCAGTACTGGGCAGGCGTAGACAGCACGATGCCTTATGCCGACAACCTCCTTTCCCAGATACAGGCCACGACCGGTGTTGCCAATGAAGCGCTGCGCGCCGATGAATATATCAAGGAGGCCGTCCTCGGGATAGAGCTCATCCAGCAGGGCGCCGAACTGGAAAAGCTGCTGGTGCTTTGGCGCAACGACAGGCCACAGCCGGCTACGGCCCTGGATAATTTAAAATCTCAGTGGAAGGGCTTCTTCAAAAATTATGATCCCGCGACCGACCGGAAGGTATTTGCCGCGCTGATGCCCATGTTTATGAATACTTACCCGAAATACACCCCGGCTATGTATGATCTGGGCCTTAGGGCAGCCAGCGGGAGCTATGAAAAGTGGGCAGGCAGCCTGTACAATCGCTCGGTAGTAGCCGATCCCGAGCGCTGGCAGGCGCTGATCGATGGGCCTGCCGACACGGCCCGGATACAAAGCGACCCGGCCTGGCAGATGTACAATGCCATTAATGAGATCCGCAAGGGGCAAATCACCCCTATCCTGTCGCAGTACTCTCCCCGCATGACCCGCCTCAACCGCCTGTACATGGCGGCGCAGATGAACAAGGACGCAGGCCGTGCATTTTACCCGGACGCTAACCTGACGCTGCGCCTTACCTACGGGCATATTAAAGGAATCGATCCCGATGGTCCGGCAGGATACTCTTACCAGACCAATATCGATGAGGCTATCGCCAAAGACCAGCCGGAAGTGGCGGAATTCCAGGTGCCTGAGAAAATGAAAACCCTGTATTCAACGAAGACCTACGGCCGCTGGGGCATTACCTGGTCCGATGGAACGAAAACCCTGCCGGTGGCTTTTGTTGCTGATAATCATACATCTGGCGGCAATTCCGGCTCCCCGGTCATGAATGCCAAAGGCGAGCTGATCGGCACCAACTTCGACCGCATCTGGGAGGGTACGATGAGCGACCTGCATTTCGATCCGTCACTCTGCCGGAACATCTCAGTGGATGTACGCTATACGCTGTGGGTAGTCGAAAAGTTCGGCGGCGCGGGCTGGCTGCTGAAAGAGATGAGACTGGTGAAGTAGTGTATTGTAAGAATTTAAAAACGCCCTTGTAGATAGTCTGCAAGGGCGTTTTTTAGTAGCGACAGGTCGCGACCTGTCCCTACTAAACCCGGAATCCTCAGATGTCTTTGGGCCGCATTAGATCAACCACAGGTCATACGTGCAGTTTAAAATTTGTCCATAATTAATGGAATGTTTCATTAGCGTCATTTCCATTGAATTATAATGAATTTCAGTGGCCGTTGTATAATGCAGCGCTTTCAAACCTGTATCTTTTACCCGACGAATTACATTTTATGATGAATAAAATACTACTGGTTGTTCTACTGTGCTTAAGTGCGGCAATCATTTCTTGTAATAAAGAAAAGGATGTGACTTGCATGACACCGAGCAACGAAATGATCCAGGGCTCGTGGAAACAGGATTTTCCAAAAGAACCAGCTTTCGAACCGCCACCGGAATGGGAAAAGATTGAATTTCGAAACGACTCATTTTTTATGAGAATCAGATCGAGCACAGACATGATAACTGCTAAGAATTGTTATCAAGGCACATGGTTTACATACACCAAAGGCGTTTACAATATTGATAGCATGAAGATCCATTTTGATGGAATAATTACGGATTCCAGCTACTCAACTAAAGTCGACACTTGTCACGGTATCGGTAAATATCAACCTGAATTTGGCATCACGTTATGTGGTGATTTACTTACGCTAAAAGTTATACTTAAAAGCGATACTATTCCGGAAGAAAGACTTAAGGCTTTTCCTGAAGAAAAACTTAAGGTGAAAATGTATAGGTATTAGAAATGTCATTCTAACGGCCAGCTATTGACAAAAACGAGGCTAATACGCCCCGGATTATTGGTCGTTCCTCACCTGTAAAGTCACAGCCGTATCAATCAGATTCACTGTAAACCTTGGACTGTATATTCAATAAGGTCTGTCAAGCTTTGACTGTATAAGCGCCCAACTCTGTAAAGCTATTTCAGGGTGTAAGGACACACTGCGTGTGTCCGCCGGGATAGAGCATAGATAAAGCAGGGATAAAGAAGGGATGAAGCAGGGATAAAACATATCAAACCTGCCTGGCAATGTTTCATTGAAAAATTCCCATTAAGATTATCAGTGTTCCACCGTCTATCCTTTCAAAAATTTCAGACTATAAATCCTGTTATCTTCAGCTCGGACTACAACAACATACAATCCTATTGGGTAACGCTGCACGTCAATATTTGTATGAATGCCCTGCCCATTACCTGATACAACAGCCTGCCCGATACTGTTGATGATGGAATAGGTATATGCAGTACACAGCACATTCTCAATAACGAGGCGATCCTTTGCGGGATTAGGATACAGAGAAAACTGGTCGGAAATAATAACCGGACTCTCCGGATTATTGATGCCTAAGCTGGTATTGCTATCTATATAATAGATAAAGGCTCGCCACAGATCCGGATTGCCCTGGTCAGACAGTTTTGTTTCGAGCCCGGATATAACTACCCCATTACGCCCGTCAGCCGCTACGATATTTGAGCTCCTGATGCAGTATCCGGGAGCCGGCCTCAGATACTTCAGCCATTTTTCATTCAGATTCGTATCAATAGCGGCAATCTGCCCAAGGCTTGCTTGTCCATTCATGCAATAATAATTCCAACTACGCGGATATGATTTCGTTGAGGCAAATATGTAGAGGTTATTATCGTATTTATTGTAAATGCCGCAATATGCTGCTGAACCAGAAGAGTGGTAGTCATCGTTGGAATCGGTCTGCGGCAGAATATATAGTGCTGTGGGCTGGTATGCAGAAGCTGCATTACCCTTGCCTATACCCGGAGTTGAGCAGTATTTGATGCGTACGTAATCCTGGTATTCTACATCAGCAAATCGAACGTAGCCACCTGTTGGCAGGCTGAGGTGATTTTCCCACACGCTACCAAAATAACGTATTGCTGCGCCTGCAGGATGCGGGCCGTTGTAATGCACATACGTCTCATCAAGGCTATCGAGGACATGCATATTACTGTCCATTACATACAATATAAGGCCGTAGCCTCTAACAGTGTCATTAAAGTATGTTATTGCCGTATATGTATTGTCGTTAATCATGAATATACCACTGACCAAATTATGTTCGGGACGCTGAGTGCTGCTTCCTATCGACTCCCAGCCTAAAAACTCATCTTTAAGAAGCTTGCCTGTATCGTTGACGATCAGGAATTTGGTCGCGCTGGATTGCCCGGTTGTGTCACCGACATTGTAGGACAAAACGCTTCGATTGCTTGTGAGGTTTTGAGCGTTTCCTATTTTCCATAAAATATATTTATTCGACCGGTCATTGTACCAGATCGGCTTTGGGGCGACGGTGACATCGAGGTTCGTATCCAATTGCATGAAGCTGATCCGCTTTGGATATCGGCGCCATCGCGTCGACTCATACAGACTGCTGTCCGCATCGAGAACCGAAAAGAAGTTGAAGCGTTTCGTCCGTGGATTTAGCATGTACGAAATGCAATCCTCTGGATACGGTTCATAGCTATTAAATGTGGTATCTCTTAAAAGCAGAACGGACCGGCTTAGTTGATGATTGTACTTGTTTACGCTGGAGAAATAATAGCTTCTTACGGCATAAGCATGTCCGACCGAGTCAATTTTATGGCTTAAGTAATAGACATGCCCGCCGCACTCTGCTATCGGCCACAATTGGAAGGTGCTGATCCCATTAGGCACGTACAGGTTATTCTGCGACTGAGCGTTTAATGACAGGCTTATTAAAAGAACGATAAAGAAAGATCGGAACATAAAGAAGGTAGTCTGCAAGTGAGGACAAATAAAGTGAATAACTCCCGTTATCCTATTGTCTTTCACGCGCTTTCTACCGGCCCAGGCCAAACCATCCCGTAATCCTTTGCGTCTTCCTGTGAGTTAACCCAACAGGAATCAATTACACTTTGTCAACAGAACGCTATAATTGCCCAAAGCCTCGCCAAACGGACCTGTTGTCGACCCATATTTTCTCCACCGCCTGCTTTCCCCTCTAATCTTCAACCTTAACTTTGAAGCACTACTTATATGCACAAGTTTTCTTTTTACGCCCTCGCGGCTATACTGGCGGTGTCCACGCCGGCCTGCGCCCAGCCCAAAAAAGCCGCCTCTGGCTCCGGCAATCTGCAGGTCCTGGAAGCCACCCGGCAAACTACTATATCCGGCCGACCGGGAATGGAGCCTTTCACTATCTACCGCTTGCGGGTCATCTGGAAGAACAACGCAGCGCCGACGCCTTTTTTCTGGAGGCCTGACGCCAAGTCATGGATGGAAACCCATATAGCCAAGCCGATCAAGCGCCCGGGACTTGCACCAGGCGACTTCATGGTGATCGAGCGTAACATGACCGCGAAAGATGTCCGTTATGGTGATACCCTCATCCTGACCACGCGCCGCCATGCCCATGATGAAGAGCCTATGCCGTCCGAAGTAAAGAAGATGCCCGCAGGCAGCCTCTATTACCAAACAGCCGCCTCTGCCGGCAAATGGCAGTATGCCCCCATTACTATCAGACAAATGCCGGATATAAAGACGCCGTGATAGGGCTGACGAGGCGAAGCTTGT
>Ga0193752_1001803_pt1 | contig 17189 bp, 12 predicted proteins | sample H1c1metaG_FD_144924 | JGI IMG/M metagenome (GOLD analysis project Ga0193752, IMG submission 144924) | Soil microbial communities from a riparian zone of the East river system, Colorado, United States - H1c1 | ecosystem: Environmental > Terrestrial > Soil > Riparian zone | place: USA: East River... | reverse complement strand
CGAACGGTTTCGAAATCACTCCCGCCGCGCCCAGGCTCATGAAGCGATCCACTTCCTGAGGGAGTGCCTTGGCTGTCATGAACACGACCGGGATCGACTTGCCGATCAGATCGGCGCGCATCCGCAGAAGTGTGGCGGGACCATCGAGACCCGGCATCATGACGTCCAACAGCACAACATCCGGCCTGAATTCCGCCAGCGACCGCAGCGCCTCCTCGCCTGACGAACAAGTCTTGACCGTCAATCCAGGCATGAGGCTCAACGACAATTCGACCACTTCGCGGATATCCGGTTCATCGTCGACGTACAAAACTTTCTGCAGCGACGCCTTCATACGCGATGAGTCGTGAACTGCTAACCGGGTCGACCAGCGTGGACGGCCGCTCTTGCCGCCGCGTCACCGTTCACGCTGCCTAGTCGCCGCATGACCAGTCCCGCCAATTCCCGTGCGAGCGCCTGTTGCAATCCGAACTGTTCGCGCTGCTTTGCAAGTACGGCTCGCGGGTCGTAGCTGTACGGCGTCGTCAGCTCCAGCGGCTGCCGCGCGATGACCTCAGCGTTGCCCACTTGCACCGAATACTCGATGCGGTAGTAGACCTCATATTCCTCCGGGGTATTGCGCGACGACACCGACAACACGCGCTGGCCCGACTCGTCCAGATGAATATTTACAATAACCCGAGAGGGATCGGCGCCACGCTTTGCGTCAATTCCCAATCCTTGAACATCCGCTCCGGCTGCGCTGAGGCGCTCACGCAATTCGCGCGAAAAATCGGAATAGGCGTCCTTCGTCTCGACACGAATCGCGCGCATTGATTCCGGTAATCGAGCAGTGCCCTGCAGCTGCCAGCCGCAACCGGACAAGCTCAACATCCAGACGCCCAAGAGTGCGGTCAATACGGCGGTCGCGAATGATTTCGACATCGACAATTGAATCCTATGCGTAAACCCTGCACCGAGCGCTTACCCGCATGATGCCACGCGGCGCATGGGCGCGCATCGGCGAAACCACGCAAAAGACCGGGAATTGCTGGAAAAAGACAGCGCCCACTCCTGCCCGAAACACCTATTTCGCAAGCGGTGCGGCTGTCACGCGATTGCGGCCGGTCAGCTTGCTGTCGTACAGCGCGCGGTCCGCAAGTTCAAGCAGCGCTTCCGCCGAGCGCGCTGCCGCAGACATACAACAAAGCGCCGCCGCACCGATACTCACAGTCACGGGCACCGCCCCCGCACCCGTAAAAAGCGGGGCTTCACCGATGTATTGCCTCAATTTTTCCGCCACGACCATCGCACCGGGCAAATCGGTCTGCGGCAACACGACGACAAACTCCTCGCCGCCCAATCGTGCGCACCAGTCTGGGTCGCGAGGCAACGCGGTGGTAATCCTGTCGGCGAATTGCACCAGTACTTCGTCGCCGACACCATGACCGTAGGTGTCGTTGATCGATTTAAACCGATCGATATCGAGCGCCAAGATGGAGAGCGCGCCCCCGAATCGGCGAACGCGTTTCAGTTCCCTGGCCAAATGCTTGGTGAGGTAGCGCCGATTGTTGAGCCCAGTCAGCGAATCCGTGGTCGACTGGCGGCGCTTTTCTTCGATCATCTCCCGTAGCGACTGTTCCAGCGCCACGATGCGCCTCGCGGTGCGCAGGCGAGCAACCAACTCGGCTTCGCTGATGCGCTTGGACAAATAATCGTCGGCGCCTGCATCCAACCCCGTCACCACATCGCTCTGTCCGTCGCGTGCAGTCAGCAACATGACATAGACATATCCAGGAAACGATTCGCCTCGAATGGCGCGACAGAGCTCCAAACCATCCATATCCGGCATCGTCCAATCGCTGACAACAATCGGACAGTAGTCCGTATGAAGAACTTGCAACGCTTCGCGACCGGTTGCCGCGGTCAACACTTCGAAGCCGGCGCCTTCCATTAGCGCCCGTAGACGCTCGATCAACAGCGCATCGTCGTCAACAATCAAAGCTCGCTGCGCGGCTGCAATACCTAGACTCGGCATCAATAGCCGAGCCGTGTCGTCGAGGGAATCGGTCGGATCGGCATCGTTCGCACCGGACTGATACGGCGAGCTTGCTTGATCGGAGTCGAGGTGCTGTCGGGTAGGAGGTCGAGCTGGTTGAGACATGTTGATCGATATTCGTTTTTCAAGCTACCGCGGTCGGTTGAGCTGAGCGCGATCGTCGGGCGACGCTTGTCCAATTTCAAGACAGTGATCTGCGACGGCATAGCCGTGCCGGCACGGAATCGCAACTTGATTCACCACGCTCGATTGTACCGCGGCTAGACGCTTTGCTCCGAGCGTTGCCATACACTGTCCGCACGACTGCGCCGACTGCAGCAGCTGCTCCGCCGCGCCTTCGGGTCGATCCTGCGCTGGATATGCTGCCGACTCCACATTCGGATCGACGGAGGCTGCACCGATACTGACGCTTAATTGCTCGATGCCTGCCGAGTACTCACGAAGTTTCTGCGACACCGTCGTCCGGACTCGGTGGCGGATTGAAGCCACTTCCGCCGGCCCGGTTTCCGGCAAGACGAGGGCAAACTGAAAATGGCAGTCGCTCGACTCGAACAGCGCAATCGCATCGATATCGAGACGAATAGTGCCGCGCAGCGAGTGCATTAGCGCCGATTCAAGTTCGGCGTCGAACCTCGTACTCTCGCCCGCCGGCGCGTTGGTATGAATTCCGACCAGGAGGACTGAGCACGACCGCCGATAGCGACGCGCACGCGCCACCTCGGATTGCAATCGGATCAGTAGCTGAGCTTTTGCATCGGTCGCGTCCATGGAGGAATGCGCCACCGCCGATGCCGCACGTGTTTTTCGCAACGATCGGCGCAATCCGACGGTATGCAGACCGGCGTTTAGTCTCGCCAGCAGTTCCGCATCCGACCACTTCTTCGATAGATAATCGTCGATGCCAGAGCCACGGCCCCGGTCGAATTCCTCTCCTCCCGCGTGCGCCGACAGCATGACGAAATACGTATCTTCGCCGCCACGCATACGCAACGTATCGACCAGATGCGAATCCTTGGCCGAGGGCGTTTGCGAATCGAACAGAATCAGCGGAAACCACTGCTGCCCCAACAGGCGATAGGCATCGTCGACCACACGGGCAACTGCCACTTCGAAGTTAGCTGCTCGCAGACGGTCCGCCATCAACGAGAGCTCCATCTCGTCGGCGTCGACGACCAAAGCGCGCAACGGAACGCTCTCTTCGCTGGGGGTACGCTTTGCGGTCCCATCCAATTTCAAAGCTTTGCTCAACAACTACTCCGCCATCGAGTCCGACCCTGAAGTCATCGGCGACTTGTTTCCGCACTCGATCGATTCGGGATCAAAAGATGCGGCCGCGTAAGCGTTGCCATACGACGACGATGCGGCCAACCCGCACTCTGACGCGCGTGGATGTCCTTGGAGAATGAGGCTTGCCCGCGCCACCCACTCAGCGATTTGCTGAACGCGGAATGGCCGCGACATACGTATCACCGGCGACTGACGCCTTGTGATGAGGGTCGCATCGTGCGTGCGATGACGTCGCGAGATGTCCGGGGGACGGATCCCAAATCAGTCGTTCCCTGATTCTTGCCGCGCGATGAGGATTTTTGCGACATTGCGCGAGCTGCGATCTGGCGCTCTGTAACAATGTTATCGAGATGCGCGCCGACCGATACCTATAACTATGACATTGCGCCGACCGCAGGACGATCAGCACGTTCGACTCGCATGGGTATTGGTCCTGGCGGGCGCCTATTGGATCGCCGGCAAACTCGGGCTGCTCCTCGCGATTCCGCCCGGATACGCCACAGCCATTTGGCCACCGTCCGGCATTGCACTGGGCTGTCTGTTGTTGTGGGGTCCGCGCTATTGGCCCGGTGTCCTGCTCGGCTCCGTCCTCACGAACTTGAGCACCAGTCTCGACCGCACAAGTGCAGATACCATTCTGCAGTCGGTGATGATCTCGACAGCAATCGGCGCCGGAGCCGCGCTACAAGCCGCCGTTGGCGCGACTATCTTAAGACGCCATGTAGACGCCCGGCTGTCGCTGATGCGAGAACGCGACCTCCTCGCCTTTTTCTTGCTCGGTGGACCCTTCACGCATGTCATCAATGCATCGCTAGGCACTTCGGCGCTACTGATCGCCGGCGCTATCCCTGTCACGGCTTGGAACCATACTTGGTGGACCTGGTGGGTGGGCGATTCCATCGGCGCCTTGATTTTCGCGCCGCTGGTCATCATGTGGCTGAGCAACGATCCTGTTTGGACGACGCGACGCAGCCTCGTGACGATGCCGCTAGCCGCTACCTTTTGCGCGGCCATTTTCGTCTTTGTCTACACCAGCCGCACTGAACTCGAACAACTGCAGCGCCGCTTTAACGAGGATACCGCGGAGATGAGCAACGCCATCGCGGAGCACATCAACCTCAACATCGAGAGCCTGCACTCCGTCGGCGCACTGTTTGCGGTCGACGGCAATGTCGATGAAGTCATGTTCGATAAGTTCACCGGGCCAATCCTAGCTCGACACGTCGAACTGCAAGCCATTGGCTGGGCGCCGCGCATCGACGATGCGGGACGTCCCGCATTCGAAGCAGAACTCCGCCGAGCGAACGCCAAACACTCGATCGCCGGACACAGCGAAATCTTCGAACGCAAAGACTCTCAGAATGTGTCGGCAGGCGTACGCGCCGAATATTTTCCTGTTCGGTTTGTTGCGCCACTGGCGACGAATCACGACGTCATTGCGTTCGATGTCGCGTCCGAAAAGAGACGTCACGACGCGTTGATCGCCGCAGCGCTCGACAACCAAGTGGCAGCGACCGAGCCCATCGAACTCATTCAAATTAGAAACAGCAACGGTCTTTTACTTACGCTGCCTGTTTACGCGAACAACGAAAGCCGCGTGCGCGGGTATGTGACGGCCGTCTTTGCGATGTCGCAGCTGATGGAAGCGGCGTTGCATAGCAAGCCGATGTCCGGAATCGTCGCACTCAGTATCGATGACGTCACCAACGGCTCCGATCCCGTCCATGCGTACAAGTCGAAAGTCACGCAAGACACCGGCCCCCTCGCGGCCCAGTTGCGCTTTACCACTAAAATCCGACTCGGCGTCGCGAATCGAACTTGGGTTTTGAGTTTTACACCCACGCTCGACTACCTCGCGGCGCGTCAAGGACCGGGGGCTTGGCTCGTGCTTGCGGGCGGAATGCTGTTTACCGCGCTCATCGCCGCCGGAGCATTGCTCGTGACCGGGCGTGCGCAAGCAATCGAAACATTGGTCAGCCAACGGACAACGGAACTCGCCCAGATCAACGAGAAACTCGCTGAGGAAATCTGCGATCACTTGCGCACCGAGCACAAGCTTGCAGCCGAGAGAGAGTTGCTGCGTACTGTCCTCAATAACCTGCACGAGGGCATTATCGTGCTCGATGCGGACGGCGAGCTCAAAATGGCGAACGGCGCTGCTCACCGCATGCTGCACGATATTACCGGCGACGAATTGGGCTCGCTGCTTAAACCGCGGACGTTTACGCTCTACGCCGCCGACGGTACGACGCAATTGCAGCGATCGCAAACGCCGCATTGGTGCGCGCTGCACGGTCAAACCGTTCGCGATTTCGAAATGGTCGCCAAGCGTCACGGCCGCACGGCGCTGACGTTGATCGTGAATGCACAGCCGTTACTTGCCGGAGACAACAACGGCCAAGGCGCTATCGTCGTGATGCGCGATGTCACGGACACCAAGAAGGTCGATAAATTGAAAGCCGAGTTCGTGGCAACCGTATCGCATGAACTGCGCACGCCGATCACGTCGATTCGCGGATCGTTGGGATTGATAGCCGGCGGCGTCAGCGGTCCCTTGTCGGATAAAACACGCAATCTCGTCGAGATCGCGCTACGCAATTCGGATCGCCTAGCGCATCTGATCAACGATTTGCTCGACATCGAAAAGATGGAATCCGGCAAGATGCAGTTCGAGCTTCAACGTCATTCGCTGACGACGCTGATCGAACAGGCTGTCGAAGCTAACAACGGCTACGCGCAAAACCTCAATGTCCGTTATGTCGTCCGCCGACCGCTTCCCAACATCGCGGTCACGGTCGATTCGTTTCGCTTGGTTCAGGTATTGAGCAACTTGCTTTCGAATGCCGCGAAGTTCAGCCCGGCGCAATCCGTGGTTGAAATCGCCATCGTGACTGCGCAGCGCGGCCCACTGGAATTAGCGCGCGTATCGGTCAGCGATCACGGACCCGGGATCCCGGATGAGTTCAAAGATCGAATGTTTCAAAAATTCAGTCAGGCCGACAGCTCGGACAATCGCGCGAAGAGCGGCACCGGGTTAGGTCTCGCCATTTGCAAGTCGATTATGGAGCAAATGGGCGGCGATATCGGCTACGAGACGGAGGTGGGCCACGGCACGACGTTCTACTTCGAATTACCGCTGGCAGACGATCCGGTGAATCTGGTGACAGCCGCGCTCTAGTTTGTCCAGCAGGCTGAACGCGCGGAACAATTCTTAAACGACGACGCTCACCAGCTTCCCCGGTACGACAATTATCTTTTTGATTGGCTTGCCTTCCAGCCATTTGCTGACATTCTCGTCCGCCAGCGCGATCGCTTTGATCGTTTCCGCATCGGCGCCGACAGCTGCACTGATGCGCGCGCGCAGCTTGCCGTTCACCTGCACCACAAGTTCGATAACGTCTTGAATTAGTGCGCTCGAATCCGATTGCGGCCAGGTTACGTCGATTAGCGCTTCGATATGACCCAATTCATGCCACAGAGCGTGCGTCACATGCGGCGCGACCGGCGATAGCATGATCAAAGCAAACTCCAAAGTTTCTCGAGCGACGCGCTTACCTTGTTTACCGCCGTCATCGAATTTCGCGAGTGCATTTAGCAACTCCATCACCGAGGCGATCGCGGTATTGAATACACGACGGCGCGCATAGTCATCGGTGACCTTCACGAGGGTTTGATGCGCAAGCCTGCGCATCTCGCGCTGCGGGGGACTCAACTCGCCGTCGATCGATGCAGCGGCAGTCCCGTGCTTTGATACATGATCGAAGACAGCCCGCCACACGCGTTTGAGGAAACGATTTGCGCCTTGCACTCCGTCGTCCGACCACTCCATCGATTGCTCAGGAGGCGACGCGAACATCATGAACACGCGCGCCGTATCAGCGCCGAACTCGCCTACCAAGGTTTGTGGATCGACGCCGTTGTTCTTCGATTTCGACATCGTCACGATGCCGCCGAACTCGACCGGCTGACCATCGCTACGCAAAGTGGCTGCGATTTGTTGACCTTTGTCGTTGACGACAACGTCGACATCGATTGGGTTGTAGTACTGCACGCGGCCAGCCGCCGGCTTGCGAGAGTAGACCGAGTTCAGCACCAAGCCCTGACAGAGCAAAGTGGAGAACGGCTCCTGCACTTTGACCATATTCATGTCGTGCATGACGCGCGTCCAAAAGCGCGAGTACAACAGATGCAGAATCGCGTGCTCGATGCCGCCGATGTATTGATCGACAGGCAACCAATAATTGGTCCGATCATCCACCATGGCCTGTGAGTTGTCCGCACTGGTGTAGCGCAGGAAATACCAGGACGAATCCACAAACGTGTCCATCGTGTCGGTTTCGCGACGTGCGTCCGCCCCACACGTCGGGCACTTGCACTCGTAGAACGCCGGAGTCTTGTTGAGTGGATTACCGCTGCCATCCGGGACTAGATTCTCCGGCAACACCACAGGAAGCTGATCGTCAGGCACCGGCACAGCGCCGCACTTCGGACAATGAATGATTGGGATGGGGCAGCCCCAGTAACGTTGACGAGAAACACCCCAATCGCGCAAACGCCAATGCGTCTGCTTATCGCCGACACTCATTGCTTTCAAATCGAAGGCAACGGCGTTGACCGCTTGATCGTAGTTTAAACCGTCGTACTTGCCCGAGCTCACGCACACGCCATGTGCCGCGAACGATTCCGACCAGGTCTCCGTTGAAGGTGTCAATCCTTGGCCGCAAATGACGAACTTGATGGGTAAGCCGTATTTTTTCGCAAAACCGAAATCGCGTTCATCGTGCGCCGGCACGCCCATCACAGCACCGTCGCCGTAGCCCATGAGTACGTAATTGCCGACCCACACGGGGATCTGCTCGCCGGTCAAAGGATGCGTCACCGTTAATCCAGTCGGCATGCCTTTCTTTTCCATCTGCGCAAGTTCGGCTTCCATCGCAGTGCCGCGTTTGCATTCGTCTACAAAGACCGCCAAGGCAGGATTGTTGGCGGCAGCATGCACTGCCAGCGGATGCTCGGCTGCCACTGCGCAGAAAGTGACGCCCATAATCGTATCGGCGCGCGTCGTGAACACATGCAGCAAGTTGCGCTCGCCATTCAATTCATACGGGAAGCCGAAGCGCACGCCTTCACTCTTACCGATCCAGTTGGCTTGCATCAGACGCACGCGCTCGGGCCAATCTTTCAGCGTATCGAGCGCGCTCAGCAAATCCTGCGCATAGTCGGTGATGCGCAGGTAATACATTGGAATCTCGCGCTTCTCGATCAACGCGCCCGTGCGCCAACCGCGACCGTCGATCACCTGTTCGTTAGCAAGCACTGTTTGATCGATGGGATCCCAATTAACCGTACCGGTCTTCTTATAAGCGATGCCCTTTTCCAGCATTCGCAAAAATAGCCACTGGTTCCAGCGGTAATACTCCGGCCGGCACGTAGCGATCTCGCGGTCCCAATCGATGGCGATGCCCAGCGACTTGAGCTGCCCCTTCATGTATTCGATGTTGTCGTACGTCCACTTTGCGGGCGGCACGCCATTTTGCATGGCGGCGTTTTCAGCCGGCAGCCCAAACGCGTCCCAGCCCATGGGATGGAGCACGTTGCGACCGTTCATGCGCATGAAACGAGCCAACACGTCGCTCATTGTGTAGTTGCGAACGTGGCCCATGTGCAACCGACCACTGGGATACGGAAACATGGACAAGCAATAGTATTTGGGCTTACCCGGCTCTTCCTTGGCCGCAAAACTGCGCTGCGTATGCCAATACTGCTGGGCCGCCGCTTCCACCGCGGCGTGTTCGTAACGTTCTTGCATATGAGCTTCGGAGTGAAATCGAAGCTTAGGAGGATACAGGGACGGGAGTTGGCCGGCTACAGCCGGCAAAGGCTGTAGGCTGTGGGCTGTGGGTTTCGGAGCTTAGATTCCGGCTACAACCTACTGGCTAAAGCCTTCGTCAGTCGCCGAGAGCCCGGCGCAGCGCGGCGATTTCCTCGGCGCAGTCTTCCATGATGAAGACGCACTTGGCGTTATCGAGACCCATCCGTGCAAAGGCGCGGACACCTTGCATGTTGAGTTCGAGGTCGATGTCCTTCCCCAGAAAAGCGGACAGCATTGTCGCAATCGTCAGTACATCGGTAATGTCGGATTTCTCCGCATCTCGTTCCATATCCTGATAAGCGCCCACCGCTTCGCAAATATGGGTTGGGAAGCCCCAGTTTTCGACGATGGCTTTGCCGACGTTGGCATGCCAGTCGCGCACGATGGAATCCAATGTCGACTTGTCGCTGAATAGCGCAGCATTCTTGTTGGCGCGAGCCAATATATAAATCTTACCGACGTTGTGCATGAGGCCGGTCAACATCGCTTCGTCGCTATTGATACCGCGAGCTCGAGACGACACCGCGTGAGCCAGTGCTGCGACCATCGTCGATTCATGCCACAACTCTTCGAGATGGTGAGAAATCGCTTTCAATTCTTCGGCACGACGCAATTGAGCAATCGCGAACGACATCGCTGCCGTCCGCACGTTGTTGTGACCGATACGATTCACGGCCATCTTCATATCCGAGATGGGTTTTCCACCGCGGCTTAATGCCGCTGAGTTGGCAAGCGCGAGTACACGCGCAGCAAGGCCAGGATCCGACGTGACTACGCGCGCGATTTGGTCGGCGCCCACGCTGTCGTCGCCAAGCACTTTGCGAACGCGGACGGCTACGTCCGGGAAGGCGGGTAATTCGACTCGACCTGCGGAAACTTCTTTCGCTAATTGCTCCACGAACTGAAATGCCAGCGCATTCGTATCCGGCGCGGCGGGCGCTGCGGCGGGGGCGGGTGTTGCGGCCATAAATCCTCGTGTCTTTGCGGCGAGAGCCGTTAAGGGTTAGCCCTATGGCTCGCTCAGCAAAGTACGCAAATACGTCTGTGAGCTATTGAATGCTTTGTTCAGTGTAGCGCGAGCAGTCTGGTAATTACGTCGACTACTTCGCGTCTCCACTCGAAGGCAACGGACTGAAAGAACCGGTGCGCAGCTTCTCATCTTTCTTGTCGTCTTTAGTATTGCTGCTGGCCAGTTCGAGCAATCGACCAGAAATACTGCGCAGCGGCAATACGCAGTCGGCAGCGCCCAAACGCACTGCGCTACCCGGCATGCCCCACACAACACTCGTGGCTTCATCCTGAGCGATCGTATGCGCACCGGCGTCGTGCATCTCTTTTAGACCTCGCGCGCCATCGTCGCCCATACCGGTGAGCAACACGCCAATTGCGTTCGGTCCGACATTTTGTGCAACCGACCGAAACATCACATCGACGCTGGGCCGATGACGGTTCACGGGCGTTCCATCGTTCAACTGGCAGCGATACCGAGCGCCGTCACGAGTGACCAGCATGTGGCGATCGCCTGGAGCAACATAAGCGTGGCCAGGCAACAAGTACTGTCCGTCCTCGGCTTGCGAGACTGCCATTGCGGACACGCGATTGAGCCGCTCGGCGAAAGGTGCGCTGAATGCCGCTGGAATATGCTGCGAAATCACGATTGCCGGCGCGTCAGGGGGCAGTGCTTCCAACAATTCGCGAAGCGCTTCCGTACCCCCGGTGGATGCGCCCACAGCGATGATTCGTTCTGTCGTTCGCAGCATGCGGCGCGATCCGGTTTGCGGCAGTACTGCATCGGCGGAAAACTTCGGCGCAACCATCATGGTCGTCGCGCCCGTTCCATGTCCATGCCCATGTCCGTGGAAGCGCGCCGGTACGCGCGCGCGCGCCGCGCCCTTCACTTTCGCGATGATTTCAGCGCCGTATTCATTCAAGCTGCCCGCAACATCGACCTGCGGTTTGGCGACGAAGTCGATAGCCCCAAGTTCGAGCGCTCGCAATGTCACCTCGGCGCCATGCTGAGTCAGAGACGACACCATCACAACCGGCATCGGGCGCAGCCGCATCAGGTTCTCGAGAAACGTAATGCCGTCCATGCGCGGCATTTCGACGTCCAGCGTGATGACATCCGGCAGCAGCTTCTTGATCTTTTCACGCGCGACGAACGGATCGGACGCCGCGCCCACCACGTCGAAGCCGCCATCCGCTTCGAAGATCTCCGTGAGGAGACGACGCACGAGCGCGGAATCGTCGACGATCAGTACTTTTATTTTTTCCATGGTCGGCGTGTACGTCTAGAACAAATCGATTTCGCCGGCGACCGGTTGTTTGGCCAAACCTTCCAAGTACTTCGCTTCTCGCGATGCCACGCCCGACTGCTGACCTGCTCCTAGATGACGCACTCGCGCGCGACCTGTCAGAGGAAAGAATTGCACATGCCGCGGCCAAGTGTCGCCGACATCCTCGGCGATCACGCGAATACCTTCGGCCTTCAGAAACTCGCGCACGAAGATCACGTTGTGCTCGCCGATGTCCGTCATCGCCGCCAGCACACGCGCGCCGCCAAAAACCTTCACCTCCAGTTCGTTGCGCGTGGCCCCGCTGCTCAAAATCCGGTTAAGAAGCTGCTCCATCGAGGCTGTTCCATATCGAGTTGCGCGCCCCCGAATATCGTCCCAGGTATCGACACCCACACGCGTCGGACGCGGCAGCATGAAATGATTCATGCCGCCGATATTGAGACGCGGGCACCGTACGCAGGCCGAGACGCAAGAACCGAGCACGGTATCGAGTACTTCATCTTCGCGTGTCACGTAAAAATCGCCCGGCAGCAGTTTCGCGATAATCACGCCTTTGGAGACGTCGCGGTAGCGACGCACATGCTCGAAGCCTGGCAGTACGGAAGGCAAGCCTTCGGTGCGGGCTGCTCTAGCCGTCATGACTGTTTACCCGTACCTTGCCGTAGATCGTCCGGCCCAATAATCGATACGGCAAGCTACCGCCATGAATCGATTCGGAGTGTCCGATGCATAGGAAGCCGCCATCGGCGAGCAAATCTGCAAATCGCTGTAGTAAACGCTCGCGGGTGGGCGGGTCGAAGTAGATCATGACATTGCGGCAGAAGATGACATCGAACGGTCCACGTATCGGCCACTCCGACAACAAGTTCAATGGACGAAAGGTAATTAGGCTACTAAGCGTGGATTTGATGCGAATCATGCCGCTGTTATCGCCGGATCCACGTTGCAGCCAGCGGCGTTGACGCTCGGCGGAAATCGCAGCGACGCGATCGTCGGGATACACGCCCTCGGCCGCCGTTCGGACCATATCGCTGTCGATGTCCGTCGCCAGAATCTTCAGATCCCATCGAGGCGATGTCGGCAGTGTCTCCGCAGCCGTCATGGCGATGGAATACGCTTCCTCGCCGCTTGAACAGCCCGCTGACCAAATACGCAGGCGTCGCGACGATGCGTTGCGACTCATCGCTTCGGGCAGCATGCGGGCGGCGAGTTCCTCAAAGTGATGGTTTTCGCGAAAGAACGCAGTGACATTGGTAGTGATGGCGTTGATCAGTCTCGCCAATTCTTCCGGTCCGGAGTTCCTCACGTGCTCGCAATACTCGGCAAAAGAGCGCAGTTGCAGCTCGCGCAAGCGACGCGCCAACCGGCCTTGCACCAATTGACGTTTGCTGGGCCCGAGTGCAATTCCAGCGTTCTCGAACACGACATGACGCAGGAAATTGAATTCCTCATCGCCGATTTCCATCGGGCCGAGCGCGAGCCCACTGCGTTCCGCGCTGGATATTGACGTGCTCATCGCGCCGATTACGGACTGCGAACGCTAAGCGTTCGCGGCCGCGGGTAGCGATGCGACGGTGGTCATATCGCCGCCAATGAGGCGATCGATATCGAGCAACATCGTCATCTGGTCGCCGACTGCGGCAAGACCCCGTATGAACTCCGTCTTCACCTGCCCGCCCAGATCGGGTGGAGGCCTGACGTTTGCACGATCGATGTCCACAACATCGGACACACCATCGACGACAACGCCGATGTCACGACGACCGTTCACCCCTTCCACGGACAGAACGATGATGACAGTCACTGCCGTGTAGGCCGCACGCTCGAGCGCGAAGCGCATGCGCAAATCCACGATCGGAACGATTGACCCGCGCAGATTCAGTACGCCCAATACGTGAGGCGGCGATTGCGGGATGCGCGTCACGGGCGCCCAGCCCCGGATCTCCTGCACTCGCAGAATATCGACACCGTATGTTTCATTGCCCAGCGTAAAGGTGAGCACTTGGTGAGAGCCCGATGCCTTGGCTTCGCCGCTCGGTTCCGATGCCTTGGCGGCAGAAAGGGTGGTCATGTCTTCGTCCTCGGTTCTTGAATCTGTCTTAGGCGGCCGCGGCCATATCGTGAGCTTGTTCGCTTCTGGTCGGCGAGCTGGCTCGCGCACTTGCGAAAGCGCCACGTCCTTCGCCGCCGCTGAAGAAGGCGATCTGCTGCAGTAGCTGCGCGGCGGTCGCATGAATCGTCTTACTGACTGCGGCGCTCTCTTCGACCAACGCGGCATTTTCTTGCGTGCCCGCATCCATCGACGTAATCGCGAGATTGACTTGTTCGATGCCGGCGGATTGTTCACTACTCGCCGCCGCGATATCGGCCACCACATCAGTCGCTTGACGCACGCTACGCAGAATTTCGGCGAGCGCCTTGCCGGTATCGTTGACCAGCGATGCACCGGATTCGGCCTTTGCCACCGACTCCTTAATAAGGTCTTTGATCTCGCGCGCCGCACCGGCGCTGCGTTGGGCGAGATTACGCACCTCACCGGCCACCACGGCAAAACCGCGGCCCTGCTCGCCGGCGCGCGCAGCTTCTACTGCGGCATTCAGCGCCAATAGATTCGTTTGAAACGCAATCTCGTCGATCACGCCGATAATGTCCGAGATACGCTTACTCGAGGACTCCACTTCCTGCATAGCATTCACGGCGCGGTCGACAACCGATCCGCCCCGCTCTGCCTGTTCTCGTGCGTCGACGACGAGCCTCTTGGCAAGCTGCGCATGATCCGCATTCTGACGCACGGTAGCCGTCATCTCTTCCATGCTCGCCGCCGTCTCTTGCAGCGATGCGGCTTGCTGTTGCGTGCGACCGCTCAAATTGTCATTTCCGGCGGCCAACTCGCGAGCCGCTGCGCCAACGGTGTTGGCCGTGCCGCGAACCGCCTGCATGACTTCCACGAGACGCGCATCGAGTCGATTGATGGACGCAAATACCTGCCCGAACTCATCGCCGCTGGTCGACGTCACCGGCTTGCCGATTCCGCCGGTCGCCATGCGCTCCAGCGCCGCCACTGCGATGTGTACGCTGCCACTGATGTGCAGACGCAACGAGCGAGACAAAAGCGTTGCAAAGAAGGCGATGAACGCCACAGCTACCATCATGTACCTGCGGCCATCTCGAGTCGCGTCCAGATTCTGTTGAATTTCTCGTGCATCAAGGGCATAGGTGCCGCCTTCTTTGACGATCTGCAGCTGGTGTTCTGCCAATTCGATGGCGTCGTACTGGTAGTTGAGCACCAACCCCAAGAGCCACAGAGACGGCACGGTGATGGCGATCACGACCAAGATGTATTTCTGCCCGAGCGAAAAATTGCGAATGAAGTTCATGACTGATTTCCCACTTTCGTCTCGGTGAACCTTAAAATTCTTTCCAAGCACTGTCATCGCCGGAAGCGCGAGGCAATGGCCCCGGCATCCGCGAGCTTGACGCACTCGATTTCGGTGACTTCAACCCTGACGATCTTTGAGCAACCATCGGCCGTGAAGTCGACGCGACCACCTTGGGCCTCATGGGACTAGGCCGCGCACGCTCGACCGACAGTGGGCGATCTACCGGGCGATCCACTGGGCGCTCTGCGCTCACCGCTTTCTCGGACGCCTGGACGCCACCGCGCGTCTTGAAGTAGCTGATTTGCTGCACCAGCTTGTCCGCTTGCTGTTGCATCGCCTTGCTGGCCGCAGAGGCCTCTTCCACCAACGCAGCGTTCTGCTGCGTGACGCCGTCCATCTGCGCGACTGCGTTGTTCACTTGCTCGATGCCCGCCGATTGCTCTGCCGACGCCGCCGCGATCTCGGCGACGATGTCCGTCACCTTCTTCACGCTGTCCATGATCTCAGCCAATGTCTTGCCCGATTCATCCACCAGCTCCGAGCCGGCTTTCACTTTATCCACGGAGTCGTTGATGAGATCTTTGATCTCTTTAGCCGCGCTCGCGCTGCGTTGCGCCAGATTCCGCACTTCCGTCGCCACCACCGCAAAGCCACGGCCTTGCTCGCCGGCGCGCGCCGCTTCCACCGCCGCGTTCAGCGCCAACAGATTCGTCTGGAACGCGATCTCGTCGATCACGCCGATGATGTCCGCGATCTTGCGGCTCGATGCGTTGATCTCGCCCATCGCTCCGATCGCTCGATGCACCACTTGACCGCCCCGCTCCGCTTGCTCGCGCGCGCCCGCCGCCAGTTGATTCGCTTGCCGAGCGTTATCCGCGTTCTGCTTCACCGTCGCCGTCATCTCTTCCATGCTCGATGCGGTCTCCTCCAGCGCCGATGCTTGCTCTTGGGTACGACTGCTCAAATCGTCATTGCCTTGACTCAACTCGCGCGCCGCACCGCCCACCGAATCCGCCGTGTGACGTACGCCGCCTACAATTTCCAACAACTTGCCGTCGAGTCGGTTGACCGCGCTGATCATGTGGCCAAATTCGTCGGCGCCGTTGTGTCCCTGGCTTTGAGCCTGTCGGCCAATATTGCCGTCGGCAATGGTGTTAAGCGCGGTAATGATCGCCCCTGCTCCACCGGTGATGTGTAAACGCAGAATTCGCGACAGCATCATTGTCACGAGCAGCAGTGCGCCGCCCCCCAGCAGCCACAGTGTCCGCTTCCACAATGCTTCGCTCAGGCGCTCGCGCAGCTGCCCATCCAGCAGCGGAATCAAAATCGTATTGAGCTGAGCCGCTGACTGATAACTCTGCGTACCGAGATCGAAAGCCTCATTGCCGGTCGCCTGGACCCGTTCAGTCAGGATCAGCCCTTCTTCGATGACGCCGGTAAAATTGAGCGCCGCGTCGGTATGGCTCTGCACGCTCTTCCGCATTGCTTCCGCCGATGCAGGCACTAGGATCGCGAGCCTCTCAACCGATGCCTGCAACGCTTCGGCATTTTCAGCCACCCGAGCCGACTTGGCGGCCAAGTCTGAGCGCACCGCGGCGGGTAATTGCTTCAGGTCGCCCACAGCACTTAGCGCACCGCGAAGCGCGAAGACATCCATCTCGACACGCGGCACCTGCATCAGCGCAGTACTAGTCAAGTAATAGCTGGCTTCCTCGGGGCTGAGCAAGAGCCGAGAACGATCGACGGATCGCGCATGCAGCGCACGCAACTGATCGATGATGGCCACATGCAGGCGCTCGCTCACTTGCGCCGGCAACGTCAGCACATCCTTTCGTAGCGACTGCCATTCGTCTTGAATTTTCTTCCACTCGGCTTCATTTCGCAGTCGCGAATCGGTGCTTTGCTCAAGCTTCGTCACGTCTGCGATAGCGGCATCCACGGCGCTGGCGGCTGCCGTAATGGCCTGCGCGCGCGACTGATCGCCATTGATGTACAGATCCGCAACACCGCGATGATCGGCAAGCGACCCGATGACAGTGCTGAGACCATGTGCGTAGCGAATACCCGCCAACTCCAACTCGATCGTATCGATGGCGCTCGTTTGCTCCACAATCGTCTGGGTCAACTGCACGACCGACGGTATCCAAAGAATGAACATCGCTACGATGAGCTTCTTGTTGAGCGACAGGCTGCTGATAAGGTTCATACTGACTCTCTAAAATTCTTTCCAAGCACTGTCATCGCCGGAAGCGCGAGGCAATGGCCCCGGCATCCGCGAGCTTGACGCACTCGATTTCGGTGACTTCAACCCTGAC
>Ga0193752_1001802_pt1 | contig 17192 bp, 7 predicted proteins | sample H1c1metaG_FD_144924 | JGI IMG/M metagenome (GOLD analysis project Ga0193752, IMG submission 144924) | Soil microbial communities from a riparian zone of the East river system, Colorado, United States - H1c1 | ecosystem: Environmental > Terrestrial > Soil > Riparian zone | place: USA: East River... | reverse complement strand
CAACGGTCCGATGATCCCTTTAGTGAATGATGTAAGCGATATCAAACTGGACATTGACCTTACCAACAAGGATCAGTACTATACTGTCAGCGGTTCACCCGCAAGTGAAACCCTGCGTAGTTTTATTTTCTCTTACTCAGAAAAATCAAATGCGGTCAACAGGTCTTTTAAATTACTGGATAGTCTTAAACTTTACAATGCTTCGGACAGCGTTGTGATTGCTGCAACAAATCAGAAAAACAAATCAATGACGGCTGTAAATGCTTTTGTAAAGCAGTTTCTCGCAAAAGAGAATCATCCGCTGGTTGCCGGATTTGCTGCCGGTATTGCATCCAATACCTTTACTCCTGAAGAGTATGATATTGAATTGGCAAAACTTGCGAAAAAATATCCTTCGGATTCAAATATCTCTTCCCTTAAACAACAGTTCGATCAACAAAAAGCACAGTCTGCTCAGGCTGAAAAAACAAGACAGTCAGATTCATGGGTTGGAAAAAAAGTTCCCGATATGTCTATGCCTGATGTGAATGGAAAACAGGTTGCTATCAGTTCGTTCCGGGGAAAATTTGTTTTAATAGATTTTTGGGCAAGCTGGTGCGGGCCTTGCCGGGAAGAAAATCCGAATGTTGTGAAAGCTTACAATCAATTTAAAGATAAAAACTTTACGATACTTGGTGTTTCATTGGATAAAGACAAACCGAACTGGGTTAAAGCAATTAAGGAAGATAATTTAGCCTGGACGCATATCAGTGATCTTGCGTTCTGGAATAGTAAGTCGGTTGAGATTTTTAAATTTGAAGGCATCCCTTTCAATGTACTAGTCGATCCCGACGGAACCGTAATTGCTGAAAGTTTAAGAGGATTTGACCTCACGAAGAAATTGAGTGAAGTGCTGAAGTGACAAACAGGAACTGGCAGATAAAAAAGGGTTGTCTCATATTTCAGAGACAACCCTTTTAAATATAAAAGATCTGGTTAGTTCAGATTAGTGTCGTAGTTAATCAGTGAGTTTTACTTTACAGTAAAGCGCACGTACTCTCCATACCCAATCGTAGACATACCGGTTATCCCCTGACCCGAACCTAATCCAACTGCGGGGAAAGCCTGATATTTTTTTGTACCGACATACAGATCCGGTGCAAAATCATAAGTATCCTTCAGCGCCAGCGGCGCGCCGAACAGCGTCGCAATTTCTGCGGCAGTTATGGTAAAGCTGGAAGGTAATGCCATAACATCAGCTTTATACACTTTTACATTTCCGGCAGAAGCGTTTTTCCTGACTACAACATCAACCTTTTCAGGTGCTTTGGCATCGGCAAAATACAGTGCAACCTTGAATTTACCCTGAAAAATAGCCTGGTTGGTAAAAGCGATGGAGTCTGCTGTGCCGCCTTTTTCGAGGTTTGTTGTAACGGCAGGTACATCTTCGATACCGATATTATCAGGAATAGGACCATCATCCTTAGAACATCCTGTCAACGTGATAACAACACCGAATGCAATGGCTGTTAATATGTTTATTTTTCTCAGTTTCATAATCTGTTAGTTAATGAGTAATTAATCAATTAAGGTTGCCAGAATACTTTGTATGATTCCGGTACTTTCTGAGCCGGTGAATTTGCATTTAATGAAATCTCACCTGTGCTAAATGGCAAGGACCATGGATATTTCCTGTCATTTGATACTGGTGTAACTTTTCCGTCTGGTCCTGTTACACTTGTTACTGTGCCTTCAGGTGCGGGAGCAAATAATACCGGGTATTTTGTTCTCCTGTAATTGGTATAGTTGTCTACCGGGTTCTCGATCCTGTTTATCCATTTTTGAGTTATGATATGTTCCAGTTGTTTGGCGGGTGAAGCCAGATCATAAGCTGCAAGCACACCGGCTTTGTAAATTATGGTAGCAGGCAGTGTTGCTATCAGTGGAACTGTTTGGGCTGCACCGGCAGAACCTGGTTTAACATAATTAACGACCACATTGTCAACCTGCTCAAAAGAAGCATCCAGCGCTTTACTGAAAGCAGCTTTTGCATTGCCTGGAATAACACCTGTCTGAATCAGTTCCGCTTCGAGATATAAACGGTCTGCATAAGTAATAAATTCATGCGGACGCGCACCCGTTCCTGCGTTCTGTGCGCCGATCGTGTTTACGTTTTTTGCAGCACTATCATTGTAACGTCCACCTGCAGGATAAATACCCAGGAGCGAATAAGTCTGACTGTTAGAACCATCCCGGCAGGGTCCATTAGAACCGAAAAGGATAGAAATAAAACCTCCATCACGGAACTCGGTGCAATTTTCGGGTGTAGAATTTGTACCGCTTGGCGCTTTTTGGTTGTAGATATAATAGGGAACTCTTGGATCCGCCAGTCCAGTCAGGATATTAGGATTTCTTCCTTTCATGATCTCGTACAACCACGGACTGAAAAGCTGACCGCCGCGTTGTGTTGCATTATAGTCGCCAAAAGCAGGATGCCTGTCATCGGTAGTGATAATAGGACCGTAGGGCATCATAAAACTTTCTGCCTGCGAATTGATCAGGCTGTTGGGAGCTGCCAGTAAAGCGGTGACTTGCGCCTTCACGTCCTGTACAAGTCTTATCTGGGTATACAATTTAAGTTTGATAGTATTGGCAGCCTTAACCCAGTTTGTAAGATTACCTTTATAAATGTAGTCATCCGTACCGGGTTTTGAAACGTTGAAGGCCGGGTTATTGATGTCGGCAATACCTTCATCGATCAAAGAAAATAGCTGGGGATATATTTCTGATCCCTTATCAAATTTTGGTTGTGATATCCCTTCATCGAATTTATCATATTCGGAATAAGGCACATCACCCCAGACATCAACCAGCATGCTTACTGTGTAAGCCTTTAGTATTTTGGCTATACCTGCATACACCAACCGGCTTTCAGTTGGCCCACGTTCAATAATAACGTTAAGGTTAGATATAGCACTGTACAATTCATTCCATCCGGATGCGCCGGCATTATAACGGTCTGCTCCTACGCGCCCCGTGACCTGGTGGGTATAAACGGCCATTGTGTTGCCGAGACCTGTGCCCAAAGCCAGGTTACCTGCAATATTCCGCTCTGCAGCGCTCAACACCAACGGCAGTCCCACCGAAGCTGGTGTTGGTTTGTTAATATTTTCGTTTACGTCAAGGAACTTTTTACAGCCGGCCGAAAAACCCACGAGGAGTATGATTGTAAAGAAGTATATAATATATCTCTTTCTCATGATTCAAGTTTTGTTTAGTGATATTAGAAGGTCACGTTTAAATTGATACCGTACCTTTTTGTACTCGGTGCGCCGCCGGTTTCAACACCCTGCGTGCCACTTCCAACAACCGAGTTGATATCCGGGTCAAAATGTGTATACTTTGGCACGTTAGGCGCCAGGTACCAAAGGTTCCGGCCGCTGACAGACAAGTTAATGGCAGTTAACTTTAGTTTGCTTACCCATTTCATAGGGAGGCTATAACCCAGGCTAATTTCCCTTAACCTGTATACGGTGCCATCGAATACCATATATTCAAACGCTCCGTTAGTTGCAAAACTGGCTCCGGTGCCTGCAGTGAAAAACAGGTCATTGGAAGTAACCCTTGTTTGGTTAGGTATTGTTTTACCGCCATCCAGCATTGGAGTATAGTGATTGAGACCATCCGCACCTGTAACAGGTGTGGAGTTTCCGTAAATACCTGTGATCACGGCGTTTTTCTCTCTTATCTCTGTATCCCTGGTCACACCTCTTCCCAACATACTGTTGATTGTTTCAGAGTAGAAGTCACCACCAATTGTTGCATCAACCAGTACATTCAATGTAAATCCCTTGTATGAAAATGTATTGGTAATACCGAATTTATAATCTGCATTAGGATCTCCAACTATGCCGTCATTCGGATCAAGATATGGCATACCTGAAGTTGCATTTATCAACAACTGGCCATCATCTGAGCGCGCTGAATGTGATCCGCGCAGATAACCATAAGGCATTCCTGCTTCTATCCAGTTAAATCCGCCAAGCTGAGCCCGGGTAAGACCGGCTACCAGGCTCTCAACGGTATTTTTGTTTTTGGTGAAAATACCGCGTATATCCCACTGGAAGTTCTTGGAAGAAACCGGTGTTATGTCCAGTGCAATTTCCCAACCGGTATTGCGCACTTCACCGAGGTTGGTATAGTAAGAAGCATAACCTGTTGTTTGCGGCAGATCGATCGCATAGATCAGATCTGTAGACTTTTTATCGTACCATGTTACTTCAAGGCCGAGCCTGCCTTTAAAGAAACGCATATCAGAACCTATTTCCAGTTCCGTAGTAAACTCAGGAGTAAGTAGAGTGTCGTAGATAGATCCACCTCTTGTTGATGTAGGTTGTCCCAGGAAACCCGCTGCATTCAGATTGAAGACAGGTGAGCCATTATGCGGAGCCGCGTCGTTACCAACACGGGCATACCCGGCACGGATTTTACCATAATCAAACCAGCCGGATTTCAGCTTAAATGCATCAGACCAAACTAGCGATCCGGTTACACCTGGATAGAAATATTGCGCATTCTCATAAGGAAGTGTGGAGGTAAGATCGGTTCTTCCGGTGACGTTAAGGAATGCAAAGTTTCTATAACCCAGGGAGGCATCAGCGAAAACACCTACAAGCCTTCTTTTAGTTCTTACATCACCATCGTTACTAAATGTCTGACGACGTGTGTTATTAAGGTTAAACAACCCAGGTATTACAAAATCAACTCCATATACCTGCTGTAACCGGGTGTTTCTTTCATTCACATCACTACCCAGGTTGACATCCAGGCTCCAGTCCTTTGAAATTTTCGGACTAAATACCGCAATGATTTTTCCCTGTATTTCCTGTTGCCTGTTAACGACTTCTGTAATTGTGCCCAAAGTGTTATCGGCACTTCCATATGATGATTTGTCAATGATCTGATCACGGAAAAGTGCATAACTATTAACGCCTGCATTGAAGTCGACCCTGATCCAGCTGTTGAATTTATAAGAAGCTCTGATGGTGGCAACCAGGCGATCATCGATAGAAGTGATCACATTGTGGTGAGCACCCCAAACCGGGTTTGTGTATTGACCGTCATTGAAACCGATCTGAGCTCCGGCTTTGTTTTCACTGGGAAAACCAACTATATCCCAGTTTCTTGCCATAGTATAGGTACGACCCCACTGTGATAAGAAGTTTTGCGCTGCACCGATAAAGCCACCCGTTTGTTTTGACCTCGCGTACGACATATTTGCTCCGATGGTGAGTTTACCTATTGCTGTTTGACCACCTACGCTAACGTTGTCTTTCCGGTAACCAGAGTTGGTGATATATCCATTCTGGTCAAGATGCGAAAGCGTAACATTGAATAGTGAATTGCCTTCGCCACCATTAAGACCGACAGAATGTTCCATCAGATTGCCGGTATTGAACAGGTTCTTTACATTATCAGGATATGCTTTGTAAGCTATTCTTCCGTTGGGAAAAAGCTCCGGGTATGCAGAAAACATGGAAGCCCAGGTAGATGCAGGAATAGAGTCTATTCCGGAAGCCGAAGAACCGATTACAACACCACCTGCGTCATAGACAACGCCTTTCCCGAATTTCGCTCCCCATGAGCCATTTGAAGACTGGGTTCTGAAGTTTGCCCCTGCGCCATATTGATTCTGGAACTCAGGGATATCAGCTATTTTTTCAATGCTGTATCCACCACGATAAGTTACATTGAGCGATTTAGCTCCCTTTCTTGGCGCACCTGATTTTGTAGTGATCAGTAATACGCCATTGGCTGCTCTTGAGCCATACAAAGATGCAGCTGCAGCACCCTTCAAAACGCTGATCGATTCAATATCATTTGGGTCAATGTTATTTAAGCCCGATCCATAGGTACCCCCACCACTGAAAGGATTAGAAGTATTTACTACGGGGTTACTGTAAGGAATTCCATCAACTACTATCAAAGGCTCACCTCCACTAAAAGTGGAGACACCTCTGATCTGGATCCGGGATGCCGCACCTGGAGCACCCTGTCCCGCCCTGATGTCCACACCCGGTACTTTACCGGCAAGTGTGTTAAGTACATTGGGTTCCGATTTTTGCAACATTGTATTGGGATCAACTTTCGATACAGCATATCCCAACGCTCTCTCAGAGCGTTTGATACCCATGGCCGTTACCACTACTTCGGATAAATCAACCTTGCCGGCACTCAGCGTTACATCTACAGTAGCGGCTGAACCTACTGTCACTTCCTGGCTGGCAAAACCGACCCCGGATAGTTCTAAGACATCGCCTTTTGAAGCTTGAATTTTGAAAATACCATGTTGATCTGTAGTTGTACCCGTTGTTGGCTTTCCCTTGATGACAACAGATACATAAGGAATGGGAACTCCTTTTTCATCTTTAATTGTGCCGGAAACAGTGAGTACCTGCGCCTCACCGGCAATTGCAAAACATAGCAATGCCAATAAGAGACCGGATAGTTTTCTTCTCATGTGAGTTTTGGTTTGGGGTGACTGACTTTTGTTACTAATAATGAATATAATCGATTTGTTAAAATATATACAATTTTTCTTTGCACAGTCTCAGCCGCACAAATTGCAAAATGTTATTAACCCGGTGCCCGGAGGCAATAAGTTCCCTCAGCAACAATAGTGGTATGTGGGTTGAAATCTTTGATAATTAGAGATACATTCGAAACAGGCGAACGGTCTTTAGAAGTTGCTTTCCTGCTGATAATTGGGGATCGGGCCACAAGTTGGCTAACAGATATAATAGAAATAACAAGAACCCATAAAATGGTTAGGAATTTTCTCATTGTGAACGTTAGTTTGGTTCCACAATATAAAAACTAATTACATTTAAAAATTTTCTGGGACCAAAAAATAATAGATTGTATTTTTTACAATATATTCCTCTAATTGTCGGATTTTGATTTATAGCGTGATAATCACTTACATATGAGTAAATTATTTTGAAAGATTGTAATCACTGCCACGCTATTTTAGATATTAATATTTATAAGTAATTTTTATTTTCCCGAATTTGATCTCTGTTTAGGCAGTAAACATATCTTGATGTAAGTACTTTCTAAAGGCATGCATAACATTACATAAGTATGTAATTTGATCCGGTTACAGTGTTTGTGCCTCAATCCTTGCTTGTTTACTACTTAGCAAAAAATTTTTGGAGATTTAGTTGTTTTCGGACCCTGTTGTATAAAAGTTGCAATCAGGGATGCAGTGAATTATAATATTTAAATAATGTTATCAGATCTTTTTCTCTTTTCAGATTCGAATGATTCACACTGATAAATTGTTGCACGTCCTTTTTCTTATCAGCTAAGAGTTCCAAAATAGCTTTTTCGCCGTCAGGTTTCAGGAGACTTCCCACATTGTCATATACAAATATTCTTTCTTTACGACTGAAAGATCTTGTAATACTCGTATTTCCGTATTCCTGTAAATCCTTGTACGTAATACTGATTTGCTTGAGTAAAGTCATTTTACCTTGTGCGCAGGCCTGATAAAAAGCAGCTCCGGGTGCATTTATCGGAAGCGTAATACCAGTAAAAACAAGAGAATCCCCGGACGTCTTAATTCCAGGTTCGAAAGTTATTTTTTTGATAGGCATAATGGAAACCATTTCTTTTCCGTCCGGCATTAGATAATAAATCTCCTTATCAAGAAGATTCACTTTCACTTTTATATTGTTGTAGATCCTGCCATCTAAAGTCAATAGATTAGCCGGCAAATATTCTTCAAACAAATAGGGTGATCCTTCAGACTTATAATTCGTTTTTAAATAGAGCGGCCGGCCATTGCCGTCATTAAAGAAAGGATTGGAGCCCATATCTGATTGCGCATACAAGGGATCATTGATCAGGATGATAACAATGAAACTCAGAATCCATTTTAGACTTATCATATAATAATTTACGTAAGGGTAATCAAATAAAAAAACTGCAGCTGATTGGCAGCTGCAGTTTCTTATTTGAAGGTTTTTCAAAAATTAGTTATCAGTCATGAGTGTATTAAAAATCAACTCATTGTTTGAGATCGGAAGAATATATCCGGATTCTCCGGGTTTGGTTTCAGCCTTTCCCGGGCGTGCGGGCAAATTCAATCCCAAACGCATAATATCGAGATTTCTAATGCCTTCTCCAATAAATTCAATTCTCCTTTCTTTTAGAATAGCATTGATAAGATCGTTAGCAGTGGCAAAATCACCTGCAGTGAAAACAGTGGATGCATCAGAACGTCCGCGAATTGCATTCAGTAAAGCTATTGCCTGGGCGTCCACAGCATTGGTTGTTCTTACTTTCGCTTCAGCAAGATTTAAAAGTACTTCGGCATACCTTATAACCGGTACATAGTCAGTGTACGGTGAGGGTTGTGGATATTTTGAAAGATATTTACGACCGGTGGTAGTATTTGTATAAATAAAGCCTCTCCTTTTGTCGGTTGTTTTCCATCCGGCATCTGTAGTTATACCATTGACCGATAACATAAATTCTGCAGATCCCACTGAACCATTATTATAAAAATAGGTGCCGAGTTGATTCTGAGTACCTGATACATCGCGTGAGTCAGTTGTGAAAGGCATGGAAAGGATAGACTCGCTGGTGGTATAAGGTGTTTTGAAAACATTTATTATATCTGCCTGCAATTCATTGGGAACTCCGCTGGAGGCTTTGAATGGAGCAGCCGCAGGAACGATTTTATTCGCTTCTGTTATCACATCTGCATATCTTCTCATGCTTAGATACACACGGGTTTTCAACGCAATTGCTGTGTTACGTTGTGCTCGGGTTGTGTTTGTATATGCCTGTGTAGTGCCATAAGTAAGGGGCAGATCTGTCTCAGCAGCATTTAGATCGGCAAGAACCTGGGCATATACTTCGGTCACAGAGCTTCTTGCAAGGTCCGAAGATCCACTGGCTACAATACCTGTTAACCGTAATGGTAATCCAGGCTGACTACCATTACCATCCCAAAAGGGTTTTGCAAAAAGTTGCAGCAAACTATAATAACTCAAGCCTCTGATGAATTTTGCTTCAGCTATATAATTTTTAGCTTTTGCATCACCCACAACACTTGTTCCTTTTGCGTTCATTCCCTCAATAAACAAGTTACACTGATTAATCGTAGAGTACGCTCTTGCCCAGGTATCCATAATTGAAGCAGAACTTCCGCTAATTGAAAAATTCCCAAGATCCGCTGCTGTAATGTTATTATTGGTAACGTTTGTAAAGTCTTCGCCTCTTACATCATTATAAACTACATACCGGCCTCCATAAAATTTTCCTCCTTTCAAAGCAGCATATAACCCATTCACCTGATTAACCACCCGATCAGGTGTATCAAAAGCAGCAACATCACCCACAGATGTTTCCGGAAGCGGATCAAGTAAATCGCGTTTGCAGGATCCTGCCAGTACCAGAACAGAGGCCAGGAAAATTGCATTGATTTTATTTCTCATTTTTGTTTCTTTAAGATTCATTAATTAAAACCCAACATTCAAACCGACTGTGATGATACGTGCATTTGCCACGTTATTTCTATCAACACCCTGTCCGGAATTCTCGCCACCATTTGTTGATGTTTCCGGATCCGAACCTGGATAGTTGGTAATCATAGCCAGGTTTTGTGCGCTTACATAGAACCGGCCATTTGCGAGGCCTGCTCTTTTAACTATACCGGCAGGAAGAGTATAGGCCAGCGTCAGGTTTCTTAATTTTATAAAGTCACCTTTAAACACATTATCAGATATAGGCATTGTGCTGCCATTAGATACATTATCATTATAGTAAGGCTTGGGATAATTGCTGACATCACCTGGTTTTTGCCAGGCCGTCAATACACCAACCTCATTGTTCCAGTAACGTTGATCTCTCAAGCCAGCCTGTGTTCCATAATAAATATAAAACCCTGTCTGATAAGTTATAAGAGCATTCAGCTCAAATCCTTTGTAACGGAATGTATTATCCCAGCCACCATAGGACTTGGGTTGAGTGGGCGCAAATAATATACCGTCAGCAGCCTGTGAAATAGGAGCATGGGAAGTTCCATCGGGATTGCTCCAATTGAACTGACCGGAGCCCGGAGCTACATAATTCTGGTATAGAACCGGACTTCCGTCTTTAGTATAAAAAATTCTTCTGCCTGTTGCAGGATCAATGCCTCCTGTTCTCACTACATATAACTGACCCATTGAATATCCTGGCAGCGTCTTGTTGGTAAGCTCATTGCCGGATGTAGAGAAGGTTAACTCATCGAGACCAGGTGCCAGTGAAGTGACCTTGTTTTTATTGAGCGAAATATTAAAAGATGTGTTCCATGAGAAATCTTTGCTCTGAATTGGCGTAGCGTTCAAAACTATTTCAAGTCCTTTGTTGTACATCGTACCAACGTTTGATTTGATACTACCCAAACCTGTTGATGGGGACTGTGTTACTCCCAGGATCAGATTATCTATATCATTGTGATAATATGCAACATCAAGGGTGAATCTGTCATTAAGTATTCCAACTGATAAACCAATATCTGTTTTGGTACTGGTTTCCCAGGCAAGTTCAGGATTACCAATATCAGCTAATCCCAGGGTAGGGTTTCCACCATACAAACTGGTTGTATAAGTTGAGTATTTTTCATAGTTACCTATACCACCTATATTACCGACTTTACCATAGCTTCCTCTCAGTTTCAAACTGCTGAATGTATTGGTAAGCCCGGAAGTTTCCCAGAACTTTTCATTTGTTACTTCCCACGCTGCGGATGCGCCCCAGAATATCCCCTTCTTTTTACCAAGACCAGAATATTCATCCTGCCTGATATTTCCTGATAAATAATATCTCTTATCATAATTGTAATTTAATCTGCCAAATGATGATAACATATAGTTTTCGCCATAAGTCAGACCTGAACTATTGTTCAGATTAAATCCTGCCTGGATAATATCATATTGGACATCAGATAATCCCGTGCGGTTTAATCCGAATCCTTTGCTGGTTCTTCTCTGCTGTTCATTACCTATCAGCAGGCTTAGACTATGAACCTCTGCAATGTCATAATTGAACTGAGCAGTATTGGTCCACAACCAGGTTTTGGGTTTGCTGTAACTGCTCGTTGCACTACCAACAGCCGTTTTTCCGTCGCCATGTATAGGTGTTTGAAAAGACTCATTGTCAAGATTGATATTATCAACTCCATACAAGGTCTTCAATGTAAGCCACTGAAAAGGCTTTAATTGTACATATATATTCGACTGCAGATGACTGTTTTCATTGTCAGAACGATTCAGATCAAGTAATGGTACCGGATTATAAAAACCCACCTGCGAAATACCAACATTGTCTTGTACGCCTATGTATTGCGCACCAATATTATAGGAACCATCATTATTATATGGTGAAACATTGGGAGAATTAACCAGCGCGGTCCTACCTAATCCAGCTACGGTAAAACCTTCTCCTGAAAGTCCGCCTGTTGGTCCATTAGCCCTGTTCACCTCATTTGAGAAAGCAATTTTTCCACCAACAGTTAATACTTTATTAAGCCTGCTGTCTACATTGAACAGAATATTCTGGCGTGTAAAATCATTTCTTTTCAGAATACCTTGCTGGTTCGTATAGCCCGCACCGAAATAATAACTGGTGGATTCGTTAGCGCCGGAAACACTGATAGAATGATTATGTGAAAAGCCCGTTCTGTAAACTTCATCATACCAGTTTGTGTTTACAGGTTGACCATCGGGACCGGTTGCCTGTTTAAAATACATATCGGTAACCGCATCAGCGGTGTTGTCATTGTATAAATTGGCATTCTTCAGAGCCAGGTTTTTGTATGCAGTGTATTGCGCACCATCAAGTACATCAACCAGCCTGGTTGGACTGCTCCATGAAGCCCATCCGTCATATGTAATCTTGGTTTTTCCTGCTTTACCCTTTTTAGTCGTTACGAAAACAACACCATTCGCGGCACGGCTACCATAAATAGAAGTTGCAGCTGCATCCTTTGCAATATCGATGCTTTCAATATCATTCGGGTTGATACTTGCCAATGGATTTGTTGGTGCATTGGTACCACCGATATCACCGGTGTATGTTGGAACACCATCGATCACAATAAGCGGATAAGAACTCAATGATATTGAATTGGTACCGCGTATCCTGAAAACAGGCGGGTTATTTACAACACCATTGGGTACTGTGATCTGAACACCGGCAGCTCGTCCACCAAGAGCCTGCTCAAAACTTTGAACTGGTTTCTGAGCGATAACTGCGCCTTTTACACTGGATACCGATCCGGTGAATTCACCACGTTTTTGAGTTCCGTAGCCTACTACGACTACTTCCTGCAGTGATTCATCAGAAGTTTTCAATGTGACATCGTGATTTTGCCTGCTACCGATATTAACCTCTTGTTGTGTGAGGCCAACAGAAGAAAATACAAGGACTTTACCACTTTCTGGAACTGAAAATGAAAAAGACCCGTCAGAAGTTGTTGTTGTTCCAATATTTGTTCCTTTAACAACAATAGAAACATTTGGAATAGGTGAGCCATCAGAAGATGTAACTTTTCCGGAGATGGTCCGGGTTTGAGCGAGCAATTGTACAGATACAATTAGCAAGCTTAGGATAAGACCTAGCGTTTTTCTCATGTGCAGTTAGTTTATTTAATCGTTGAACAGACTATATTACCTGTAACGGACACCAAATTTATATTGGTAGCTGCAAAAATTGTTGCAAATGTTAAATTTTAATGAAGCTTTATTTTTAAACATTTTTTATTGACCGGTTACCAAGCTGTAGGGCTACACAAAAATTTAATATTCAACATAATGGTCACTTCTTTAAACAATATTCAAACTTCTCTTGATGGCGTTTTATAACATCAAATTGTTATCGTACTATTCTTTTGTTCAACTTATCATGTGCAAGCAAAAAGATTACTGCATATTAATATATGTATCGGATATCACTTAGAATTTAGCATACCACCCGAAAGAAAACGATGTGAGGAGAAATAAAAAAACAATATGATAAGATAGTATGAAAAATTATAATCTTATGAAACAAAAGTAAAAAACCTTCATATTAAAAATGAAATGATAAAATATGTGCTTTTACAAAATTGTATTAGAAATGCAAGTATAAAAATACAAGTGCTAAAGCCGTTTTAAAATGTTTTTGTCGGGTTACATACGCCTGAATAGCTCTTCAAAAAAGCCGTCCCTCACAGGACGGCTAAATCATATTAAAAAGGAACCCGGTTGGTTTTAGTTCGTGTAACCAGGATTTTGTTCCATAAGTGCATTTGCAAGAATTTCAACCTGCGGAATCGGAAGCAAAAACCGGAAGTTGCCTGCAGGTAAAGTCAACCCTGCAGGAGTGGGAGCATCGGAGGCCAGTCTGGTAACCGGCAGCCCTCTCCTTTTAAGATCCCAAAACCTGTGACCTTCAAAAGCAAGCTCTTTGTAACGCTCTTGTATGATCGCATTTATTGCAATGTCTTTTGACGCAAAAGCAACATTGGTATAGCCCGTTATTCTGGCAGCCCTGAGTGTGTTAACATCAGCTTCTGCACTTCCTGCACCACTTATCGCACCTGTTTCTGCTCTCGCTTCAGCTCTGATAAGATACATCTCAGCGGTTCTGAATAATTTTAAATCAGCTACATTTTCATTGTTTGTTGCATATCCGCTTCCGGAATATTTATTAACTATTTTGGATGGTTTGTTCGGTGTTGCTGCTAACACGGGTTCATTGATCAGGTATGCTTTAAACCTGATATCATTTGTCTGATCGTAAGTGTTCCACAATTTATCAGAGGGTATCCAAAGGATATTGGTAGGAGCAATGAATTGCCCTGCTGCATTCTTTGTGAACAATCCCCTGTAAAAACTTCCGATACGGTTGGCTGTTGTTCTCTTCAATTTGAACGCAATCTCATTGGCAGTTGAATCTTTCCAGATACGCTCGAAGCCGGTACCGGTTGCCAGTGGAATCCCATTGATATATTCTGTGCTGTTTGCAATTGCTGCGGCCCAATCCCTTTTATAAAGCGCCAGTCTTGCATGTAATCCAAAAGCCGCCAGGCGGGTGGCTCTGAAAACATCAGTTAAATTATTTGGCAACAGATTTTTTGCTTCAGCTATATCTGCCTCGATTTTTTCAAAATAAGGACCCATTTTTATCCTGGCCAGGGAGGTTAAAGATGGTTCTTCCACATAAGGCATCCCCAATCCTTCAGCGCTGTAATTGTCGCAATAGTATCTGAATAACTCGAAGTGGCAAAACGCCCTTAAGAACAACGCTTCACCTTTCACACGGTTCCTTAACGCTTCTTCTGCCTGATTAATAGCAACTGCATCGGGCAAGGCCTTCAAAACCCTGTTAACGCGATCAACGACATAATAATAAGCAGTGGTCGCAGTGTAGTTGTCCCGAATCCCGATATCGTTCGAAGTGTATTGCCATTCGTGAGTACTGGTAGACACGTAAAAGTCGCCGGGTTTTAGTTCATCCGAAAACACACCGTTCAACTGAATTCCCATCTCGTTGCCCAGAGCAGCATATGCACCAATAACAGCCTGCTCGGTATTAGGAACAGTTTTCAGTGCCAGGTCAGCATCGATAAAATCAGTTTCCTCTATCTCGATCAGCTTTTTGCAGGAGAAAATTGAAACGAATGCCAGGCAAAGAAATATTAGTCTCAATAGTTTCTTATTCATATTTTCTGCTTTAAAATAATTAATGGTCACTGTATTAAACAGTATTTCATTACTAAAATTTTATATCAACACCAAACACCATCACTCCCGGGTTAGGATATTCTACAAGGCTGATGTTGTTATTATCCTCCGGATCAACACCCTTCCATGGACTCCATATTGCAAGGTTGAAGAAGTTTGCGTATACAGTTACTCCCTTGATAATTGGTGTTCCACTCCGCATGTTTAATCCAGGAAAAGCATAGGCTATATTAAGATTTCTGAAGCGCAGAAATTTTGCATCTTCAAGATCTGCTGAAGTAAAATCCCTGTCATAATTTGGAGCATTGAAAGCAACCTGATCGCCCGGTTTTTGCCATTGTTGGGTTATCAATTCTCTCGATTGATTAACAACTCCTGCAAAACCAGGTGTACCTCTGTTAATCCAGTTGCGTGTATTATTGCTTCTGACAACATCAAACTGGTATGAAAAAAATGCCTGTACGGAGAATCTTTTGTATCTGACATCCAGATTAAAGCCACCGGTATGTTTTGGAAGATAGGTACCGAATGTTGCGAATTGGCCACCCTGTGTTCTCTCATTGGTTGTGGTGCCATCTGGCTTTTCAAAAATCGGTTTGCCATTTGACGGATCCACACCCATATAATGGTAAGTGTAATGTGAACCATAAGGCAGGCCTTCCCTGATTACAAAAGTTCCGAGAAAGTATTCATTAACAAGTCCAAGATCTTCGATCTTATTGATGTTCATTGCATGGTTTATACCGAATGAAACCGAAACATTTTTGTTTCTGATAATATCTGCATCAAAAGTAGCTTCCACTCCTTTATTACTCATGACACCCGCATTGATATCCATGTTTGCAAACCCGGTGGTCGCGCTAAGTGGCTGCCTTACGAACAAATCAATTGTTCTGTTCTTATAGGCATCTACAGTGAACCTGAGCCTGTCACTCCAGAATGAGAAATCAAGGCCGATATTTGCTTTCTGTATTCTTTCAATTTTGAAAAATGGATTACCAGGAGCAGTTGGAGTAATACCACCGATAGTTGAACCAGGGTAATTGATTGAACCATACCGGGCTACCTGTGCACCGGCATAGTTAGGTACATTCAACAAAACTGTTCCATAAGTAGAGACAGGAATACTTCCGATATTCGGAACCACGCCATAAGAAGCACGTAACCTCAGGTCTGAAAAGATATTCTGGTTCAGCATAAAATTTTCTTTGATGATATTCCAGATTGCTCCTGCGGACCAGGAAGTAATTTCTTTATTTTCATCATTGAAAATACGTGACGTTCCATCCCGCCTGATATTTCCGTTAACAGCGATTCTATCATCGAAAGTGTAGCTTGCAGTTGCAAAATAAGAGCGAAGTCCATATCCTGATCTTGCACTGGTAGCATTCTGTGGCATAGCGGTATTCCCCGCGGTCGGCAGATCCGTTGCACCCTGACCGGTGTGGAGGAGGTTTGGATTAAGATTTCTTAAAGTAAATCCCATTCCCTTATTATAAACTCTTACACCTTCGAAATAAATTCCCGCCTGTATCTCATGTTTATCTTTTATGGTTGTGTTATAATTCAGACTGGTAGTGTTGATGAGCTGATTGTCTACTCCATAAGATTCTGAAGCCAGCCCATTTAAATACGTTTGTATAGAACCCACGTATGTTCCGGCATCGACATATCTTTCGAACAAACTACTTCCAAGATCGATACCCGAGGTATTTTTCAACAGGAGGTTATCGAGAATCTGGTATGATAATGTAAGACCGGAATTAATTTTTAGTTGTTTTTGAGCAATGCTGGAGTGTTCAATTCCTTCCAACAGGTTCGCAAGTGTTTTGAGCGAGGTGTTGGATCCTCCACCACCAAAATTTAAAGTACCATCTGCCTTATAAGGATTGTCATAAGGCTTGGCACGATAAATCATCTGGAAAGGGTTGCGCGTGCTGTTACCCTGCTGATCGCCTTCTGCAAATTTCGTTTCAGAATATCCTATAAGATTATTCCATTGAAGTTTAAATTTGTTTGCAGTATGAGTCAAATTAAAACGTGCAGAATATCTTTTTAAAGCTGCAGTTAAGTCAATTCCTTCCTGATCAAAATAACTACCTGAGATGAAGAACTGGGTTTTGTCATTACCACCTCTTACATTGATTTCATAAGTTTGAGAAAGTCCTGTTCTGAAAAGAAGATCGGTCAAATCTGTGTTGATACTTCTTACACTATCCAGTGAACGGTCATAGCTTGCCAAAGTAGCTTCAGACAAAGAAGCGTTTGCCGGATTTTTTCTGCTCCAGACCCAGCCTGGCACACTGAAGGCCGCGTTACTGGAACCGGTTTGTAAACCAATGCGTTCTTCATATTCAAGCAATTCAGCAGTATTCATCAGATTTAACCTCGAGAAGTCCGGAGCAAAAGTAATACCTGTCTGTGCCCGGGCCG
>Ga0193752_1001801_pt1 | contig 17195 bp, 18 predicted proteins | sample H1c1metaG_FD_144924 | JGI IMG/M metagenome (GOLD analysis project Ga0193752, IMG submission 144924) | Soil microbial communities from a riparian zone of the East river system, Colorado, United States - H1c1 | ecosystem: Environmental > Terrestrial > Soil > Riparian zone | place: USA: East River... | reverse complement strand
ATTTATCGGTGCGCTGGTGGTCGGTGTAACTGCATTTGTATGTTTTGTGGAGCGTGGTCAGCGCAAGATATTGGTGAATTACGCGAAGCGCCAGGTCGGGCGCAAAGTGTATGGCGGGCAAAGTTCGCATCTGCCGCTCAAGCTCAATATGGCTGGCGTCATTCCACCGATCTTTGCGTCATCCATTATTTTGTTTCCAGCGACGATTGTAGGCTGGTTTGGCGAAGGCACTTCAACTGGGGTGACCTGGCTGAAAAATGTTGCGGCTACGTTGCAGCCAGGCGAGCCGGTGTATACCTTGCTTTATGCCTCTGCCATCATATTTTTCTGCTTTTTTTACACGGCACTGGTTTTTAACCCGAAAGAAACCGCGGACAATTTGAAAAAGAGCGGCGCGTTTGTGCCGGGTATCCGACCGGGCGACCAAACCGCGCGTTACATCGAGAAAATTACGTTACGTCTCACGTTGGTGGGCGCCATTTACGTGACGCTGGTGTGCTTGCTGCCGGAAATTCTGATTGTGTGGAAAAAGGTGCCGTTTTATTTCGGCGGCACTTCCCTGCTGATTATCGTGGTGGTGACGATGGACTTCATGTCACAGGTGCAGGCCTACATCATGTCGCATCAGTATGAGAGTTTGTTGAAAAAAGCCAACTTTAAAGGTGGAATGTTCCCGACGCGCTAGAATGGCCAAAGAGGAAACCATACAAATGCAGGGTGAGATCGAAGAAACCCTGCCTAATGCAACCTTCAAAGTAAAGCTGGAAAACGGCCATGTCGCGCTGGGTCACATCTCCGGAAAAATGCGCATGCACTACATTCGCATTCTGCCCGGCGATAAAGTAACAGTGGAATTGACGCCTTACGATTTAACGCGCGGCCGGATTGTGTTTCGCGCGAAGTAATGAATACTCAGTGAAAGAAAGACGGGAGCCGGAAAATGAAAGTGCAGGCATCGGTAAAACGGATGTGCCGCAACTGCAAAGTTGTGAAGCGTAAGCGCGTGGTGCGCGTGATTTGCAAGGATCCGCGCCATAAGCAGCGGCAAGGCTGATTTTAAAAAACGTTTAAAATCAAATAGTTACGTAATTGGAGTGATGGTATGGCCCGTATTGGTGGCGTAAATATCCCGAATCATCAGCACGCAGAAATCGCGCTGACGGCGATCTATGGTGTTGGCCGCAGCCGCGCACGCAAGATTTGTGTTGCAGCCGGTATCGAAATTAGCCGCAAGATGAAAGACTTGTCGGACAACGACATGGACAAGCTGCGCGAGCAGGTTGCCAAGTTCGCGACCGAAGGCGATTTGCGTCGGGAAGTGTCCATGAACATCAAGCGTTTGATGGATTTGGGTACTTGGCGCGGCAAGCGCCATCGCGCGGGCTTGCCGGTGCGCGGTCAGCGCACGCGTACCAATGCACGCACACGCAAGGGCCCGCGCAAGGCGGCAGTGAAGTTGCAAAAAGGCACTACGGCTTAGTATCTCAATGATATTAAGTTCGGCTCCGTAAAGTTTACAGGTAACAACACATGGCAAAAGCAAGCACGCGAGTGCGCAAGAAGGTCAAGAAGAATGTCGCCGAGGGCATCGCCCACGTGCATGCGTCATTCAACAACACCATCGTAACCATCACCGACCGGCAGGGCAATGCGCTGGCTTGGGCGACCTCCGGTAGTAACGGTTTCAAGGGGTCGCGCAAGTCCACACCGTTTGCAGCGCAGATCGCTGCCGAGCAATGCGGCAAGCTTGCTGTGGAGTGTGGCGTGAAAAATCTTGAAGTACGTATCAAGGGCCCCGGCCCCGGCCGCGAATCTGCAGTGCGTGCGCTGAATGCCGTGGGTTTCAAAATAACCAGTATTTCGGATGTGACGCCGGTGCCGCACAACGGCTGCCGTCCTCCGAAAAAGAGACGAGTTTAAGGGGATCCCAACGTGGCAAGGAATCTCGATCCGAAGTGCAGGCAATGCCGCCGTGAGGGCGAAAAGTTGTTCCTCAAAGGCGAGAAGTGTTTCACCGACAAATGTGCGATTGAACGCCGCAACTATCCTCCGGGACAACACGGCCAGAAGCAGTCGCGCCTGTCCGGTTACGGCGTGCAACTGCGCGAGAAGCAGAAAATCCGCCGGATATACGGATTGCTCGAACGCCAGTTCCGCTTGTTTTATGCGAAGGCGGTCGCGAGTAAAGGTGTTACCGGTGAAGCGCTGTTGCAGTTGCTCGAAAGCCGCTTGGATACGGTGGCTTTCCGCATGGGATTTGGCGCTTCACGCACAGAAGCGCGCCAGGTTGTGCGTCACAACGCCATCCTGGTTAACGGAAAGCGTGTAAACATTCCGTCGTTCCAGTGCAAACCGGGCGACGTGATTGAGGTCGCCGAGGCCTCTAAGGCGCAGTTGCGGATTAAGGCAGCTGCCGAAGCTGCCGAGTCACGCGGTCGCGCCGAGTGGATCGAAGTCGATACCAAGGCGCTGAAGGGCACGTTCAAAGCTCGTCCGCAGCGTTCGGAGTTGCCGTCCAGTATCAATGAATCGCTCGTGGTCGAGCTTTACTCGAAGTAATTACGCACAGTTATCACGATCTTAGCGAAGGGGCGCCCCTAATATGTCCAGCACTGCACTTCTGAAACCTCGCATTATCGACGTTCAGAACCTTTCGACGCATCACGCGCGGCTCACCATGGAGCCGTTCGAGCGCGGCTACGGCCATACGCTCGGCAACGCGCTACGCCGCACGCTGCTTTCCTCCATGCCCGGCTATGCGGCGACGGAAGTCAGCATCGCCGGCGTACTGCATGAATACTCAACGCTCGACGGCGTGCAGGAGGATGTGGTCGACATTCTGCTCAACCTCAAGGGCGTGGTGCTGAAACTCCACAATCGAGATGAGGCGACGCTGACGCTCAAGAAATCAGGTGAAGGCGTGGTTACCGCGGCCGACATCGAACAGATGCACGACGTGGAAATCATCAATCCCGATCACGTCATTGCGCATCTTGCGGTCGGTGGAAAGATCGAGCTTCAGATCAAAGTTGAAAAGGGCCGTGGTTACATTGCCGCGACCAGCCGCAAAGCTGTCGAGGAAGAAGGCCGTACCGTCGGCAACATTCTGCTGGATGCCTCGTTCAGCCCGGTGCGCCGCGTCAGCTACTCGGTGGAATCGGCGCGTGTTGAACAGCGTACCGACCTCGACAAACTGATCATGGATATCGAGACCAACGGCGCCATCGATCCGGAAGAAGCGGTGCGTTACGCCGCGCGCATCATGGTCGAGCAGTTGTCGGTGTTCTCCGATCTGACCGGCACGCCGGCGCTGATCGAAGAGAAGCGCGCCACACAGGTTGATCCCGTGTTGCTGCGTCCGGTAGACGATCTGGAGCTCACGGTGCGTTCCGCCAATTGTCTCAAAGCGGAAAACATTTACTACATCGGCGATCTGATTCAGCGCTCCGAAACCGAGTTGCTGAAGACCCCGAACCTGGGCCGCAAGTCGCTCAACGAAATCAAGGAAGTCCTCGCAATGCGCGGACTGACTTTGGGTATGCGGCTCGAGAACTGGCCGCCCGCCGGGCTGGAAAAACTCTGAGCCACGGCACGAATATCAAGGAAATATCATGCGCCACCGCCACGGATTACGTAAGCTAAACCGCACCAGCAGCCACCGATTGGCTATGCTGCGCAACATGGCGAACTCTTTGCTCAAGCACGAGGCCATCAAGACTACGCTGCCCAAAGCCAAAGAACTTCGTCGTGTGGTCGAGCCCATTATCACGCTCGGAAAATCGCCGTCGCTGGCCAACCACCGGCTGGCGTTTAATCGCCTGCGCGATAGAGACAACGTCACCAAGCTGTTCGCGGAAATCGGCCCGCGCTATGCCAAACGCAATGGCGGCTATTTGCGTATCCTGAAATTCGGATTTCGTAAAGGTGATAACGCGCCGATGGCGTTTGTTGAGCTGGTCGATCGTCCGGCACCGACCGAAAAAGTAGAAAACACCAAAGCCGCGGAGGCTACTACGGCGTAATGCCTGCAGTGCCTGAACCGCGCTAAAGAAAGTCGGCTTCGTGCCGGCTTTTTTATTTGAACTGTAGTGCGCTAATTAAGGCCCCCAGTTGTGCGCGTAAAACGCCTTATTTTATTTTTCGTAAGTATTTGTTTTTAAATGAAATTTTATGAAACAAGAATGACCCGAAAATCATTCACATTGGTGCGCGTTGGACCCGTGATTACCAGATCATCAATCGCATGAAAAAATCCATAACCGTCGTTGTTGCCGAGTAATTTTACAGCACTGATTTTTTTTGCCGAAGCGCGTTGCAGCGCATCAGGCGTGAGCACCGCACCGGCGTTATTTTCGGAGCCGTCGATACCGTCGGTGTCGCAGGCGAGCGCATGAATGTTTTGTGCGCCGTTCAGATCAACCGCAAGCGACAACAGAAATTCCGCACAGCGTCCGCCATGGCCATCGCCTCGTACGGTAACGGTGCACTCGCCGCCGGAGATCAATGCGACCGGCGCGCGCCACGGCGTTGCGTGCTGCTGGATTTCGCGTGCCAGCGCGCCGTAAACCTTGGCCACTTCGCGCGCTTCACCGGTGACCGAGTCGCCGAGTATGGCCGCAGGTATACCCTGCGCTTCGAAATACGAGGCCGCTGCTTGCAGTGAGGCTTGCGCCGTGGCAATTACGTGGTTCTCCACGCGTTTGAAAATACGATCGCCGGGCTTCAGCGTCTCGGCGATCTCGCCGGCGGCGCCGCGCGTAAGATGCGTCATGACGGCCGTCGGTGCTTTCACGCCATGCCGGGTGATGACCTCGAGTGCGTCGCAATAGGTTGTGGCATCCGGCGCGCACGGGCCGGATGCAATGTGCGTCGGATCGTCCCCCGTGACATCGGAAATGATTAACGCCGTCACCGGTGCGCGGCAAGCCGCCGCCAGCCTGCCGCCCTGAATGGCCGACAAATGCTTGCGCACGATATTCATTTCCTGAATCGGCGCGCCCGATTTGAGGAGTTGTCTGGTCAGCGATTTTAAATCGTCAATTGCTATACCCTCGGCGGGCAGCGTCAGCAGGCTCGAACCGCCGCCGGATACCAGCACCAGAAGGAGGTCATTCGCCGTGAGGGCTTTCACACGCCGCAAAATTTCCTGCGCGGCTTTCTCGCCCGATTCGTCCGGCACCGGGTGTCCAGCCTCGATCACGGTAATGCGATTGGTGAGCAGACCGTGATGATAGCGTGTGATCACCAAGCCGTCGAGCGGTGCACTCGCGGGCCAGTGTTGTTCTACCGCCAGCGCCATTGATGCCGCTGCCTTGCCTGCCCCGACTACCAGCGTTTTACCCTTCGGCGGTTTCGGCAGATGCGCGCCGACGATTTTTAACGGATCGGCTGCCGCCAGTGCGGCCTGAAAACCGCCGAGCAGCAACTCACGCGGCGCTGTCATTGTAAAACGGTCTTCAGGTAACGTCCGGTGTAACTGTCGGTATTACGCGCAACGTCTTCGGGCGTACCCTCGACGAGGATACGTCCGCCACCGTTGCCGCCTTCAGGACCGAGGTCGATGATCCAGTCCGCGGTCTTGATTACGTCGAGATTGTGTTCGATGACAACCACCGTATTGCCGTGATCGCGCAGCCGGTGCAGCACGCGCAACAGCAAATCGATATCGTGAAAATGCAGGCCGGTGGTCGGCTCGTCGAGGATGTAGAGCGTGCGTCCGGTATCGCGTTTGGACAGTTCCAGCGCGAGTTTGACGCGTTGTGCTTCGCCGCCGGACAGCGTAATCGCGCTCTGGCCGAGCTTGATATAACCGAGGCCAACGTCGAGCAGCGTCTGCAATTTACGCGAGATGGCCGGTACCGCGCTGAAAAACTCCGTTGCGTGTTCGACCGTCATGCCCAGTACTTCGGTGATGGTCTTGCCTTTGTAAAGTATTTGCAGCGTCTCACGGTTGTAGCGTTTGCCGTGGCACACGTCGCAAGGCACATAAACGTCGGGCAGAAAATGCATTTCCACCTTGATCATACCGTCACCCTGGCACGCTTCGCAGCGGCCGCCCTTGACGTTGAACGAGAAGCGTCCCGCGCCGTAACCGCGCTCACGCGCGGCGGGTACCCCGGCGAACAAATCGCGTATCGGCGTGAACAGTCCCGTATACGTCGCTGGATTGGAACGCGGCGTGCGCCCGATGGGACTTTGATCGACGTTGACGACTTTGTCGAAGAACTCCAGCCCTGCAATGCTCTCGTGCGGCGCGGGTTCGGCGGCGCTGCCGTACAGGTGTTGTGCGGCGGCGGCGTAAAGCGTATCGTTGATCAGCGTTGATTTTCCGGAACCCGACACGCCGGTGATACAAACGAATAGGCCCACCGGAATGCCTACTGTGACCTGTTTGAGATTGTTGCCGCTGGCGCTGTTTATAAACAGTCTGCGCTTTTCATTCATGGGATGGCGCAGCGCGGGCACATTGATGCGGCGGCGTCCGGAGAGATATTGGCCTGTCAGTGATTCCGCATGCGCGCTCACTTGTGCGGCCGTGCCTTCGGCGATGATGCGGCCGCCGTGTATGCCTGCGCCTAAACCCATATCCACCACGTAGTCGGCGTGCATGATCGCGTCCTGATCGTGTTCAACCACGATCACCGAATTACCGATGTCACGCAACCGCTTCAGCGTTTCCAACAGACGCGCATTGTCGCGTTGGTGCAGCCCGATGGACGGTTCATCGAGCACGTACATCACGCCGGTTAATCCTGAGCCAATTTGCGATGCAAGGCGTATGCGTTGCGCTTCACCGCCCGATAAGGTGTCTGCAGCACGATCCAATGAGAGATAGTCGAGGCCGACGTTGACCAGAAACTGCAGGCGATTCGATATTTCGTGCACAATTTTGTCGGCAATCGCGCGCCGTGTGCCGGCGATATCCATGGCTGCGAAAAACGCCACAGCCTGATCAAGGGCCAAGTTGCTGATCTCATGTATATTTTTATCGGCTACTGTGACGTGTCGCGCTTCGCGTCGCAAACGCGTGCCGGCGCACTCCGGGCACGCCTGAGAGTTTAAATATTTGGCCAGTTCTTCGCGCACCAGCACCGAATCGGTTTCGCGATAGCGGCGCTCCAGGTTGGGCAACACGCCCTCGAACGCATGTTCGCGCACAAATGTTTTGCCGCGCTCGCCGACGTAGTTGAAGCAGATTTTCTCGCTGCCCGAGCCGTTGAGGATGATATTTTTTACTTCATCCGACAGCTCATGGTAGGGTGCTTCAAGATCAAAGCTGTAGTGCTGCGAAAGACTTTGCAGCATGTCGTAGAAAAACTGATTGCGCCGGTCCCAGCCCTTGATTGCGCCGGAGGCGAGCGACAAATCAGGGAATGCCACCACACGCTTGGGGTCAAAAAAACTTACCGTGCCGATACCGTCGCAACGCGGACACGCGCCCATCGGGTTGTTGAACGAAAACAAACGCGGCTCGAGTTCAGGCAGCGAATAGCTGCATACCGGGCAGGCAAATTTTGCCGAAAACAAATGTTCCTTGCCGCCATCCATCTCAACCGCGAGTGCGCGGCCGTCGGCGTGACGCAGCGCGGTCTCGAACGACTCGGCGAGCCGCTGTTTAGCGTCTTCACGTACTTTGAGCCGATCGACGATGACATCGACCGTGTGTTTGAAATTCTTTTTAAGCTTGGGCAGGTTGTCGATTTCATACACTTCACCGTCGATACGCAGCCGCGCAAATCCCTGCGCCCGCAATTCGTCGAACAAATCGACCTGCTCGCCTTTGCGCCCGGCCACCAGCGGCGCCACGATCATCAGCCGCGTGTCGGCAGGCAGTGTGAGCACGTGATCCACCATCTGCGCGACACTTTGCGCCTCAAGCCGCTTGCCGTGATCGGGGCAGTGCGGATCACCCACGCGCGCGAACAACAAGCGCAGGTAGTCGTGTATTTCGGTGATGGTGCCGACGGTAGAGCGCGGATTGTGGCTGGTGGCTTTTTGCTCGATGGAAATCGCCGGCGACAAGCCGTCGATCAAATCGACGTCGGGCTTTTCCATGATCTGCAGGAACTGGCGCGCGTAGGCCGACAACGATTCAACATAGCGGCGCTGTCCTTCGGCGTAAAGCGTATCGAATGCGAGCGACGATTTGCCGGAACCCGACAGTCCGGTGATCACCACCAACTGATTGCGCGGTAGATCGAGATTGATGTTCTTCAGGTTGTGCGTGCGCGCGCCTCGCACACGAATGTACTCACCGGATCTTGCCGGTGCTTGCGGACCGGACTGAGGCAAACGAATGACGTTGGGGGCGTCCGTTGCGCTGGGGCTGATGTTGGAACTAATGGCCAATTTGCAACCCGTCAATAAATGTAAACCTGCTAATATACCCGCCTTTCGTTTCGTTCCCCAAACTGTTTTCCCCATGTCGCCCAACAATCGCATGAGCGCGCTGGAACTGCGGGCGAGCCTTGCGCTCGCCGGCGTATTCGGGCTGCGCTTGTTCGGCATGTTCGTCATCCTGCCGGTCTTTGCGATTTACGCTGAAACGCTGCCTGGCGGCGGCAATCTCACCCTGGTAGGGATTGCCATTGGGGCCTATGGGCTGACGCAGGCGATACTGCAGATTCCGTTTGGCTGGTGGTCTGACCGCATCGGCCGCAAGCCGGTGATGTATCTAGGACTCATCCTGTTCGCGGTGGGGAGTTTCATTGCGGCCACGGCACCGAACATTTACGTAGTGATTGTTGGGCGCGTGTTGCAGGGCGCTGGCGCGATATCGGCGGCGGTGATTGCGCTGGCCTCGGACCTCACGCGCGAAGAGCATCGCACCAAATCCATGGCGATGATCGGCTCCACCATCGGCGTGGTGTTTGCGCTGTCGCTGGTGGCGGCACCCTGGCTTAATCATCTGATCGGCGTACCGGGCATATTTGCGCTGACCGGCGTGCTGGCGCTGGGCGCGATACTGGTGGTGTGGCGCATTGTGCCGCCGGTAACCGACCGGCCCGAGACGAGGCCATCACGTCTGCTAGCCGACCTGAAAAGCGTGCTCGCCGACCCGCAACTCGCGCGTTTGAACTGGGGCATCTTCGCGCTGCACGCGGTGCTGATGGCGTTGTTTATCGCAGTGCCGTTTGCGTTACGCGATGCCGGAATGCCGCTCAATCAGCACTGGAAGATTTACCTGCCGGTGATGCTGGCGTCGTTCGTGCTGATGCTGCCTGCGGTGCTGGGCGTACAAACGCCGGGACGGCTCAAGTCTTGGTTCGTGGCTTCGGTGGCGTTGCTGCTGCTGGTGCAACTTGCAATGCCCTGGCTCACCGGCGGCGTATGGGCGATTACATTGTTTTTATTGATTTTTTTTACACCTTTTAACGTGCTTGAAGCAATGTTGCCGTCGCTGGTGTCGCGCATCGCGCCAGCACAGTTGAAAGGCGCGGCGGTCGGCATCTACAGCAGCGTACAGTTTCTGGGCGCCTTCGCCGGCGCGGCCGCCGGCGGGTTTTTATACGGCCGCTGGGGTGTGGCCGGCATCGCTGTGCCTGGTGCAATCCTGCTCGCAATCTGGCTTATACTCGCAATGGGCATGCGGGCGCCGCCCGCGCGAAGCAAGGCAATCGCTGCTGCGTCGCAGGCGGCAGGCGAGCCGGCAAGATAATTTATTCAGGAGTTAAACATGGCATCAGTCAACAAAGTCATTCTTATCGGCAACCTTGGCAAAGATCCGGAGACGCGCTATTTGCCCAGCGGCGATGCCGTGGCCAATTTTAGTATTGCTACGACGGAGAAATTCAAGGACAAAAGCGGTGCTATGCAGGAACATACGGAATGGCATCGCATTTCTTTTTTTGGACGGCAAGCAGAAATCGCAGGCGAGTATCTGAAAAAAGGTTCGCCGGTGTACATCGAAGGTCGCATCCGCACCCGCAAATGGCAGGACAAGGAAGGCCAGGATCGATTCACTACTGAAATCGTCGGCGACCGCATGCAGCTCTTAGGCAGCCGCGGCGGCTCGGAAAACATGGCACGTGAACCTGCTGCGGCAACTGCGGGCGGCAGTGTATCCGGTGGCGGTGAAAAGCGCGCGACGGCTAAAAAGGGCGGTGGGTTTGACGAAATGGACGACGATATTCCATTTTAGGCGGTTTGCAGCCGGAGCGGTGTCGCTTCAATTCAGTGACTGCGGATAACGCGAGCGGTGTGCCGTGCAATCACGGTTTCTTCATTGGTGCGAATCACACCTACAACAATGCGGCTTTGCGTGTTGCTGATTACGGTGTGGTGAGCTCGGTTTGCAGTTTCATCCATGGCCACGCCCAGCCAGCTTAGGCGCTCGCAGATACGCGCACGTACCGTATGTGCGCGTTCGCCGATGCCGGCGGTGAATACCAGTGCGTCCAGACCGCCCAGCGCGGCGACTAGCGAACCGATTTCACGCACGGCGCGGTAGCAGAATAATTCGACAGCTTCTTTTGCTTCAGGTGACGGGCTGGCCAGCAGTTCGCGCATATCGCTGCTTAGGCCCGAGACGCCCAATAACCCTGAGTGGCGATACAGCAGATCTTCGATCTGTTCGGGCGACATGGCTTTTTCGCGCATAAGGTAAAGCAGCACGCCGGGATCAAGCGCGCCGCAGCGCGTGCCCATCATCAGGCCATCGAGCGCGGTGAACCCCATGGTGGTGGCGGCGCTCTTGCGGTTGCGCATGGCGCACAGGCTTGCGCCGTTACCCAGGTGCGCGACGATAACGCGTCCCTTGGCGTGGGTGCCGAGGTATTGGGGCAGCACACCAGCGATATATTCATAGGACAGCCCATGAAAACCATAACGCTTGATGCCGTCGGCGGTGAGTTCACGCGGCAGTGCGAAGTGTTGCGCAAGGGCGTCCTGTGTGCGATGAAACGCTGTGTCAAAGCACGCCACTTGCGGCAGGCTCGGTTGCAGGGCCATCAACGCTCGTATGGCCGCGAGATTGTGCGGTTGATGCAGGGGCGCGAGCGGTACCAGTTGCTCGAGGTCCGTGTATACCTCAGCGGTGACCAGCGCCGGCTCGGCGAAATGTTCGCCTCCATGTACTACTCTGTGGCCTGCGGCGACAAGTGGGCCGTCTTGACGGTTTCGCAGCCAGTCAAACAGCCACGCTAATGCTGCATCATGGTTCACCGCTGTTGCCGACAACTGGCCGGCAAGCGCGCGCCCGGTGTCATCGCGGGCGTTGAAGGCCGGGCTTGCACCCAGTCCTGAGATCGTGCCCTGAAGTAGTGGGTGAGAAAGCGACGAGACGCCAAACAGCGCGAACTTGATGCTTGACGAACCGGAATTCAGGATCAATATGCGATCGTTCATAAGGCTAAGCGGTTGAATTCTTATTTTTATGCGTCGATGGTCTCGGACTGGCATCGGTATTATGCGTGAGCCACCGTTATTCAGGTGTTTGAAGCATTTGGGGCGTACTCGCGTAATTCACGCTAAGCACTTGGTGTATAATACTTTTTTGGTTTTTCGCGCTTTGTCCGAGTATCGTTTAGCGACTTATTTTAGAGTTATTTGCCATGCCGATTTATGAATATCGTTGCGACAGTTGCGGGTTTCAAAAGGAATATCTTCTCCGCATGAGCGATGCACCGTTGACGGATTGTCCGGAATGCAAAAAGGCGACGTTCAGCAAAATGGTCACTGCCGCCGGGTTTCAGCTCAAGGGCGGAGGCTGGTATGTGACCGATTTCAAAGGCGGCGGCAACGCGGCGAGTAGTACTAAAAAAAACGAAGAAAAACAAACAGATACGAACGCCAAATCGGAGGCTTCCAAAGCAGAGCCTTCTAAAGCGGAACCCTCCAAATCCGAGCCGGTCAAGACCGAAAAGCCCAAATCCGAAGCGGCGGCTTCCAGCGTGCCGGCATCGTCCGGCTCGAGTTGATTGTCCAGCGGAAATACGCTGTAACAATTCTCGCGGGCCCGCGTTACTTTCTGTGTGTCTGGTGTGTGCTGCGTAATGTAGCGTCGGCGGTTCACGATACCTTAAAGAAATCCGCCTAGAATTTAGTTTCAACGCCTATGCCCAAGAAAAGTTTTTTTAGACGTTACCTGATTACCGGTCTCTTGATCTGGGTGCCGCTGGTGATCACAGTGTGGGTGCTCAACCTGCTGGTGAGCACCATGGATCAATCGCTGCACTTGCTGCCGCAGTCGCTGCGCACCGAAAGCTGGCTCGGCATACATATCCCCGGTCTGGGTGTCATTCTCACGCTGGTAGTGGTGTTTATTACGGGTGTGCTGGCGGCGAACTTTATCGGGCAGAAGCTGGTTCGGTTCTGGGAAAGCGTGCTACTACGCATTCCAGTGGTGAATTCCATTTACAAGGCGGTCAAGCAAGTCAGCGATACCTTATTTTCCGGATCGGGACACGCGTTTCGCAAGGTGCTGTTGGTGCGCTACCCGCATCCTGAAGCGTGGTCGCTGGCGTTACAGACCAATGTGCCGATTGAGATCACGGGGCATTTTTCGGAAGAGCATGTAGCTGTTTTTATTCCGACTACACCCAGCCCGGTGAACGGTTTTTATTTTTACGTCAAGCGCTCGGAAGTCATCGAGCTTGATATGACCATCGATGAAGCTTTGAAATACATTATTTCGATGGGCGTGGTGACATCCGAAAACAGCGGCAATGGCAAGCATCGCAGGATTGCCGAAGCACTGGCAGCACCGCAAAGCGCGCCGACCATAGTGCAACCGCGCGCGGCGAACGAATAGCACGATACACAGACGAATTTCCTCGGTTAAAAAAATAAATGCGTAGCGAATACTGCGGGCTGGTGAGCCGCAAATATCTGGGACAGGTGGTGACGGTGCAGGGCTGGGTGCATCGCCGCCGCGATCACGGTGGTGTTATCTTTATCGATTTGCGCGACCGCGAAGGGCTGCTGCAGATCGTATGCGACCCTGATAACCCCGACACTTTCAAAACGGCGGAAACGCTGCGCAACGAATTTGTGGTGAGTATCACGGGCAAGGTGCGCCTGCGGCCCGAAGGCACGGTGAACGCCAATCTGGTGAGCGGTGAAATTGAAGTGCTGGCGCAGTCGATGGAGATTTTGAATCCGTCGCTGACGCCGCCGTTCCTGATGGACGATGAAAACTTGTCGGAAAATGTGCGCTTGGAATATCGGTTTCTCGATCTGCGCCGTCCGCAAATGCAAAAGAACATGCGGCTGCGCTATCGCACTGCGATGGCGGTGCGCAACTATCTCGATAAAATGGGTTTCATCGATATTGAAACGCCGATGCTCACCCGCTCCACGCCGGAAGGCGCGCGCGATTATCTGGTGCCGTCGCGGGTGCATGCCGGAGAATTTTTCGCGCTGCCGCAGTCGCCGCAGTTGTTCAAACAGATGCTGATGGTGTCGGGTTATGATCGCTACTATCAAATCGTGCGCTGTTTTCGCGACGAAGATTTGCGCGCCGACCGCCAGCCTGAATTTACGCAAATTGATATCGAGACCTCGTTTCTCACGCAAGTTGAAATCACCGACATGATGGAGGCGATGATTTGCAGCGTGTTCAAGGAGGTGTTGAACATCGATTTGCCGCAACCGTTTCCGCGCATGGCGTTTGATGATGCGATGTCGCTGTACGGTTCGGATAAGCCCGACCTGCGCGTACCTTTGAAGCTTACCGAGCTGACCGACGCGATGAAGGCTGTCGCGTTCAAAGTGTTTTCCGGGCCCGCGAATACGCCGGGTGGAAGAGTCGCGGGCCTGCTGGTGCCTAGTGGTGCGACGCTTACGCGTGGCGAGATCGATGCTTATACCGAATTCAGTAAAATTTATGGCGCCAAGGGACTGGCGTATATCAAAATCAACGATGTCACACAGTTGAACGAAACCGGTCTGCAATCGCCGATCGTGAAAAATCTGTCCGAGGCCGCGCTCAAAGCGGTCATCGAACGCACCGGCGCGAAGAACGGCGACCTGATTTTCTTCGGCGCCGACAAAGCCAAAGTCGTCAACGAAGCGCTGGGTGCGCTGCGTGCAAAAATTGGCCACGAACGCGGTTTTGCCGAGAAGACGTGGAAGCCGCTGTGGGTGCTCGACTTCCCGATGTTCGAGTGGGACGAAGAAGGGAAACGCTGGAACGCCATGCATCATCCGTTTACCTCGCCTGCGGCGGGACACGAAGATTTGCTCGAAGCCAACCCCGGTGCCGCGCGCGCCATAGCGCACGACATGGTGCTTAATGGCTGGGAAATCGGTGGTGGGTCGGTGCGTATACACCGCCAGGACGTGCAATCCAAAGTGTTCACCGCGCTGGGCATAGGCGCCGAAGAAGCCGAGGCTAAATTCGGATTTCTGTTAAAGGCATTGCAATACGGCGCACCGCCGCACGGCGGCATTGCGTTTGGTCTGGATCGCATCGTCACCATGATGGCGGGCGCGGAATCGATACGCGACGTGATCGCGTTTCCGAAAACACAGCGTGCGCAGTGTTTGCTCACGCAGGCGCCGAACGTGGTGGACGAAAAGCAGTTACGTGAATTGCATATCCGGCTGCGCAAGGTGGATGTGCCGGTGTCGTAGCTGTCGGGTCATCGCGTGCCGCCGGCCAAGCGTTACATAGCAAGATGGGTTGCAGATGAACAACCGATGAAAAAAATAATCAATAAAATCAAATACTTATGTGTTTTCATTGCAGCGGTGATGCTGATCGCGCCAGCGACGGCGCAGCAATTGCTGCGCGAGGGCGCACCGGAGATGCCACGGCGTGTGCAGCCCAGCCTTGCGGACGTTGCGGTAAAAAACCTGCCGCCGGAAGCGCGCGAGACGCTCACATTGATCGAAAAAGGCGGCCCATACCCGTTTGACCGTGACGGCATCGTGTTCGGCAACTTCGAAAAACGGCTTCCGATCAAGGACCGCGGCTATTACAACGAATTCACCGTGAAAACGCCCGGCATCAAGCATCGCGGTGCGCGGCGCATCGTCACCGGCAAGGGCGGCGACAAATATTATAGCGACGACCACTATAAAACTTTCAAGCGGATAGTGCCATGAGCGCCACAGCAGTCCTAGCGGCCAAACGATCCGGCGTATATCGCGCGCCGGCGAGCGTGAATGCGCTGCACCAAGCCGCAGCTGCAGCGGGGCTAGTATGGCTGGACATGCCGCTGGCGGCCGTGACCAACAAAACACAATTCCTGAAACTGTGCGCGAAGCAGATGAAATTGCCGCCGCACTTTGGCGAAAACTGGGATGCTCTGGCCGACTGCCTGCGCGATTTTGAGTGGCTGAAAAGCAAGGGCTATGTGCTGTATCTCAACAGCGGCGAAAAATTCGCCAAAGCTGCGCCTGAAGATTACCAAACCGCGCTCGCTGTGCTGCAGGAAGCGGCGGATTTCTGGAAGGCCAAGGGTACGCCGTTTGTGGTATTCGTGGATGCGGCCAAGGATTTACCCGCTTTCTAGGTCGCCCGGCTGTGGCCTACAAAATCCCGGTTTCCGTGTTGGTGGTAATACACACACCCGATCTGCAGGTGCTGCTGATGGAGCGTGCCGACCGGCCCGGTTTTTGGCAATCAGTCACCGGCAGCAAGGAAACCGAAACCGAGTCGCTGGAAGTTACCGCGGTGCGTGAAGTTGCCGAGGAAACCGCACTTGATGCGCGTCTTTATCCGTTGCGTAACTGGAATAAACAAAATCAATTCGAGATTTTTTCGCGTTGGCGCGGCCGTTACGCGCCCGGCATTACGCACAATATGGAGCATGTGTTCAGTCTGGAATTACCCACAACGCTGCCAGTGACTTTGGCGCCGCAAGAACACCTGCAGTTCGTGTGGTTACCGTGGTTGGAAGCCGCCGAGAAAACGTTCTCGTGGAGCAACGCGGATGCGATTCGTGAGCTTTCCGAAAGAATGCGTTGAAAATAAGTGCTAAATCGTACAATTTGCGAAGACCGCGTAAACCAAATGTGCGTTCGCACATTGAAAGCCGTTCGGCTGTTGGAATTCCAGACTGGAAATTGGGTCTTAATATGATATCTTTCTACGCTTTCCCGCCGCTTGGATGAAAGAAAGCGGAACGAAAGCCAGACGAAAGTGAGGGCGTCATGGAAACAAGCACTGTAAGTCCGATCAAGTTTGAACGTTACAAGCCGTTGGCTGACGACGATTGCCAGCCGCGTATTCTCGCGGCCAAAAAGGCGCTGGGCAGCCGTGCGGTGATTTTGGGCCATCATTACCAGCGCGCCGATGTGTACCGTCACGCCGACTTGGTGGGAGACTCGCTGGGACTGTCCAAACTCGCTTCGCGCACCGAGGCAGAATACCTGGTGTTCTGCGGCGTGCATTTCATGGCCGAAGTCGCGGACATTCTTTCCAAGCCGACGCAAACCGTGATCCTGCCCGACATGAGCGCGGGTTGTTCGATGGCGGACATGGCCAATCTGACCAAAGTCGAACGCGCCTGGCGCGAAATCGGCGAAGTACTCGAGCCTGATGAGATGATCACGCCGATTACCTATATCAATTCCACCGCTGATCTCAAAGCGTTCTGCGGCGAACACGGCGGCATCGTCTGTACATCGAGCAACGCACGCCAGATATTGCAATGGGCGTTCGCGCGCCGGCCGAAGGTGTTGTTCTTCCCCGACCAGCATTTGGGCCGCTGGACCGGTTATCTGATGGATATTCCGCTGGCAGAAATGCTGGTGTGGGACCCCGATTTGCCGATGGGCGGCTTGACCGCGCAGCAGATCAAGATGGCGAAAGTGCTGCTGTGGAAGGGGCACTGCTCAGTGCACCAAATGTTCCAGGCCTCGCACATCCTGCGCTGGCGCCAGCAAAATCCGACGGGTGCGGTGATCAGCCATCCGGAGTGCAACTTCGAGGTGTGCAAACTGTCGGATTACGTAGGTTCGACCGATTACATCATCAAAACCATCGCAGCCAGTGCGCCGGGCACGCGCTGGCTGGTGGGTACGGAATTGAACCTGGTGAACCGCTTAGCCGAAGAATTCAAGCCGCAGGGCAAGGTGGTGCAGTTCATGGCGCCCACGGTGTGCATGTGTTCCACCATGGCGCGCATCGATCCGCAGCACTTGGCATGGACGCTTGAAAATCTGGTCGTCGGCAAAGTGGTCAACCCGATCAAAGTGCCGCAGCGCGAAGCTGATCTCGCACGCATCACACTGGATCGCATGCTGGC